>JGI12109J20283_10237292_pt1 | contig 57543 bp, 60 predicted proteins | sample ElkSlonscriptome_12_FD_20283 | JGI IMG/M metagenome (IMG submission 20283)
CCGAATGCGCCGCGCTCGACGGCGTGGTCGGTGTTGGCGGCGAGGCCTTGTTTTGCTTCGTCCGTTTGTGATCGGGCGAACAGGTCGGCGGCGTCAAATCCGGCTGCGGTGACGGCCTGGCCCAGCGCCTCTGGATCGGTGACGTCGACGCCCTCTTCCCAGATCGCAGGCAGCAGCCCCTCGACAAATTGCACCCCGCGCCCGTCCTGATCGGCGGCGTAGGCCATGCGTTGAAGCGTGATTGAATTGAACGGGAATTTCGGGTGGAGCTTGTATTTGGACAGCTGATGCTTGGCGATGAAGCGGCGCATCTCCAGCATGCCATACTCGACCTTGCCTTTCACATCGGCGTTGCGGATCATTGGCGGGGCATTACCGGTCAGCTTGTGCATCCCGGCCAGGAACACAGGCGTCACATCCAGCTCCGCGCCCATGCGCTTGACCAGATCACGCAGCGGCCACCAGATCAGGTAGGCGTTGGGGCTGACGAAATCGAAGATGAGTTCTACGCGGTTGGCCATTGGTGCTCTCCGTGGTTCAAGGATCGGCTGGCATGCATAGCATCATGCTGCAACCCCAAACGAAGCGCACGCGTCGTCCCGACCATCAATGCGGTGCCAGACCCGTCTCCAGACCGGTGCGATCCTGCAGAGCGAACTTGTCGACCAGATCGGCGCTGGCGGTGTTCAGACCCACAATGCGGACATGGCGGCCGTTGCGGCGCATCCGGTCGACCGCTTTCTCAAGCGCACCAATGGCGGAAATGTCCCAGAAATGCGCTTTGTGGACATCAATGATGACGTCATGCGCGGGGTCCTCCTCTTCGCTTTCAGGGCCGAGCATACGCTGGAACTTGTCGGCGCTCGCGAAGAAAATCTCGCCTTCGACATGATAGACCGCCGAATGCGGGCGGCGCACGCGCTGAACCGTGAACAGGTTGCGTACCTTGTTGGCAAAGAAGATGCCAGAGAGCAGCACGCCGATCAGGACGCCAATGGCGAGATCCTTGGTCCAGACTGTGACCACGACAGTCGCCAGCATGACCAGAGAGGAAGACGGCGGATGCAGGCGCAGATTGGGGATCGAATTCCAGCTGAACGTGCCGATGCTGACCATGATCATCACTGCGACCAGCGCGGGCATCGGCACCTGGCCCACATAGGGGCCAAGCACGGCGAGCAGGAACAACAGAAACGCACCAGCGGTGAAGGTGGACAACCGCCCGCGCCCGCCGCTCGCCACGTTGATCACCGACTGCCCGATCATCGCACAGCCGCCCATTCCGCCGAAACAGGCCGCGACAATATTCGAGAAACCCTGACCACCGCACTCGCGCCGCTTGTCGCTTTCAGTGTGGGTCATGTCGTCGACGATTTGCGCTGTGAGCATGCTTTCCAGCAAGCCAACCGCCGCCATGGTCAACGAATAGGGCAGGATAATCTCCAGCGTCTCCCATGTCAGTGGCACGTTTGGCAGGCCAAAGGTGGGCAAACCCTCGGGAAGTTCGCCCTCCCCCGCAACATTGTTGACCGGCAGGCCGAAGTAAACTGCAACCCCGGTGAGCACCAGAATGGCGACCAGCGGGCTTGGTACCGCCTTGGTAATGCGCGGAAAGCCGTAAATAATCGCCAGAGCCGCAGCGACCATTACCCATGTCCACACGCCCACGCCCTCATTCCCGGGCAGCAATTGCGGCAATTGGGCAACGAAGATCAGGATCGCGAGCGCGTTGACAAAGCCGGTAATGACGCTGCGCGAGACAAACTGCATCAACAGGTCCAGCCGCAGCAACGCTGCGATCCCCTGAAAAAGGCCCATCAAAATGGTCGCGGCGAACAGGTAATCGACGCCATGCTCTTTCACCAGCGGCACCACGACGACCGCAACCGCAGCCGTCGCCGCAGAGATCATGCCGGGACGCCCGCCAACCAGCGCGATCACCATCGCAATTGCGACACTGGCATACAGCCCGACGCTGGGATCGACGCCCGCGATCAGGGCAAAGCCGATCGCTTCGGGGATCAGCGCAAGCGCAACGACGATCCCGGCAAGGATATCGGCGCGCGGCTGAGCGAGCCAGTCACGGCGAAATGTCGCCGCAAAAGAGCGGTCCTGGACCATGAAAATTCCTGCAAAAAATGAGCAAGGCGCGAACGCTGCGCCTGTTATGTTGCAGGTGCGAATAGAGTTAGCGGACGCAATGTGCAACCACGCGGCCGCCTTGACGCGGCGAATAGCACCAGTGACGTGCCCCCAATGCCGCGGCTAGGAAAACCGCTACTCCCCTCGATCGGCCCTCTCGATTGCCCCATCATCGGCCGCTGCAATCACAGTTAACTGCGTATTTCCTGCGATTGGTAGAACAGCATTAGTCTCGCGCGTTGTATCAGGAAGCATCGTCGGTGAGCTGTGCGAATGGTCTATTATCAGACCGGACCATTCGTCCCTGCTGTCGTTTCCAGGATGGAATGTCGCCCTTTGGGGCAGCGAACCATCCAATGTGCATCAGGCCGGAGCGCCAGACCAAGCGCCCCGGCCTTTTGCGTTTCTGATCAGAAGGTCAGTACAGCCCGTTCCCGGCACTCCGCGATCAGTCTGCACATTAAGGCCGGATCCGGTGCCCGCATCTTGAGCGGCTTTATCATTGGACAATAGCTCAGATTCCCGCCGCTGCCAGCGCCTGATCCATATCCTCGGTCAGATCGGCGATGTCTTCCAGCCCGACATTGATCCGCACCAGCCCTTCAGTAACGCCCATTTCGATGCGCGCTTCTTCGCTCAATCCCGCATGCGTGCTGGAGGCAGGGTGGCACATCAGGCTTTTCGCATCTCCGATATTGTTTGAGATATCGATCAGCTCCAACGCGTCGAGCAGTGCAAAAGCACGCGCGCGGGTGCCCACATCAAAGGCAAAGATCGGCCCGGTTGCCTCCATCTGCTTCATGGCGAGGTCATGTCCTGGATGGCTTGCAAGGCCGGGATGCAGCATATGGCCGCCTCCACCTTCAATGCGGGGCTCCATAAAGCCTCCGAGTGCCATTGCATTTTCGCTCTGCCGTCGGGCGCGCAGGTCGAGCGTCTCCAGACCCTTCATCACCACCCATGCGTTGAACGCCGACAAAGTAGGCCCGGTGTTACGCTGAAACGGCATCAGCGTTTCGGTGATCCATTCCTCCGTGCCGCAGATCGCGCCCGCCAGCACGCGGCCCTGCCCGTCCATCAACTTGGTCGCGCTGTATGCAATCACATCCGCGCCGAATTCCATAGGGCGTTGCAGGGCGGCGGTGGCAAAGGCATTGTCCACGACGCTGATGATCCCGCGCGCGCGCGCTATGGAGCAGACATGCTCCAGATCGACGATATCCAACGTGGGATTGGCTGGGGTCTCAAAGAAGAAAACCTTGGTGTTGGGGCGGATTGCGCGCTCCCACGCATCATTATCCGCGCTGTCGATCACGGTCGTTTCAATGCCGAAACGCGGCAGCAGATTGTCCACCAGCCAGCGGCATGATCCAAACGCCGCGCGCGCGGCAACACAATGGTCTCCGGCGGAAAGCTGGCACAGCAGCGCCGCCGTCATCGCTGCCATTCCGCTCGCCTGAGCGCGGCAGGCCTCTGCCCCTTCAAGACTGGCGATCCGCTCTTCCAGCATCGCGACAGTCGGGTTCTGAAGGCGCGAATAAGTCATGCCCTGCGCATCGCCTGCAAAGCGATCCGCCACGGTCTGCGCGTCATCGTAGGTGTAGCCCGAGGTCAGATACATCGCTTCTGACGTCTCGCCATGTTCGCTGCGCCATGTGCCGCTGCGCACAGCGCGGGTCGCGGGCCGCCATTTGGCGGTGGCGGTGCGGTCCATTCCGGTGGTCTTTTTCATGGGGCCGACGCTTATAAGCTGGACCGATTGCTTACAAGCTGCGCGATAGAGATAGAGCGCATAACGCTCTTGCCCGTGCGTTGGGCTGTGCCTAAGCGGTTTGGCGATGTCAGAAGCCACTGCGCAATCCCCACAGGAAACCGGTCAAAGCGGCGCGCAACCCGGCTTTGCGCCGCGCAAACTACTATCGCCCGCGCCCGCTATCGCCGATCCTTGGCCGTGGTGCATCGCCCTGCCCGCCCTCTTTGCGGCGCTGGCGACAATCCGGCTGACGATCCCGACAACGCCCTTCTTTGACGAGGTGCATTATCTGCCCGCCGCGCGCGAGTTTCTGAAAATCGGGGAGCCTGGAGGCGGCGAATATCTCAATCAGGAACACCCGCTGCTGGGTAAGCTGCTCATCGCGCTGGGAATGGCTGCAATCGGCGATGCGCCACTCGGCTGGCGGATCATGCCGCTCATCGCGGGCACATTGGCTGTGGGCGCAAGTATGCGCGCGCTGTGGCATGGAAGCGGGGACCGTTTCGCCACCATCATCTTTGGCGTTTTTCTGGTCAGCGGATTTCACCTGTTCGTCCACGCCCGCATCGCGATGCTTGATATCTTTATGGCCGCGTTTCTGGCGCTGGCGGCGTGGCAATTTGCCGCTGCCATGCACGAGCCGGAAACCGCGCGTTGGCGGCTGGCAGTCACCGGCATCGCATTGGGCGCGGCGATGGGCGCAAAGTGGAACGCGGTGCCGCTTGCCATGGTGCCCGGCCTCACTTTCTTTGCCGCGCGCCTTTCCGCCGGACGCCGCAGGCTCGTCTTCAGCCGCCGTGGTATCCCTGTGCCGGGCATCTCTCTGGCAGAGGCGTTTGTATGGCTCGGCCTGACCCCGCTTGTCATCTACGCGCTCACCTTTGCGCCGGGATACTGGCTGGGCACGCCCGTCACCCCGTCCCCTTTAAGCGAATTGGGGTTTTACGGCCTGCATGAGAGGATCCTCGAAATGCAGAATTCGGTCATGACCGCGCATTCCTATCAGAGCACATGGCCGCAATGGGTGTTTAACACGCGCGGCATCTGGTATCTGTATGAATTCATTGACAATGCTCAGCGCGGCGTCCTGCTTATCGGCAATCCACTGACGATGCTGGCGGGCCTGCCCGCGCTTATGTGGTGTCTGTGGATCGGGCTGTATCGCAGCGACTGGGCACGGCTGGGCGTGGTGATCGGATATGCGGTCGCGCTGGGCCTGTGGCTAATCGCGCCCAAGCCGGTGCAGTTCTACTATCACTACATGATGCCAGGCTGCTTTCTGCTGGCCGCTCTCGCGCTGGCCTTAAGCGACTGTGCGAAGACTGAAAAACTGCGCTGGTTAAGCTGGGCTATCCCAGTGGGCAGTGTGGGGCTTTTCGCGCTCTTCTTTCCGATCCTGACAGCGGGCGAGTTGGAAGGACCGATGAGCTTTGTCAAATGGACTTGGCTGGAAGGGTGGAGGTGAGTGTTTTCCTCAAAACCTGCCCCACACAAACCGGCTGCTGAGCGCATAATTCCACACTGAGCCGATCAGTATCCCGCAAAAGGCGGCCAGCGCCCAGTGCACGCCCCGCCCCTCGAGCAGGGTGGCAACCGCCACATTGGCAAACCCGCCCACCGCGCATGTGACGCAAAAGCCCGCCCATCCGCGCAAAGTCGCGCCCCAGCCCACAAGCCGCATATCGCGATAGGTCAGCCAGTTGTTGAGCCAGAAATTAAAGCTCATCGCGGTCAGCACGGCGGCCAGTTGCGCCTGCCAGAACGGTCGCGGCACCGCTGACAGAAGCGCCGCGAGCACCGCATAATGCACGATCACCCCCAGCGCCCCGACCGTGCCGAACAGCGCAAAGCGCGTCGGGATCACCCGGCCCAGCGTCTTATCATAAAGCCCGGCAAGAAAGTCGAACAGGACGGCTCGATCCAATTTGCTGGTTCCTTCGCGGCGGGCGGCGAAATCGAGCGGAAATTCACGCACCCGCATCGGCATGCCAATAGTTTTTGGAGCGGTGGCAAGCAAATCCAGCAATATCTTGAAACCAATGCCGGAAAGGCGCGGGACAAGCGCACGAGCGGTGCCCGTAGGCAGCATGAAATACCCGCTCATCGGGTCGGTCAGGTCCACACCGGTGATGCGCCGCGCGATCCCATTGGCAAAGCCCGAGAGCCGCTCGCGGTCTGGATCGGCCCAGTCCGCCGTGCTCGCCCCGTCGGCAAAACGGCTGGCGACGCAGATATCGGCCCCACTTGACTCCAGCGCCTCAAGCATCCGCGGCAGCAATGCAGGGTCATGCTGATGATCGGCGTCCATTACGGCGACATACGGCGCGGCGGTGGCGCAAAACCCCTCAATCGCTGCACTTGCAAGGCCGCGCCGTCCGATCCGCTGGATTACTCGAACCCGGCTATCGGTTACGGCCAGCGCGCGCGCTTCGTCAGCGGTGCCGTCCCTGCTATCATCATCGATGATCAGCACTTCCCACCCGATCTGGCCTAACGCGCCATCAATCCGATCGACCAAAGGCGCGAGATTGCCGCTCTCGTTCAGAGTTGGCAGTATAATGGCAAGGTCGAGAGCCATGCGATCAGAGTGTTTACAGCCGCTCACGCACCGCAGTGCCGATTGCCTCGCAGCCATGCGTCCCGCCCAGATCGCCGCCGCGAATTCCGTCAGCCAGCGCCCGCTCAACCGCCGCTTCGATCCGCGCGGCCTGCGTTTCATTGCCAAAGGAATGGCGCAGCATCATCGCAGCCGACAGGATCGTCGCCATGGGATTGGCCTTGCCCTGCCCGGCAATATCAGGCGCGCTGCCATGGATCGGTTCATACAGGCCGAATGTGCCATGGTCGCTCTGCCGCTCGCCCATCGAAGCACTCGGCAAAAGCCCGATCGAGCCGACCGCCGCGCTCGCAAGATCGGAGAGGATATCACCGAACAGATTGCCCGTGAGCATCACGCGGAACTGCGCCGGATTGCTGATGATCTGCATGGCGGCATTGTCGACATACATGTGAGACAGCGCCACGTCAGAATAGCCCGTCGCCACATCAATCACGGTGTCGCGCCAGACCTGGCTGGTTTCCAGCACATTGGCCTTGTCCACACTGGTCAGCCCTACACCCATTCCCTGCGCCGCGCGCAAGGCAACCTTGGCAATGCGCCTCACTTCAGGAGCGGAATACGCCATCATATCCCAGCCCTCGCGCTCGCCATCTGGCGTTTGACGCTCGCCCTTGTCACCGAAATAGACATCGCCGGTCAGCTCGCGCACGATCAACAGGTCCATCGCGCCCGCAATCTCCGGCTTCAGAGGAGAAAGATGCTCTAGCCCCGCAAACACTTTGGCCGGGCGCAAATTGGCGAACAGTCCCAGCTCCCTTCGCAAGCCAAGGATCGCCTGTTCGGGACGCAAATGCCGCTCCAGAGCGTCGCAGGTCGGATCGCCCACCGCGCCGAACAATACCGCGTCCGCCACGCGCGCCATTTCCAGCGTTTCTGCGGGCAGCGGGTGACCGTGGCGATGATAGGCGATGCCGCCGACGTCGCCTTCAAACAGGGTAAGCTGCGGCAGATCGAGCGCTTCGAGCACCTTTACCGCTTCGTGCGTGACTTCGGGGCCGATGCCGTCGCCTGCCAGAACCGCGATTTTCATACAGACGTTCCTTATTAAGTCTTCCGGCCTTACTCGATCATGCGCTTATTCAGTCAATCTGGCGAGCCGTTCGCCCAATGCAACGCGCGCGGCCATAACATCGCGAGCCATGTCGGCAAGCAGATAGCGCGACAGCGGCTTGTGCAAGTGGCGGAACGCCTCGAACTGATCGGCGAAATCGGCCTGCATGTCAGGCTTTGTGCCGCCGTAGCCCATCTCTCTTAGCAGCATCGATTCGTAAGCGACCATCACCGCAAGCCACCCGCGCGCGGACGGCGCATGGCACACCGCATCCAGCAATGCACAAAGCCCCTGATAGAGAGAGGGATAGGGGTTGCGTTCAGGCAGGGTACTGGCGGTCAGCGCGCAGGCCCACTGGATGGCAGCGGCGGGCAGCGGTTCGCTGAGCCATGGGCCGCGGCTTTCTACCAGCTCGATTTTGGCAAAGGGTAGCTGACTGGCGGATTTGGCGCGCAATTCCAGCGCAACCAGATTGCCCGGGATCAGCACCGGGCGAAGCTGTCGCCCGCGCCCGCCCGCGACGTATCCTGCGACCAGACCGTGTTCCTCGGTCAGAAGCCGCGCAATAGCGGCGGTCTCGGCATGGGGCCGTGATGCGATAAGAATGGCGGGGGCGGAGAGGTTCATTTGTGCCCTCCCCCGGAAAGCGCGGAGAAGCTTACTTCAGCTTCGCTTCCAGTTCGGCCACTTTCGCCTCGAGAGCGTCGGCCTGTTCGCGCGCCTTTTGCGCCATTGCCTTGACCGTGTCGAATTCTTCGCGGCTGACAAAATCCATGCCACCCATGGCTTCACGCATACGCTCGCGCGCGCTCTCACGGGCTTCGCGCGTCATACCGGCCATAGTGCCAGCGGCGCTGTTTGCGAGTTTGACGAAGTCGGCGATGATCGGGTTTTCGCTTTGCATGGATGCTATTTGGTGAAGGCTGCGCCGAATGTCTAGAGTGTTACTTCAACCGCAGCGCCGCTTTCGATCTCCCCGCCGCGATCAGAGTTTTCGACAATGAACTGGTAATTGAGCGCGGTCGCAAAACACACCCAGCCGAAATAGGGCAGCAGCAGCAGCGCGGCCGATTTGCGCACACGCCAGAATGCGTACAGCACCGCGAGCAGCGTCACGATCGCCGCGCCCAGAACATACAGTCCGCCGGTCATGTTTTGCGTGCCAAAGAACACCGGCGTCCAGGCCAGCGTGATCGGGAAATGCAGCGCAAAGACGATAATCGCGAGTGGCCTGCCATAGGCTCCCCACGCGCTGAAAACGAGGGCTAGCGCAAAGCCGATCATCGTGAACAGAATACCCCAGACGATGCCGAATACCGCAGGCGGCGGAAAAATCGCTGGCTTGTTCAGGCCCTGAAACCACAGCGTGTTGGGGGTGCCCAATTCGCCGGACAAAAAGCCGAGCAGCACGATCAGCGGAACGCAGAACAGCGACCATCGCAGGAAGCTTGCTCGCAATTGGGCTTTGGATGCCAGAAAGCTCATTTTTTTACCCAACCCCAAAACCGTTCTCACCAAAACGTGTTGATTGCCGCGCTTTTTTGGTTGCGCAGGTGTGAATCATCCCTGTCCCGCTTTGCTGCGCCGATACACGAGCATTGGCAAAGCGCCAATTCGCATGGTGTGTCCTGCGGTCTTTCAGGACCGAAACGTGACAAATTGACCTCGAAATGAGACTTAACCAAGGCAATTACGGCCAGCTGTCCGCCTATTCGGGACACTTGGCCAAGGTCCATGGCGGCTAATGCGCGGGCAACTTTTCCACAAGAACTCAGGGACATCGCGCCAGAATCACAAAAGGGAATAGCGCTCATCTTTGTTTCTGCTAGCGTTGCCACAATCTTGCCGCGATTCGGGACGCAATCGGCGAGGCGATAATTACAATGCGCCCCACCACATTCAGGCTCGACTTGTTACGGGCCAACTGAGGGAACGATTATCATGAAGAAAACCAACTTTGCTTCGATGCTGGCAGTCGCCGGCGGTCTCGCTGTCACCACCGCTGCTTGCTCGGCCCCGGCTGACGATGCCGCTACCGAAGCTGACGCAATGTCGGTCGAAGGCGCCGCTGAAGAAGTCGCTGACGCCGCGTGCGAAGCCGCCGAAGACGTTGCTTGCGCCGCTGAAGGTTGCGAAGCTGCTTGCGGCGCCGAAGGTTGTGAAGCTGCCGAGTGCGAAGCTGCTGAGTGCGAAGCTGCTGAGTAATCAGCCACGCAACATCCGCGCTTTTGACAGCGTGTGATAAAGGGGCTGGTGGCGACGAATATGTTGCCGCCGGCCCTTTTTGTTGATTTGGCACCATTTATTGCCCTTGCTCACGACGTTGCAACCGAACGCGGGTTAGAGCCGCCCGATCAGCACCCGTATTGAACGACAAACCAAGCTCATGACCCCAGAACAAGCCGCTCATACCGTGATCGAAACTATCACCACGATGGCGCAGGAACAGCGCCCCCTGATGCTGCGCGTGATCCCGGAGGATGGAGCGACATTCTGGACTCATTATCCAAAGGGTGATGCGCGCTCTGCATCGTGCAAGGCGCGCTGGTATTACCACGTCCATGCCGCAGGCGACCGTGATGCCGACGAACACGGCCATTTCCACTTGTTTCTGCACCGTGATCAATTGCCGGACGGGCTGGAGCCGAAAGTCTGGCCGCCGCAGGGCGAAGAGGCAAAGGCGCATGTCACCCACCTGATCGGCCTGTCGATTGATACGCTGGGCATTCCGCGCGCCTGGTTTGCCACCAACCGTTTCGTCACCAACGAATTTCTCTATCCCGCCGACGTGATGATCGACCACATGCCCGCTTTCAACGTCGATGACACAAAGCAGGATGATCTGGTCAACCGCTTCGTCACGGCAATGGTCGCGCTGTACCGCGAAGAGATCGCCGGGCTGTTGCATCAGCGCGACGCGCGCCAGGCCGAACTCTTCGCCGCGCATGGCGAGGCGGGCTATGAAAAGGTGAGCGGCAAGGATGTGCTGGCCCAGATCCAGATTGATCTGGACGCAAAGATCGGCGCGATGGAGCTGGGCTGAAGGTTAAGCCCTTTTGGCCGAAACCAGAAACTCGATATTGCCCTTTGGCCCTGTGATCGGACTTGTCACGATCCCTTCAATATCCCAGCCAAGTTCCTGAAGCCAATCGCGAACTTCGCCGCAGACGCGATCATGCAGTACGACGTCGCGGACGACGCCGCCCTTGCCCACTTCGGTCTTTGCAACTTCGAATTGCGGTTTGATCAGTGCGATCAGCCGGCAATGCCGAGCGGCCAGTTCCAGCGGTCTCTCCAGCACTTTTGACAGGCTGATAAAGCTCGCATCGCACACCACCATATCGCAGGGGCGGTTGATGTGATCAGGGGTCAGGATGCGCGCGCTTGTCTGTTCCAGCACCGTCACGCGCGGATTATCGCGCAATTTCCACGCGAGCTGGTTCGTCCCACTGTCCACTGCAAAGATGTGGGCGGCACCCTTGCTCAGCAATACATCGGTAAAGCCGCCGGTCGAGCTACCGATATCCATCGCCACCGCGCCGCTGGAATCGATCCCGAAATGGTCGAGCGCATGGGCCAGCTTTACCCCGCCGCGGCTGACCCATGGATGATCGCGCCCGCGCACCTCCAGATCGGCATCTACGGCGATCTGCTGGCCGGGCTTTGCGACCTTTGCCTCGCCCGAAAACACTGTGCCCGCCATGATTAAAGCCTGCGCGCGCGTGCGGCTTTCAGCGAGGCCGCGTTCTACGAGCAATTGGTCGACCCGCATCTTGCCAGAGGATTTCGCACGTTTTGTCATGGACGCGGAGAGCGTTAGCGCGCATTTAGGTTGCATGAAAGCGACCACTTCCCACCGCCCTGCCCGCTCCGCGACAAAGGCCGCCACCCTGACGATTATCCTAGCCACGCTTTCGGCGTGCTCGACCGAAGTTGCCCCTCCTGCGCCCACACCCGCACCAATGGCGGCTCCGGTTGGCGCGCCGCAAGTCGCAGCGCCTCCTGCCGCGCCTGCTCCAGTCGTGCGAGAGCCTGTTTACGAAAACTACCTTGATGCGCCGCAAACGCCCGGCACATGGAAATACTTCCCGGAATCCTCGGAAACGCTTGCGATTTTCGGAGAGGGAAACACCTTCGACAACGTCCGGTTTATCGTGCGGTGTGAGAAGAAGAGCCGCAAAATCGGGCTTGGCCGGGTGGTGAGCACGGCCACAGAATTAACGCGTGTGATGAGCGTTACGACCGAGACGACGCAGCGACAATTGCAGGCCGAGCTGGTGGAGGCACGCCCGCCGATCTTTGCCGCTGAACTGGACCCAGGCGATCCGCTGTTTGATGCGATGGCGATCACCAAAGGACGCTTTGCGATCGGCGTGGAAGGGGAGCGTACACTATACCTACCCGCCTGGGCAGAGGTGACCCGCGTCATCGAGGACTGCCGATAAGCGCTGGCCGATTGGCGCTGATATCCGCGCCGATCCCACTTGATTCCTTCGTTAATATCCACAGCCCCGCGCCAGCCGCCGGCCGCGGTGCGGCCTGAAACGAAAAACGCCCTCCGTTGTCCGAAGGGCGCATGTCTGAGGCGGTATACGGACCGAAGTCCCATAGTGACGTGGGAAAAGATTATTTCAAGACTTGTGTCGCGCAGCCGGATGATTCAAAACGTCTTCAGGCCAGCGGTTAACGTTTCGGCTCGGCCCCCGGATGATACGGCGAGGTCTTGGCTTTCAAGCGCGAAAGGAGGTGATCCGATGTCTCATGGTTCAGTAGCGAGGTCGGTGAAGATCCCTACGGAGCATATTCGGTAATCTCCTTACCGAGTAAGGTTTCGTGAGCGGCACTTCCGGCCGCTGACCATGCAAAGGGCTGTACCCCGACGGGCGGTGCAGCCCTTTTCATTTGTTTTGTCCGGTTGCTCATACAATTCTTGCTCTCTTAACCGCTCGGGATTACCCGATCTGATATGGAATTCACCCGCCTCCCCCATCCCTCGCCCACGCCAGATGATGTGCGTGCGAAGGCCATCCTTGATCCCGGTTTCGGGACGACATTCACCGATCACATGGTCACCATCGATTATGATGAAGGCGCACCGGGCAGCGTCGCGGGCGGCTGGCATTCCGCGCGCATCGGTCCAAGAGAGCCGATCATGCTCGATCCCGCCGCGAGCGTTCTGCATTATGCGCAGGAAATCTTTGAAGGGATGAAAGCCTTTCGCCACGCCGATGGCGGTCTTGCGCTGTTCCGGCCAGAGGCGAACGCAGCCCGCTTCAATGCCAGCGCGCGGCGCATGGCGATGCCTGAATTGCCCGAAGAAGTATTTTTGCAAGCGGTGCGCGAGATCGTATCAGCCGATGCCAAGTGGATGCCCGATATTGATGGCGGCTCGCTCTACATCCGCCCCTTCATGATCGCGAATGAAGCATTTCTGGGCGTGCGTCCGGCAAAGAAATACAAGTTCATGGTGATCATGAATTCCGCCGGATCATATTTCAAAGGCGGCGTTAACCCGGTGAAGATCTGGGTCGCCCAAGGCTATGTCCGCGCAGCCCGCGGCGGAACTGGCGCAGCCAAAACCGGCGGCAATTATGCCGCATCGCTAGTCCCGCAAGCGCAAGCGATTGAGCAAGGCTGTGATCAGGTCGTCTTCCTTGATGCGGTCGAGAACAAGTGGGTTGAAGAATTGGGCGGAATGAACCTGTTCTTCGTGCGCAAGGATGGCAGCGTGATCACCCCGCCCCTGACCGGCACGATCCTGCCCGGTATAACGCGCGAAAGCCTGATCCAGTTGCTGCGCGAGGAAGGGCTCGATGTGCGCGAGGAACCCTATTCGATCGACCAGTGGCGCCGCGAGGCGGAAGACGGCACGTTGCTGGAAACGATGGCCTGCGGCACGGCGGCGGTTGTCACGCCCGTGGGCACCGTCGCATCGCCGGATGGCGAATTCAGTATTGGTGCGGGCGGCATCGGCCAGTTGACGAACAAGCTGCGCGAGAAACTGGTCGGCATTCAGAGCGGGCAGGAACCGGATCAGCATGGCTGGGTGATGCGGCTTTAACAGGCTTCAATTCGCAACGAGGCGCGCGCCGTAGCTATTGCGTGTCAGCAGTTTGTTTACCAACTCTCGCTAAGCCATCGCCATGGATACGCTTGCACCTTCGTTCAGTGTCACGCGCAACGACGACTTGCGTGAGATCTATTACACGATCTCGGGCTTGTTCACGCTCGAAACGGTCAACGAGATGTTCGCAGAGCTGTCGCGGGTTGCGCAGCCCTTCGTCGAGGACCGCAAAGGCTTTCGGGTGCTGGGCGACCTGCGCGGCTTCAGCGTTCAGACCCGCGAAGTGGTGGAGAAGATCCAGTTGTCGCAGGACAGGTCGGCCAAGGTCGGCGGCAACAAAATGGCGATCCTGTATTCGTCGGTTCTGGTGAAGCAGCAATTTCGCCGGGTCAGCGATGCGCTCGAACTCGGCATGTTCGAGAACAAGGCCGAAGCGCTCATCTGGTTGCGCGCCGACTGATGGAACCGGTGCAGGTGGCCTGCTGGGACACCATGATCCCGTTTGTGAGGTAGATCGACCTATGACTGCGCTTGAACCCACCTCCCGTATTCACGCCAATACCCATCGGCGCGAGCTGTACTTTTCAATTGCCGGATTCTGGGAACCCGGGTCGATGAAAGAGTTTCTGCGCGATCTGACCGCTGCTGCCAATCCGTTTATCCGGGACGGGGTGGAATTTGTGGCGATTGGAAATCTTGTGGATTTTGTGCCTCAGGACCGCGAAACTGCTGATTCCATCCGCGACAGTTTACTCCAGGCGAGCCAGCACGGCCTCACCCGCTTCGCCGTGGTCTCTCCTTCTTCCCTGGTGAGAATGCAGTACCGGCGGATCACTGAAGGGGTGGATGTCGAGTTTTTTGACGATGAATACTCGGCACGCGAATGGCTGCGTAAAGCCTAATGCAGGGTCGCCGCCTGATACGAAACAACGTTGTCAGGTCAGAGCCTCGCCAAACGCTTCGATCAGCCATCGCGCTGCCGGACCGGGTTGCGCATCGCGCCGCCACAATGCCCTGAGCCGGTAGTCATCGCCCGGTGCCTCGGGCAGATCCAGTTCCACCAACGCGCCAGCGGCCAGATCAGCGGCAACCATAGCACGCGGCATGTTGCCCCAGCCCAGCCCCTCTTTGAGCAGCGAATGCTTTGCTCCCAAATCGCCCAGCCGCCATGTCTGCGGGCTAAGCACCGAGAACTCGCGGCCCTGCGTCAGAGGCGAACGATCAGCAAGCACCAGTTGCAGATGCTGCCGAGATTCGCCGGGCGTGATTGTGCCCGCCGTAATCGCGCGCGCCAATGGATGATCGGGGACGGCAACCGGGATCAGTTCAATCTTGCCGATCAGCTTGCGCTCCAGCGAGGGATGATCGGCGATAACTGGACCTCCGATGGCGACCTCAGCCTCTTCGTCGAGCAGGCATTGCGCGACTGCTCCCAACCCCTCGACATTCAGGGTCAGCGCAACTGTCGGATATTCCCGGCGGAACCGTCGCAGCACGCTGGCGGTCGCTTCGCCGGGCACCATCACATCGATGACGATGGAAACGCGGCTCTCCAGTCCGGCATGAACGCTCTGTGTCTTTGCGAGCAGAGCATCAACGCGGTCGGCCACTGCGCGCGCCTCGGCCAGCAAACCCTCACCCGCCGGTGTCAGAACGGGTTTGCGGGAACCCTCGCGTTCAAACACGCTGATGCCCAGTTGCGCCTCAAGCCCTGCGATCCCGTAACTGATCGCAGAAACCGCCCGCCCCATGGCGCGCGCCGCGCCTCCGAAAGTACCGTGTTCGACCACGCTGAGAAAGATGCGCAGCTGGTCAAGAGTGGGATCGCCGATCTTCATTACGCCGTATGTTCGGATTACCTGAACATCTTTTCAAGTTTTATCTCACTTATCCGCACGCCAAACAAAGCCTATCTCAATCTCACACAGAGCGAAGCGGCCTGAACCGCGCCGCTCAGACAGGAGAACAACCATGACCCAGCCCACCATCGAATTGCGCCCCTTTGAAACCCTTGGCTCCGCCAATCACGGCTGGCTGGATGCGCATCATCACTTTTCTTTTGCCGGATATCATGATCCCGCGCGCGTTCACTGGGGCGCTCTCAGGGTCTGGAATGACGACACGATTGCGGCAGGCACCGGCTTTCCCACCCACCCGCACGAAGACATGGAGATCATCACCTATGTCCGCAAAGGCGCGATCACGCATGCCGATTCAATGGGCAATGAAGGCCGCACCGAAGCGGGCGATGTCCAGGTGATGAGCGCTGGCACCGGCGTGCGGCATTCCGAATATAACCGCGAGGATGACGACACGCAGATTTTCCAGATCTGGATCATCCCTGAAACCCGCGGTGGAGAGCCAACCTGGGGCGCGCGCGAATTCCCGAAGGGAGAACGTGCAGGCCAGTTTGTGACGCTGGCAAGCGGCGCGCATGAGCGGGCAGCCAATGACGATGCGCTGCCGATCCGCAGCGATGCGCGGGTTTTGGGCGCCACAATCAAGGCCGGCGAAAGCGTCACCTACGATGTGTCTGACCCGGCGCGGCACCTTTACCTTGTCCCTGCCACAGGGAAGGTGCGGGTCGCCGATGTCGAAGCCAAAGCGCGTGACGGCATTGCCATCACCGATCTCGGCTCTGTCACGATCACTGCGCTGGAAGACAGCGAAGTCGTGATGGTGGACGCCGCCTGATGCCCCGATGGAGCCGGCCGGTTACCAGACTGGCCGGCTTCACTCGCTTCCCTCTCACGATCTTCCCTCATTCACGGAGACAATTCATGTCCAACATCCTCTACATAACGTCCAGCATCCGCAACTCAGACAGCGCATCGCGCAAAATCGGCCAGGCCATTGTCGATACGGTTGCAGCAAACTCTGGTGCCACCGTCATCAGCCGCGACCTCGCTGCAAACGATATTCCCTTTGTGAGCGAGGATCGCTTCGCCGCCAACCTCACCCCGATGACTGATCGCACGCCCGAGCAAGCCGAACTGGCCGCGATCGCTGATACGCTGATCGCCGAATTGCAGGCCGCCGACACCATCGTCATCGCCACCCCGGTCTATAATTTCGGAGTGCCCGCCGTGCTCAAGGCGTGGGCCGATCTGGTCGCGCGCGCTGGCACAACTTTCAAATATACCGAGAATGGACCCGTCGGCCTGCTGGAAGGTAAGAAGGTTTATATCGCCGCAGCTTCAGGCGGGACTGCCATTGGCAGCGATATGGATTTCATGTCGAGCTGGCTGAAATTCTTCCTCGGTTTCCTAGGCATCACCGATGTCGAAACGGTCGCCGCAGACGGGATCATGGGCACTGATGGCGAAGCCAAAGTCGCCGCCGCTATCGAGAAGGCCGAAAGCATCGCGGCCTGATACCATCGTCGCCTGCACCGCTTTAGAGAGGCAGAGTTGCAGTACGGCCGGGACTGCACCCCCTCGCAGGCCCGGCCCTTTCGTGTTCACAGAACTATTCGAGCGTGCCTTCAGGCAAGCTTTCCCTCAATTCCTCCACCCACACATCCGCCCTGGCATCGGATGGCGCGCGCCAGTCTCCGCGCGGGGAAAGCGCGCCCATTGAGCTGACTTTCGGGCCGTTGGGCAGCGCGCTGCGTTTGAACTGGGAGAACCCGAAAAAGCGTTTCGCAAATTGCTCCAACCAGCCTGCAATCTTCTCAAGATCATATTCGTTCTTGCGATCTTCGGGAAAGCCTGCAGGCCATTCTCCGGCCGTGGCATCGCGCCATGCATGCCATGCCAGATAGGCAATCTTGCCCGGCCGCTGACCATATCGGATCGTGTGGTGCAGAAAGAAATCGTTCAGCTCGTACGGCCCGATATGCGCCTCTGTATCCTGAATGGCGCCGTCGGCATCGGCGGGCACCAGCTCTGGTGAGATAACGGTGTGATAAACCGCCATCAGGACCTCGCTACATACCGGCAGGAACTGCTCTGTATGGACAGTCCAGCGGATGAGATACCGGATCAGCGTCTTGGGCACGCCCGAATTAACCCCGTAGTGGCTCATATGATCGCCCACGCCATAAGTGCACCAGCCCAGCGCCAGCTCTGACAGATCGCCAGTGCCCACGACAAAACCGGAATGCTGTCCTGCAAGGCGGAACAGGTAATCGGTGCGCAGACCCGCCTGCACATTTTCAAACGTCACATCGTAGACCGGCTCACCCGCGCTGAACGGGTGGCCCATATTCTTCAGCATAATTTGCGCGGTGGGTTTTATGTCGATCTCCTCAGCCGTGATGCCAAATGCTTCCATCAGTTTCCAGGCGTTGGATTTGGTCCCCTCGGAAGTCGCGAAACCTGGCATCGTATATCCGCGTATCGTGGTGCGCGGCAGACCCAGCCGGTCGCAGGCCTTGGCCGCGACAATCAGGGCATGCGTGCTGTCGAGCCCGCCGGAAATGCCGATAATCAGGCTTTTCGCGCCCGTCGCATCGATCCGCCGCATCAGCGCATCGACCTGAATGTTGAAAGCTTCATAGCAATCCTCGTCCAGTGTCTTGGGATCATTCGGCACGAACGGGAAGCGACGGATCGGGCGCATCAGGCCGATATCTCCGTCCGCACTCCCGTGCTCGAACACGATCCGGCGAAAGCTGTCCTCGGGTCGGTCATGCGCCTCGGCTGCATCGGCAAAAGTACCATTGCGCATGCGTTCAAGCGCGATCCGGTCGGTATCAATATCGGTGATGCACAATTCAGGCTCAAGATCGAAGCGCTCGCTCTCAGCCATCAATTCGCCCAGCTCGTAGACCACACCCTGCCCGTCCCAAGCGAGATCGGTGGTGCTCTCCCCGTGGCCGCTGGCGGAATAGACATAGGCGCAAATCGATCGGGAGGAGGAACTGCGGCAATGCAGGTGGCGGTCCTCGGCGCGGCCAATCGTGATCGGTGAGGCTGAAAGGTTGCAAAGGATATGCGCGCCCGCCAGCGCAGTCAGCGTTCCGGGCGGATTGGGCGCCCAGAAATCCTCGCAAATCTCCACGCCAAAGGTAAAGCCGGGGAGGTTGGACGCTGCAAAGACCAGATCGGTCCCGAACGGCACTTCATCGCCCGCCACAGCAATCCACAGATCCTGACAATTGCGGCCATGCGTGAAATACCGTTTTTCGTAAAACTCGCGGTAATTCGGCAGATAGCTTTTCGGGATCACACCGAGCAGCTCCCCTTGCGCAATGACCAGAGCGCAATTGTAAATCTTTGCATTGCGGCGCAGCGGCGCGCCGATGACCAGCACCGGGGTCAGATTCCTGGTCGCTTCAACCACCTCGGCAATGCTGCGCTCCACCCGGTCCAGCATGGCGGCCTGCAAATGCAGATCGTCGATAGCATAGGATGATACGGTCAGCTCGGGATAGACCAACAGATCGACATGTCGTTCATGCGCGCGGCGCGCCTCGCTGATGATGCCAGCGGTGTTATAGGCGACATCGGCAGGCCGCGAAGATGGCGTGGAGGTGGCCACCCGGACAAATCCGTGGGCGTGCATGTCGTAAAAACTGTGCGCGGTGTCAGCCATATTTGCCTGGGGCTCCTGTTGCTGCAAAATGCACCGCTGGCCCTAGCCCGAAATACCGGCTCGCACTAGGCGGCAAGCAGAGCGGCTGACTTCGGGGTTTCTTGGAGCAGATGCAGAAGCGCGCGTTCCGATGCCTGGTGCCAGCGCGTTGCCCGCGGCATTTGAAGACTCTCACGCCATTCTTCCTGCCGATCGACCAATTCGATCACGGCAGGATGGATATAACTGGAGCGCGTAACAGCCGGAGTATTGCCCAATTCTCGCGCCACATATTCTGTCACCGCGGTCATTGTCGCCGTGTCGTGTGTGTCGATGAGGAATTCAAGCGCGAGGCGGCTCGCATGCCATGTCCGAAAATCCTTGGCTGAAAACGCTGAGCCCATCGCATCGCGCAGATACTCGTTCACATCGCCCGATATGACCGGCGCAGCCTCTCCGTCCGCGTCGTGATAGGCAAAGAGGTGTTCATCAGGCACCTCGCGCATGTCCCGCACTGACCGCGCCAGAGCGCCATCCTCAATTGTGACGCAGCGATTCTTGCCGCTCTTCCCGGTGAAACTCAGTTGAAGCGTCTCGCCCGTTAGGCTGGCGTGCCCGTCTCGCAGGGTAGTGGCACCGTGACTATCATTACGACGTGTATAGCTCTCATTGCCGATACGCAAAGCCGCCAGGTCAAGCAGCCTGACAATCGAGGCGATCACGCGGTCACGACCGATAGAGCCCGTGGCCATATCGTGAGCGACACGCTTACGCAGCAGCGGCAGCCGCTTGCCAAAAAGGAGTAGCCTGTCGAATTTCTCGGCCTCCCGCATCCGCCTGAAATCGGGGTGATACCGGTACTGCTTGCGCCCCGCATCATCATATCCCGTCGCCAGAATGTGGCCGTTGGAAGCCGGGCAAAACCATGCGTCACGATAGGCCGGAGGCAAGGCGACGCTGTTGAGCCGATTGCGCTCAGCGCGGTCGCGGATCAACTCGCCGTCGGGCGAATAAAAGGCAAAGCCCGTGCCCGCTCCGCGCCGCGTGATGCCCGGCAGGTTATCATCAACATAGATCAGGTTTTCCATCACGAAGAGAAACACTTGGGCCGCCCGAACCGTTCCGTCTTGCGCGCCGCGCATCGAAAGGCCAGATGCATCGCCTGTCGCAGGGCAACCGCCCGTCAAGGAGCAACGCAATGTCCGATCCCACTTATAACCCTCCCAAAGTCTGGAGCGCAGACACGGTTTCCGGCGGCAAATTTGCCAATATCAACCGTCCCACATCCGGCGCGCGTGAACAGCGCGACTTGCCCGAGGGCGAAAATCCGTTCCAACTGCATAGCCTCGCCACGCCCAATGGTGTGAAGGTCACAATCATGCTCGAAGAGCTGCTTGAGGCTGGCCATGCGGGCGCGGAATATGACGCCTATACGGTCAACATCGGCGACGGGGACCAGTTCACCAGCGGTTTTGTCGACATCAATCCGAACTCGAAAATCCCCGCACTCATCGACAAGAGCGGCGATACGCCGTTCCGCGTGTTCGAATCAGGCGCGATCCTCCTGCACCTTGCCGAGAAGTTCGGAGCCTTCCTGCCGACCGACCCCGCCGCCCGCGCCGAAGTGATGAGCTGGGTGTTCTGGCAGGTCGGCACAGGGCCGTTCATCGGCGGCGGCTTTGGGCACTTTTACGCCTATGCGCCCGAGAAATACGAATACCCGATCAACCGCTATGCGATGGAGGCCAAGCGCATCTTTGACGTCGCGGACAAGCGTTTGGGTGAGACCCGCTTTCTGGGCGGGGATGAATACACCATCGCCGATATGGCTAACTGGCCATGGCTTGCACCGTTTGTATTCGGCAAGATCTACAACGAGGCGAAGACATTCCTATCGATCCACGAATACGAAAATGTCGCGCGCTGGACCCACGAAATCGCCGAGCGTCCAGCTGTGAAGCGTGGCCGGATCGTCAACAAGGCATGGGGCGAGGACGATACAAAACTGCTCGAACGCCACTCGGCCGCCGATTTCGAAGGCAAGGTGCTCGACTGAGCTTTGCCAAACGTTTGAACGGCCAAACCGATAAAAAAGGGGGTGAGTGCGAAAACCCGCATTCGCCCCCTTCACATTACCGCGCGAGGCGTTATAGAGCGCGGCTCTGCTGGGGTGTAGCCAAGTGGTAAGGCACTGGTTTTTGGTACCGGCATGCGCAGGTTCGAATCCTGCCACCCCAGCCAGAACTTCCTTTCAAATTGTGTGATTGGCGGACTGACGACTCCCATAGCGTCGCAACCGCGACCGCGCGCCCGCAGGTGCTCCACAGCAAAGCGGAGGGAGCAGCGCCGAGGATGCATCCCCGTATTGCGATGCACACATCACACCGTCCCAGCCACCACGTGGCACTGGCCCGTCACCCATTCGCCTGACGATCCTACCAGATACAGCACACAGGCGGCGATATCACGCGGAGTGCCCAGTCTTCCCGCAGGCAAGTTCAATTGTTCAAGCAACGGGCCGAAATCCGCGTCTGTCATGTTCAGCGCTTTCTTGACCGTGTCGGTCGGCACAAAGCCTGGAAGGATCGCGTTCACGCGGATGTTCTGCGGCCCCAGTTCCAGCGCCAGCGTCTTGGTCAGCATGTTCACGCCAGCCTTGGCCGCGCTGTAATGGCCGCTGCCCGGAAACGGATCGCGTCCGGCCAATGATGATGTGTTCACGATGGACCCGCCCTCTTTCATATGCGGCACCGCCGCACGGACCCCGTGGAAGACCGAGGACAGATTGACCGCGAGCGTTTTGTCCCACTCGCCCTGGTCCAGCTCAACCAGCGGCGCGGAGACCAGCGAGCCTCCGGCATTATTGACCCAGATATCCAGCCGGCCAAACTCATCGACAGCCCGCTTTGCCAAGGCATGCATATCATCGCCGCTGGAAACGTCGGTCACCTGCGCCGCCGCATTTCCGGGAGCGTCGCTTTCGTTGATGGCAGCGGCGACCCGTTCTATCTGGTCGGAAGATCGCGCCCCGCAGACGACATTGGCACCCGCCTCTGCCAGCAATTTTGCAATGCCTTCGCCGATACCGCGCCCTGCCCCGGTCACCACCGCTGTCTGGCCTGAAAGGTCGAACAAATCTCGCATCGCGTCTCTCCTGTAATTGGTTGCAGGAGAGCTAGGCGCATGGCGGATGGGCGGTCTACTAGCCCTTATGAGGACGCATTGATCACACAGTCGGCCAGCGCAGTGCCAGAAAGCCATGCCCCTTCGACGCGCGGGCTATGCAGGAAATCGCCCGCCATACCGATGCGGTTTGCAGCATCAAAATGCGCAGGTTCGCCCCGGACGCTTTCTGGCTGAGCGTAGAGCCAGCGATGCGCAACGCAATGCACAGGCTCGACTGGAGCAATGCCGGTTTGCGCGAAGAAATCGCCGAGCAAAACGGTCGCTGCCTCTTCCTTGGGTAGGTCGATAATGTCGCGACTGCGCGCCGGGCTGGCATGGAGCACCCAGCATTCTTCACCAGCGCGCCCGGGCTTGGCCGAATTACGTGCAGCCCATGATACGGGCGCGTCGGGGTCTCGCAGACCGTCCGCTTCGATCGCCAGCCTTTCGTCAAAAGCAGCCATCACCGCCCAGCACGGCTCTGACACCACGCTGCCTGACACTTGCGCAAATTCAGGCGCGGCATCCGTAAGCAACACGCAGGCTTGTTCTGCGGGGATCGCGACCAGTACCGTATTCGCGGTGTAAACCGTATCGCCCGCGCTCAGGTTCCAGACATTATCGTTGCGCGCAAGCGTCTCGATCCGCGTGCCCCACAGCGCCGGCTTTGATGCGGCGCTGATCGCATCTGCCATTGCCCGGATCGGGCCGTTCATGCCCGGCGTGCCGACCCATGCGACATCACCGTTTCTTGTCTCNGCAGCAGACCAACGCGCTGCTGCACCACGATCATCCCATCCTTCAACCACGGCCTGAAATCCGGGATCGCGTGCGGTAAAATATTGCGCGCCGTGGTCAAAACTGACTGTTTCACCAGCTATTTCAGCGCGCCGTGCAGCCATGCGTCCACCCGGCCCGCGACCCTTGTCGAAGACCTGTACGTCATGCCCTTCCGCAACCAGTTTTGTGGCGCAGGCCAGTCCCGCCATTCCTGCGCCAATGATCGCGATATCATTGTGAGTGTTTTGATTGTCGTCCATCCCGCCTCAACGTCGCACAAGCCGGACAGTTTCCGGACTGGGCAGGTTCGCGCATTTCATGCCTAGGGCGCATTGCGGGCAGGTTTCGCCTCGGCCAGCAACACTGAAAACCGTTCTTGCGGATCCAGCCAGCGCGCCTGCGGCTCCCATCCACCAGCCAGCAGCAGCATATAGGAGGTGCGGCGGCTGAACTTGTGGCTGTTTTCGGTGTGGATGCTCTCACCCTTGGCCATCGCGAAACCCTTGCCCGCAACCGAAAAGACAATTGCGCGAGTGGCGACCAGATGCATTTCGATGCGCGCATATTCATCGTTCCAGCGCGCCTCATGCCGCAGCGCATCGACGGGGACATCGCCCTTCAGCTGACGATTGATCCGGCGCATCAGATTGAGGTTGAAATCGCCGGTTACGCCCGCGGCATCATCATAGGCGGCGATCAACACGTCCTTGTCCTTGATCAGATCCATCCCGATCAGAAGCTTCGCCCCCTCACCCAGAGTGCCCCGCATGACGCGCAGCAGATCGACCGCCGTGCGCGCCACCATATTGCCGATGGTCGATCCAGGGAAAAATCCGAGCTTTGGAAGGTCGGCGACCTGCGGCGGCAGCTCAACCTGTCGCATAAAATCTGCCTCGACCGGGTACACGGGAAGGCCGGGAAACTTGGTCGAGAGCTCTTTGGCCGATGCGCGCAGGAAATCGCCCGCAATATCGAGCGGAACATAAGCGGCCGGATCAATTGCCTCAAGCAGCAGCGGCGTTTTGACCGAGGAACCAGAGCCGAATTCCACCACCGCGCGGTCCTCGCCAATCAGCTTGGCAAAATCGCGCCCGCGCGCAGTCAGGATTTCGGTCTCCGCACGGGTCGGATAGTATTCGGGCAGCTGCGTGATATCCTCAAACAACTGCGATCCGGCGTCATCGTATAACCAGCGCGCAGGAATTGCCTTTTGCGCTTGGGCCAGCCCGTCCAGCACATCGGCGCGAAAAGCGGTATCGACCCCGTCCTTATCGCGTTCAACCAGTGCGAGCCCTTTTTGCTGTGGCATATGTCTAAATGTCCTTTGCGAGCCGCAGGCCGGTGAATTGCCAGCGCTGCTGCGGGTAGAAAAAGTTACGGTATGACGCGCGCGAATGCCCGCGCACAGTGGCACAGCTGGCGCCTTTCAGGACGCCCTGGCTGTTCATGAATTTGCCGTTATATTCGCCCACCGCGCCATCGGCCACGCGAAACCGGGGGTATGGCAAATACGCAGACGACGTAAACTGCCAGCAGTCGCCGAACAGGTGTTGCCCTCCAGTAGGCAGGGGTGCAGCCGCCTCATCAAGCTGATTGCCGCCGCTGGCATCATGGGCCTGCGCAGAGCCCTGCACATCCTGGCCGCGCGCAATCGCTTCCCATTCAAATTCGGTCGGCAGCCGGGCACCCGCCCATATGGCGAAGGCATCTGCCTCGAAATGGGAGATATGCGTGACGGGAGCGTCCGGGTCGCGCACTTGCCAGCCGCAATGCGTGAAATGCTTATCCTCGCGCCAATAAAGCGGCGTTGTGATGCGGTGCTCTTGGGCCCCGAAACCGTTGATCCACGCCCAGCCGTCGGCCAGCCACAGGCTTGCATTTTCATACCCGCCATCCGCGATGAACTGCGCCCATTCGCCATTGGTGACCAGCCGATCTGACAGGGCGAAGGGTTCCAGCAGAACACGGTGGCGTGGCCCTTCATTGTCGAAGGCAAAACCGGTTTTTTCGTGGCCTACCAACGCAACGCCGCCGGGGTGGCTGTGCCACGACGCCTCGGCAGCAGGCTCGCAAGGCTTGGCAGCACCCGCCTCCCACATCCGTGGCCCGATCGGATTCTGGAACAGCGCATGTTTGATATCCGTCAGCAGCAATTCAATGTGTTGCTGCTCATGCGCGATTCCCAGTTCGATGAGATCAGCCAGGTCCGGATCATCCAGCAGCGGCTCCATCGCCGCGTTCACCGCGCCGCGCCATTCGATTATCTCGGCCATGTTGGGCCGTGACAGCATTCCGCGTGCAACACGCGGATGGCGCGCGCCCTCAGCCTCGTAATAGGAGTTGAACAGAAACGGATACCGATCGTCGAACAGCGTGTAACCCGGCTTATGGTCGCGCAGCAGGAATGTCTCCCAAAACCACGTCGTATGCGCCAAATGCCATTTGGTGGGAGATGCATCCTCCATCGACTGAAGGCATGCATCCGCCTCGCTCAACGGCTCTGCCAGTGCCTCACTTAAAGCGCGGGTGGCGGCAAACCTTGCAGGCACTGCGTCATGTGCGTCTGTGTGGCTTTCTGGCTGGCCATATGTCTTGCTCAGCGGCACTTCGTGATCCTTCCGCTATCACCCCGTGAGTGCATCCGCATGGCGCAACTGAGTGACGAATGAAAGGCAAATCCAAGGATTTATTGGTTCTCAAGAGGTCGCAGGAAGGGCTAGGCTGCCAGCGAAACCCGATCGCGACCGCCGTTTTTGGCTTGGTATAGGGCATGATCCGCACGCGCAAACAGCGTCAGCGATGTGTCCGCCGGGCCCAGATCGGCAAGCCCGAGACTGATCGTTACACCCTGCACATGGCCCACGCCGCTGCTTCGTGCCACCGCCTGACGCAACCGCTCCGCCATTTGCCCGGCGTGATCCTTTGTCATGTTCGGGACAATCCAGATAAACTCTTCACCTCCCACCCGTCCGATCAGGTCACTCCCTCGCGACTGGTTTCGCGCAATCTGGGCAACACGTTGCAGAACCTTGTCACCTTCGATGTGGCCATGGGTGTCGTTTACCTGTTTGAACCGGTCGATATCGAACATCATCAGCGTTAACAAGTCGCCCGCGCGGCGCGCTTCAAGGACCATCCGGTCCAATTCGTTCATCAACCGGCGCCTGTTAGCCAGTCCGGTCAGCGGATCGGTCTCTGCCAGCTCGCGCGCCTGACGGGCCTCACTGATCGCCACCAGTCGCGAATGCTCAAGCGCGCGTTCGCGGCTGACCTGATCGGTAACATCGCGCACCACGGCCACCACCCGGACAAGCGCCCCGCCCTCGCCAAACAGATTGCAAGCTTGCGCGCTGATGGATCGCGGCTGCCCGTCATAGCCGTTTATGTCAAAATTCATCACATAAGGAGAGCGCTCATGCTGGTGCTTTTTGACATTGCCGATCAGATCAATGTCACTCGCAAACAGCAGCGTTTCGGCATCGCCAGCGACAAATTCATCGTGATTGTCGACGCCGAACAGCAGCCGCATCCCTTCGGACCATTGCTGCTCTGCGGTCAGCGGATCATATTGCCATACGCCCAGTTCTGCGATGCTTTCCGCCATTCTGACAGTGCGCAACAGCTCGTTCATACTTTGCGCGCGGCGCCGGGCAATCCGCGCGACAAAGCGCGTTTCGCGCCGGGCGGACAGGACCCCGCCAAGCGAAGCGACCGCGACCAGCAGCAACACTCCGGTGATGATCAGCAGAAAGTTGCCGCCCCAGCCATCCCCAACGATGAGCGAAGCGGTATTGTCAGGCGGTGGCATGGCCACCGCGTCAAACAGCGAAATACGAGCGAATTCAGGGTTAAAGGCAGGCACCATAGAAGGTGGCCTAAAGACAAAACCCTGCCACCCAGCGGCTGGCGACCTACGGGCCTCTACTTAGCCTGCCAAGAAACGATATTACCGACGTGCGCAATTCAGGCGGCGTTCGCCTGTTGCTCGGTCGCGGCGTCGTTCAGCATTTCGGCAATCAGGAAAGCCAACTCCAGCGATTGCTCGGCGTTAAGGCGCGGGTCGCAATGCGTGTGATAGCGATCACCCAAACGCTCATCCGTAATCGCGACAGCCCCGCCAACGCACTCGGTCACGTCCTGCCCTGTCATCTCGATATGGATGCCGCCGGGGTGGGTGCCCTCGGCACGGTGAACAGCGAAAAAGCCTTTCGCTTCGGTCAGGATGCGATCGAATGGGCGGGTCTTAAAGCCGCTTTCGGACTTCACGACATTGCCGTGCATCGGATCACAGCTCCACACCACCGGATGCCCTTCGCGTTTCAGGGCGCGGATAAGCTTGGGCAGGCCGTCCTCAACCTTGTCATGGCCAAAGCGGCTGATGAGGGTCATGCGCCCCGGTTCACGCGCAGGGTTCAACTGGTCGAGCAGACGGATCAGGGCATCCGGCTCAAGGCTCGGCCCGCATTTCATGCCAAGAGGATTTCCGATGCCGCGCGCAAATTCGATATGCGCGCTGTTTTCAAATCGGGTGCGATCACCGATCCACAGCATGTGTGCGCTGGTCGCGTACCATCCGCCGGTCAGCGAGTCCTGCCGGGTCAGCGCCTGCTCGTACGGCAACAGCAGCCCTTCGTGGCTGGTGTAGAAATCAGTCTTTTGCAATTGCGGCACGGTCGAGGGGTCAATCCCGCAGGCCTCCATGAAATCAAGCGCTTCACCGATCCGGTCGGCAGTCTCGGCAAACTTGGTCGTCCACGGCGTGCGGCCCATGAAATCGAGCGTCCACTGGTGCACCTGACGCAGGTTGGCATAGCCGCCCCCGGCAAAGGCGCGCAGCAGATTGAGCGTTGCGGCAGCTTGCGAATAGGCGCGCACCATGCGGCCAGGATCGTTGCGGCGCTGTGCAGGCTCAAAATCGATGCCGTTGATATTGTCCCCGAAATAGCTCGGCAGGGTCATATCGCCGATTGTTTCCGTCGCAGAAGAGCGTGGCTTGGCAAACTGGCCCGCCATGCGCCCAACCTTGACCACAGGACGCTTGCTCGCAAAGGTCATCACGACCGCCATTTGCAGCAGCACGCGGAATGTATCGCGAATATTATTCGGATGAAATTCGGCGAAGCTTTCCGCGCAATCGCCGCCCTGAAGCAGGAACGCACGGCCCTCTGCCACTTCGGCAAGATCCGCTTTCAGTGCGCGCGCTTCTCCGGCAAAAACCAGCGGCGGATAGGCCTCGAGCGTCGTTTCGGCGGCGGCCAGTTCGGCGGGGTCTTCGTAATGCGGCAGGTGCTTTGCTTCAAAGCCCTTCCAGCTTTCAGGGGTCCAATTGCGAGCCATGGTCGTATCAATCTTTATCTGTTTTGATCGGTGTGAATGATCGTTTGGACGCGCTTTAACACAAACGCAGTCCTCATGGGAAAGCGCCGCTACACGCGCGCTGTTTCATATGTAAAGCCACAATGCAGTTTGCGACAACATTATTTCGCCCAGCGCCCGCGTGATTATAGCCCTCAGCGGCCTACGAGTTCTGGTCTCTGAACCGGTCCCTTAACCGGCTGACTCGCGATTTTCGGTGCCTCGATCACTCTTGCGGTCACTTCGTTCAGCTCAGCCAGCTCCTGCCCCTCGGGGATCACAGCCAGCCGCAATGGTGCGCCTTGCGCGAAGTATCGGTCAGCCAGAAACTGCATCAACTGCGGGCTGGTCTGCGAAAAGTCCCTCAGCAACGAACGCAGCAGCACAATGCGCTGAGGATCATAAGTCGCGCCTTCCAGGTTATAGAGCCAGAACTGGTTGCCTGTAGACGCACGGCGGATCACCTGGCCCAGCGGCCCCGTAACCCGCTCCAGCTCGTCTGCGCCCGGCGGGTTGGCGGCCAGATCCTTCGCAATGCGATCCGCCTCGGCAAAGAAGACTGGCACAAATTCAGGCTCGAGCTGCGCAAGCGCGGTGATGGTGCCGCCCCCGTCGATATCGGTCGGCCATTTGGAAAAGACCTGCGGCGAATAACTGGCTCCGGCCTGCTCACGAAGAGCATCCAGCAGGCGGTTGTTGAACAGCTGCGTGAGGATTTCGAGCTGGCGCGATTCGCGAATGGCCTTCACCCCGCCGCCGCTTTTCCATGCGATCACGGCGGCGGCCTGATTGGCATCGCCGCGATGGTTCAGCACAGTCGGCTCGGCACTGGCTTCGGGAAAGGCGGGAATGCGGGCTTCGACAGCGGGCGGGATCGGTTCACGCTCTGGCAGGGCGCCAAAGGTTTCGGCCAGCTTCGCGACGATTGCATCGCGGTCAAACTCGCCGAACACCAGAACCTCAATCGGACCTTGCTTTAACAGCGGCTCCCACACCTCGCGGAAACCCTCCGGCGTCACATTTTCCAGCGCCGCACGGTCGGGCGTGGCAAAGCGTGGGTCCTTATCCGTCACCAGATATTGCAGATCTCGGTTCAGGATACCGCCCGGACTGGTCGCATAAGAATTATAGGCGAGCGCCGAGGCCGCTTTCGCCCGGATTACAGGTTCGGGATCCCAGCGCGGCATCCCGATTTTCGCCGCGAACAGATACAGTTGATCTTCAACGTCGCTGGAACGAGTCTGCGCGGTCAGGGTGAACACGGCATCGTCAATCGCAAAGTTAAAGCCGAGCTTTCGCCCGCTCGCCAGCCGGTCAATCTCGTTCTGGCCCAATTCGCCGAGGCCCGACCCCACCAGCGCGCTTTGCCCGATATTGGCATAAACGGCATTGTCGGAATCGAACGCGCGGTATCCGGCGCCAAAACGCACTTTGACGGTTACGCGGCCCGGCTCTGCGTCATTGGCCCAGACCAGCGCGCGCACGCCGTTGGAAAAATTCACCTGCTCCACTTCGAGCAGGCCGATTTTTTGCTGGCTTACGATGGTGCCCGGTGTCCCGATAGGCGGCAGGTCTTCAAACTTGATCGATTGCGCGGCCAGCCGGGCGCTGGCGTCAATGTCCACTTCGCTGGCCAAAGCGACGCGCAGCGAGCCTTCATCCGCCTCGCCATCAGAAGGCGTGACATAAACGGAGCGGACCACGTCCCCCTTAAACAGGGCTTTGGTACGGGCCAGAACCTCTTGCGGGTTCAGCCGGTCTTTCATCCCGCGAAACACGTCCAGCACCACTTCGGGTGCAGCGGTCGTCTCGCGGATATCAACCGCGTTGACGATATTGTCGGCCAGCACTGATCCCGCCTGAACACTGCGCTGTTCGACCTGGTTGGCAAAGACCACATCAAATTCGGCAGCTTCGCGGTCGATCTCTTCCTGCGTGGGCGGATTGGCGATAGCATCAGCAATAACACTGCGCACATCAGCTAACGCGGCCTCCCAATCATTGGTTAGCGGAGCAAGCACCACAAAGGTCGCATCGGTCGAACGCGAGATATCATCCTGGTTGACCTGCGCATAGAGGAAGCTGCCGCCGCCGCGCGCGCGCGATTCCAATCGGCGGTTGATGATCGATTGCGCAATCGCGTCCAGCAGCAAGCCTTCATTATAAACAATAGTGTCGTCCACCTTGCGCCATGGCCGCATAATCGCATAGCTGAGGCTGCGCGGCAGATCTGGCTCCGCCGTCACGCCCAGTTCGCCAATCGGCCAGCCCGTGCCCGCCGCAACCAATGTGCCTTCGGGCGCAACGGGATCACCAAAGTCGGGCGCCACGCCCGCCTCGCCCCGGCCTTCCCAATCGCCGAACCACTGTTCCACCAGCCCGGCCAGCACCATCGGATCAGCATCGCCTGCGACCACGACAACGGTGTTTTCGGGGCGATACCAACGGCGGTGAAATTCCGCGACCCGCGGTCCGGAGGCCGCTTCAAGAGTTTCGACCGTGCCGATGGGATTGCGCGTGGCAAGCCGCTGTCCGGCAAACAGGGTGCGACGGGTAAACTGGTTCACTCGTTCCGAGGCACCGCCACGCTCACGCTTCTCCGCCAGCACAATCGGCAATTCGGCCGAGACATTGGCATCGTTGAGCACGGGCTCGCGGATCATACCGGAGAGATATTTGAAGCTCTCCATCAGCTTGGCAGTATTGGTGTTGGGCAGATCCAGTTTATAGGCGGTGTGTGTCGGGCTGGTTTCGGCATTGGCATCGCTGCCAAAGGTCGCGCCAAGACGCTGCCAAGTCTCAATCGCCTTGGCCTGGCCCAGATATTTGCTCTCGCGGAACAGCAGGTGTTCCAGCAGGTGGGCATAGCCCTGTTCAAAATCACGTTCGTGCAAGGAACCGGCATCCACCCGCACGCGGATCGACACCTGCCCCGGCGGCACACCGTTGCGGCGCACGGCATAGCGCAGGCCGTTATCCATTTTGCCGAACAGCCATTCGCGATCGACTGGAACGTCGCTGCCTTCATACAGCCACGGGGTCTCGCCTTCACTTTGGAGCGCTTGCGGCGCGGGGATCGCTTCTTCGGCAACAGATGCCGGCGCGATTTCCATCGGCGCTTGCGTCTGGGCCTCTTGCGCAAGAGTGATGGAGGACAGCGCAAAAGGCGCAACGATCAGGGAAAGGGCGCTCGCGGCCCGCATAAACAAGCTCATATTACCAGCCTATACGCAGAGCCACGGTGAAGGGATAGTGAATGCGTCGCATATTATTACAGTTGTTTGCGCACGATGTGCGCCGTTGGTGCGCTTCATCGCTTGTCCTGACCGCTGTCGTCCCCTATTTACAGGCCATGTTTATCGAGACAGAAACCACTCCGAACCCGTCCAGCCTCAAATTCCTCCCCGGTCGCCCGGTGATGAGCGTGGGAACGCGCGAATTCGCATCGCCCGAGGCCGCCGAGGCTAGCCCCCTGGCTCAGGCGATTTTCGACACGGGAGAGGCTGTCAATGTCTTTTTCGGGTTCGATTTTGTGACCGTCACCGCCGCGCCCGGTGCCGATTGGAGCGCATTGAAACCGCAGGTGATCGCCGTTCTGCTCGACCACTTTGTATCCGAAGCGCCCCTGTTTGCAGGCGGCAGCGCCAACGGGATCGATGTTCCTGCTGAAACGGACACAATGGTGGTAGAAGACCGCGCAGAAGATGTAGAGATTGTCGCGAACATTCAGGAATTGCTCGAAACCCGCGTGCGCCCGGCGGTGGCCAGCGATGGCGGCGATATCGCCTATCGCGGGTTCAAGGACGGCGTTGTTTACCTGACGCTGCAAGGGGCGTGTTCGGGCTGTCCGTCCAGCACGGCGACGCTGAAACAGGGCATCGAAGGTCTTTTGAAACATTACGTGCCTGAAGTGGTTGAAGTACAAGCAGCTTGAATCTTTAACACTTACAGGGGCATTCCATGACCCAGCAATTTCACGACACCGTCCTTTCGGGCGCCGCTCTCGCGCAGCTTTTTAATGAGGCGCGCACCTATAATGACTGGCTGGACAAGCCGGTTGCCGATGAACAACTCCACGCGATCTGGGACCTGATGAAGATGGCTCCGACATCGGCCAATATGCAGCCGGTGCGGATCGTGTGGGTCAAATCTCAAGAGCAGAAAGACCGCCTCGCCGGGCTTGCAGCAGAGGGCAATCGCGACAAAATCAAGGCCGCGCCCGTTACTGCCATCATCGGCTATGACATCGACTTTCACGAAGAACTGCCGTGGCTGTTTCCTCACACCGATGCGAAAAGCTGGTTTGAAGGTGATGAGGATGGCCGCAAGGAAGGCGCATTCCGCAATTCGTCCCTGCAAGGCGCTTATCTCATACTGGCCGCGCGCGCGATCGGGCTGGATTGCGGGCCGATGTCAGGCTTTGACGCCGATGCGGTAAATGATGCGTTTTTCGCCGATTCCCCGCGTCATCGCGCCAATTTCCTGTGCAGCGTGGGTTATGGCGATCCTGAAAGCGTATTCGAACGCTCCCCCCGCCCCGACTTTGACAAGTTCAACTTCATCGCCTGAGCCAAGTGTCTGGTATGACGGTCTGACTTGCGGGGAAACCGTGTGTGAGGCAGGGAAACGCCATGCGCATTCTCGCGATTGAGACCGCAAGTGAGGCTTGCTCTGTTGCCCTGTTCGAGGCGGCACCTGAGGGTGCGCTGAAGGATGCGGGCCTGATCGCGCACGATCACCGCATTTTGGGCCGTGGCCATGCAGAGGCGCTGGTCCCGATGATCGCCGATCTACCGGAAAAGGGCAAAGCGACGCGCATCGTGGTCTCCCTGGGCCCGGGTAGCTTTACCGGCGTTCGCATTGGCCTGGCCACCGCCCGGGCTTTGGGCGTTGCCTGGGGTGCACAGGTGTTGGGCTACCCGACGGCGCAACTGGTCGCTTGCGGCGCATTACAATCCACCGCCCGCCCCATCACCGTTTGCATGAACGGCGGACATGGCGAGTGGTTCGTACAGAGCTTCGACGCTGACGGAGCGGCTGATGCGGACATCCGCTCGCTCACACCCGGACAAGCCGCCGCTGCAAACGTCCACCGCGCCTTCGCTGGAAACAGGGCCAGAGAATGCGCCGCTTTGTTCGATGACGAAAGACTCGCAATCGAACTTGGCCCTGATGCGCGACATGCGAACCTCCTTCACGAAACGCATTTCACCGCTGACCTCAGGCCCATCTATGGCCGCGCCCCCGATGCCAAGCCACAAAACCCGGCTCAAACACCAACTCGATCTGGGACGGCGGCACCATGACCACCCCGTCCCATATCATCGACCACATCATGCATGTAATGGACGCCGCCTTCGATCCCGCTTTTGGTGAGGCATGGAACAGACGCCAGATCAGCGATGCCCTGATCCTGCCCAGCACGCATGCTCTGCTGGTCGATCCGGATGGCTGTGTTCTGGAAAGCGTGGAAGGCCCCAATGCGAGAGAGGCCGCCGGTTTCGTTCTCTCGCGTCACGCCGCCGATGAAGAAGAACTGCTGTTGATTGCAGTGCGGCCCGAATATCGCGCGCGCGGCCTTGCTCAAGTACTGGTTGATCACCTGTTTAAAGCGGCACGCACCCGCAATGTGACCCGCATGTTCCTGGAGATGCGTCGCGGTAATCCCGCAATCCATCTTTACAGTAAAGTGGGATTCGAGCCGATAGGCGAGAGACCAAACTATTATCGCCTCTCCGATGGCAGCCGTTTAGACGCGATTACTTTTGGGCGAAGCCTCTAAAAGTTCGGAATAGCTTGTTAGTACCTCAGATAAGCTGAGCACAAACACGTCCCCGTATTGCATTGATGAACTGTGTCGTTCATGGGACGCGAACCGGCAACTATAGCTGGAATAAAAACAAAAAGACTTTGAAGCGAGGAACTCATGCAAGACTTGGACAATGAAATGAAGGAAACACTTATAACCCTGACCAGCGATATCGTCGCTGCTCATGTCAGCAACAACGACGTCACGGTAGACGACGTACCGGCCCTTATCACCAATGTATTCGGCGCATTGGCGGCTTTGGGCGAAGAAGCAGCACCCGCCGAGGAACGGCCTGAACCCGCTGTTTCGATCAGGGCGTCGGTCAAGCCCGATTACATCGTGTGTCTGGAAGACGGCAAGAAGCTGAAAATGCTGAAACGCTATCTTCGCACCAACTTCGATATGACACCCGAAGAATATCGTGCGCGCTGGAACCTGCCTTCGGATTATCCGATGGTCGCTCCCAACTATGCTGAAAAGCGTCGCGACCTGGCCAAGAAGATCGGCCTCGGACGCAAGCCCGGAAGTGGACGCGGTCGCCGCAAGGCTGCCTGAACCGGACCACCATGGATATAAACTGGCGCCGCTTCGTTAAGACGAGGCGGCGTTTGTTTTTTTGGCAGTGGCGTTTTGTCTCGCGCGGGCGGCACCACAAGCATACCCAGCCTTTTACCCTGCCCGCTTGAGCATATCGCGCGGTCTGGGTAAGGCGGGCGCACAACCTTTTTATCGCGCGGCGCAGACCGGCCCAAACCGGGCATTTTGGCCAACGCTCAATCACTGGCGAGGGAGCTGTCCTTGACCCAAAAGATCGATCTTGAACAATTATGCGCGGAAAAAGGGCTGCGCATCACTGAACAGCGGCGCGTCATCGCCAAGGTTCTGTCCGACAGCGACGACCATCCCGATGTGGAGCTGCTGCACGCACGCGCCTCTGCGGTGGATCCGAAGATTTCGATCGCGACAGTCTATCGCACGGTGCGCCTGTTCGAAGAGGCCGGCATTCTGGACCGCCACGATTTTGGTGACGGGCGATCACGCTATGAACCCGTCCCCGAGGCGCATCACGATCATCTGATCGATGTCGAGACGGGAAAAGTGGTTGAATTTGTCGATCCCGAGGTTGAATCGCTGCAGCGCCAGATCGCCGAAAAGCTTGGATATCGACTGGTCGATCACCGCATGGAATTGTACGGCGTCCGTCTGTCTCGCGACGACTAAGCTCTGCAACGGGACCGGAAGACGGGGACACCAATGGACACTTCGGAGACACGGGCCAACAGTGCAGAATGGGAGCTTCGCCTTGCCGCTGCCCGTGGTGAAGCGACCTCTGTTTCCGTTATCGGCTGGATGCGGATAGTCTGGCGCACGCTAGCACTTGCCTTTCTGATGCTGGTCTTTGTGCCGCTCCATTATCTCTTTCGCATCTTCGCCTATGGCTCGCCCTTCCCGATGCTGTTTCTGCGCTATGCCGGAAGGATTTGCGGCGCACGGGTTGAGACAGCCGGCACCTTTCTCAGGCGGGATGTTTTCTTCGTCGCGAACCACGTATCATGGCTCGATATTCTGTCCCTCGCAGGGGCTAGCGGCACGGCCTTTGTGGCCAAGGCGGAACTGGAACGATCCCCATTGGTCGGCTGGCTTGCCTCGCTCAACCGTACCGTATTCGTAAAGCGTGAACATCGCATGGGTGTTGCCGAACAGATCAACGCTTTGAAAGAGGCATTGGCTGACAATTGGTCGGTGACCGTATTTCCCGAAGGCACCACAACCGATGGCCAAAGCCTGCTGCCATTCAAGACCAGTATGCTTTCGGTGCTGGAGCCGCCGCCGCCCGGCGTTCTGGTACAACCGGTGCTGATCGATTATGGCCCCGTGGCGGAATGGATCGGCTGGATCGGCGAAGAGAGCGGGCTCAACAACGCAAAACGGGTTTTGTCACGCAAGGGTTCTTTCAAATTGACGCTCACCTTCCTTGAGCCCTTCAGCCCCGAAGATTATCGCGGTCGCAAGGCGATCAGCGCAGAAGCGCGTCGCCGGATCGAGGAGGCGCTGTGTGAGACGCTGGGAAAGCCCTTACGCGCGTTCAGCCATTCGGTCGCCCCGATCCGCTATGAAGCGCCCAAAGAGCCGGTCCCCATCGATACCGACGCTCTCTGAGCGGAACCTCGGAAAGGTTGTAACGCAGGCTGACTAAAGCGCCGCGCGCACCAGCCAATCGTGGAACAGCCGGACCGGACGCGTTTCCAGCGCGGTCGGTTTGCACACGAACCAATAGCTATACGGGCTCTCAACCTCGATCCCGCCCAGATTGGTTAGACGGTTGTCGGCTGCGCGCGTCAGGTGATCGTCATGCATAATCGCGATGCCCAGCCCCTGCGCGGCGGCCTCAAGCATTAACTGACCTGAATCGTAGTGGTCAATTGCGGCAGGCTCCATGTCTTCCAGGCGGTGCGCCTGCTTCCACGCGCGAAAGCTTTCCGGCAACTCGTTGTGAATAAGGAAGGTCTGCTTTGCCAGACGCTCTGCGGTAACTTCATCGCCCACCACCTGTGCAACTTCCTTGGAACAGATCGCATGGACCAGATTGTGGTCGAGACGCACCGCGTGCAGGTTGGTGTCGGGTCCGCGCGACAGAATAATCGCGGCGTCGAGCGTGTCGCCCACGCGGTCTTCCAGATGGGGGGCGGTATCGATGTCGATATGCAGCAGAGGGTGGCGTTTGCGCAGTTCACCCAGTCTCGGGAACAGGCGCTGACCGCCGAACATCGGCAACACGCCCAATCGCAGGCGCAGCAGGGAGATGTTCTCTGACTGACTCTCAACTGCGCGGGCGAGCGATTCCAGGTGCGGGTTTACCGCCTCGTAAAAGGCCTGGCCTTCATCGGTGAGCTGCATGGACTGGCGCGCACGCGTGAACAGCTTCTTTCCGACGAACTCTTCCAGATTGGTGATCCGGCGTGACAAGGCAGACGGGCTGAGCCCGATCTCCTCGGCAGCCGCCCGGGCCGATCCAAGGCGAACTGTGCGCATAAAAGCTTCGAGTGCGCGAAGCGGGGGCAAACGACGTGAAGGCATCAACAACTCCTATCTCCCAAGAGATACGCTGATCGAGCCATTTGGATGCAAAAAACGAAAGAACTAGAGCAAAAAAATGAAAGTTAGTGCGCTTATTGCATGTCAGTCGCAACTTTCGCGCTCGTCAGAGCGTTATTCGATGCAGTGTCAGGTCGGTGCAATCGCAATCGCTTCACATGCGTGTCATCGCCCGCCAATACTTCAATCCTCCAGCCGCTGGGATGTTCCAGAACCGTGCCCACAGACGGAACCGCTTCGGCCAGAACGAACGCGAGGCCGCCCAGCGTGTCCACCGCTTCCTCCACCTCGGCGAGGCGCGAATCGACCGTTTCGCTCACTTCATTCAAGGGCGCGCGCGCATCGCAATCCCACATCCCCTCGCCAATCGGTACGATCAACGCTTCGGGAGTTTCGTCATGCTCATCCTCGATTTCACCGACGATCTCCTCGACCAGATCCTCGATTGTGATGATGCCGTCCGTGCCCGAAAACTCGTCGAGCACAATCGCGAGATGCACCCTGCGCGATCGCATATCCGCCAGCACGTCCAGCGCGCCCCGCGTCTGCGGGACATAAAGCGGCTGACGCATCAGAACCGTCCAGTCACGTGGTGGAATCGCCCCTGTGGCCAGATATTTGAAGATGTCCTTGATGTGGATCATCCCGATCACTTCATCCAGCGTCTCGCGATAGACCGGCATGCGCGAATGGCCGTGTTCGGAGAAGGTTTCGACCAGCTCTTCCCAAGTCAGTTTCGCATCCACCGCTACGATCTCGCCGCGCGGCACGGCCACATCATCGGCATCATGCTCCGAAAAGTGCAGTAGGTTCCGCAGCATCTGCCGCTCTACCGGAGTCAGATCTCCGTTTACGCTTGCGTGATCGTCCGGCGGCTCATCACCGTTTTCGCCCTCATGCTCGTCAATCGCTTCTTCAAGCTGGGCGCGCAGCGAGCGATCACCGTCACCGGCTCCGATCAGTCGTTTCAGGGCTGTCCCCAAAATGGCGAGGGGGCCGTTGCTACTCTCCGCCTCTCCGGCGGTTGATGGGGAATCGGGCATTGTCGTTATGGGGCCTCTAAAGAGGTGTCCTTTCCGTTCAATCTATCTCACCATATGGGTCAGCAATGCCCAGTTTTGCAAGGGCCGCTCTTTCCAGCGCTTCCATCGCCTCGGCCTCTTCTTCGCTGTGCACATGGTCATAACCCGCAAGATGAAGCAGACCGTGAACGATCAGATGGGCGGCGTGGTCCTCCAGCGCGATGCCTTTCTCCGCAGCTTCGCGCGCGCAGGTTTCATAGGCGAGCGCAAGATCGCCCAAGGGAACAGGGGGCATTGCAGGCGGGCCGTTGGGCGAAAGGTCCAGCAGTTCCTCACGCTCCATCATCGGAAAACTGAGCACATTTGTAGGCTTGTCGCGATTACGCCATTCTCGGTTCAACGTGTGGACCTCCGCATCGGAGGTAAACAGCGCGCTGACGCTCAGGCGCGTATTGCCCAACTCAGGCGCAACCACCGCTGCCGCCTCAGCCACGTGCCCGGCCAAAACCTCCCAATCATGGCCAGCGGCGTGGGCTGGCCAGCCTTCGATATCGATATCAAGCTGCATCAGACCTCTCTCGCACGTGCTTTAACCCATGACCAGCGGCGCCCTGTTGCAGAGCATTGGCGCAGCAGCAAATGCGCAAAACCGGGAATGACACCGCATATTAGGATTCCCGAGCTATACCTCATGCTTTCAAGCATGGGCGTTTGAAACTCCAGTCAAGATAGGGTGTCAAAGCAGGGACCATGGACGCAGTGAATGCTCCCCAAGAGATAGCGACGGGCGCAGACTGCCTTATGCAGAGTCTGGCGCGGCTGTTTGAGCTGCTCTCCCCGTTCGGCACCGATTCCCGGTTCCACTGGACCGGCCTTGCCGCTTTCCTGATCCTTGGGGTTGCGCTCTTTGTTGTGCACAAACGGCGGGATCCCGATGACGCGTCCAGCCTCGCCACGTTCCTGTTTCCTGGTGATCTGTATCGCACGGCGTCATCATGGCTGGATGTGAAGGTCTATTTCGCCGGACGCTTTATCAAGCCTGCGATCAATGCTTTCGCCCTACCTCTCAACGCGGTTGTCATGGCCGCCTGCGCCGGCCTTGTCTTCAACGGGCCGGCCCCAAAGCAAGCACTCTGGGCGCAGGCTCAATCGTGGCGGCAACGCTGCTCGTCGCTCTGGTCAATGATCTGAGCTATTACGTCGCGCACCGGGTATCGCATGAGTCTGCATGGCTCTGGCCGTTTCACAAGTTGCACCATTCCGCCGAAGTGCTCACTCCGATCACCGCAAAGCGTAACCATCCGGTCTTTGACCTGCTGCGCGCTGTCATCGGAATTGTAATGACCGCGCCCATATCCGGCATCATTTTCGGCCTGTTCGGAGTGATCGAGTTTACCACCATTTTCGGCGTGACGCTGTTGATCGCACTGATGAATGTTACGGGAGGTGCGCTGCGCCATTCGCACATCTGGCTCGATTTCGGGCCAGTGCTGGACCGCATCTTTATCAGCCCTGCCCAGCACCAGATTCACCACTCGCTCGACCCCCGGCACCATGACAAGAATTATGGCCTGACGCTGGCGATCTGGGACTGGATGTTCGGCACGCTCTATGTGCCGAGCGGGCGCGAGACGCTTTCCTTTGGCGTTGCGGATTCAGACGGCACGCCCGAACCCCAGGTGCATCACACGCTGAAAGACGCTTATCTCGTCCCGTTTGAAGAGGTCGCGCAAGTCCGCCGCGCTCACTCCAAGCCCATGGTGGAGGAGCGCGCATGAGCCGCGACTTCTCGATCTATCTTGATACGATCCGCTTTTTCGCAGCCGTACTCGTGCTGTTTTCGCATGTCGCCTATCCGCGCTATTCCAATGGCGATCTAGGCTGGATGCGCGACCTCAATCTGGGTTCTGATGCGGTCATCCTGTTCTTTGTCCTGTCCGGCTTTGTCATCGCCTACACCACCGATGCAAAGAACCGGGCTGGCGCGGATTACGCCAAGGCCCGCGTCGCGCGGCTTTACAGCGTGGTTATCCCCGCGATCGTCTTTACGCTGTTGTGCGACGTGCTGGGCCGCTGGATTAATCCCGGCGCCTATGCCGGATGGTGGTTCAATGGAGAGGGCACCGGGCAACAAATCTGGCGAGCGCTGACGTTCTCAACCCACGCCGCAGGGGACACGATCCGCGTCGGCACCAACGGGCCGTTCTGGTCGGTCGCGTATGAGGCCTGGTACTATCTCGCATTCGGGATCGGCGTGTTTGCGCGCGGGTGGAAACGGCTTGCCATGCTGGCTGTGACAGTGGTGATTGCAGGGATACCGATCCTGCTGCTCGCGCCGTGCTGGTTGGCGGGTGTGGCGCTTCAGCGGGTTACCACTCGGTCGGACCTTCCCGCCATCTCCACCGGAACGGCATGGGCGATGGCTGTTATGCCATGGGCGGCCTATGCGATGTGGCTGGCGACCGATCTCCCCCAGCTTTTGACCGGATTGACGATCATGACGCTGGGCGGCGGCGTGGTGCATCCCAAGACCATGTTCGGATTTGCGGACGAATTCCTCTGGAACAACCTGCTGGCGATCCTGTTTTCGATCCACTTTTTCGGGGTCTATTGCCTTGCAAAAAATGCGGACTGGATCGGGGCATCAACGGAGCGGTCGATCCGGTGGCTCGCCGGGGCCACATTCTCGATCTACCTGTTTCACTATCCGCTTTTGACACTGATCCATGCCCTGCCCGCTTATGACGCGGCGAACCCGATGCACTATATTGGCGCGGGATTGGTGACGTTGGCCGCGTGTTTCGTGCTGGCCGAAATTTCGGAGCGACGGCTTAAAGCATGGAAAGGCCTGTTTGACAGTCTCTTTGCACGGCTCACGCCCAAACTCATGGCACCCTCTCCCGCGCTTACGCGATAGGAGGGGTTACGCCGTTGGCCCTTCGTAGGCCTCCACAATCCGACCCACGATCGGGTGGCGGACCACGTCAGCGGCAGTAAAGCGGATAGTGCCGAAGCCGTCGGTATCCTCCAACTTGTCGACCGCATCGGCCAGCCCGCTCATCCGGTCCCCGCCGGGAATATCGACCTGACGCGGGTCTCCGCAGATCACCATGCGGCTGTTCTGGCCAAAGCGGGTGAGAAACATTTTCATCTGTTCGCGTGTGGTGTTTTGCGCCTCATCCAGAATCACAAAGGCATCGGCCAAAGTTCGCCCGCGCATAAAGGCGATGGGCGCGATTTCAATCTCGCCGCTTTCAATCCTGCGCTCCACCTGTTCGGGCGGCATGCAATCATACAGCGCGTCATATAGCGGGCGCAGATAGGGATCGACCTTGTCCTTCATATCGCCGGGCAGAAAGCCGAGCTTCTCCCCCGCCTCCACCGCGGGGCGGGAAAGAATCAGGCGTTGAACGCTGCCTGTCATGAGCTGGCTCACCGCCTGCGCAACCGCCAGATAGGTCTTGCCCGTGCCCGCCGGGCCCAGCGCAAAGATGATGTCATCACGCGCAAGGCTGCGCATATAGACCGCCTGAGTGTTGGATCGCGGCACGATTGTCTTGCGCCGCGTGCGGATCATGATCGGCGGAGCGTTCTTGTCCTCGCTCACAATGCCGTCGAGCGTGGGTTCATTGGACCTTTGCACACTTTGGGCGATCAGCGCCTCAATCGCGCCCGCATCCAGATCCTGCCCCATGGCGAGGCGGTCATACATCGTGGTGAGCGTATCTCGTGCCCGCGCCACCGCGTCTTGCGGCCCCTCAATCACGATCTGGTCGCCGCGCGCATGGATAAAGACACCCAGCCGGTTTTCGACCTGGACCAGATTGGCATCGAACTGGCCAAACAGAGGCCCCAGCAATGACTGGTTTTCGAAGGTAACCTCGGCGCGCGCGCGCCGCGCTTCACGGATCGGGGTTGGATCAGGTGAGATTACCGGATCGGTTGCTCTGGTTGGTCTGCGGCCCATTAAATCCCTTCATCTGGACTTGCGCTTCGAGTCGGAAAGGTAAGCGTCGCGCCCCGCAAAGCAAGCGCATTGCGGATTCTTGGCGGTGGATAGTCACCGTGTTGTAATCGTGAAGAGCGAGTCCGGCCTGCGCTTATCGCGCGCCTATTGGCTTTCACCGATGATCTTTCTGCCTAGTGGATCGGTGGTCCGACCATCCAGAGCCTGATCGGCAAATTCACCATCAGCAAAGACGTAGTGCAAGAAAAGCTGCTTGTGCCTTCCGCCACGCAATTCCTCGCGCCAATGCTCGATTTCATGACCCTGAAATATGATTGCATCGCCTGGCGGAAGGTCAATCAAGGTGGTCTTATCCCGCAGGTCGCGCAAACCGAATGGCCAGCCCTGATCCGGATGCTCGCAGGCGATCGTCACAGAAACGGTCACTTCGCAGGATTCGCGGTCGTGATGCGGCTCCAACTGCGCGCCCGCATGATAGACGCGCCAGAACGCATAGGTTTCCTTTAGCGGCCGCCCGATAACGCTTTCAACCCGCTCACGGCAATCACGCAGGTACAATTCGCCCAGAACCGGCGAGTATTCGTCATCCGCCAGCGCTACATCATCGCTGGTGGAGATCCACCCTTCGCGCTGCGACACATCCATCGCCATCGCCGCCATAGCTACCTGTCCCGGCTCAAGCAGGCCCTCCATCACAGTGTAGCCGTCCTGCCAGAAGGGGCCATCCTGCCGGGGAGAGGACGCCATGGCGTCGCGCTCAGCCCGCTGCAGCCAATGCGCGGATATCGGTCGGGATGCCGCGCACGGAATTCAGCGCGGCCTCGACCATATCAACTTCGATCAGGTCACCCAGCTGAGCCTTGTGCCCCTCTTCCTCGGCAAACCACACGCTTTGCAGCCACGGCGATTTGCCCAGCCACTGACCCTCAAACTTGCCCTTGCGCTCGACCAGCACTTTGCACCTCTTGCCGATGCTGGCCTCGTTAAAGGCCTGCTGATCACGACGCAGCCGCTCTTGGAGGCGTTGCAGGCGATCATCCATCACTTCACGCGGCAGCTGGTTGTCCATCGTGGCCGCCGGCGTTCCGGGGCGCGGCGAATATTTGAAGCTGTAAGCGTGGGCATAACGCACTTCATCCACGAGGCTCAGTGTGTCTTCAAATTCTGCCTCGGTCTCTCCCGGAAAGCCGACGATAAAGTCGCCGGAGAGGGCAATATCAGGCCGCACAGCGCGGAACCGTTCGAGCAGCTTCAGATAGCTATCGGCAGTGTGCGCGCGGTTCATTGCCTTGAGCACGCGGTCATTGCCCGATTGCACCGGCAGATGCAGATACGGCATCAGTTTATTGCAAGAGCCATGCGCCTCAATCAGCCCCTCATCCATATCGTTGGGGTGGCTGGTCGTGTAACGCAACCGCTCCAGACCGTCGATTTCAGCGAGCCGATGGATGAGTTCGCCCAGCCCCGCGCGGCGGCCCTTTGCATCCTCACCGGACCAGGCGTTGACGTTTTGACCCAGCAGCGTGATCTCGCGCGCGCCAGCGTCGATCAGTTTATACGCTTCATCCACCAAATCACTGAACGGGCGTGAAATTTCAGCGCCGCGGGTATANGGTACAACACAGTAGGTGCAGAATTTGTCGCACCCTTCCTGCACGGTAAGAAACGCTGTGGGAGAGCGCTTTTTCCGTTTCGGCAGACTGTCGAACTTGGCGATCGCGGGCATGTCGGTGTCGGTTGCCCGCTCTCCCTTCACCGCTTTGTCCAGCATATCGGGCAGGCGGTGATAGGCCTGCGGGCCGACGACCATGCTGACGGCAGGCGCGCGCGTCATGATCTCTTCGCCCTCGGCCTGAGCGACGCATCCGGCGACCGCGATCATCGGGGCTTTCTTCTGGGTCTTGCCCTTCGTCAGTCGACCGATGTTGTGATAGATTTTCTCCGCTGCATTCTCGCGAATGTGGCAGGTATTCAGCACGACCAGATCGGCGTCCTCGCCCTCGGGCGCAGCGGTCAGGCCCTGCTTGTCCAGCAGCTCTCCCATGCGTTCGCCATCATAGACGTTCATTTGGCAGCCAAAGTTCTTCACACGGTACGTCTTCGGCGGTTCAGGTGCAGTCTGGTTCTGGGGATTATCCGATGTCATGATGCGCCGCGCATTAGCGGGATGGCACTGCGAACTCAACTGCCGCGACTCTGCTCCGATCCGGTGGTCAGCGGGGCCATCTCCAGATCGGGATATTGCTGGCGCCGCCGCTCCCTGATGACTTCGTAACGTTCGAGCGAGTATCGCAAGATCGACTCCACACATTTGGGGTCGTCCGGGCTGGCGCACATCGATCCGAACTTGTCCGATGTGATTCCGTTGACCAGAACTCGCACCTGTACCGAAAAAGCATCAGGGCCATATTTTTCGGACAAAGCCGTATTATGCGCCACGGCCAGCGTTAATTGTGAAAAACCGCGCGCTGTCGTCAGGCGGTCGTCACGCCCTACTGCGACCCGGATGGCAGTCGCCAGGCGAAGCGACCGATAATCGTCATTCTCGCCGTATACCCAGACGTTCAACGGTCCGGTCGCTGCAACAGAAGCGGCGGGGTCTGCCGAAGCCGGTTGAGGCTGCGCAATTCCAGACGGCGCACTCGCACATGCAGAAAAGGCAAGTGTAATTGCCGCAAGGGGAACCGCCGCACGATGGGGGAGTGTCTTCATTACCAAAGTGCAGCTATCAAAGCGGGGATATATGCTCAATCGAAACACGCCAGATCGCCATCACTCGCGATCATGGGTGCAATTGGCGAAGCTGGTCGATAGACAGATCCGCCGCGACGCAGGGGCGAAGAGAAGCAAGGGGCGCCATGACATTCAAGACATCATCCACCTTCCCTGTTTCCGCAGGCCCGTTCCCCGACCACACCCAGTTGGACGGGTTGTTCTATGATATCGGCGTTTTGACTCACGACGAACGCGCCACCCTTTCGACCGACAAGAAGGTGGAAGGCATGGTGCTGGAAGTCGGCCCATCCTCCGCGCCCAGCCTGAAAGTGTGGCAAGGCATCGCCGTATGCGAGGGTCTGGCCGAAAGCTACCCTGCCATCACCGTGGCGGGCGTGGGCAGTTCGGGTCTGGGCGCTGCCGCGCTCGCTCGCAATGTCGCTGATGCCTTTGATCAAAAAGTGCTCGCGGTCGTCTCTGGCTATGGCATGACCGATCTGGCAAGCGAGGCGATGGGCGGGTTTTTCCTGTTCGGCGGGCTCAATGCGATGCGCCATTCGATGCAGTCGGCTGAGCAATCCTGGGCCGACTGGTCGTGGATGAGGCCCTCGGTATTCGGGAAGCCCATGCGGCCGATGGATCCAGGCGAACCGTGGCAGCTCGCGCATCACAGCAAGGATGTAAAAGCTCTGGTCGAGTTGATCACAGACCGCGTCAGTACGCGCTGGCTCGTGGGCCATTCAAAGGGCAATCTGGTGATATCAGAGGCGCTCTATGCCCTGAGAGCGCAGACGCGCGCGAGAAAGCGCGATGACTTTGCCGACTTGGTCGGCGATCTGGAAATCATCACCTTTGGCGCACGCATCGCGATGCCTCCCGAGATCAAGACCGTGATTGACGTGATGGGCGATCTCGACACGTTCGGCGCGATGAATTCACGGCCAGACATTCCCGTCGATATTGCAATCAGGAATGCATGGCACCACACGAACACGGCGCTGGCATTTCATGTTCCGGTTACCGAAGTGGTGCGGGGGGTGCTGGATAAAGCACAGACTTCCAACCATTCATGCTGATTCGGTGGAATTTAGGCGCACTTCCATTTGTGCAGCACGAGCGGTTATGCACCTGCCGAAGTCTGAATGCGCCCAACAATCGCATCGACCAGCCAGCCGCCCCACCATGCCAGATACCACGGCCAGAAATACACCAGTCCAATGCCCAGCCATATCCAATCCTCATCGACCGGATTGCCTTCAAAAAAGGCGAAGAATGCAGCAAATAGAAGGGTGAGCGGAAGGACGGCGAATATCGCAATTCGCATAGTCTTCGAGCCCGGCATCAGCCGCCGCAACAGCCTGGTCACGCCAAAGCCCAGCAGGCCCGCCAGCACATAAGAGCCGATAATCTCATTCATGATGGAGTGAGCGGCCTAGTTCTGAAAGCCCGGCGTGTGCTTCACAGCGCCACTTCGGTAGAACGAGGTGATGTCGAACCACAAATCACGTTCGCCGCCAGACTTTGGATCGACCACGCGCAGCACATCGTAAGCCTTTCGATTGTAAAGCGATAAAGACTGCTGACGCACTTCGTAGCCGAGCGCCTCGGCGATCTCGTATTCCTTGCGCACATTCGAAACCCTGATTGCGGTTTCACGCGATGCACCCTGCTCACCGGCCTGAACCGCGCTTAAATCGGGGGCTGGCGTCGTGGTGCACGCGCCAAGCGTCATCAAACGCCAAGCATAATGCGGACACGACACCAGCCCGCCGTTTCACGATACGGTCGCTTTCACGATCTTGCCCGGGCTGGCGGGCGGCTCACCCTTGGGAAGGGCGTCGACGTGGTCCATGCCTTCGGTCACCTGACCCCAGACGGTGTATTGCCCGTCCAGAAATTCGGCATCGTCAAAGCAGATGAAGAACTGGCTGTTTGCGCTGTCGGGCACTTGCGTGCGCGCCATCGAGCAAGTGCCGCGCGTGTGCGGCTCTGAATTGAACTCGGCCTTGAGGTCAGGACGGTCGCTGCCGCCCATGCCGGTGCCGGTCGGATCGCCGCCCTGCGCCATGAAGCCCGGGATCACGCGGTGGAACACCACGCCATCGTAAAAGCCTTCCTTGGCCAGCTCTGTGATACGCTCGACATGGCCGGGGGCCAGATCGGGGCGCATTGTAATCACGACGTCCTTGCCCTCACCGTCTCCGGTATCGAGCGTGAAGGTCAGTGTGCTGTCGGCCATTGGGTATTCTCCTGATTAAAAATGTCCGGATCTGATTTGAACCGCGTCTTAATGACTTAGAACCGCCAAGTCACCCGCTTGCTTTTCACGCGCCCCCGCCTAAACCCGCGAACATGGCGCACGACCCCGGACTTGATGATGAGTTGCTGACAGCGGAAAAGCTGGCTGAGGAGGTGCGCCCTGACGACCGCGTGGATGATGAACGCCACGACGAGGAGAACCGGCTGAAGCCGCGCTATATCACCAGCGTGCGCGATGCTCTGGAAGCCGGTGACAAATCGGTCGTTTACGATCTGGTCGAGCCGCTGCACCCCGCCGATATTGCCGATCTTATCGAGATTTTTGACAAGGGTGAACGCGCCACTCTGGCCGCTTCGATCACCGATCTGATGTCGTCGGAGGTCGTCGCCGAACTCAACGACCACGTGCGCGAAGACATGATGGAGGCGCTCGCCCCAGGCGATGTCGCGACCATTGCCGAGCAGTTGGAGACCGATGATGCGGTCCAGCTGCTCGAAGACCTTGATGTGGGCGACCAGCAGGCGATCATCGCCGAGCTGGAGCCAGAGACGGCAGAAGCTATCAGCAGTGCGCTTGCCTATCCCGAGGAGACCGCCGGACGCCTGATGAACCGCCATGTGATGGCGGTGCCAGAGCATATGACGGTGGGCGACCTGATCGATTATCTGCGCGAGGCAGGCGATCTGGAGCATGATTTCTTTGAAGTGTTCGTGGTGGATGCGGGCTTTCATCCGGTCGGCACCTGCGCATTGAACTGGATTTTGACCTCGCCGCGCTCGGTCAAGCTGACCGACGTGATGAAACGCGACCAGACCCTGATTCCGGTGACGATGGATCAGGAAGAAGTCGCACTGATGTTCCAGAAGTATGCGCTGATCTCTGCCGCTGTGGTGGATGATACGGGGCGGCTGGTCGGGCAACTGACTGTCGATGATATTGTTCATATCATCTCTGAAGAAGCGGGCGAGGATGCACTTCTGCTCTCGGGTGCGGGCGATGGCGACATTAACGAGCCGATCCGTGAAGCCTATTCGAGCCGTGTGCGCTGGCTAATCGCAAACCTTGGCACAGCGGTGATCGCATCGGCCATCATCGCCTATTTCGGGGCTGCGATCGAGGCTTTGGTGGCTCTTGCCGTGTTGATGCCGATCGTCGCAAGCATTGGCGGCAATGCGGGCACACAAACAATGGCGGTTGCGGTCCGTGCGATTGCAACGAACCAATTGACCCGCGCAAACACATGGAAGATCGTCTGGCGCGAATTGCGCGTTGCTGTACTGAATGGTGCGACTGTTGCGGTGCTGATCGGCCTCGCAGTCGGCTCTCTTTATCAGCCGATGCTGGGCGGTGTGATTGCCTTGGCGATGATTATCAATATCGCGGTCGCTGGCCTCGCGGGTGTCCTGGTCCCTGTGATTTTTGAGCGGTTGAAACAGGATCCGGCGGTCGCATCATCGGTCTTTGTGACGATGATCACCGATTCGATGGGCTTTTTCGCCTTTCTCGGCCTCGCGGTTGTGAGTGGACTAGTCCCCACCGCTTGAGCCTTGCGGGCCACGCCCCTACCTTTCGTCTATGCCCCTGCACATGACCAAGATCGCGTTCGGCGCGAAAAGCTATGAAGACCTGGCCGGCTGGTATGAGGGGCGCACCGCGATCGGCCTGACGACCAAGTACCGCCCCAAACGGTATGAAGAGATGATTGGTGGATCGCTCTACTGGATCCTCAATCACGCGCTGGTCGCGCGCTCTGAAATCCTTGGTTTCAGCGAAACATCGGACGGACGCTGGAATATTGACCTGAAACCGGAACTGATCCGCGTCCACCAACAGCGCAAACGCGCGCATCAGGGCTGGCGCTACCTCAAGGAAGAGAACGCCCCCGCCGATGTGGCCGAGGGTGAGGATATCGGCGATCCCCTGCCCGGTAAACTCGCGGGCAAGCTGGAGCGATTGGGGTTGATTTGAGGATTTCGGAACTGGCCCCCCTTTCGAACCATTGGTTTGGAAAGGAGAAAATACATGCCAAAACGCCAAAGCCTTCACCCCGACAACGAATTGATCGATAAGCTGACCGAAGAAGAAACCCCTTCGCAGGCCTCATCCTCGGGCGGCGATGTCAACTTGCGTGTCGGCAAGCGCGATGAACTCAAGCGCGCCACCGATCCCGACAATCGCGAACCCGCAACCGGGAGTGACAACCCGGCGGACGATGCGCGCAAAGGGCCCAAAACCATAGAAGCAATCAAGAAGGGCGAAGCAAACTAAGCGCTCTCGATCATCCGTTTACGCAGCCGCCCGCTTCTCTCATTGAGTGGCGGGCGGTTTTGGTATGAGCGCAGGCGTATTGGCGAGATACTCCCGATAATCCGGATCATCACCCCAGCGTTCCAGTCCCTGTTTCATCTGTAGATTGACACCGCTGATCTTCGTCAGCAGCAGGAACACGAAGATCGGCGAGATGACCACGAGCCACGAGAGGCCCTGCAGCACCGGGATCGCCACGATCAAGACGCCCGTCCAAAGGGTGATCTCTCCGAAGTAGTTGGGATGGCGCGACCATTTCCACAGTCCGACATTGATAAATTTGCCCTTGTTCGCCTCATCCGCCTTGAACTTGCTTTTCTGCGCGTCGGCGACGGCTTCGATGGTGATGCCTGCGAGCCAGATGGCCGCTCCGATCCAGAAGAACAGGCCAATCGGCGCTTTCTCCTGCGCGGTGATTGCGGCGAGCGCGGCGGAGGCAGTCAGCGTGACCCATAGCCCCTGCAGCGTCCATGCCACGAGGAAGCGCGCGGGGTTGACCTTGATGTCCTCAAAACGGCTGTCAGTGCCGCCCATCGCGTGGATGCGGATAAACAGGAACGTGCCCAGCCGGATGCACCAGATGATGACCATCGCGGCCAGCACGATGCTGCGCGTATCGAGCGCGCCTTGCGCTGAATAGGCCGCCCAGCAGGCAAACAGCGTAACCGTGGCGTAGGTGATCGCGCCGGTGGTATCGTAAAACATATCCGACTTGGCGATGGCCGATGGGATAAAGACCACCCAGTTGATCACCATCGCCAGCACGACGCACAGGAAGAAGGCGGAGTTGCCGAAAACCTCCACGCTTTGCGACCCGGCGTAAATGCCGAAAGCGGAGGCGATGATTGCGACGACCAGAACTACGATGATGCTTTTCATGGATGTTCCAACGGATCAGCTAGTTGCGTGTTCCGACGCAAGTTCTAGGAAGTTGCGCGCGATTTTGCCACGACACGGCGCAGAGCGTTCACATAAGTCTCCGGAGCCTGCGCACCCGGGATCATGAACTTCCCATTCACTATCATGGCCGGAACGCCGGTAACATTCAGATCCCACGCCTGACGCTCCCCGGCGAGCACGCGCGCATCCAAATCTGCATCGTCCAACGCGGCCTTTGCAGCCTCACGGTGAAGCCCGGCGCCCGCAGCAATATCCAGCAGGACCTCGCGGTCGGAGAGATCCCGGCGGTGGTTGAAATGCGCCTTAAACAAGGCAAGCTTGAGACCAGTCTGCACCTTTGGCCCGGCCTGCTCCAATGCGAGGGTCAGCAGCTTGTGGCAGTCCCGCGTGTTCCACATCATCGCAGGCGGCGCGTCGCCTTCACCTTCATAAGAGAGCGAGACCCCCGCGCCCTCCGCAATAGCTTTCATCTTGCCGCGCACCGCTGCGCCTTCTTCGGCTGAGCGGCTATATTTGCGTTGCAGATGCGCTTCCTGCTCTTCGCCGGCGGCTGGCATATCAGGGTTCAATTCAAACGGGCGCCAGCGGATTTCCGCATCGACTTCGCCCTCCAGCACGCCCAACGCCTTGGTCAACTGACCGTATCCGATGGCGCACCACGGGCACATGACATCGGAATATATGTCAATCGTAACTGTATCAGTCATCGGTCCAGCCACCACGTCATCAGCGTATGCGCAATCGCAAAGGGGCGCGGGAAAATAAGTTGCTCATTGCCAGCCTCCCCTGCGGCGCGGGCATCTTCCAACTCGGCCCGGGTGAACCAGCGCGCATCGTCCAGTTCGGTTTCATCGATGGTAAGTTCGGGATCATCGGTTGTGCTGGTGCAGCCGATCATCAACTGGCTGGGAAACGGCCATGGCTGGCTGGAGAGATAGCGCACGTCGCGCGCCTTAACGCCCGCCTCTTCCCACACTTCGCGGATCACCGCCTCCTCAATAGTCTCGCCCGGCTCCACAAACCCTGCGAGTGCGGAATACATGCGTGGGGGGAAGCGCGGCTGACGGCCCAACAGCAATCTATCCTCGTGCTCGACCAGCATGATCGTAACCGGATCGGTGCGCGGGAAATGCTGCGCGCCGCAATTGGAACAATTGCGCTGCCATCCGCCCTTTGCCGAAGACGTCGGCGCGCCGCAATTGGCGCAGAACCGGTGGCGCGCGTGCCAGTCCACGAGCGACTTTGCCCCGCCATAGATCGCCAGATCCTCAGGCTTCAGCAATTGCATCACCTGCCACGCGCGGGGCATGGCGGGCGCGGTCGAACCAATTTCGGGCACGGGCGCAAAATGCGCCTTGCCGTCCATCATGCCGAGAAAAACCAGCTCAGTCTGCTCTTCGACATCGGCCAGCGTGCCCCAAATGAGGCCGCCCGCATCGTCAATCTGCGGCAACAGGCCATCAAGGCTCAGAACCTTGGCGCGCCAGTTCATCAGATTGCCCAGCGCCTCTGGATCGACACGGATATTGTCCGCGCGGTCCATCGGCGATCCGGCAAAGGCTATCGGCGCGTCAGCGGTATCGGAAGCAGGGGTCAGCATGATGCGATCACGCGCCGTTCATTGCCGTCAGGTCTTTCTGCACCGCGGCGAGGAATTCATCGCGCACCGGATAGATATCGGCGGGCATGTACTGGGTGAACAGGCCGGTGCGCAGGCCGATCTTGTAATCGATCGCGCCCAAGGTGCCAGCCGCCCCGCCCCAGCCAAAGGTGCCATCGACTGAACGACCGCCCGCCCCATGGCCCTGCCCGGCGATCCAGGAATCGCTCAGGTCCACTGTCGCTGGTATAAGGTCGGAAACGCCGACGCGCACTGCAGGCTCGCTCATCACGCGAGTGCCATCAAGCGTCCCGTAACCCAGCAACATACGCAGGAAACGGTCATAATCCTTGGGGCTGGAGACAAGACCGCCCCCGCCGGAGGGAACCTTGGGCTCATCAAGATAGATCGAGTTTGCGCCCGGATCGAGCGGCAGGACATTGTCGCCAAGCACGCCGAAATTGTCAGTCAGGCGGCCCTTTTCACTGGTGGGCACCGTCATGAAAGTGCTCGTCATGCCGCATGGATCAAACAGCTTTGCCTTCAGGAATGCTTCGAACTCCATGCCCGAAGAAACCTCGATCACGCGGCCCAGCAGATCAATCGAGCATGAATAGCTCCACTTGGTCGCAGGCTGATACATCAAAGGCAGCGTCGCAAGCCGGTCGGCCCACACCTCAAGCCCGGGTGCAGGCGTCGGGTTGGGGAGGCCAGGGATCGGAAAACGGCTGACACGGCCACCGACAATGCCGTTGTCGGTAAAGGCGTCCAGCAGCGGGCCTTTGCTGGTGATGCCATAACCAAGGCCGGCGGTGTGCGTGAGCAGATGGCGGATCGTCATCGGTGTCTTGGCCGGAACTGTGTTTTCCAGCGGCCCTTCGGGATCGACCAGAACCTGCATGTCGCGAAATGCCGGCAACACTTCATGCACCGGCATGTCCAGGCCCAACTTACCCTCGTCAATGAGCATCATGATCGCCATGCCAGTGATCGGCTTGCTCATCGAATAGATGCGGTAGAGCGAGTTTTCGTCAACTTGCGCGCCGCCACCCATTGAGAGAGTTCCGCCGCCAACGGTGTGGGCGTGATCTTCCTGATTCCAGCCGAAAGTCGCAAACATGTTCGCGACCTTCTTCTCGCTGATGTAACGCTTCGCCATGGCCGCGACGGTGGGATAGGCCTCGCTTACATCATGGGCGAGCAGTTCGCGGCCAAACGGCAGCCCGCTAAGCGCCGCACCCGCAGCGAGATAGCCGCCAGCGCGAAACAGCGAGCGACGCGAGACGTCAGAAGTAAGCGCGCCCATTTCCGTCGCAGCGCTGAAATTGCGATAAGCCATTTATGTGATCTCTCTTCCAACCTGTTTGAACGCTTAGTGGGGCAGAATGGCATGAGCGTCAATTGTGGGGAAAGCACAAGGTCAGGTCTTGAATCCGGCAGGTGTTATAGTCATATAACACACATGCTCAACTTACTCTCCTGGCTTATCGGTCTTGTCTGTTTCATCATCGGGATACCGCTGCTGTTCCCCGTGATCGGGCTGCTCCTATGGTTGCTCTTGCCGGTGTGCTTCATCGGCATTCTGCTTGGCTCGCTGTCGTCGAGCAACAGCGGGCGCAATTTCAATATTCTGGTGTTTGTGCTCATCATCCTGAGACTGTCGGTCTTTGGCGGAATGGCCTGACGGGGCCGGCAGATTGCCTACGTCAATGCCAGCCGCGCAGCTTTCGCAAACAGGGTTGGCAGACCGGCGTTCTCGATATCGCTGATGGGCCACCACTCGCCCTCTCCCGCCCAACCTTCATCAGCCAAGCCTGCATCCGCCCGTATCTGCTGAATGCTCAGCGTGAGATGCGCATGGGTGAAGGTGTGACGGACCGCGCCCAGACCCTCCCATTCGCCGTTTATCGGAGGCACCGCGTTGCCATCTGTGCGCGCGCTCCAGCCGTCATCGGGTAGGCTGCGCATCCCTCCCAGCATGCCAGTGCCTTTACGCCGGACCAACCAGACCTGTGGGCCATCAGGTGACTCTCGCTCTATCCAGAATGCAGTGCCGGTGCGTTCGGGCTTGGCCTTCTTAGCTGGCTTGACAGGCAAGCGTTCGGGCTCTCCGGCGGCTATCCCTTCGCATTGATCGCTCAAGGGGCACAGCAGGCAGCGCGGTGATTTGCTGGTGCAGATGCTTGAGCCCAGATCCATCATTGCCTGCGCAAAATCGCCAGCGCGCGCATCAGGCGTTATTGTATCAGCGCGTTTCCGGATTGCCTTGCGCGCGGCAGGCAGCGGCTCTTCGATATTGAACAGGCGCGCAACCACTCGCTCGACGTTAGCATCAACGACCACCGCCCTCTCACCAAATGCAATCGAGGCGATCGCCGCCGCCGTATATGCGCCCAGCCCCGGCAATTCCCGCAATTCCGCCTCGGTTTCAGGAAAGCCGCCACGCGCCGCCACTTCGCGGGCGCATTTCGCCAGATTCCGGGCGCGCGAGTAATATCCCAGCCCTGCCCACGCCGCCATGATCGCATCATCGCCCGCTGCGGCAAGATCGAAAACGGTCGGCCAGACGCGCGTGAATTTCTCGAAATAGGGCTTTACTGCTGCAACCGTGGTCTGTTGCAGCATGACCTCGGAAAGCCACACTCGATAAGGGAAGGCCGGATCATCGGGCGTCGGCGAAGCGGGAGGTACGCGCCATGGCAGGCTTCGCGCATGGGCGTCGTACCAGTGGAGCAGAGTTTCGGATATGCTGGCAGTCACCGCCGCGCTATGGCATGGGAGGCAGCATAATGGGAAGCGACAGCGACAAACCGGCGGGGAAGAAATCCCCCAAAAAGGGCCAAACGAAAAAGGCCAGAGCTTACGTCCGCCCGCGTGGTGGCGCGCCCAAGCTGATTGGCGAACTGATGCCCGAAATCGGGCGGACCGCGTTTCGCCGCTTCGGCTTTGTCCAAAGCTCCGTTGTTACCCGTTGGCCCGAAATCGTCGGTCCGCGCCATGCGCGCGTCTGCTCACCCGAGGCGATCCGTTTTCCACCGGGCGAAAAGTCCGAAGGCATTCTGCAACTGGTCGTAGTCCCCGCACATGCCCCGTTAATCCAGCAGGTGACCCCGGAAATCATGGAGCGGGTGAACCGCTTCTTTGGCTACAAGGCGGTTGCGCGGGTAAAGCTGCGTCAAGGCGCGGTTAAGCCGCCTGAGGGCAATAAGCCTGCAAAACCGCCGCCCTCGCTAAAGCCGATCCCGATGGAACTGGGCGACAGTTTGCGTGATATTGGCGATCCCGAACTGCGCACGGTGCTGGAATCGCTCGCGCGCAGTCTCGAAAACAAAGATGACTCAAAGGACGAGACCAACCCGTGATTGGCCGTAACACTCTATCGATTTCCACAGCGCTAGCAGGGCTGGCAGGCGTTGCCACTTTGGCTTTTGCCATTCCAGGGGCGGCGCAGGATCTTGAAAATCCCGACAGCGCCTTTGTCGACAACATGCCCCCGCAAGTGTGGATCGCCAAGGTTGAAAAGACCGAGCGCGGCCATCGTATCGGCAAACCCGATGCAGAGGCTCAGCTGATCGAGTTCATCAGCTACACTTGCGGCCACTGCGCCAGCTTTGCGCGCGAAGGCGGGCCCACCCTTGATCTGGCCGCCGTCGGCCCCGGCCATGTCAGCGTCGAAGTGCGCCCCGTTATCCGCAACGGCCTTGATCTCGTCGTCACCATGCTGGCGCAATGCGGCGATCCGGCTGGGTTCAAGGATCGCCACCGCTTGTTCCTCTATTCGCAGGATGCATGGCTGACCAAGGCGATGAAAGCACCGCGCACGCAACAGGCGGTGTGGGCGCGCGGTGATGCAGCTGCGCGTACCAATGCGGCGCAAGCGCTCGATCTGGACGATATGCTGGCCGAGCGCGGCCTGACCAAACCGCAGATCAACGCCTGCCTTGCCGATGATGCAGCCGCCAGCGCGATCCTTTCGCATGGCCGCGCCGATGCGACAGAATTCGGGTTCACCGGCACGCCCAGCTTTGCGCTGGATGGCGAATTGCTGAACGATGTGCATAATTGGCGCAGCCTTTCCAGCGTGCTCCAGACCCATTTCGAGCCTGCAGCTAAAGGCGAATAGGCTCCCCGGCACTCGAAACCGCGACATATTCGCCCGTTTTTGCACAAGACAGGCACAATTGTTCACAAGCAGCCGCGCTTCGCACTTTACGATGCGCGCTATCGCTGCAACTTAAGTTATATCCGAAGCGAAGGACACCTCATGAATTCCGCCACGACAGTTTCACGCACCCGCACCGCTCGCAACGCCCGCCCCTTTCTTGCGATCGCGGCCGCCCTGACCGCTCCCTTCGCCTTGGCTGCATGCAGCGATAGCGATGTGGAAGAAGGCGGCACCACCGGCGAACCGATCGCCGCAATTGAAGCGCCCGATGGCACCAGCTGGAACGAAACGATAACTGTATCCGAAGACGGCTTGGGCTACATCCTCGGCAATCCCGATGCACCGCTGAAGCTGACCGAATACGCCTCGCACACCTGCGGCGCTTGCGCGAATTTTGCGGTCACAGGCAAACCTCCGCTCAAGGAAAATTACATCTCCACCGGCGTCGTCAGCTTTGAACAGCGCGAGGTTTTCCTGAACCCGTATGACGTCGTCATTGCCGCCCTGGCGCAATGCGGCCCGCCAGAGCGGATGCAATCGCTTTCCGATGAAGTGTGGCAGAACCTGAGCAGTGTGTTGGAGAATGTTCAGGCCAATCCCGAGGCGCTCAATGCGACAGGTCAGCTTCCAGTCGAAGAGCGCTTTGTCGCCATCGGCGAGGTTACGGGCCTGATCGACTTCTTCGCCGCGCGCGGCCTTTCCGCTGATCAGGCGCGCACCTGCCTTGCCGATAGCGCCAAGATTGAGGCGATGGTCGACGGGTCAAGCGCGAAGGCAGAGGAAGTGGGCGTGACCGGCACCCCTAGTTTCACCCTCAACGGCAGCAAGGTTGATGCAAACCAGTGGGGCGGACTTGAGCCGCTCCTGCAAAAAGCCGGCGCACGGTAAAGACGAGGCTGCTTAACGCCCGCCCATGCAGATAAGCCGGCTCAAACTCAGCGGATTCAAGAGCTTTGTCGAGCCGGCTGAGTTGCGTATCGAGCCGGGTCTGACCGGCGTTGTGGGGCCAAACGGCTGCGGCAAATCCAACCTTCTCGAAGCGATCCGCTGGGTCATGGGGGAAACCTCGGCCAAGTCGATGCGCTCTGGCGGGATGGAGGATGTGATCTTTGCGGGCACATCGACCCGCCCCGAACGCGCCTTTGCCGAAGTGGTCTTGCACGCAGAGGATGACGCGGGTGAGGAACTGGTCGTCACCCGTCGGATAGAGCGCGGCGCGGGCAGCGCCTACCGCGTCAACGGCTCTGACGTCCGG
>JGI12109J20283_10716309_pt1 | contig 57071 bp, 48 predicted proteins | sample ElkSlonscriptome_12_FD_20283 | JGI IMG/M metagenome (IMG submission 20283)
GAGAGACCTGACCGATCTGCGGAGACCAGTCAGGTCTGATCCTTAAAGCAGCAGGCATGAGCATGGCTCGCGCTCTCCATATCCGCACTGTTTTCTATGAAGTTCATCACCTCTCTGGATAAGCTGCGTGACGCACCGGATGAAACAGCCATGGCTGCACGCTCCTGCCGCCCACCCTCTCCATACCATTGTTCTATACATCACACTAATCTACGCACGACACTGCGGCTGACTATGACGGCATGCAGATCATTGCGCTACGCTGTGCGCCTGTGCAAAGGGTGGTACCCGATGCATGGGTTCACGTCGTAGCATGAAATGGAGGCCGATCAGCCCTGGCTGCCGTCGAACACGGCGTTTGGCAGGGTGGCGCGACGCGGAGCCCTTGCCCGGAGCCAGCGGAGCAGCGGAGAGACAGAGGAACGGAGCGTTGCGGCGTGCCGCGGAGGGTGCGATAGCAGGCGGAGGCGCGCCGGCCGATGGCCGCGCAGCGGGGGAGGGAGCGATTAGCCGCGCAGCGGCCCGGGAGCGGACGATCCCCGCTGCGCGCCCTGCCTGCCGCCGGCCGGGTCGCCTGATGCCTCACTGGGAGCCTGGGGCTGCGCCGTGCCGGGCATGCATCGTGCTGTGCGGTGCGGCGCTGTCCGGCCTGGTGGTGATCAGCGCCCGCCACGCTGCCGCTGCCGTGTCGCCCGCTGTGGTCAGTGGAACCGGCAACGGCAGCCGCTCCCGGTCCGTATGTTCCGCATTGGGACGGGCGGCGGACGCACAGCAGCGCGTCCTTCCCGCAAACAGCCGCCACCTCAGCGCCCATCACCGCCCCCGCCAGCCCGTCCACTGGTACGTGCTCCCACGGTTCATGCCCGCCGCACCGCCAGTTCCACCGACTCCGCGACCACCCGGCCCGCAGCGTCAGTCACGATGTACCCCGCGCCGGTGCGGGTGACCGTGGAGCCCGTTGCGCACGCATCACGCTGCGCCGGTGGGGTCGGGTCATCGTGCAACGGCACCAGGCCATACGGTGCCAGCGCCTGCTCCAGGGCCGCCAGGTCGGTGGCTACCCGGCGCAGCTGTAAGAATTGAGCATGGATAATTGAGAATGGATAATTGAACGCATGCGGCGTGGTCGTTTCGTCCCGCTGCGCATACTGGTTCTCCATCGCTGGCTCGTTGGCATGGAAGCGTCGGTGTGGAAACTTCTCCATTCTCCATTGTGCATTCTCCATTCTCTAGCTCCCCGCGCTCACACCGTCACCCGGTGCGCCGGCACAGGTCGCGCCGGCGCACCGGGGATGCGTAGCAGAAACCAGATATCCTCAGCCCAGTGCGGGAAGATCCCGCGTTGCACATAGCCATCCGTACCGATGCCGGGCGCGTGCGCAGCGAGGCCCATGTCCAGGCCGGGTACGTGCTGCATGTCACCTGCCTCCCCCATGTCGTCCCGAAAGCCATCATTGGATATTCCCCGGCACATCGAGATGCTGCAGCGCGTGCTGGTACGCCGCGAAGCTCGCGTGACGCAGGACAAAGCGGACATGGCGAATCTCCGGGTGGCGCTGCATGTAGTCCATGACCGTGCGCAGGGCGATAGGTGCGGCGTCCGCGATGGGGTAGCCAAAGACGCCGGTACTCAGGCTGGGAAAGGCGATACTGCGGATGCCGTGCGTCCGCGCCAGGCGCAGGCTGGATGTGTAGGCACTGGCCAGGAGGCGCGCGGACGCCGTAGGGTGCTGGTTGGTGTAGCGCGGCCCGACGGCATGAAGAATGAAACGTGCCCGCAGTTTGAAGCCGGGGGTCAGGCGGGCCTCACCGACCGGGCAGCCACCAATCTGCCGGCAGGCTGCTGCGAGCTCCCGTGCCCCGGCCGCCCGATGGATCGCGCCGCAGACCCCGCTACCAGTATGCAGCCCTTCATTGGCGGCATTGACCACGGCATCGAGATCCTGGCGCACAATGTCCCCGTCACAGAGTTCCAGGAGTGCCGTGCCAATGCGAACCTGAACTGCGTGGTTGCCGCTGGTGCGTGACGGCTGACTGGGGGCGTCGGGCGGTTGGTCGGCAGCGCCACGGGGGATGGGGGCGTCGGGCAGGGCAAAGGTCGGCAGCACCAACCGCTCCGGCTGTTCGGCTTTGTGCTGGTCGTAGGTGCTGATGATATGCCGGCAACTCGAGGTGAGCCGGATACGGGCGGGATTGACAGAAGCGGCAGCGGCAAGCGGAATAATGCGCCGATCGGGGAGACAGAGACCCAGCGCCGGGATTTCCCGGTCGTTGGTCATGGTCGGTGTCCCGGTGGCCTGGAGCACAAAGACATGATGCACATGGTGGTTCCCCCGGTGTTCCATGAAGAAGACCCCGCCGTGCGCCGTCATCCCCGTGGTGGTAGACAGCGCACGCACGGCCGTCGCCAGGAGCGGCTCGCGCGGCGCAGGAGCAGTGGGATCCCATCTCCCACCGGGCAACCACCAGAAGCCGTCCGTATCAGCGCAAACCAGCAATCCCTGCGTTCCGTCGCCGGCGACCTCAACCAGGACCGTTGCGCGCTGGTGGCGTGGCGAACGTGCGGCGTGTGTCGATGGGCGTGTGTGGGGCATGGTCCGTCCTTTCTGGGGGCATCCAATTCAGCATGGCCAATGGAACATCAAGCATGCAACGCATACGGTTTCTTCTGTGCTTTACCTGTTGATACCAGTTGCTCCTCATCTCTGGGTAGTTGGAATAGAAGTGTGAGTGGGTACCTGCCGTACATGGGTGTTTCATATGCACATTTACCATTGTTGAACATGGAAGATCAGGACACCATGTGAGACACCCGCCACATCAGGAGTAACGCATAGGGACGAAGCGCGGTTAAATGGTGTCACATTGGTAGTAGGCATTGGACGACTCACTGCTAGAAAAGGTTATTCGGGCTAACTGCAATCTTTTGAATGCGTTGAGAAAAGGGTAATTTAGTTACTTTCTTGGGTTTTTGGATGACACTCACTTCGTCTATTGCTGGTGTAGTAGTATCAGTAGGAGGGAGCGCAGATATATGGGCTAAGTTTGAAATCCCCCGTTGTGCAGCTAAATTTTGAGGATTTAACTCCAAGACTTTTTCAATACAATACTTTCTTTCGGCGTCACTATCCACTGCACCTGACAACCACAGCCATGTTTTTTCATTATGCTTGTTGAGTTGAAGTGCATGAAAGAGAAGTTCGCGTGCTGCGACTTTATTTCCGCTCTTGATAGCCATAATTCCCTGCTCGATAAGCTCATTGGTGGTTGCCATAATCTTGTGACTCCTGGCTGTAATGATCACTTCCTGTTATGATCGAAGTGTAGCATTAAAAAATACCAATGTAGTACCACATCCGACACGATACCTGAAGTGGGATCGGATACGCTGACAGGTCAAGACAATGCACTGGTTGCTGAGAAGATCTGCTGTGGCGAGCTAGAGACATGGACCTGGTCGCCACTGACCAGGGAAAACCCCTGAGCGTGCATTCCTTTCGGGGAACCCATAGATACCTCTTTGTTCCGTGTCAGGACGAAGATCCGTTGGTACATCCGGTCTGGCCGGAGGCAACAACGCGCTCGGTCTTACCCCAACAACGCAAGCCATTCCCCCACTTCGGCGACGCTAGCCGGTCGTTTGTGGGGTTGGGGGGACAGCAGATCACGCATCACCTCCTGCACATCTCCCGGAAGATCGGCTTCCTCAATCTTTGCCAGGATCACAGGCTCCTCGGCCGGTCGCCGCAGCACCATGTCATACCAGATGGCTCCCAGCGAGTAGAGATCGGCGCGCGGATCCGCCGGGCGGAAGCTGTCGCGCAGCTCCGGTGCGGTGTACTTACTGGTCGTCAGCGGTTGCCCCGTGACCGAGATGGTTTTGCCCACACCTGGCACCCGTGCGAAGTCGAAGTCGCCCAGCTTGATCGTGCCATCATCGGCGAGATAGATGCCGGCCGGTGCGACGTTGCGATGCAGCATGCCCTTCGCATGGCACAATGCCAGCCCGGTGGTCAATGCCCGCAGGATGTGGATCTGTTCGTCCGCTGTGAGTGGTGCAGGGTTGTCGAGCCGGTCGCGGAGGGACTGCCCCTCAATCCACTCGGTCAACATCCAATAGATGTCGTCACTGTCCGCGTCGGAGAGAAAGTCGATTGCGCGCACAATGGTGGGGCTATCAAGCTGGAGCAGGGCGTGCATATCTTGCTCAAAGCGGCGCACGGCAGCATCGAGTTCTGCCCTGGTGGTATAGCCCGTGACTTGATAGCGTTTCACCCGGGACCGCATGTTGGGAAACCGCACATGTTGAGCTTCATAGGCACGAAATCCCTCACCCGGCTCCAGTTCGCGCAGCAGGCGATAACTGCCGATGATGCGGCGTTCCGGATCCACCGTGCGCTGCACCAGGGTGTCGGCAATTTGCTGCATCATGGTCGGGGTCAGGGTGGCGTTGTGGGGCCGGTAGCGATACTCGGTCCCGGTGACGGCATCAATCAGGGGTCGGGTCAGGCGAAAGACCTTGCGATAGTGTTCGTCGGGTGGATAGCTGCCGAACCGTCCTTGGTGACGGGTGAGGACCACCAGCCCAACCACACTGACATTCGTGAAGCCGGCGCTTTGCATGGCCGTGGCAATAGTGCGGGCCTTGCCCTCGATGCTAATCACCGGACTGTGCTGGCGTTGCCCGGCGTGCAGCCAGTAGACCGCATCGGCATCAATGCGACCAAACCAGTGCTTCACTTCAATCACCCAGACACCACGCTCGTTGATCAACAGCAGATCGATTTCCTGCGTGCCGTTGCCGTCCGGGTGATGGTAGTTGGTGAGCAGAAAGCCCCGGCTGGTCGCCAGTTCGTGCATCAAGAAGTCACGGGCCAGTTGTTCCCCGATATGTGCGCCTGGGGCGCAGGATGTATGCGTGAGGGGCATATGCTTCTCCTATTCGTTGATACGTAGTAACTGGACGGTTCCGCGTGCGGTCAGGGCAATGGTGCGACTATCCGGACTCCAGTGCGGCCAGCCATCGAGCGAACGAAGTTTGGTACCCGCTGTATCCCAGAGGAAAACGGTACCATCCGCCCGTTCCATACTCAACACCCGTCCATGGGGACTCCAACCTACGCGCTGGATCGCGCTGCCTTCCTCAGATATGACGGTACGGAGCATTCCATCACTCGTTCGCACCTGAACAGTGCCATCATGCAGCACGATAGCCATCATCCGCTCCGTGGGACTCCATTCAACAGCGAGACGGTGCCGCTCAAACCAGGGATCGGACAGGCGAATCTGCGCACGTCGAACATCAAGGTGTGTGACACATTCGCCGTCATTGCGCCATAGTTGTACCCTGCCATCAGCAGCACACGCCGTGAAGAATCGCCAGCGGGGACTCCAGCTAACCTCTTCCGTTCTGCCGACGACGATCTGATGCGGGTGGTGCTGATAGTGTCCTGGCGCAATCCGCCAGATATGGGTTGTGCCGGCCTCGGTGATGACGGCCAACATGCCTCCGTCCGGACTCCAGCACACGTCATAAATAGGACTGGGCTGACCTGCCAGTTCGTTGACGAGACCACCATTGCCCTCCCAGAGTTGCACGACACCCGTCTCCAGCCCTACGGCCAGGATGCTGCTGGTGGGATGCCAGGCAACAGCCCGGCAATTTTCTCCAGCATGTGCCGTTGTCTTGCCGTCCAGGTGGCGGATCGTTGTTCCATTTCGATGGAGCAAGGTGAGCGATCCATCAGGAAATTGATCCTCCCGATCATCGCCATGACGCCATTGCATGACCAGCACCTGGCCATCGGCACTACACCGCAGGGGACATCCTCCTGGATTCTTGATATTGGCGAGCCATATGCCATCACTATTCCATAGAGATGTCCACGTACTGTCATGTTCAATGAGCAGATGCGTGCCAGTTCCATTCCAGTCGGCGTACCACGCATCGCTCTCTTCCTCTTTTAACAGCGTCCGGCTGGTTCCGTCGGTATACCATAGATAGACGTTTTTCTCACGAATATCGGCTAATAGAACCTGGTGATCAGGTTGCCAATGGAGGTTTACTGTCCAACGCTGATCTTCCCATGCCCATAACTGCTTGCCGGCGGCACTGACCAGAAAGTATGCGGCGTAGGATGATACAGTGCTTTCCCCGCGTTTCCAGGGAGCTGCTTCGATGGCGAATACTACACTGGTGCTATCGGCACTCCAACCAATGATGGAGAGATGATGTGATGGTCGCCAGAGCTTCACCACGCGACCATAGGCGGCTGCCAGAATTTGTCCCGTGGTGCTCCAGGCTAAACAATTGAGTTGCTTACTGCCGCCAAGAACAGTACAGAACGGCATGGTGGTCTCTGGGTGAAGGAATTCATAGGTGTTAAACTGATGCTGATGTAATCCAAAAAAGATGCGTGCATCACTATACAGCCTGGAAAATATCGTCTGGTTATCTCCGGCTATCATGCCAAGATCAGCGAGGCCGCTTAAGGTGAGATGTGGAGATAGTTCAACTTCTGTCGTTGTCTGCATGAGGTCGCCATCAATGCTCCAGACGTGCGCCTGGTTTCCTTCCCGACTGAAGGAAACGAGTGCAGGCCCCGCGTTAAGCCACCACATGGTCTGGATTTCCCCTGCTGGTGCGATCGTGCAACACCATGCACCGGTACGATTCCAGATTCGGATCGTATGCTGTGCTTCACGTGACGCGAGGAATTGGCCATCAGGGCTCCATACCAGGTGCTGGACAGCCGAGCTATGTCCTTCCAGCACGCCGTACGCTGCCCCATCAGCACTCCAGAGACGTACTGTTGTATCATCGGCACCGGATGCCACTCGCTGCCCATCGGGACTCCAGGCCATCGTTCTGACCGTTGCGGTATGACCTGGTGACATCGTTTTCCGAGCAGGGGCATTGTGCCCGGTGAGGCTCCAACATTCGATCTGATGTGCGGTCGCAACAGCCAGATGTGTTCCATATGGAGCGAGTGCCAGTTTGTCCGGCACTGCATCAAGCTGAAGTGTTGGCAGCAACCCGGTCAGCGATGCGGTGACCGCCATCTGCGCAATATTCTTCGGGGTAATCATCGGGCATACGTCAGCCGGTTCGTCCAGCATGCGGAGCGCTGCCTGCGCGTTGCCGGGGCGATCATCCAGATCCAGTTCAAGCATCTGCATAATGACGCGCTCCAGCGTGGGCGATACGGCGACGCCCTCAAACTGACTGGGCAGTGGCTGTGGCGCACCGATGCGCAAGCGATCCATGCTATCTTGAAGACCATAGCCCCCGGTCAAAAGGAAGTAGGCCGTTGCGCCGAGACTGAACAGATCCGAGCGTCCATCGGTTGGGAGACCCTGTTGCTGCTCAGGTGGCGCGAAGTAGCGCGAGTAGGCTCCCCGAATACCGGTACGGGTCGCCTCACCATACTTCGCAATGCCAAAATCAAGCAGAACATAACGATCTCCCATTCGTTTGATATTATCGGGTTTGATGTCGCGGTGAACAATACCGAGTGTATCTATCTGATCCAGGTAGCCAAGCAGGACACGCAGGAAATGTTCGACCTGTTGTGTAGACCATGGGCCACGCTGCTGCGTGATCTCCCTCAGCGTTTCACCGGGGATGTAATCCATCACCAGGTAGGTGTCGGTATCCTCATTCCAGATATCACGAATCCTGGGGATGAAGCGGAGCGTTTCATCATACTTCGCCAGGATTCGCGCCTCATGTTCAATCTGCTGCTGCGTTGCTTTTGAGCCGACTGAAATTTGTTTGATAGCTCGCGGTACATTGAGGATGCAATCATGTACTTCGAAGACAATGCCGTACCCACCCTGACCGATGATCCGCCGGATACGGTAGTTCAGATCTAATCCCAGGAACTGTTTGCGTCGGCAACGTCGGTCACTACACAGCTCACCATCGGGGGTTAACGGCTTGCCACAAAAATAGCAGGTTTCGGACTCCATACGTTGTTCTCCTCGATGTCAGGCTCATCTAACCCTTCCTGGCGGCAACGCGCCGTTCTTTCCGACACGGATGGAAGCGGCGTCCGATATCACTCTACGCGCACGGTATCATCCAGCCCGCCCAGCGGCAGGTGCTCCTCGCCGCCCCAGCCCAGGAACTCGCGGGAGGTCGCCAGCAGCGTGGCGGTGGCGGGCAGGTGTTCGCGGAAGAACTCTGCCACCTGCTGCGCCTCGGCGTCGTTCGCCTGCGCCGCCTGCGCCAGGGTCTCGGCGTTGTCGAGGGCCAGCAGCGTGCGCTGCTGCCCCAACCGCGTGTGTACCTGGCGCTCAAGCTCGGCGGGGTCGGCGATGGTCTCGGTGTCGATGCCCAGGAAGCGCGCCAGGCTGACGACCACCTGCTCCCGCCCGGGCAGGTTCTCCAGCGAGACGGCGACCACCCCGCCGGGGAAGGCGTGGGCAACCCGCTCAACTGCCTCGCGGGCCAGGGCGGTCTTGCCCTGCCCGCCGCTGCCGTGGATGGTCAGCAGGCGCGGGCGATTGTCGCCGGTCAGGCGGCCTCCCAGGTGCCGCAGTTCGTCCTGCCGCCCCTGGAAGGTGCCCTCGGCGCGGGGCAGCGCCAGCAGATCTAGCGGCGGCTGGTGTTCGTGGATGCTCGGCTGCCCGGCGACCTGGGCGAAGCCGGAGGCCGGGGCGCTGAGGGCGGTGTAGAGCACCGGCACCCCGACGGCCCACGACTGCGGGCTATTTGCCAGTTCCAGCCGCGCCTGCCAGACCGCCTCATCCACCGATGAGCCACGGGCCAGCTCGCTGTAGAAGACCCGCGAGAGCGTGCGGGCGTCGCTATCGGCGACCACAAAGCGCATCCCCAGCGCGTAGGGCGTGCCCTGGCGCACCAGCGCGGCGGCCAGGTTGGCAAACGCCGTCTCGCCGGGCAGGGCGCTCACGCAGGCATTCAGCGTGACCAGGAAGGTGGTGCCCCGCGTGCGGCGCAGGAAGTCCTTCGCGGTGATCGGGGCAAGCCCCCCGTCGATCTGCTCAAACAGCAAGATCGCGCCCTGGTCGCCGGTCCCGCCGTGGCCCATAAAGTGGACCACGCGCTGCTGCTGCCCGGCCACCAGGCGGCGGAGTTGCTCCAACGTCGCCGGTCGCGTCCGCTCCAGCGTCAGCGCGGCGGGCACCGGCTGGATGACCTCCTTCAGCCGCTGCCACTCGCCGTCGATGTTGAGCGGCACCACCCCCGGATCGAGCGGGTTGGAGGGCACCGCAACGATGTGCAACCCGGCCGTGAGCGCAGGCGGGGCGATGCGCTTGTCCGGCGGCAGACCGCGCACCAGGGGCAGATCCAGCACCAGAAAGCCGTCCGGCCCGTGGAGGAACTCCCAGGGCACTACGTCGGTCTGCTCGTCCGTGACCAGCAGCAGCCGCTCCGGCCCGGCAGCGAGGGCCTGGGCCGCCAGGGACTGCGGCGGGAACAGCGCTGCATACAGTGCCGTCCCGTAGGCCACCGGGTCGAGCAGCGGTTGCGGCGGGCGACCGGGGAGGGCCGGGTCGGGCGCGAGGGTGAGCAGGTCGAAGGTATGGGACGATTGCCCATCGCACTGGACGGCGATCTGGGTGCCGGTCTGGTAAGTCAGGGTGAGTTCCATGTAGATTTGTGCTCCTCTATCGTTGATGCTGTCCGCATTATCCGAGCGCCTCGGCTGTCACGCCCTCCTCGGCTGTCACGCCCTCCTCCCGCTCAAGCCCTGCCAGGTGGCCGGGGTGCCACGGCGTGGCAGGGTCAGCGGCGGGTGCGGGGCCGGGGTGCTGCGGCGGGCAGCATATGAGCGTTGTCATCAGTGAGCGCATCACCACCATCGCTGCGCACCGGCAGCCTTGATCCGGTCATGGACATCCTGGTTCAAGCCGCTGGCTTTTTGGGCACGCCAAGGACTTCAGCCCCTTGCAACCGGGCGGGTAGCTCATTAAGCCAGTGTTCGTCGTCTTTTAACGGTCCATCAATGAGCACCATGGTATGGTCATGCGGATCAATAACAAGAGCATACCAATCTTTGTTGAGTTCAACCGGATCATCGGGGGCATGACGGTATACATCAATCCCACCCAACAATTCACCAGATGGTATCGCTCGGCCATGATAGCTCTGCCCACTGTTCATGCCACCACTCGCCATAACGGAATGGAGCAGTTCTTCCGGGATACCGCGCAGGTACGCCGGCATCGCTTCCCCAGCAAGGCTTACGGGCCTCCAGTTTCGCTGCAAGACGGCCTCAAATTGATCCACCGGCATTTTCTTCACGCGCTTTCCCATGCTACACCTCTTTTGTATGCGTGCTGGTACCTCTAAAGCCTAATCATTGGCAATAACCGGTTCAGATGAACGTATTCCCTGGTCTGTAAGCATATGCGCTTGACTATAGCTTAACCGCACTTCGTAGTTGCCAACGACTAACTTTTCCCCAAAAACTATCCACACAAGGGTCAGATTATGAGTTACAAGGAAGCTCTGCAAAAAGGTGACCTCACCAAGTAGTGCGGACGGGCCTGGTTCCAGCACAGATGGGTCTGTAAAACAAAGCGCACCATCAGGTGCAGCATACCCATTCTTTCCATTCCACTTCAGGTTGGTTGCTTCAAAAAACTGCCGTGCAGGTAAGAGGATACTTATATTACCTTCTTTGTAGGAATCGTACTGATATTCGGCATAAAGTTTGTTGCTCGTTGGATATCCTTCACATGGCGGTGCTTGTTCACCACCAATTCTCCCGAGTGCGGCGGTATCATCTGGGTATAGATTAAACACCGTTGCCCAGGGATACTCGCCCACAAATCCCTCATGAAACTCAGCTCCGCGAAGCATCCACCCTCCGATAAACTGTTGTTGTTGCGCCCACTGCCAGAATTGTGGCGCGTCAGGTGTCGCGATACAGTAGCTTTGTATATACAACCAGATTCTCCGATAGTGATGCGCTTCCTCCATTGCCGTTGCTGCGTTCCATTCCGGGAGACTCTCGATCACTATCCACCGTCTGCCCTCGCAATCCTGGCGTTCAGCAAGCATAGCTGCGCTATCAGGCATATCGTCATATCGAGCAGCCCAGTCAGTGTCACTCAGCACGGCAACCGCATCAAAATCATACTGCGTGGGTAGCCACCACGCAGGTTGTTTCTTAGCCTGTTCGCAATGTAGCGGCAGACTTGGGTCGATATCGCGTCCCCACGGAAAAGTCAGAGGTGTCCGCAACGGAGCCGCATCCCAAGGATCAGTTTTTGGCTCGCTGTTATCGGCTAATCTGGCCGCAAGCCGTGCCAGCGCAATCCATTGGTACTTCTTACCAATCCGTTCAGCCCATACCGGCTTCCCGCGACCACCGCCATACCTGCGAAGCAGGTAGCTATCGTAATCCGCGTGGAGATCACTGGCATAGCCGATATCCAGGATATGCTGAAAAATCCAGCGCGCCATTGCATGCTGGTTAATCTGATGTTGGTATCGGTGCAACGCTGCCAGCGTGTATCTGTTGAAGTCAAGCATCATACAACTTGCATAGAGCCTGGGCAATACTTGATGCGTGTCTTTATAGCGGTCAATGTCGTCAACTTCTGGGATAATCAGCGGCCAATCACTCGTGTAGGGAGGAAGGTAGACTGCCTCGGTAATTCCTGCTGGCAGAACTTCATCATGTGCCGCAAGTTCTAGAATACAGCGCGCATAGTCACGGATTGTTGCATGTTGAACAGATGATGGATTTGCGAAGATACTGTGATAAACCACATGGGCAAGGGCCGCTATGGCATCAGGGTCACGTACACGAAGGAGCGTACCATATGCCGCAGAAAGGCATCGTTCGACAATGTATTCATCATCAATCGTCAGAAAGCGCTCGGTCAGGTGCGCCCACAGGACAGGAACCGGGATCGTGATCTGCACTAGCGCCCTGGTAGCCGTATCTCGCACCCGGCGATCAGCAGCGGCACAGAACCAAAGCAGGAGTATTGCCCAACGTTCGGTCATATCCACCGGGACAGCCGTAGCGTCAACTTCGAACGCTGTGCGCAACAATTTCCAAACTGGACCATGCTCCTCGTACCCAGTATGTAGATACCTACACCAGAACGCATCGCGTTGGGGCATCGACACGTCAGAAAGAACCTCGTGCAGCCAGAAAGCATCAACTACGGATGGTTGTACCCCTATTGTAAGTGCGATGTCGAATGCCCGGTAGGCATATCCATACAACGAAAATCCCTGCCGAAAGAAATCACAAGCGCGTGGGGTGAGGCGTGTAGGATCGCGCCAGGGCATTGCTTCGAGTGTTATTTTGAGGACAGACTCCCATACGGGATTACCCGCGATACAATCAGGAAGTTCGATTTCGAAGCGTTCCGGCACTTGCACGGCCAATGCTTCGATTACCCCCCGATACCCAGCCAGCGCATCTTCATCAGCAATGGCAAACGCAAGAGTTCCGCCAGGGGCAAATGCTGCGTGGATGGTCTCTGGATGAAGCGGGTCTAACCATTGCGCCGTTAGCAAATGATCCCCCAGGCGCTCAAACGCGATGCGCACACGATCTTCCGGTATCTGATCAGCCATATGTGGGGGTGCGTCAACGCTGAACAGTCCTTCACGAACAAGCCAGTCAAGGAGTGGACCACCTGCAGGGAGTCCTGGTCGTGCCTCCTCAACAATACGTGCAGCCAGCGACCATGAGAGGAAGGGCTGCTGCTCGTCTTCTGCCGCCTGAATGAATGCTTTGAGCGCACATTCTGGGACACGGTGGTTCGGGTGTAGATCATATTCAGCAGCGAATAGCTTGTTTTTCTCCCAGAGAAGTGCGGTGATAGCCGTGTGAATACCAAACCAACCAGATGGGAGCCGGTCATATCCAGCAGCCCGTGCTGCATCACAGATCAGTCGCAGAAAGAGCGGATTCGTGAATTCGGGCTGGAGCATCGGTGTGACTGGCGGCTCCAGTCCATAGTGCGCAAAGAATGCCCGACATGCATCAAACTCAATACCGGCAAACCCTTCGTGCGTGATTGACAGCAATCGAAGGTGTGGCGGGATGACCTGACTCTCGTAGGTTGTGCGGCAAGACATACATGTGCGAATGAAACGGTAGGGTTGGACTTGATTTAAAAATGCCGCGAGCCGCTCGCGCCAATAGGTGCGGGGCCGCGTTTCATTCAGGGCATCAATACAGAGGAGCAGCGGGTTGCCAGAAGTTTCACCAGCGGCATCAAGGGCTGCAAGTAACCCATCACGGCTGAAATTTCCGTCAAAACCAAGGTACTGCCTGATATTCTCCCACGGATCATGAGCACTGGCAAAACGTTCACCAAATAGTACAACCGTTCGTAGATTGCGCGCTGCATGGAGATCGGCACTATCACAGATAGCATGTGTTTTGCCAACCCCGGCATCACCAAGGAGCAGAAATGCGTCGGCATAGGATAATTGAGCAATGGGAGAGGCAAGCCATGTGAGAAGTTCCTCCAGAAACCCAATCACCTCATCAGCGTGATCGACATGCAGAGCGGGGAAATCGACATGGTACTCAGCGCGGAATTGTCGAAACGATGCCGAATCCGCAACACCTGAACCATGCTCCGCTTCCAGATCAGCAGCGAGCGCCGCACGTAATTGCCGAAAGTGGTTCAGCGCTTCCTCAGTTTTGATGCATAACGCGTGTACATCTTGAGGCTGATGGTGCTGCTCAACAAAGTGTCGATAGGTTTCACCAACTTCTTGGAGAAGATTTTGGCCCGATTCACCATCATCTCTGAGTGCCAACGGGAAGGCGGGTCTCAAGCCTCCATCATAGGTACCTGCCAGTGATTCCTGCCAATGCGCAAAGACTTGCCTGAATGTCTGTATCCGCTCTTTGAGCGGTATAAAGAACACATCAGTCCTTCTAATAGCCTCAAAAGCAATAGCGATTGGGGTTTCGATCCGTAATTCGGGTGTGTACCGTGGGGTCGCATGACTACGCATATCATCAAGGTGTCGTTGAAACCACGCATCACTGAGTATCTGTTCATCAAACCAGTACCGCCGCCGCCCGCCGTCTGGATCAAATCTTAACAGGTCGTCAGCCAACATGGTTGGCGTGACAAGTTCTACCTGCATAGCCACATTAACCGCCAATGCTTGTGCGGTCCACTGCGCACGCCATGCATCGAACTTTTCTGTCTGACTTTTGCCCTTTCTCCCTGTTGGACCAGTTAGCGTGAAAGGCAGACAAATGATATAGCGAGTCAAACGGGGATGTACGCTGATAGCAGTAGCTATCGAATCGTCCAGGGCCTGCTTGATCTGATCGAGATCAAACATATACTTGACCTGCCAGCCCCACTCATCACCATTGGGCAACTTCCATATGCACTCTACTCCACCATCGCCACCAGCACCACGGTAGCGCAGAAATTCACTGCCAGCCGGTACGTCGGGGTTCCGGCGTGCAATCTGGCAACAAAATTCTTCAAAGGCATCCGTCTGGCTACCGTTTCGTGGTGCAATAAAGCGAAAATCAATCGCATTCATAGAAATGGCTACTCCCGCTCAAACCCCGCCTGATCAAACTTCAGTGTCCGGCTGTTCTCGGTTACGGTGCGCACGACGGTATCCGGCGCGCCGTCAGGGATGTCCGCCTCGATCTCCAGTGTGACCTTCACCGATGCCCCCACGAGCCCCACCAGGTGGGTGATCACTTCGTCGGCGATGCGGCCGGCATCGCGCCCCACCCGGGCCGGGTCGAGCGTGACGCTGCCGTGAAAGCGCCGGGGTTGTGGGGTTGCGGCCGGTCCAGGGCCGTTCGGTGTAGGTGCGACCACCGGGCCGGGGCCGGGTGCCGGCGTGACGGGTTCCGGTGCGGGTGTGACCGGCTCCGGTGCGGGCACAGGCGGCGGGATCTCAGCGTCAAGCTGGCGGCGGGCCACCTCCGGGCGCACCAGCAGGGCCGTGTCGGTTTCGGTGGTGGTCACGAGGACGGCCGTGCGCAGCCCCCGATAGCGCCCGGCGGCCGCATCGTAGCTCTCGGCGTAGGCGAAGGTGTCGAGTTCCCAGGTGAGCGAGGCGATCCCGCTCTGGATGGCTTCCAGCAGGACGGTGGGATTGCGCAGGCGCGGCAGGTAGTGGTAGCGCCCGAAATCCTCGACCAGTTGCCGGATGGGGACATGATCGCCCCGCCAGAGCGGGATCTTGTCCAGTTCCAGCCGCAGACTGGAGGCTGCCAGGGTGGGGATGAGCAACTCATCGCTGCGCAGCTTTTTGCCGGCGCGTACGGCCAGCGCGTCCTGCCCGGACAGCCGGATGGCCGACCATGCGACGGGCGATTGCGGCGTGGGTTGCGTCGGCACCAGCAGCCACTGGTAGGTCTCCGGGAGGCGCGCCGTGACCACGCCGTCGGCGTTGCGCTGCTGCGTCTCGGCCTGCTTGACCTGGTTGGGCGAGAGATCGAAGGTCTCCCGTTCGCGCAGGATCGCTTCCCAGGCGAGGTAGGTGCAGAGCGCTGCGTCCAGATCCTGGATGCGGTTGCGGTCGGGGGCCAGAAAGACCAGGGTGTTGCGGTAGAGGCGCGGGGTGGTGCCCCGATTCTCCAGGATGGCGCGGGCGGCTACTTCGGCCGCGTTGCCCGGTTCTTTGCTGTATGCCTGGTCAATCCCCAGCACGACCAGGCGGGCATCCAGGTCGTCGGGCACATCGGCGCTGGAGCCGGGCAGCGGATGCACCCGGCTGAAATCGCCCATGGTGCGCAGGTCGGCGCGCAGGCGCTTGTCGAGCTCGATCATGACCTTGTCGCGGTCGCGCTTGATCTGCTCGGCGCGGTCCTCGGCCAGCTTGGTGACGGTGGGCTGGGTGGAGTACCAGTAGCGCGGACCATCCTGGTAGAGGTAGGTGGCGGCAGCGGCCAGGCGGCGCAGTGCATCGCCAAAGACTGCCGGGGACTCGCCGGGCATGACGCAGCCCAGCTTGATGCGCCGATCTTCCATGCCGCGATTGGCGGCGGTGGCGGTGGGAGCCGATCCCAGGTAGATCGTGCGTGCCACGCGGCGGCAGGCGGCATACTTGCCCAGGTTGGGCACCTCGCTATCGATCCGCAGCGGCAGGGAGGATGGCCCGTCCACATCTTTCTCCAGGATGGGCACCCAGTTGTCGGAGAGGTAGCGCGTCAGCTCAAACTGGACCCGGGGCTCGTCAATGGGGATGTTGGCGGGCATGATCAGTGGGTTGCGGTCGCCCTTCTCCCACAGGCTGTGGATGACGGCGGCCATGAGCCGCAGCACCCCGCGCGTGCGCTGGAACTTCACCAGCGTGGACCAGTCGGTGTAGAGCCGGTCGAAGATCTCCGGATGGATGGGGTAGGCCGCCTTCAGCCGCTGCTCATAGGCGCTGTCACGGCACTCCGGGGGCACTTCCTGCTGCTGGCTGCGGTAGAGATCGGCAAAGGCCCGCGCGACCAGATCGCGGTCTTTGAAGTTCGCCGAGTCGCCCAGTGGCTCAAACAGCCGCCGCCGCACAATCTCAAAGCCCTCCTCGGCGCTGGCCGGTCGCCAGGAGGACTCGACGCGCCCAACGACATTGCGCAGCCGGTCCAGCGCCTCGCGTCCGCGCTGCCCGCCGACTTCGGCATCGTCGGCCTGGGTATGCGGTGAGCCGCTGGTGTCCGAGGCGGGCAGACTGATGACCAGCAGGCAGTGCGGGGATAGCCGGGCTGACTCGGTCAGCACCTGGGCAAAGGTAAACTGGGTCTCGAAGCTGCCCGCCGGCAGGTCGCTCTGGTCGTGCAGTTGGCGCGCATAGGCCACCCACTCGTCAATCAAGATCAGGCAGGGGCCATACGCGTTGAAAAGTTCGCGCAGCACATCGCCGGGGCTGGTGGCCTGCTCATCGTCCAGCCGCACCCGCTCGAAGGCATCGCGCCCGCCCAACTGCCAGGCCAGTTCGCCCCAGAGCGTGCGCACCACGGTGCCATCGGCTTTGACGGAGGGATTGCCGGGCGAGATCTTGTTGCCCACCAGTACCACGCGCCGGGCGGTGGGCAGCGTGGTGGCCCCGGCGGCCTGCATGACCGGCTCGATCCCGGCCAGGTCGGTGGGGGAGACGCCGGAGACCAGGTGGTAGAGCGCCAGCATGGAGTGGGTCTTGCCGCCGCCGAAGTTGGTCTGGAGCTGGATGACCGGGTCGCCGCCCATGCCGGTGAAGCGTTGGAGCGCGCCCACCAGCAGCCGGGTGAGGCTCTCGGTCAGGTAGGTGCGGCGGAAGAACTCGACCGGGTTGCGGTACTCATCGGTGCCCTCGCCCAGGTGGACCTGCCAGAGGTCGGCGGCAAACTCGGCCTGCTGGTAGCGCCCGCTGGCGACATCGCGGTGGGGTGTGACCACCTCGCGCCAGGGCTTGAGGCTGCCGGTGACGGCGCTCTCAATCGCCCCGCTGCTGCTCTTGCGCCGCTCGCTGCGCACCTGCTCATCAAAGAAGAGACGCATCAACTCCATGCGCATGCGCTCCACCTCTTCCGCCTGGGGCGCGGAGACCGCCGTGAGCAGACGGGCGGACGAATCGAGCACCCGCTGGGCATCATTGGTCGAGAAGCGCTCCTGGTGCGCCCACTGGTTGCGGTAGTTACGTAACTCGCTGACCAGGCTGCGCTCGGTGTGGCCCAGGGTCTTGCGGAACACGTCGTTCCACTGCTCCCACATCAGGCGCAGCAGCGCGGCGATATCCAGGTGCGGTGTGTCGTCGTCGGTCCAGGTCAGGTCATTGCGCCAGCCGCTTGTGACGGTCGTGACCCAGTATTTTCCATGCTGGGCGGCGAGTTCGCGTTCAACGAAGGGCTGGAGCCCCTGCTGGAGCACCTGCATTGCTTTGCCGACGCGGTCGTAGTTCGTGGGTGCCATAGAAGCAGTCCTTTTCTCACCGCGGAGGGCGCAGAGGAGCGCAGAGGACTTGTTATCTATTGTTCTCTGCGGTCCTCCGCGTCTCTGCGGGTTAATGTCGATTGCGTTACAGTTTGTCGTAGTTCGTGGGTGCCATAGAAGCAGTCCTTTTCTCACCGCGGAGGGCGCAGAGGAGCGCAGAGGACTTGTTATCTATTGTTCTCTGCTGTTCTCTGCGGTCCTCCGCGTCTCTGCGGGTTAATGTCGATTGCGTTACAGTTTGTTGACCATGCGTTTGATGCCGTCTCGCAGGTGCAGGACATGAAAATTGATCAGCAAGCCGAGTTTGTAGCCACTGAGCTTCAGGTAGGAGAGTAGTTGGGCCTCGTGGATGGGCATAATTTGTTGCACAGCTTTCAGTTCAACAATGACTGCATTCGCCACCAGTAGATCAAGCCGGTATCCGATATCGATTTCGACACTGTCATATACAATGGGTAACTCTACCTGGGAGAGAACCTTGAGCCCACGCTTGCGTAGCTCATAGACCAGACACGCTTCGTAGGCACTTTCCAGCAAGCCTGGCCCCAGTGCGGTATGTATCTTCATCGCAGCGTCAACTACCTGCCCACTGATATCATTGATCTTCATGCTCGATCCTTCCCTGCGCTCCGCTGTGTCCTTGACGGTTCAATGTCGGCTTACCGCAGAGAATGTAATCTTCTCATCCTCTGCGTTCCTCCGCGTCCTCGGCGGTAAACAATCTCGCCTGTTCCAGCGAACCAGACCGCTGCGCGCGGGCCAGCCGCTGGATCTCGGGCCAGCTCTGCACCAGGCTGTTGTAGGCCAGGGCTTCGGCGGCGCGCTTCTTGCGTTCACAGACGGTATAGAGGCGGTAGGCCAGTTCGCGGGCAGTGTCGGCCTGGTCGCCCAGGCGGGCCAGCAGCGCGGCCGCCGCCGGCTCGCCCTGGTCGAGCGTACGCACCAGGTGATGTACCATCTCCCAGACGGTGAGGCGGGCATCGGTGGCCGGGTTCCAGTCGGCGGGCAACTCCTCCGGTCGCAGCAGCCGCACCTTGCCCGCACGCGAGGTGAGCAGGCCACCCGTGACCATGCCGCTGACGCTGGTATTCTTGGCCTTGGAGAGCGTCTCGGCCACGCCATACTCGCCCTCGTTGAAACCATACTGCTCGAACCAGGCCAGCGCCCAGCGGGTATCCGCGTCGAAGTCACCCTCCTGCTCGGCCAGCACCTCGTCGAGGGTCTGGTTGATCAGGGTCAGGGCCTCACGGACGGAGAGCGGCTTGCCGGTGGCGTCGAGTACCCGGGCATAGCGGGTGTAGACCGCCATGCCGGGGCCAATCGCCGCCTGCGCCAGATCCACCGGGGCGATGTTACCGAGTTGCAGCAGGCGCAGCGCTTTCGGCAACTCGTCCTTGAGCGCGGCGAGGAAATCGCGGCGGGTGACGGTGGGGGCATCCGCGTGCCGGGGGCGGCAGACCAGGACGATGGAGGAGGCGAGGGCACCTACATTCTTCTTGAGGTTTCCAGTATACTCAGTTCGCATCGGCCAGGTACCACTCACCGAGAAACCGGCACGGATAACCGCATCGAGAAAGGTTTCCCAGCCCGTGCTGGCAACACCGTCGGCTGCACTGCTCTCGGTCTGTTTGAAGGCGTAGTAGATGGTGACCGGGAATGTTGGGTGGGCATGTTCCGCCAACCGCTGCATGGCTTTTGTCATTCCAGCGAGAAAGAAATCCTCTGCTTGCTCTTTGCTGCCGTGGCGGTAGGGCGTGGCGACTAACTCCTCAGACTTGGGCACAACGAGCGTAGCGAAGAGATCGGGAAAGATGGGACGCAGCGAGCGGCGCAGCCAGACATAGAAAAAGTCGGATAAGTCAGCATAGCCTATATTATCGAAATATGGGGGGTCTGTACTTGTGACTGGATTACATGTTGACAAAGCATGTCCTGCTGCATCAAGTTGTAGCGACTGTCCATAAGTTTTGGCTGATACAGAGAAACTAACGACCTCAGACTCAAGTGAGATGAAACGAAAGAAGTGACCAGATGACCTACTAAAAGGATTTCCTTCTGCATAGTCCCAAGACATTGGAATGGCTTGTCGACCGAAAGTATTAACGATTTTCTGGTGAGCAGCACCATTATGCCAAAAGCAAATCGTGCTCCAATAATCAGCAGCTTTGCTAACTGCAAACGCCAGATACACCCCCACCGCCTCAGCATACGCTACTGCACCACTACCGCCGGCATCGAGGCCGCGTTCATCATTGGGCAACCCGGCAGCCAGTGCATCGCGGCACACCCGTTCGCGGGCCTCCTGCACCAGGTCAGCGAAGGTGTTCAGTGCGACGAGTTGGCGTGGTGTGAAGAGGTCAGCCCAGATAAAGAAGCCATAACCACGACCACTGACCAGATCGCGAGTATCTCGGTTCATCTCCTGGTCTGGTATCCACTCAGGCCGTGCCTGCTGCGCGATGGCCTCATGCTCTGGTGTGGGTGCCAGGTAGACCCGCCCGCGCTCGCCCTCGGCAACAATCGCCATCAACCGTGCCCCCATACGTCCAGCCATACTCTCAGCCTTGATGTATTTATCATCAATGGGCATCCCTGACATTACACAGCGGAAGCTCGCACCCCGTCCGAGCTTGGTGCCACTCTTCGCCGTCGCCGGGTCGGGGGGCGTGCCCACCTGCACCGTGAAGCGGTAGCTATCGCCCTCAATCGCCGGCTCAACATATGCCTCTTTGCCGGGCTTGGTCGAGAGCATAAAGTTCGATACCAGCGGCACATCAACATGGGCAAAGGCCGGGTTGGGGCTCTTGACCGTGCGCGCCCAGAGCCAGGCGATGACTGTGAGTTTCTGGCCCACATACTTCTTCAGGTCGGGCCGTTCGCGGGCCATCTCCGCTGTCACCTCAACCTTCGGGTAGAGGTGCCCGATGCGCTTCTCGGCCTCGTCGCGCATCCACTGGCCGTAGTGGCGCACATCGGCAGCGAGGCCGGTCGCCCCAGGCCAGAGCGTATCCACCGCCGAGGACGCCGAGGAACGCAGAGGCATATGTTGTTGTGCTCGGCGGCCCTCTGCGCTCTCTGCGGTGATATGATTGGCAGCGAGGCTTACCGGCGGCTGATTGGCAAACTTCGGCGGTATCTCGATCATCGCCTTGTTGATCAGCACCGCCACCGGATTCAAGTCGCTGGCGTAGCTCTCCAGGCCGAGCCGTTGCGCCTCCAGCGGCAGTGACCCGCCCCCGGCGAAGGGGTCGTGAAAGGCGGGGAGTTTGTCCGGGTTGAAGAGGTCCGCCGCGCGGGGGTGGTCCCGATTCTCGGCGCAGGTGACGCGCCAGCTTTTCCAGATCTCCGCGCGGGCCTGGGTGAGCAGATCCTCGTTGGTCGTATTCTCCCAAAGCACCAGTTGCTCAATCAGCCGGAAGAGGCGCTCGCGCTCGGCGGCCTGGGCCTCCTCGGTGGGGAAGGTTTCCGGGTGGGCGGAGGGGTCATCGACCATCTGCGCGAAGATCACCGCCCGCGCCGCTGCCAGCGGTCGCCTGGCCCACCAGAGATGCAGGGTGCTGGGGTGGCCGTGGCGGATGGACTTCTCCCGCGCACTGGCGGCGTTGATCTTCTCCAGTGGGAGGGCCACTTCGATGAGTTTCTTACGGGTGTTCACACATGTCGTCCTTGTCATTATTTTTTCACCGCCGAGGACGCGGAGGGTCGCAGAGAATTTTTTATCTCCTGTCCTCAGCGCTCCTCAGCGCCCTCGGCGGTGAGCTGCCTTACGTCGGTTCCGCAGCGCGCGCCAGCAACTCAGCAAAATCATAATTCACACTCGTCACGCCAAAATCGGGCTTCTGCTGGAAGGGCTGCCGCAGGTAGGACACCCGGTGGCTGCCGTCCGGCAGAAACTCTACCATTGCTAGGATGTAATCCTCCGGCTTGTTGAGCGAGTAGAGGATCTCGTTCTTCGTCACCGTGATGGTCTCTGCGCCGGCAACGCGCCCCTTCACCTCAATGAAGCGCAGCTTGCCCGTTGTCGGATTGTGGCTTTCGATGTCGTAGCCCAGGTGCTCAAACTCCCGATCCACCGGCGCGAAGCCCAGGCTGCGCTCAACCGCCATCACGATGGCACGAGCACGCGCAGCGGCAGCCTGCGTATCGACGGGATGTGCTGTGGCCGGGAGCGGCCGGCCGGTGATGGCGCTGATCAGCCCCACCGGAACCACCACCAGGCCGCCCAGCACCACTGGCGGCAGTGCCGAGATCTGCGCCTCCAGGTCGAGGTGCTCCATGCGCTTCTGGAGCCGCGCCTGCAACTCATCGGCCCGCCGCCGTGCCTCCTGGGAGTTCAGCCGGGCGTTGGGCTTGCCCGCCTGCTCCTGGAGCTTCAGATCCTCGGCGCGATGGTCCCAGTAGCCGATCTCTTTGGTCAGCCGGTCCTTGACCGCCGCGCGGGTTTTGGCAATCAACTCCAGGCGGCGGCTTTTCACCTCCTGCAAGTGGTGGGGCACAATGGTGGCAATTGCGTGGGCCAGCGCCTGGTGTTCGAGATCGCGCACGATCCAGCCACACTCCGGGCGGGCCAGCAGCGTCTCGATATCCAGTTCGCCCTCCTCAAGTGGACGGTAGTCCAGGTAGGGGGCGTAGTGCAGGCTGCGCGTGCTGCCGGCGGCACCGATCTCCACATAGAGCATCTGCTTCGAGATCGTCCGCCGCGCGCCCCCCGTCACCGTGCGGGCATCCTGGATCGCATGTTCCAGGTAGAAGAGCACGCGGGGCGATGTGCCCGCATCGCGCGCATCGACCAGCACCGTCCCCCGCCGCAGCAGATCGCGGTGGCGCTCCAGCAGCAGATCCAGCGTGGCATCCAGCAGCGGGTGGCCCGGGCAGACAAAGGCTGCCGGTGGCCGGCCGGGCGGCGTCAGCAACGTCTTCTCGAACGCGATGCGCTCATAGCGGGGCAGTACCGGGTCGCCGATGCCCATGAGCCGGTCACGGTGACGTACCAGCGCCGGGACATGCGTCACCTCGTAGCGGCGCGGTTCGCGCTGGCGGAGGGTGCCGCCAAGCTGCGTGAATGCTTCGAGAAAGAAGGACTCGATGTAGTGCGGCTGCAACCGGCGGGCCTCGGCGCGCTCCATCTCGGCGCGGACGCGGGCCACCTGGCCGGCATCCATCGCATCCTGGGCCAGGGCGTGCTCGTCCAGCAGCGCCTGAAGCTGCTGCCGATCCACCGCATGTTCAATCGCCTGGGTTAGCCGGGCGCGCACATCGGGGCGCTCGCCATAGCGGATGGCCTGAATCAGCAGATCGCGCAGCGGTTGGCCCGCAAACTGGAGCTTGCCCAGCACATCGAAGACCTGGCCGCCCAGCGCCTGCCGTGCCTGCTCCAGCTTGTCCAGGAGCGTCTCGTAGACATCGCCCTCGCGGGTCTCCTGGGCGACCAGGTTCCAGAGATGGCACACCTCGGTCTGCCCGATGCGGTGGATACGCCCGAAGCGCTGCTCCAGGCGATTGGGGTTCCAGGGCAGATCGTAGTTGACCATCAGGTGGGCGCGCTGCAGGTTGATGCCCTCACCGGCCGCGTCGGTGGCGATGAGCACCTGCACCAGCGGGTCGTGCCGGAACGCCTCCTGCGCCTTGAGCCGCTCCGCGCGGCCCATCCCGCCGTGGATGGTGACGACGGCCTCCGGGCGACCGAGCAGCGTGGTCACGCGCTGCACCAGGTACGTCAGGGTGTCGCGGTGCTCGGTGAAGATGACCAGCTTCTGGCGGGGCGAGGCGGTTGGCGGTGGGATGGTGCGCACGACATAGGGAGCAGACTCCTCGGCCAGGCGATTGGCGATGGCGGCCGGGGTGAAGATCTCGCCGAGCAGGCCGGCAAGTTCGCGCCATTTGCGATCCTCGCCGCTCTGCCGCACCGTGCGGGCCAGTGCTTCCAGCCGCTGCAGCGTGGCAATTTCGATCTGCAGTTCATCAATGGTGCGCGCAGCGGTCGCCTGGTCCAGCACCTCCGCCTCAATCGCCGCAACCTCGCTTTCGGGTGCATCCTCCAGGTCGTCAATATCGTCCGGGCTAAGTTCTACCGCAGAGGGCGCGGAGGTGCGCAGAGGACTCGGTATATTTTTTTCTCTGCGTTCCGCTGCGATAACATGTCCGCGCTGCACCAGCTTGAGCTCGCGCAACTGGGTTTCCAGCCGGGCGCGGCGGCGTTGCAATGACTGCGCAATTGCTTCCGGCGATGAGGCCAGCCGCCGCTGCAAGATGGTCAGCGCAAACCCCACCGTGCCGGCGCGCTTATCGTTCTGCAACGCCTCGGCACGGTTGAACTCCTCGCGCACATAGTTCGTCACCTCGGTGTAGAGCTGAGCTTCCTGATCCGAGAGCTGGTAGGGCACCGTGTAGGCGATGCGCTCCGGGAAGAGCGGCGTACCATCGAACGTGAGCAGGCGCTCCTTGACCATGCGCCGCATCAGGTCGGACACATCCACCTGATGTACGCCATCGCGGAAGCGCCCCTCAAAGCGGTCGCCGTCGAGCAGCGCCAGGAACAGTTGGAAATCCTCCTCCTTGCCGTTGTGGGGCGTGGCGGTCATCAGGAGGAAGTGCCGGGTCAACCCACCCAGCAACTGGCCCACGCGGTAGCGCCTGGTGTACTTGATCTCGCCGCCGAAGAAGGTCGCTGAGAGCTTATGGGCCTCATCGCAGACCACCAGATCCCAGCGACCATCCGGAGCCTGAAGCTTCTGCTGCACCTGCTCATCGCGTGCCAGCTTGTCGAGCCGGGCAATCACCAGGTGATTCTCCAGGAACCAGTTGCCGGTACGGGCCGACTCCAGCTTGTCATTGGTGAGAATATCGAACGGGAGGTGGAAGCGCCGGTAGAGTTCATCCTGCCACTGCTCGGCCAGGCTGCCGGGACAGACAATCAGGCAGCGCTGCAGATCGCCCCGGGCCATCAGCTCCTTGATTAGCAGGCCCGCCATAATCGTCTTGCCCGCGCCGGGGTCATCGGCCAGCAGAAAGCGCAGCGGCTGGCGGGGCAACATCGTCTCATAGACGGCGGTGATCTGGTGGGGCAGCGGCTCGACCAGCGAGGTGTGGACCGCTAACACCGGGTCAAAGAGATGGGCCAGGCGAATGCGGTGGGCCTCGGAGACCAGCCGGAACAGGTGTCCGTCGCCATCGAAACTCCAGGGGCGGCCGGTTGTAACCAGGTCCAGGGTGGGTTCATCGTCGCGGTAGAGCAGGCGGGTGTCAGGCCGGCCACCGGCATCCTTGTAGGTCAGTTCGACCGCATCGGAGCCAAACCAGGCCACATCGACCACCGTCACCAGGCCGTTGGGCAGAATACCGCGCAGGGATGCGCCACGGGTGAGGTCTTCAAGTTGGAGTGCCATGCAGCGTATCCTTAGCCGCGCACTGCGACCGGCACGCCTTGCGGGGAACGGCGCGGGGTGCTACAATAGCAGTGCGCAAGCAACAAGTTAAAACAACGGTTCAAAGCCCGCTCGAATACCTGCCAGGGTGAGCGGGTTTTGTCGTTGGTGCATAGTATAGCACATTGCATGCGTTCGCACGTTTGAACGTTCATAATGTGCGAACGTTGGCAAGCACGACCTGTGCCGGGTGTATGGCGGGACGGCCTGGTTCACCATATGCGCGCCGCCTGCGTATGCGACCCAGGGATCGCCAGCGTGCAGTCTACCACAGTCCGCGTACGGGTGCATTACCAGGAGCGAACAACCCAATGACCATCTAGTCAGCGGGGCAGTGGCACGTTTGAACGTTTGAACGTTTGCACGTTTGCACGTTTGCACGTTTCAACCCCACCGCTGCCACGGCGTGGCACCCGCCGCTGCGCGCCGTTCGTCCGGCGCTGCGGCGGATACCCCGGTTTTTACCGATTTTTGACAAAATACGTAACTTTGCGCCATTTCAAACGGTCCATGATAGAGGAGGTGTTTGTATCGTTGTCGTATCGTGGAGGAACACACTATGCACACCCACACATCTACGCCCCCGCTCGCTCCCCCGACCAACCTGCGCATCAAACTGCGCATCGTACTGACCGCCTACGTGCCTGACGACGACCTGACGCTGCTTGCTGCCGGGCTCGGCATAACGATGCCCGGCGGAGGCAAAACGGAGCGGGTCCGCGCGCTGATCATCGCGGCGGACCACACCGGCCGGCTGGACGACCTGGTCCAGCAGTTGCGGGCAATGCACCCGGATGTGCCGCTGCTGTAGCGGGCACGTTGGCACGTTGCACGTTGGAACGTTGGAACGTGCTAACGCTGGTCAATACTCCACTCCTGCTGCCGGCGGATGTCGCTGACCGCCAGTATGAGCGGCAGGCCACAGCGCCCGGCGATCCGGCTGACCAGCCGCGCCCAGCGCATGGCCGGCTCCACCCCCCCGGCCTCGCCGGTCGTCACCGGCGTGAGCAGGTCCAGCGGCAGGTTGGCGGTGATCAGCGTGGCCCGCCCGGTCTCGGCGCGGGTGTGTAGCAGGGCGTAGAGCTTCTCGCAGGCCCAGGGCGTGCGATGCTCCACCCCCAGGTCATCGAGGATGAGCACCGCCACCGCCTGCAGCGCCTCCAGCCGGTCGTCGCTGGAGCGGTCGGCCATCCCCTGGCGCAGGCAGCGCAACACGGCCTCGCTGGTGGCCGCCAGCAGCGGCACCCCGCGCGCGCGCAGCGCGTGCGCGACCGCCCCGGCCAGGTGCGACTTGCCCGAGCCGGGCGGCCCCAGCAGCAGACTCCAGCCCGGCTCGTCCACATAGCGCTGCATAGCGGTCCAGGCGCGCCAGAGCGCCGCCTGCTGCGCCGCCTGGTCGAACGTCTGCCCGCACCAGGTGACACTGCTCGCCAGCGGGCGGTCCAGCCGAAACGCCGCAAACGTCGCCACCCCCAGCGTCCCCTGGTCGGCATCCAGCCGCGGCTGGAGGTCGGCCATGATCGCCGGCTGCCGGGCGTCCGCTTGCACCTGCTGCTGCCGGCGGCGGATCTGCTCCAGGCAGGCACAGGGCTGGAGCGTGCCAAAGGCGGGATGGCCCACCGGCACCGCCGCCACCAGCCAGCCCGCGCCCCGGCAGGTGCGACAGGCCGGATCGCCCGCGCCGCCGGTGGGCGTACGCGCTGCCGGTTCGGACGGGGGGGCGGGCGCAGCCAGGCTGCGGTGCAGCAGGGCGCGATCCAGCCGCTGCCGGTCGCTCATGGCCCGACCCCCGCTGTGCGCGCCAGTTCCGCCGCCAGCGCCGCCTGCTCCTCCGGGGAGAGCCGCAGATCCAGGGTGCGCAGGTAGTCCGGCAGCGTGGCCGGGTCGGGTGGGGGCGCGGCGGATGGGCGGCGCGGCGGATGGGCGGCGGGCGCGCCGGGAGGGGGTGCTGACCGGGACGAGCGGCCATAAGCGGCCTGACTATAGACCGGCTCGCGGCGCTGGGCGCAATAGACCACCAGCGCCAGCGGCGAGACCCGGATATCGGTGCGGGTCTGCGCGTTGGCGTAATCCCGCCGAAAATCCTGGTCGGTGTAGTCCGGGTTGTGCTGCCGGATGCGCTGGAGCGCCGCGCCAAAGATCACCTCCGGGTGCGCCTGGTCGGGCGCGGGTGGGGGCGGCGCGGCGGCGAACAGCGCCGGGAGCGGCGCGGCGGGCGGCGCGGGGGACGGATCTGAACGTTGCAGATCATTCGGCGGCGCAGCATGCTGCTGCTGCTGCATGGTACATGATTCATGATTCATGCGATCACCGACTGATCGCGCGGCGGCGGGCGGTTCGGGCGTTGGGACGGGCACAACGGGCGGTTCCGGCGGATGATCAGCCGCTGATCGCGCGGCAGGCGGTGCGGGCAGCACGTCCGGCGGCGCAGCGGCATCCCGCGCCACCAGTTCGGGCGCGGGCAGCACCGTGATACGATAGCGACTCTGGCTATCCACCGTCCAGGCAATAAAGCCATGGTCGGCCAGGAGCGTCAGAAAGGGCCGCACCCAGCCGCGCGCAATCTTGAGATAGCCCGCCACACCGCGAATACCCTGGAGCGGCGGGGTGGTATTGCCGTCGCCGACGAGCCGGCGCAGGCGGGCCAGGCGCAAAAACGCCAGCGGATGGTCCTCCAGGGCCGTTTCCATCGCCGCGGTCATCTTCGCATGGTTGACGCCCCAGTAGGCCGGGCCGGGGGCCGGGGCGGAGTGACATGGAGTGGTCGTCATAGAGTTCCTCCTGATACCGATTTATTGTCATAGCCACAGAGAACACCGAGAACACCGAGAAGATACATGGGAATGTGCCGTCGTTGCGCCCGTTGCGCCCGTGCCGACGCCGTGCTGGTTTGCCGGCCACCTGGTATACGCAGCGCGGCGGGGAAGGACGCCTGCGCGCCGTTCCCCGCACTGTGGGTCGATACTATGGTCAGCATGCGGTTCCTATGTCCGCGTGCCGAGCAGCGCCTGGATCTGCGCGGCATAGCCCGCATCCTGCGCCATCCGTTCGCGGGCGCGCCGGATGGCCTGCCCGATGGTGGAGCTATCCCGGCCGCCCAGCAGGGTGCCAATATCCCGGAGCGAGAGCGTGGTAAAGCGCGTGTGCAAGATGTAAGCAGCGGCCTGGCGCGATGCCGACACATACGACCGGCGCGACGGCCCGGTCAGATCGTCCATGGCAACATCAAAGACAGTCGCCACCTGCGCCAGCATCTGCGCGGGCGCGACGGGCGCTGTGGGCGGGGCGGGTGTCCCGCCCGGTTCAAACGGGAGCAGATCGGCGGGTGGGACGGTGCGGGTGCCATTCATTCGATCCATGGTGGTCTCCTTGTCGTGCAACCCGGCTCACGCGGCACGCTCATCAGCCGCGACCCGGCTGGCCTGGTAGACCCGGATGGCGCAGGCGAAGTTCGCCAGCACCTCGTCGGGGAACCAGACCTCATCACCCTGGAAGAGATAGGTCTCGTTGATATAGGCGGCCCAGGCGGATGCCTGGCGGTAGAGCAGGCGCTCCCCACCGGGCTGGTCGGCAAGCTGCGCCAGCCGCCGCGCGGCCTCCAGCTTGTTCCGGTACATCAAATCGGCAAAGTCGGCCAGATCAAGCGGGGGCTGCAGGTCGGCTTCAGCACAGCGGCGGCGGTCGGCGGCAGCCACGCGCTCCTCGTATTCGACGAGGGCGTGACGAAGATTGCGGCTGGTGGAAATGCGGATCTCAATGGTCGTGGTCGTGGTAGCATGGGTCTCGGTAGCCATAGGAATACGCCTCCTGTGGTTGCTAGTGGCCCGCGTGCTGGGAACAGCAGCACGCGGGCCATATATTTCCGGTATATTCCTTATTTTACCTAAATTTCCGCAAAACGTCAAAAGATATCTAATGGTGATGTGGGATACCATCGGGGTTTCTATTTTCCGCAAAATGTGCTATAGTTACGATGAGGGTTGCACGAAAGGGGGGTATATGAACAAGCGGACGGTGCTCTCAACAAAAGAAGCAGCCCATGTGATTACCCAATCGGGCCGTCCCGTCACAGACCGCACTGTACGCAACTGGTTGAATCAAGGACTCCTAACGGAGGCACACCGTGTTGGCAAATTGCGCTATGTCACAATTGATAGCGTCGTCCAGTTAACCGGGTTGTCTGGTGAGGAAGTTGAGCAGTTGTTAGAGGGGAACAGTCTGCCGCTACTCCAAGCCGCATAGAACCCTCGGAGTAGCGGCGGTGACTGTAGTGCGGTCGTGCTGACCGGGCCTCGGAAACCTTGCAGCACGCTCCGCAGAAGGTCATTCTACCATGGCTTATCAACGCCATTCCCGGCATCCTGCCATGCAGGATGCTGATATCGTCGTGCCGAAAACCGACACCCGGCGCAGGCGCAGCCGGGCCGGACACACCAGCCGCCACCTGGCCCGGGTCGGCCTGGGCCTGGGCAGCCTGGCGCTCCTCGTGATCACCTGGCAGTTCCACGCGCCCCTGGCGGCGCTGGCCGCGCTGCTGACGCAGTTCATCGCGGAGGAAGCCGCGCTCATCCGGCTGCTGCTCCGGCTGCTGCTGCTGCTCCTCCCCATCGCCGGCGGGCTCTGGTTCCGGGAGCACCTGCGCCGCCTGCGCCTGCGGGCCGACCGCGAGGCGATTATCACCCTGCCCCACGGCCATCCGGTGCATCTCGACCATCTGACGCGCGGCGACCTGAACCGCTACCTGCCGCTGACCCTGGCCGAATATCACACCACCGAGCGCCAGTGGGCGCAGCACAGCACCTTCCAGAACCTCCAGTCCTACAGCGTCCGGCAGGACTATCGCACCCTGGCTGCGCCACCGGACGCGCCGCCATCCACCGGCGACACGCCCGCGCTGCCGACAGCCCCGCGCTTCACGGCGGACGATCTGACCCGACAGCCCGGGTTGCTGGTGGGGGAGGATGCCGACGGCACCGCGCACCGCATCGACCTCCACGCCTGCGGTGCCATCGGCATCGGTGGGCAGCCCCGGGTGGGGAAAAGCTCCACCGCCAGACTGCTGCTGGCACAGATCGCCGCGCAGGGCGGCCATATCGCGCTGTGCGACCCCCACGGCCAGCACGACCAGGGCTTGCTGAAGCAGTGCGCGCCCATCTCCGGCGCGTGCATCCGCCAGGCGGTTGCGCCGGACGAGATCAGCGAGGCGATCCTGTTCGTGGACAAGATCGGCAGCCAGCGCACGCGCCAGGGACGCGGCGGCGCGCCGGTGGTGCTGGTGGTTGACGAGTTTACCAGCCTGGTCATCCGCCAGGCGCTGCCCGATGACATCCTGCTGCGCCTGACCGCCATGGCCGTGGAATACGCCAAGTTCAACCTGCATCTCATCCTGATTGCCCACGACTGGTCAAAGGCCGCGCTGGGGAGCCTCGGCACCCCGCTGCGGCGGGCGATCACGCACCGGATTATCCACCGCAGCGACATCCAGAATGCCGAGTTCCTGCTGCCCAACGCGGGACTGGCCCGGCAGGTGCCAACCCTGACGACGGGGCAGGTGCTCTCCTGGAGCGATGCCGGTCCGGTGACCCTGGCCGTGCCGCTGGTCGATGACGCCACCCTGCGCGCGGCGGCGCGGGGGCGGCCACCGCAGCCCTACACACCGGGGGCGAAGCTGCATCTGCTGGCACAGGCCACCCCGCCCGCGCCCGCGCCACCCCGCCCGGCAAGCCTGGACGACCGGATCATCGAACTGCTCCGCCACAGTGCCGGCCCGCTGGATGGCAATGCGGTTGCGGCGCAGCTTGCGGCCGATCTGCAGCAGGTGCGCAATGCCCTGACCCGGCTGTACCAGGCCGGGCAGCTTGCGCGCACCGGGACCGCGCGAAACTACCGCTACACGACACCGGATAATCATACTCATCGTAACGCTTCCGCGCAATCCGGATAGTCGGCAGCAGGACGCTATTATTATTATTAGAGACTGTCTGAAAAGGGTTTGTCATAGGGATATTTACCTGGAACCCAGTCCCGCCCATTATGCGGGAGCAATCTTGAAAAAGAGTCCGGAGGAGGAGTTGGATGGAGATCGCTCCCACACGGCCCCAGCACGGGAGTCCCGGCTTCAGCCGGTGTGCGGCCGGAACCGGCTGAAGCCGGGACTCCTGGGGCGCTGTCCGGTATCAGTGCAATCATCATGGACATGTGACCGACGCGAACCACCGTTTCAGACAGGCTCTTAGTATGAGGATAAGGAGGAACGTACGATGCCCGAACCACACACCCGCGAGACGGTCAAGCTCGGCGGTCTTGCCCATGAGATCCTGACGCTCATCCGTGAACGCCCGTTTGAACTGTTGACCAGCGTTGCCATCGTGCTGGTCCTGCTGGGCACGACGATCCAGCAATTCATCATCATCCCATTGACGGCACACCCGGCGCCGCCGCCGGTGGTGAGCGCCTCGGCCACGCTGCCGACCCTGACCCAGGCCTACCCGCACGCATTTACCCGGGCGGTCAGCGTCTACAACCAGCCGGACCGGGAGCACTACCGGGGGCCGGTGGAAACCGGACGGCGCTATGCCCTCATTGCCCGCAGCGGCAGCGCCTGGTACCTGCTGGATATCCAGGGCAGCGGCGAAGGCTGGGTGCCGGGGGAGTTCCTGGCCCAGCCCGCGCCGGCGCTGCTGCCGGACCTGGCGACGCCGGTGGTGCAGATCGTCGAGGTGCCGGTGGTGGTCACCGCCACCCCACGGCCAACCGTGGTGCCCGCGCCGGTCGCGCCGGTCGTGCCGGTCGTGCCGGTCGCCATGCCCAGCGCCACGCCGCCACCGACCATCGCGGCACCGACGCCGGTCCCGGAATTTGCCACCGCCACCGTTCAGCCGACCTACCCGATCCTGATCCGGGGGGAGCCGCGCTATATGCGGGATATTGTGACGCCGTCGGTGATGGCGGAACGTTAGCACGTTGGCACGTTGGCACGTTAGCACGTTGGAAGGTTAGAACGTTGGCACGTTGGCACGTTGGGGCGTTGGGGCGTTGGGGCGTTGGGGCGTTGGCACGTTGGGGCGTTGGGGCGTTGGGGCGTTGGAAGGTTGGGGGGCAAGGATGAGACCTGACAGGTCTTCGGAGACCTGTCAGGTCGGGGAAGGTGGCGGGTGGGTGGAGTTACCCGTTGTCATCGTGGTCATTGAACGTATAGGTACCGTCTCATCGTCCCCAGTAGTGTAACGCAAATGGACACGCCTTTTGCATACCATCCTGCTCCCCTCACTCCACTCCCAACAAATGCTCGATCTCCTCGGCAAACGGATTATCCTCGCGGCTCAGGGCCTGCAGGTAAAGGCTGGTCGTCGCAATATTCTTGTGCCCCAGGCGGCGCTGGATCTCGCTGAGCTTCGCGCCCTGCTGCTCCATGACCCGGGCAAAGGTGTGGCGCAGCTTGTGGACCTGGCTAACCCCCAGATGCTCCATGCAGATATCGGCGATAGTCTGGGTGCCGATTGGCCCACCGCGCTGATGATTGCTGACACTGACCCAGACAGCCGCCTTCCCGGTGAACCCCGCCAGCTTCTCACCATACACCCGGCGCAGATAGTCCAGCAGCGTCGCACTGATCTTTACCGGCAACAGGTCGCGCATGGTCTCATCGCCCTTGGTGCGCTGCCAGGTGAGGCGCACCCGCCCATCGGCAACGACCTCCACATCGGCCGCACGCAGACCGGCCAGCTCACCCACACGCCGCCCGGTAAGCAGGGCCACACTGAGCAGGGCGTAGTCGCGCGCCCCGGCGACAGTGCTGCGGTCAATGGCGGCCAGGCGCGCCCGGACATCGGCGAGGTCGAGGGCGCGGGCGGCGCGGTAGGGCTGAACGCGCCGGCGCTTGACCCGGTCAATCGGGTTGGGCGGGCTGAGCAGGTCGTGCTGGATGCTGTAGGTATAGAAGCTGCTGACAATCGCCAGGCGGCGGTTATGGGTGGCGGCCTTGACCCGCCCGTGGGCCGCGAAGGCCTGGGCGACCAGGGCCACCTGGCGCTCATCGCTGTCGAGGTCCAGCCCGGCGGTCGCCAGCGTCTGCCGGAAGCGGGCGAGGGTGCCGGCGTAGGCCCGTTTGGTCTCGGCACTCTCACTGAGGTTGGCCTTTTCCGCCAGCCAGGCGGCCACGGCCAGCTCGCGGCGCGTGGCCGGGTCGGTTGTGCCGTGGTTTCGTTGGGTAATCGCCATAGTCGATAGCCGATATCCGATATCCGATACTGCCGCTAGTCCAGGGAGTGCCGTAATTTTCTGACACTGGCAACAAAGATCGCGGTCAACTCGCTTGTTTCGGCCAGCAGCGGCTCCAACCGTGAGGCAGGCAGCAGTTCGGTTTTGATGAGTAACCGCAACCAGTACGCGGTTTCCTCCAGTTCCTTAATACAGATCTGTTGTTTGGCTGCTTTGTCTGCCAGGCTGTGGGGGCGGATTGCTTCGGCAACGTTCGCCCCAACCGAGGTGCCCGAACGCAGCAGGTGCTTGCCCAGCACCTGGGCCACTTGATGACCTGCTGCGGGATAGTCGGGCCATGCGCTGTAAACGGTAATAATACGCAAGGCATACTGTTCGAGACGCTCCATGACCTGTTGCTCAAAGCTATTCATGGTGACACCTATCGGCTATCAGATATCGGATATCGGCTATCGGCTATGCAGGCCGGTAGTACCATGCTCCTAACACGCCTATAGTACCATAGGTGGCGTTCTGATGGGGCAGGATGAACTACAGGTAATGTAGCTTACCAGTGGTTGGCCGGCCCGGCACCGTGACGGCCGCCTGGACCTCCCAGCGCGACCGTCACGGTGTTCCAGCGTTCCTGAAACTCCGCTGCATGCATAGAGGGGAAATTCGGCACGGTTTGGGGCTGGATAGTGGACCCGGAACGAAAGCGGGCATACGCGACCAACCGAGGCGTCGCGGTCAGACCATGCTGCGCGGCCAGGCGCTGGATCTATGGTGCCGCAACCAGGGAGGCACCATAGATGGACCGAGGAACGCCCTGGCCCGGATCACCAAAACGGAACGAGCGTCATCACATACACGCGCTGCCTACTCACGGTCGGCCCAGTAGTCGCGGAACGCCCGGCGCTCTTCCAGGCGGGTGCAGGCTGCTTCCTCGGCCATCCCCCCCTCGGCCATGTCCAGCACCAGCCACTCGATCTCCTCATCGGTCGCGTCGGACGGGGCGATCTGCCGGGCGCGCCGTGCAGCGGCCGCCTGACGCTCAGCATACGTTGCCGGATCTGGTGTCCTATGGGGAGCAGCCGGGGCTTCCTGCGCCTGGCGTGCCCGAACCGCCCGGAGCGCCCGGACCACCACACTTAGATCGGTATCCGGATTACGCCCTATAAGCCGGTGCCAGACCTCCTCAATCAGCGGCAGCGGCATGTCGCGGAACTCCAGCGCGGCGTTGATACCCCGCTCGGCCAGATAGAGTGAGGAGTTCGTATGTGCAGATGAAATGTCGTGGTTGGATGTGTCAGAAAAAGAATCGGTTTGTGATCCATTCACACCAACATCAGCAGCAACACGCTGGGCGGACTCTGATGATGATGAGTCTATTAATAATGAGTCTACTATATATGTTGGACACGACTCCTGTGTCGCCCCATACGACTCCTGTGTCGCCCCTGGCGATCCGTGTGTCGTGTTCGAACACGACTCCTGTGTCGCCTCGGACGATCCCTGTGTCGCCCTGGGTGATCGTTCTGTCGCGTTGGAACCTGATCCCTGTGTCGTGTCCGAACACGACTCCTGTGTCGTGTCGAACTCATGTTCAGGTTGGTCTGTTAAGCCGTTATGAAGGGATGAATCCCCTTCGGTGGGAGTGGAAACGCCGGGTGTTTCGTCGGGGTCAAACAAGGTGTATTCGTTGTTGAGCAAGGTCTTACGCCACTCAACCCAGCCCACTGCTTTAAGCTCCTTGAGCCAACGTTGGATTGAGCGGACGGTAACATTCCGCTCCTGGGTGGTGCCATCGTCCTGCGTGATCGTCTGCCCCAGCTCCTCGGCCAGTTCCTCCTGGCTGGGGAAGGCGCGCCCGGCATTACCGGCGTGCATAAAAATCAGACAGCCCAGCAGCCGGGCGTCGCGGCTCAACCGCCGGTCTTTGAGCAGTTTATTGGGAATCGCGGTCCAGCGCCCCTTGATCTTGATCTTCACCGTATCCGGGCGTCTGGTGGTGCGGCTGCGCGCAGTTTTTCCAGATGTGGTATCCTTAGACATGGCACACTCCCCCGGCTGGTCCCCGGATGCACGCGTGTGCTATGCGTAACACGCTCGATTGCATGACAGTCCATCCCTGACGGTCTGGTCGCCCGGTTCCCCAACCTCTGCGATCAGGCCGTCACTTATGCTACGTCCTCCTTCATGTCCGGTTGATATGCTGCTGCTGTGTCCTCCTCCGCTTTGGCGGGTAAACTCCGGTTCGCTTGGGCGGCGAGAAGATGGTCCTTTGCCCCGCCCCGGTGCTATCGCCGGTAGTATTGATGCGTATCCGTATCACCGCCCCTGCTCATGTGGCATGGGATGCCCGGTTGGGTGGGGACGGCGCCGGATCGTCGGTATTCTCTTCCTCGATGATGACCTCGCCATACGCTGCCTCTTCCCCGTCCGCTCCGCTCTGCCCGGTTACGGCGGCCCAGGCCCGGGCCACCCGCCATGCCGTGGTGCCGCGCACGCCGCCAATGCGATCGGTATAGTCTTCGGGATGCAACGCGGCATGGATGGTACTGTAGGACATGTGGAACTCACGGCAGAAACCACGGAGGGTGTAGCCTTTGCGGGCCAGCATCTCGGGCAGGTCAGGGTTAATGCGTCGTATCATAGCGCGTCATATGCTCCATCTTATAGTACAATGCAGGATAACATAGGACAACCTGAAAGTCCACTGTGGGGGGTGTCGGTGCTGCCACGGCGTGGCGGGATGCCGGCAGAGATTTCCGCTAGCGCGCAGTGGAATGCCGTAGGAGGGGGAGAGGAACTGGTCGAAGCGGGCGGTGGTTTCGGTAGTCGGGCGGGATGCGGGTGAGGGCAGGCGTATCCGGCGACGCACCATTCCCGGCCTGGCCCGACGCGCGCCACCTGCACGCGCCCGCCGCTGCAAGTGTGCTATACTCCAGCAAGCGACCGGAGCGACGGAAGGCACCCGTCCTCCGGCCATGGCCCTGGAATGGCCAGGGCTATGCCATGATAGCATAATGAGGACATGGCATGGACAACTCCCAGGAAGATCCCAATTTGCCTGGGCGGATGCTCAGGAATGCCGATCTGGTACGTCGGCGACTGGCGGAGGAAGCGGAAGCGGACCGGGCAGCGGCGGCACCGCCGCGTGGGGGCCTTCGCCCAGCGCGTCCTGCCGTCTGGTTCAGGGAGACCAGGGATGACTGAGAACGATAATGATATGCTGCGCCGAATGCTGACCGGTGCAGAGGCAATCCGTCAGCGCCAGGCTAGCGATGAGCGCGCCGCGCCCGCGCGGCCCGCGCGGCCGGTACAGCCGCCCCACGCGGCAGAGGTGCGGGTTTCCGAGGAGCCGGTCGCGCCCGCCTGGACCCAATCGGCTCTGCAGCGCGCCCATCCGGTGCGGCAGGTGCCGCCGGCGCGCCGGACACGCCATGTCCGTATTGATGCCGACATGGACGCCTACAGCTTCGGCGGGTTACTCTTTGCTGAGTTCAGTGGGTTTGTGTTGTGGGGTGCGCTCTGGCTGGTGAACGGGTTCTTCACCGCGCTGGTCGTCGCTCAGTTGGTCCAGTGGGTAGTGGTCGGGGTGAACTCCTTCGCGACGACGGTGCTGGGATTCCCGCTGGCGCTGGCGCTCCCGGCAGCGGTGGGTTGGGCGATTGGTATGGTGGTACATCTGGTGATTGCCTCGATTGAGATCCATTTGTGGCGCTCCGGTCGGCGCAGCACCTACCCGACGATCGTTGCCGTCGGGACGGTCGATGTGCTCACGTCAGCGCTGGGGATACAGGCGCTGGGGCGGGCCTGGGGCCTGCCGGTTGACGGGCTGCCGTATGTCATTGCCTACACCATTCTTGCCGAGGCGATTGCGATTTTCCCGGAGCGGCGGATGGTTGAGCATGCGCTGGCGATCCGGCGGATGGTAAGGAGGAACTGATGGAAGCGTGGCTGCAAGGGTTGATGGTTGTCCTGCTCTTTGTTGCGGCAGCCGTATCGCTGGTCACATTCGGATTGCGCCGGCGCTATGCGCGTGGAACAGCGCCACAGCATCCGGCCCCCGTTGCCGTTGCCGCGCCCGATCTGCCGTTAGCGCCGGTGTCCGCCAATGGCGCCGCACCGCGTGCCATCCCCCACGCTGACTGGTGGCCGGTCGTGCAGCAGATGCCCGACCGCTTCCCGCATACGGCGGTGCTGGGGCCGAGTGGCGAGGGGAAGAGTTCGCTGCTGGAGGCGCTGGCCCGGACCCGGGCGGGGTTGCTCGTGGTGATCCAGCCCAATCGCAAGGCCGGGGAGTGGGCCGGCATACCGGTTATCGAGTGCGATGATGACGGCGGCTACACGACGATTGCCGCGACACTCCAGGCTATTCGGGCCGAGTTCGCCCGGCGCGGCGGGGCGATGAAACATGGCGATCCGGGACCATGGCTCACGATCGTGTGGGATGAAGTCCCACTATGCATGCGCAAGCTGAAGGATCTGGCCCCCGATCTGATCGTCGATCTGATCTCTGCCGGACGCCCCCGCAAGATGCGCGCCATCCTGGGCGCAACGTCCGACCGCGTGGGCGCACTGGGGCTGGGCGGGTATGGCGACCTCCGCGAGAGTTGCGCGGTGATTCGCCTGGGTGCATTCGCCGTGGCGGTGGACCCGACCACCCAGCCGGCGGCCTATCCCACGACGGTTGAAGTAGTGGGACAGATCATCCCGGTCGAGCGCGGACCGATCCTCAGCCTGCGGCGCGCGGCGCTGGCACCGCAGCGGTTCTGGACGCCGCCGCTCCCGGCGGATACGGAGGAGTATCGGTATCAGTATCGCGCAGCAGAACGGGCAAAAACGCCCGATATGCGCCTTGATACCGATACCGATACCGATACTGATACTGCGGATACCGTACCGGCAGCGACCAGTAAGGCCGCGCAGCGGCAGCGCGACAAGATCAAGAAAGCCCTGACCAGCGGGCTGTCACCAACGGATATCGTTGACATTGTTGGTGGGAATCGCAATAAAGCCTTTGCCCTGGTCAAGGCAGTGCAGGAGGAGGTGGAGCGGGAGCCGGCTGAACCGGCTATCGCCCAGCTTGAGGCCGACTAGCCGGCCCTGTACCGGATGGAGCGCATGCGGTTGGTCACAGCCCGCTGGGGAAACCTGGCGGGCTGTGTGTATGTGGGAGACCCGTTGCGTGGTGTCCCTACAGCGCAGGTGGCGCGGTGGCGGTCTCACTGTCCAGCCACTGCTGCAACGTCTGAATGGTGCTGTCGATGTCCTGCCGCAACTCGTCGTCGATGTCGGCGGCGAAGAGTTGCTGGAGCGCGGCCAGGCTGCGCTCGGCGGTGGCAACGGTGTGAACGGTTAGGGGTTAGAGGTTAGGGGTTAGGGGCAATACCGTTCAAAGAAGCTTGCGCAACGCCGGGTCGGGCACCAGTCCGTACGCCCGCGCCGGTGGGGTATGATCTTCGCCGGGCAATGCATCGATCTGCGCTGCGATGGCATCGGCCACGATGACGGGGCAATCAGGAAAGTCAGAATCGAGCGCGCGCACCCGGTCATAGAGGCGCAGGCGGGTCGGGCCGGTGCGCGGTGGCGTGCGGCCTTTCATGCAAATACCTTACTCTTCTTCCCCGATCACAATGATCTCTGCGAACGCTGCTTGTTCATCCTTGCCCGTCAGCGCGGCCCAGGCACGGGCCAGCCGCCAGGCCGTCTTTGGCTGCACCCCCCCCGCACGGTCGGGGTACGCCTCTGGATTCAGCGCAGCGCGCAGCGTACCCTGCGGCACGTTATACTGCCGGCAGAACGATGAGAGCGTGTGCATGTGCTGGCCCAACAGTTCCGGCAGCCTCGAATTGATTTTATACTTCGTGCTCATAAGACGCAGTATAGCACAGCGCACCGCAGCAAACAATGACGATCATGACGCTGCGCAGGACGGTGCAGACCACCATCCCTGCCCGGCGCGGTGGAGTGCCAGCCGTGCCGCCGGATCGCCCTCGACATAGCCAATGTAGTGCTGTGCCGTTTTGCGCTCTGAGCCTATCGGCTGGCTAAAGTGGATCAGGTAGATCATCGTCGTTTTCCTCTGTCCGGCCCACCCACCTGCCGGGCGGGTGGGCCGGACTTGCTTATGGATAGCACTCCTCAAGCGCCGCTTGTGCCTGCCGCTGCCGTGCTTGTTTTGCCCGCTTGACCTGCCGCTGCGTTTCTGCCAGCCAGAGCCGTAGTTGTGCTGTTGTTGCCTGGCGAACCTGCCCGATGGTGATTTCGAATGTGTTCTCTCCATTCAACTGGCGCTCTTCCTCGCGTGCCTCTCGCAATGCCTGGATCAACTGTGCGTGGATGTCTGGCGGGTCGGGTTCCGGCTGTGGTTCCGGCTCCACCCTGGGGCGCTGCGTGTCGAGGATGGCAAGTGCTATGTTGGTTGCTTCTATGTGCCAGCATGGTTCTCCGTTGTCGGCGCATGCCTCGCATGTGCATGTGTGCTCTCCGTGTTCCAGGTCTACGGTAACGCTGTGTGTTATTCCGGTGCGTGACCGGCTTGGAAAGATGACCTCGCGCTGCTCTATGTCGAGATCTATGCGGATGCCGTCAAAGAGTTGGTTGCCGGCTTTTCGTACGGCGTTGTATTTAAGGCTGCGCAGTGGCTCGTCCAAATGTTCGTATCGCCCGTAGAGTGTGCGCTCTGTGTCTGCGATGACGCTGGGTGGTGCGATGCGCTTAACCTGGCGTGGTGTGCGTGTAGCCATGCATGCTCTCCTGTTGTGTCGGTTTGGTTTCTGTGGTGTATTCAGCCCGAACACCGCCGCGCTACTCCTACGACATCCCGGGCTGCCGCAGGTCTCACTACTCGGTGTTCGGGCTGCTCCACGTTGACCGCGTGGAGTCGGGTGCCGGCATGTAACCCTGCCGCAGGGCGCGCATGCATTTTCGGTCCTGCGCTAACCTCGTTTTTCTTTCTTCCTCTTTGCCGGGTGGGGAATCCAGAAAGAAATATAGAAACCGCCCTGTAGGTCTTGCGACCCGTTGCCCCCGTCGCGCGCCAGGGGCAACCCCTATCGAACTAACCACAGTATACCACAGCGAAACACAGCAAACAACAATCACGTAAGGGTCTGTATGGTTCATAAAGGTGCATTTTGATAGGGTGTGAAGAGGTTTTAAGAGGCGCGAAGAAGTGTAAAGAGGCTAAAACAGAGCTTGCTGCACAGCGGGCGAGAAGCGCCAGCCACCAGCCCACACACCAGCACCAGCGGTCGACCAGGCGCTACCGGGCCAGGGAGGAAGCAGATCGGGCGACCAATCGAGGGGGAATACCACAACCGGCAGGCCCAACCCGGCGGCCAGTGCCAAGCTGGACCAGGTACCGCTGCCGGAGCTGCGCCAGGTCGCCGCCGGCACCAGGCCAGTTGGACAAGCCGCAGCGGGGAACGCGACCAGGCCACCGCCACCGGCGCAGGCCACCGCACGCACCAGCGCTGCCGAGCGCTGCGCCAACCTGCCATGCAACGGCACGCGCAGATCGCCACCGGCGAGCCAGTGTACCGTTGCACCGGCGGCGGCAGCCGCCGCCACCGGCGCTACCGCCGATCCGCGCCACGCGCCAGCGCCAGCCACACCAAACGCGGCGAACACGCGCAGCGCCCCAGCGCCGCCAGCATTGAGACACGCAGAGAGCGCAGCGGCATCAGCGCCGACTGCACAGCCGGTAGCGATGCGGGTGCCACGGCGGAGCAGCGAAGCAACAACCGGCGCGATCAGATCAGATGCCGTGCCAGGGGGGAGAAACCGCGAGCCAGCGAAGCCGATACGCATGCAAACCTCACTCCAAAGACCTGAAACCACTATACACAGTATAACACAGTATACCACAGTAAAACACAGCAGGCAACACCGCGCCCCACAACGCACCGCCAGCGCCCCACCGCGCCCGCCGGCGCGCCCGAAGCCCACCGGCGCGCCGGCCGAAGCCAGCGCCGCCAGCGCGCCCAGGACAAAGCGCAGCCCGGCCCAGCGCCGCCAGCGCGCCCAGGACGAAGCGCAGCCCGGCCCAGCGCCGCTAGCGGCCAGCGCCCACCGGCGCGCCTGCCGAAGCCCGCCCGCCAGCGCCCACCGGCGCGCCTGCCGAAGCCCCACCGCGCCCGCCGCGCAGCGCAACGAAAACAACGAAAGCAACGAAAGCAACGAAAGCTACCGCCAGGATAACCACCCCCCCACCCCCCCACACCAAAACCCCCAAAAACAACTTACATCCGCATGCGTTCCGACTCTTACCGTTCCCATGCGCTGCCCTGGAATAGCAGAACCGGAAAAAGTGCAAACCCGGCCATGAGCCTCAGCCGTCATAGATCAGTTTGACCGGTCACGATCTCTCAGCCGTCATAGTCCCGTACGTTTGACTTTTTTCCGGCGTGAATTGAGCACTGCCATGCCGGATAATGTTAATCAAGTTGTTTTTGGGGGTCGTGATAGATGGCTCCCTCGTTGCCTCCGTTGCCGTACGTTAAGTCGCACCGTACTCCATTGCTCCTCGCGTACGCGCATGAGGCGTTGAGAGGGGTAGGCCGAAAAAGAGGAATATCCAAACCCGCCGCGCGCTAACCTTGACCTGGCACGATGCCACACGAGACTGCTACTACCGTCCTCGTCCCAATGCTTTTCAGCGCAGTCTCGCCGTTGCTCGCTGCCCTCCTGCACCGGGCTGCGCAGCGTAATGCCGACTATTGCTGGCGCAATGCCGATCATTGTTATTCACGATCCGCGACGAGGGAAGAATAGGCATGCGATCATTCGCATGCGGTTTCGAGTTGCCTGGGGGAAAAGACTTGTTCCACGGCGACCGCGGTGTACTCCGCATCTTCCGGCCGCCAGGTCGCCGCAACCCGCCGTGATGTCGCCGGGAACATCCGGGCCGCATGAGATGTTCGGGCAGACGGCGGGCCGTTGGGTTGAGCACTGCCTGGCAGTTCGCTCCGCGTGGCTCTGTGGGGCTTCCGCTGCTCGCCTGCGCTGGATTGCGTAGCACAATGCGGGGCATTGCACTCTGACCCAACCTCGTGCTGCAACGCCGTAGCGCGGAGGGCTATGGGTATCGGGCTGCTGGGGAAAAGCCTCCAGTTCCCACGCATCCTTCAGCCCGTCCCGTGCAGAGATTTCCCCTACTGCAACCAGCGTACATTCGAGCGAACAACGTGTACCCTGGTATCAGGTGAAACGGACGTAAACGAAAGGAGCCGGGAATGACCCAGCCCAGAAACCGCCGCGCACGCCGGAACGCCCCGCCGCTCGCCGCCACCCGCGAACGCCTGGCCCTCGCGGTTCTCGCACTGTTCACCGTGGTGGTCCTGGCCGCGCTGGTTGCGCCGGATGTGGCAGTGCTAGACCAGGCGCTGCCATTCGTCGGCGGATTGGTGGCGATGGTGGTGGCGTACTATTTTCAGCGACGCTCGTAAGAGGACGCGATGAGGCGGGGAGGCGAGGATGCGGGGACGCGATGACGATCCCCCCGCATCCAACTGTTTCCGCATGTGCGTAGATCTCCCGATCTGCCAGTGGCTGGCACGTCTCACCCGGAGATCTCCGCGACGTCAGGCGCATCCAGGTCGTCCAGTGCCTGGCGGGCCTCAGCGAGTTCGCGGCGCATGCCCAGGCGCTCAAAGAGGTCGATGGCTTCCGTGAGCGCGGCGCGGGCGGCGGGAAGGTCGCCGCGGAGGGTGTGGAGGCGGGCGTAGAGATGTTGAAACAGAGCAATGTAACGTCGATCCTGAAACTCATAGACCCGTGGACTAACTCGTGCCAGTTCCTCCTCAGCATCATCCAGATTGTTTTGGTCAAGGTCGATTGCTATCAGTCTCATTGGATGCGCAAACGTAGCCCGCTGAACATTCCAAGGAATTGCTTCCCTGAGAGCTTCCCGAAGTACTTCTTTCGCCTTCTCAAGCTGCCCCTCACGATAGAGGCACGTAGCAATCCAGTGCTTGGACGCATTATAAGATTGCTTATCCGGTACACTCGATCCCACCGTGAGACTCTTCTGTAACATGTGTTGTGCGGTTTGGTAATCGTGACGAGCCATATAATGGAGGGCAACTGATTGATGGTAGAGCAGGAATATATCATCGGGTAATGCTGTCGCGTCTTCTAATGCTGCTAACCGGTTTAACCATGGTTCAGCATCGACAACATTGTCTTGCCAACTGAGATATTTTACCTGAAGGGAAAGGTGCCGAACTTCTTCAGGGATATTCGCAAGCGCATGAGCAGCATCAGCAGCCATACGATGAATAGATGGTTGCTTATTCCACAGTCCACGTACATGGTAATAGAAAAAGAACGCTGTAACTAAGCGAACAGTATCCGCATACCAACGATTCTGGAAACACCATTGAATAACGGCATCGATAGTATTCGCATCACTATCAAGGACATCAAGACGACGAAGATCGCTCCAACAATACCCTACCTGTGATGCCAACTCCATATACCATTGCACCCACCGCTCGCGTGCTGCTTTCTCAAACTCCGGCTCCTCTGCCAGTCGCGCTCCCGCAAATGCCCGCACCAGGGAATGCAGCGCATAGCGCGGCGGTGTGGTGAGATCGTCCTGCTGCACATCCAGCAAGGCCAGGTCGGTCAGTCGTTCCACGGCCCGGTCAAAGACAAACCCCTGCACGTCAGCAGTTGCCGCCAGTGCCTCACCACTGACACTTGTCGGAAAGAACGTTGTCACCAGCAGCACCCGCCGGGCCGCTTCGTCGAGCAGCGCCCAGGCGCGGGTGAAGAGGTCGTCGAAGAGATCACCCCGCGCAGCGTAGAGGTCATCCACGACCTGCTGGAGTGGGCGACGCTCGTACTTGAGCAGGCCCAGCGTCATGGTGAGTGCCTTGGGGTTGCCGCCGGTGGCGATGACCAGCGGCTCAAGCCGGGTCTGGTCGATGATCAACTGCTCGATCTTCAAGACCTGGGCGCGCTCGGTGATCAGTTCCCATGCCTCAGCCTCAGTCATCCCGCGTAGTTCCACCGGCCAGCCACCCCGCCGATACTCGCGTCGATACTCGCGGGTGGTAATGAGTGCCTTACTCGGCTCAGGCAGATCCAACAGCCATGCCAGTAATGCGCCGTCAGTGATGGTCTCGAAGTTATCGACGACGAGCAAGACTTTCTGCCGGCGCAACAGTTGCTCCACCTCATGCCGCTTCTCGTCGTGCGCAAACTGGGTAAAGCCGGGGTAGTCGAGGGTGCGGGCGATCTCGTCCAGGACAATGCTCAGATTGGTGGTGCCGGGGCGGTCTTTGTCACTGACCCAGACCACGGCATCAAACGGGGGCACCGGGTTATCCGCCTGAAGACCGTGAGCGGCAACCTCCCGCGCCAGGCTGGTCTTGCCGTTGCCGCCCAGTCCCACGATGATCACCGTAGCGGTGCGTTTGCCCAGACCATCGGCCACCTCTGCAAACACCTGCCGGCGCATCACAAACTGACTGTAGGACGGGGCGGGCAGGTTCTCGTAGACGCGGGGCGGGCGTGGGCGTTCTGGCCCGATGGGGCAAAGTTGGTCGAGGAGCTTCTCGGCGAAGGGGTAGCGCGCGGCATGCAGGAACCGCTGGAGCCACTCACGCCCCAGGAAACCGCGTTTGACACATGCCTCGGCCAGGATCGCAACGGTACGCGGTTCGGGTGGCAGGTATCCCGTTTTGTAGCGCTGAACTGCCGTCCCGGCCAGGCCGATCTGCCGGCCCAACTCGTCCTCAATCACTGGCGCGGTCTTGCCCTCGCACATGCTGATGCTGCCGATTCCGGCCTTCAGCAGGCGGCCAAAGGTTTCGTTGCGTGCCATTGCGGATCTCCCTTTCCTGCGTCTGTTCGATGACTACCCTGCCAGCATAGCTGCGATGGATGCGGAAGCATGCACCATCATACGCTGAAATTTCAGTGTGGAGTGTGCCGGAACCTTCCGCACCACCTGACGATCATGTCCGCGTCCATCCATAGTTTACTGGAAGCAGGAAACGCCCGTGCAACCAGAGGAGGATGTCACAATGGAAACGTTGATTTTTGCCGGCCTGCTCGCCCTGGGTCTGACCGCCCTGCTGCGCGTGCTGTTCCCGGCGCGCCCACAGCCGCCGCAGATTATCTATGTCCAGACCGAACCTGCGCCGACGGGTGGATCGGGCTGTCTGCCGCTGCTGGTGGTGGGGATCGCGCTGGTGCTGGTTATCGGGAGTATGTAGGGGACAGGGGACAGGGGATAGGGGACAGGGTGCGGCTCTTCTACCGAAAAAACGGTGCCCGTATGAACCAGACCATCCCGCTTTTGATAAAGAAGCCACACGGTGTGTCGTATACATGGCCTGTGGCTTCTTTTGTGACGAGGACGCGATGAGACGAGGACGCGATGCGGGTTGCACCTTGGCCCCACCTCGCGTATACTGTCCTACCTGGGACATGCAGATAAGGACGATGCGGTATGTTAACGACGCGCCAGGCGGCAGAACAACTTGGGGTGACACCCCGCCAGGTCCGGCGCTATCTGGATGCCGGGTTGTTGCAGGGTGAGCAACTGGGGGAGTACCCGACGGCCCCCTGGGCGATTTCGGAGGAGAGTGTTGCGCAGTTGCGGGAGGAGCGGGCCCGGCGCGCGCCGGGAACAGCGCCGACAGCGGCGGATGCAGAGAGGAGTGGGCCATGACGGTGCTGGCGATTGCGATGCAGAAGGGCGGCGTGGGCAAAACCACGACGGCGCTCTCGGTGGGCGTGGAACTGGCGCAGATGGGCGCGCGGGTGTTGCTGATTGATATTGACCCGCAGAGTAACCTGACGCAGGCGCTGGGTTTTGATCCGACGACCATTGCGCACTCGATCTATGAGGTGCTGCTCAACCCAACGTATGGCCCCGCCTTTGCGACCATCACGACCGACTACGGGGTCGATCTGATTCCGGCGACGCTGGCTCTGGCCGGGGCAGAGTTAACCCTGGCCGGGCGCTTTGGACGGGAGTTGCTGCTCCGCACGGCGCTGGCCGAGACCCGCCGCGCGTACGACTACATCCTGATTGACAGCCCGCCGAGCCTGGGGGTCTTCACCGTCAACGCCCTGACCGCCGCCGATAGTGTGCTGGTGCCGCTGCAGGCGCATGTTTTCGCATTCAAGTCCATGCCGCAACTGGAAGAGACGATTACCATTGTGCAGCAGCTCAACCCGGCGCTGCGCATCGGCGGTATCGTGGTGACGATGGTTGACCGCCGCACCAGCGTCAACCAGGTGATCGAGGAAACCATTCGTCAGCAGTATGGTGATCTGGTCTTCCAGACCAGCATCCCATCCAACATCAAACTGGTCGAGTCGCCCGCTGCCGGTCAGCCGATTAGCGTCTATGCGGTTGACAGCAGCGGCGCAAAAGCGTATCGCCGTCTGGCAGAGGAGGTAGCCGCGCGCTATGACAACCAATAAGGATCGACTGCAGGACATGCTCAGCCCGCCGTCCGCCCCGGCGCCCACGAACATCGAGCGGGGCACACCCTTTCATCTCTCGCAGGCCCGTCCGGAGGCAACCGAGACGGATATGGCGCACCTGCAGACCTATGCGCTGAGCGAACGGTTGCGGGAGATTGCCCGGCACTACCTGGGCGCGCGGCGACGCAGTGGGGAAGCGCTGCTGGAAGCGGCGCGCTGGATGAGCGAGGCCCGCAGCGAGGCCGCGCACGGCGAATGGCAGGTGTTTCTGGAGGCGACAGGGACCAGCCCGGACACGGCAGAGCGGCTGCTGAACATCCATACGCAGGCGATGCAGCACCCGCAGTTTGCCGAGGCGATCATCCATGGGCGGCTCAGTCAGTCGGCGGCGGCGCTGCTGGCGCGTGATTCCACGCCGCCGACGGTGATTGATGCGGTGCTGGCAGCGGAGACCGAGCCCAGCGTGGCCGAGGTGCAGCGGGCCATTCGCAACGCGCGCAAGGCAGCAGCCGGGGAGACCGCGCACGTTGCGGAGTCTGGGCATGGGGAAAACCCGCAAATTGCGGATTTTGGACCGGCGGTTGAAGCTCCGGTTGAAGCGATGACGTTGAAGCTGCTCCAGGATGCCGCAGCGCTGCTCACCACCCTGGCTGCCCGGGCAGAGCAGTTGCCCAGGGGGGAAGCCACTGAGCAGGCCATGGAGGAGGTTGTGCAGGCAGTGGAGGCGCTCCGGCGGGCGGTGGGGGTGGATGGATGATGAATGGTGGATGGCGGAACATGGGATACGATACTGTTCTGACTTCACCCACAGGCTGATCACATCAGCATAGCGCAAAGAGGACAAAGTAGAAGCACGTTGTTGTTGCCGTCCTCCTACCCCAGATGGAGTTTAGGAGTCGCAAGGCACAGCCCCCCTTACCACAGCAGGACTGTGCCTTGTTTCCACCGATAAACGCGGGCGTATGGCATGCTCGCGCTCACCACGGCGTCATAGTAGTGTACCTCATTGTGGCCTGGAGAAACAGAACCTGAGATGACAGGACCGTGACAGTTTGTCGTACGATACCAGGTTGGTATGACATGTCGTGGTAGCCGTAGTCTGGTGTCATCTTCTGTAACCCCGCAGTAATCCAGAACGATTGTAGATCGTACTATTGGCTGATAAACTGCTGACACGTGAATGAGGGCGGTGCCCCCTAACCACAGCAGGACACCGCACCTCAATCCACCGATAAACGTTGTATCGGAAGGAGAATATATGGACTTCCAAATTCGCGGGGATGGTGATCGTGTTCGCTTGTCGGTCATGGTTGAGTGGCGGGTTCTGGTCGCATTTGCCCAGGCGCTGGTAGCAACGGTTGTGAGTATCCTCTCGTTGTTGGCGCTCCTTGAGCAATTTGGGATCGTGCTCATGTAACCAGGGTTATGGTTGCACCATCTCAGGCAGTCCGCTGGGGGTCAACCGGCGGACTGCTGTTTTGTCAAGTGAGTTCCAGACATGCACGTCGGTACTGACCGAAAAAGAACGCACTCACGCCTGTCCGATGTATCCACTGTTTCTGCATACGGCGTGGTTGGGCATGCCAATGGTACATCAACGCGGTCTACCATCACATAGGCAGGGCGACAGGAGATACGCAGCAATGGATGATGCCCAGCGCTGCCCGGCGCTGCGGCACCACGCCGGGCAGGAACTGCGGCGGAGGAGGGTTACGATACCCTACGACGGAGTGTCGGTGCAATAGCTCATTATTCGCACCCAGACATGGGAACGCGGGTCAGGGCGGAGTGGGAGTAGGGGGGGTATAATGAAGAATTGATAATGGATAATTGAGAATTGAACACACTATCCGTTGCTGCGTTTCATTTTCCATTTTCCATTGTCAATTCTCCATTATAACTGCTCCCCCAGGTGCGCGGCCAGTTCGCGCAGCCGGGCGGCCAGGGCAGTGTACCCGTTGCTCCGATGTACGCTGATCATCGCCCAGCGTGCCTGCACCTCCAGTCGCTCCGCCAGGGCGGTGCGCTCCGCGGCGCTCCCGGTGTGCAGCGCTGTGGCAACGGCATCCTCGGCCTGCTGCGTGATAGCGGCGATCTGCTGGTCGGGGGTCTGGGGCGGGGCGGTGCCCGCCAGGCGTTCCTCCACCACCGCCAGCGATTGCCGCATTGATTGGGTGTCGGGATGCTGCGGCCCCAATGCCTGCTCATAGATCCCCAGTGCCCGCCGCAGCAGCGCTGCTGCCTCGGTGATGTTTCCTTCGTGATAGCAGAGCACCGCCAGATTGTTCAGGCTGGTGGCGGTGTCGGGATGGGTCGGCCCCAGCACCTGTTCGCGGATCGCCAGGGCGCGTTCGTAGTAGGGGCGGGCGGCGGCCAGCTCGCCCTGGGCGCGCAGCAGCATGCCCAGATTGTTCAGGCTGGTGGCGGTGTCGGGATGGGTCGGCCCCAGCACCTGCTCATACACCGCCAGGGCGCGCTCGTAGTAGGGGCGGGCGGCGGCCAGCTCGCCCTGCGCCTTCAGCAGCGCGCCCAGATTGTTCAGGCTTTGGGCGGTGTCGGGATGGGTCGGCCCCAGCACCTGTTCGCGGATATCCAGGGCGCGCTCGTAGTAGGGGCGGGCGGCGGCCAGGTCGCCCTGCGCCTGCAGCAGCGCGCCCAGATTGTTCAGGCTTTGGGCGGTGTCGGGATGGGTCGGCCCCAGCACCTGTTCGCGGATATCCAGGGCGCGTTCGTAGTAGGGGCGGGCGGCGGCCAGCTCGCCCATTGCTTGCAGCAGTGCGCCCAGATTGTTCAGGCTGCGGGCGGTGTCGGGATGGGTCGGCCCCAGCACCTGCTCGCGGATCGCCAGGGCGCGCTCGTAGTAGGGGCGGGCGGCGGCCAGCTCGCCCTGACTATCCAGCAGCGCGCCCAGATTGTTCAGGCTGCTTGCGGTGTCGGGATGGGTCGGCCCCAGCACCTGTTCGCTTATCGCCAGGGCGCGCTCGTAGTAGGGGCGGGCGGCGGCCAGCTCGCCCTGGGCTTTCAGCAGGTAGCCCAGATTGTTCAGGCTGCTTGCGGTGTCGGGATGGGTCGGCCCCAGCACCTGTTCGCTTATCGCCAGGGCGCGCTCGTAATAAGGGCGGGCGGCGGCGTAGTCACCGATCATATCCAGGTGGTAGCCCAACGTATTACACAACCGTGCCGCCGGTTCATCGGTGCGTTGCTGTGCCACGTCGGTGATATGGCGTAGATGGGGCTGTAATGCCAGCAGCGGCGCGGGGATGCCTTTGTCGTTCATCTCGGCGGCGATGCTGCGCATGGTCTGCTCCACCGCTGCCTGCGCCGCCGCATCCTGCGCACTCTCCAGCACAAACGCCGCCAGCAGTCGGTGCAGGCGGACTGGGGGCTGGCGATTGGGGAGCGGCGATTGGGGAGCGGCGACCGGGGCGGTGGGAGCTTCCTGCTCCAGCAGGCCCAGTTCCAGCAAACGATGCAGCGCATCATCGGCATCCAGCAGGGCGTCTTCGTCAGCTTCGTCAGCGGTGGTTGTCACCGTGGACAGCAGCAGATCGCGCGGGATGGGTTCGCCGGGGGCGAAGTGGGCCGCGCGGGCCAGCAATGATCGCGCCAGCGCATCAATCGGATCGTCCGGGTCCAGCCGATCATAGCTCAGGGCAAAGGTGCGCCCGACGTGCAGGTCATGCGCAGTCGGGGAGTGGTCCAGATGCCGCCCCACCAGCGAACGGTGCGTCAGCAGGTCGGGCTGCCGCAGGCGTGCCAGGTAGTCTGCCGGCGTGACACGCCCCCAGTAGCGCGCCAGGAAGCTCCCGGCCAGATGCAGCGCCAGCGGCAGGTCGCCCAGTTCATCCGCGATAGCGTCGGCGTCAGCGTCGCTCAGATCGGTGACGAACTTCCGCAGCAGGGCGATGCTCTCCGCACGCGGGAGCACGCCGAGGGGCAGCGCCTGCACGCCCAGCGCGGCGTCCCAGGTAGCGCGGCGGCTGGTGACCAGCACGCGGCAGCCGCCGGTAGGGGGCCGCCACTGCGCCAGGAGCGCCTCGTCCTCGCAGTTGTCGAAGACCAGCAGGCGCGGCAGCGGGGACTGCCAGGCAGCGAGCACCAGCGGGATCTGCTCGTCCAGCTTGAGGCTGCCATAGTCGGGGCGCTCCACCAGGCCGAACAACCCACACGCCGCCACTTCCGCGGGGAGGCTACCGGGGTCGGCGAAGCTCAACCAGAAGACGCCGCCGGCGAAGAAGTGTCCGTAGCGATGGACAAACTCGGTCGCCAGGTTGGTTTTCCCGATGCCGCCCAGCCCGGTCGCTACCGCGATCTGCCCGATGGCGACGGTCTCGCCGCCCTTCAGCGCCGCTGCCAGCTTCTGCAGATCATCCGCGCGCCCCACGAACAGCGGGTTGCGGCTGAGCAGCATGCGCGAACCGGGAGGGAGCGGCGCGTGGTCCGGGATGGCAGCGAGCGGGAGCGTGGCGAGGCGCGCAGTGGCCGCCGCGAGAGTTTCGGCATCAACCTCACGCGGGCGCAGGTCGCCGTACTGGTAGGTGTTGTAGGTCGTGTTGACCGGGCCGCTGCTCTTGCCCACAACCGGGCCGTAGACGCGGGCCTGACCCTCCACAAACGCCCCCTGCCGGTTATCGATGTTCCCTTCGGCGTAATCACCGCCGCCGGTGTTGATGGTCTGGTCGCCGGGATTGGCTGGCTGGTCGGGCATTAGTGCTCCTGGGTGACAAGTGACGAGTGACAAGTGGCGAGTGACGCATCACTCAGGTCATTCAACGATGAAGCGGTGTGGTTCCAGCATATGATAGCACATTCGGACGAAGGACGAAGGACGAAGGACGAATAGCGATGTACCAGGGACGAACGGGGTTTTTATCATGAAGAATTGAGAATGGACCAGTGAGCATTGAATACCGTATCCTTTGCTGCGGTTCACTCTCCATTTTCCATTGTCAATGCTCCATTGTGAACGCGCCGCACCACCGCCAGCGTCACGACCAGGCGGCCATCTTGCTCCTGGGCGCTCACCGTGACGATACGCCCGCTGACCCGGCTGCGCACCTCGGTGGGCTCCGGTGTGGGCCGGGCCTGGGCGGTGGCGTTCGCAGCGGCCTGGTGGCTGGTGATCGTCGCGGTCGCGGCCTGCTGCCACGCCGTGGCAAGCGCCGTGCCGGTGGCAGCGGCCGCGTGCTGTGCCAGGGCGCGCTCGTGATCGGCGGCGGCGGCGCGCACCTGCGCGGCCTGCAGCCGGGCCTGGGCCAGCGTTCGCGCCGCCTGCTGTGCAGTTTCCAGGTGGGCCAGCGCATCCTGCTGCTGCGCCGGCAGGGCATCCAGCGCGGCCTGGGCCGCCGCCAGCTCCCCCGCGGCCTGGTCCCGATCAAGATCATGTTGGGTCTGGCGGCGCGCCAGCTCCCCCTGCGCGGCGGCCAGGTCGGCCTCGGCAGCGTGGACGCGTTCGCGCGCCCGCTGCTGCGCCGCGGCATCCGCCGGATCGCTCAGCCCGGCAGCGGCATCCGCATCGGCCACCGCCGTCGCAGCGGCATCCACCGCCTGCTGCTGCGCCGCAAGATCATGGGCCTGCTCCGGCTCCAGGCGGGCCAGCGCCTGCTGCGCCGTGGTCAACGCCTGCGCTGCGGCGGTCGCCTCGGCCTGCTGCGTCGCCACCAGCGCCTGACGCTCCCCGGCATGGGTCGTTTCCAGCGCAGCGAGAGCCGCCTCCGCTTCAAGCAGCGCCGCCGTGGTGTCGCCCGGTGCCGGCAGGGGCAGCGGCGGGGGCGGATCGGGCATGATCGGCCGGGTGGGGGTGGGATGCGCCGGCGGCGGCGCGCGCGTCCACTGGGCCAGCAGGTGCCCCTCGGTGATGGTATCGCCCTCCTGCACCTGGAGCGCGGAGAGCGGCACATCGGGCGGCAGCGTAAAGCTGACATGGATCGCCGGGGCAGCCTCCCGCGTGGGCGTGGGTGTGCGCGTCGGCGTGGGCTCGGCGATGGGATTGGCAACCGCGACCGCCGTGTCAATCGACGGTTGCAGCACCGGTCCCAGCGTGGGCCAGAGCGCCACCAGGGTGATGATGGGCAGCAAGATCAGGAGCAACCGCTGCGGAGCCGGGCCGTCGTCGCGCCAGCCGGCCAGGGTCATACGCTCATCGCCAGGCCAGAAGAGCGCAATGCCGCTCGGCCCAATCAGCAGATCAATGAGCAGGTGGGTGGCATACGCGCCGGCCAGCACCCACCACCAGGGGTGCAGCCAAAAATATGCCAGAGCAGCCACGAGCGCAACCGCCATGACACTGTGGGTGGCGGTGCGATGACCAATACTGCGCTCAATGGACAGGCTGAGCGGAAAGAGCAGGCTGCCGATAATCGACTTCGGTGTATCGCAGTCGGGCAGCAGTGCCAGGATCAATGCCAGGATGAAGACCGGCGGGGGCACACTGGGGTGCAGAAAGCAGACCAGGGCCGCAGCAGTGAGATGGAGTGCCGCCTGGATCATTTGGTGGCCTCCCGGAAGCGCGGTCGCAGGAACCACATCACCATCACGACCACGCCGGACAGCACCGCGCCGGCAATGTCGTTCGAGATATGCCGCTGGATCAGGATGATCCCGACCAGAACAGCGAACATAACCAGGATATTGAGCCAGCGGGCGGGGCGGCGGAGCCCCTCCAGATGATAGCGCTCCGCATCGCCATGGGTGGACAGGCGTTCGGTGTAGGCCATCAGCGCCTGGGGATTGCCCTGCGCATGGCGCACAATCGCCTGGCGGCTGGCCGGGTCCAGCCCGGGCGCATGCCGCTTCACCAGGGCGGCCGCCCGCTTCTGCGAGAGCGGCTGGAGTTCGACCAGGGCGGCGCGCCGCCGCAGACCGGCAATCGGGTCGCGGGCATCCTTGGGCGGCGGCGGCAGCGCGCTGATCGCCGCTTCCTCGGCAGCGTCGAGCAGCCGGTGCAGCGTATCGCGGCATTTGGCTGAGGCCGCATCAACATTGTCGAGGAGCAGCAGCGTGGGTTGGGACTGCAACGCCAGCGCCGCGACCTCCACCAGGTCAGCAATCGTTGCACCTTCCGGGGGCGAGGCACCGCAGCAGGTGAGGCACTCGACCAGGAGCGCGCGGTGGGTGTGGACGCGCACATCCAGGAAGACCCGCCGCAGATCGGTACGCTCCGGCTTGTGCCGTTCGAGGGCATAGGTACGGCCGCTGCCTTCTGGTCCTTCGTACCTGGTAATCAACGTGGTCGGCAGTTTCGTCACCGCCACGCGCAGCGCCTGGTCCAGCTCGGCGGGCGTGAGCGTCGCGGCGTCGGCCAGTGGTGCGGCGGGCGTGACACAGCCCTGGCGGGAGGGATGCCCATCGGCGGTAAGCTGGAAATAGCCGGCACCGAGCAGGTGCAGTTCTGCGTTGGCATTGATGCGCGCGGACGGCGGAATAGCGCCGGTGCTGCGCTGACTGGCGACAATGACCAGGTCGTCCAGGGCAGCGGACTTCTCGAAGATTGTAATAATTGCTTCGCGGACGGCCTTGCCGACCTTCGCATGGCGCGTATAGACCTGGATCTCGTCGATGATCAGCAGTTCGCGGGGAGCATCGTCAGGCGCGGCGGTGAGCCCCTGCGCCGACAGCGCGGCATAGCGAGTAGCGAGGCGCGCGGCGGTTTCGGTGAGCGCCTGAGCGACATCGGCGGGATCGACGTGCGTGCGAATACAGAGGCGCGAACCACCGGCGGCGCGGGCCAGCCGCGCATGCTTGCCGTCGGCAATCAAGACATGCGCCCATGACACCTGCAGGGCGGTGCGCCGAAGACGGTCGATGGCAGTGGTTTTCCCAGAGCGTGACTTGCCGGTGACGATGAGACGCATGGCGATACTTCTAGAATGTTTTTGCCGTTACGGTGCCATAAAAAAATTTTTGTAAAAAAAACAGTTGAGATTGCACCTATTGTAGCAAAATGGTACTGGGTTGAGAATAGGAGAAAAGTAACAATTTGTTAAGAAACCGTTAATGCGCCGGCGTGTGGGGGCATGTCGCGGGGAGTGCGGACGGTGGTGAATGCGCTGTGGCGGGCCGGCCCACCTGGTTCGGCGGGCCGGTATGCGTATGGGAGGAAAGCTGCTCCGCAACGGTGGAGCGCGTCTGCGTTAGAACTGGGGCGGTGGGGGTGATTAGTCCAGGGGCACCAATGGTACCGGCAACACCGTCACCCGGCCGGGCTGGAGGTGCGCGTACCGCTACGGCCGGGCTGCCAGCGGGAGCAACTCGGCGGGACCGTGCAGCTTCCGTGCCTCGGTGAATGCCTCGGTGATACGAAACCCAAGTGCCCACTCCTGGTAGCCCGGGGCGGCAATCGCCACCATGTGCCGCTGCTGATCGCGGGGGATGGCGACCGTTGTGCTGGTGACCTGCTGCGCGATCAACTCACCGTTCAGGTAGACATCGGCCACGATACGTTCGCCGGTGTGCTTATCGACGATCTGTGTGATCTCCCACAGGAAAGGCGTGTCGGACAGATCGGCCGGTACAGTGGATGCGGGCGTGGGTGCCGGTGCGCTGGTGGCGGTTGTGTCGCATGCGGTCAGCAGGAGCAACGACACACTGAGCAGCACGGTCAAATAATGGGGCATGACGACCTCCTGGTGTAAAGTGCAAAGACATGGACCCCGATAGAAACAAACGTACACGCGGGTGGCACCACGGGCATGTACGAATTAGGCTATCATACCATATGCCGGGCCGATTGATCAAAAAAACGTTACTACACGTCTCATGGAGCAGTCCCTGCCATGGCGTGGCACGCAGGCCTGGTATTCGCCGTCAGGCGGAACGGCATCCTGGGGTAGGTTGGCCCCATTCGAGATGAGCGCCGCGCCCAATACGCGACCTCACAGGTGCTGTGGGCGCGATCCACGACGGCGACAATGCAATCCTGCCGTGTTCCAGGGGGAGCGGAATTGTTGCTGGGAAACGAGCGCGGTACACAGTGGATAATCGATGTGCGTGTTCATCACCACGGCACAGCACCGGGTGGATACGCACTGGTCAGCCTTCGTTGTCGCTCTCCGGACGCGGCGGCTCCGGCACGCGCCCGATCTGGATTTCGGCGAACAGCGCTAGCGGCGCAGCTAGCCAGGGCAGCGGGTCCAGGCCCAGCGCCGCGATCTGCTGCGCCACCTGCTGCTGCTCCGCCAGCGTCTGCCGGGTCGCCGCGCGCACCTGCTGCACCAGATCGGTCAGACCCTGCAAACGCCAGGCGCGCAACGACCGGACCTCCTCGATGGCCCAATGCTGCTGCTGCAGCTCGGAAAACAACTCCTCCGTCGTCGGCTCGTGGATCACCCGCGGCACCACTGCCTGCAGGCGGTCGCGCAGGGTCGCCGCAGCGGGCGGCGGCTTCTCGCCGTGCGCGCGGTGCAACTCGGCCAGCAGCGCCCGGTGCAGGACCACGCGCTGGCGCTGCTCAATGGCAAGCTCCAGCGTTTCGAGGATGTTCAGCGCGGCCTCGCGGGCAACCTGCGACCGCTGCGCCAGCCAGTCCACTGTCCCATCCAGGTCCGTGCGGGTACGGGTCAGATCCTGGAGCGTCCCGTCCAGGTCGATCTGGAGACGTGCGCGGGCCGCCTCGTCAAGCGGGGGCGCAGCCTGGTCCAGCATCGTGTGGGCATCGTCCGTCTGGTCGGCCCACAACGCGGTCTGCTCAACCTGCGCGTCAGTGCTGTGCGTCTCTTGCGCCTCAGCCTGCGCCGCGCTGATACGCGCCTCCTGCGCCGCGTCCAGGCCACACGCCGCCAGCCAGTCACGCACCGTGGGGTCGCCCCGCTCCAGGCACTGCTTGGTGGGGTCATCCGGCTCCGCGTCGTCTGGCGTATCATCGTGCCCCACCCGGCCCAGGTAGCGGGTGTGGCGTTTGCCGTGCTCGTCGCGCCAGCGGAAATAGCGGTAGGGGCCGTAGCTCACCGGCACCGCCACCGGCGTCAGCGTCCCATCCTCGTTCCGCTCCAGGCGGATCTTCGTGCGGGTGACACAGCGCTCCTCGTACCAGCCGCGCCCGCTGCGCGTCCAGGCCTTGACCTGGTCGGCAAGCTGCGCCTGCGCCTGCGCAACCGCCTG
>JGI12109J20283_10029221_pt1 | contig 57069 bp, 54 predicted proteins | sample ElkSlonscriptome_12_FD_20283 | JGI IMG/M metagenome (IMG submission 20283)
ACGGGGGGCTGCTCGAGCCGGAATTCCACATCCTGGCTCGATCCCTCGGAGCGGATGCTGACCCGGAGGAGCGTGTCGGCCTCGACCTCCCCCTCCGCCTCGAACCGGCCGACCTCCGAGTCGAGCGAGAAGCGGAAACTCTGCATCATGAGAGCCTCGTCGAGGGTGACCGACGTACGGGCCACCGCGGTCCCCGTCTGACCGAGCGCGGGCAACTCCAGCGACATGAGGTCGGAGAGGCGGAATCCGCCGGGAATGGTGTCCAGCACCGAACTCGCCTGACCGATGGCGCGATCGCCCATCGTCAGCGTGTAGAAGTTCGTGCCGGGCGCCAGGGACATCGTCGCCGCAGCCAGCCGTTGCAGCTCCGGCTGGAAGTACTCACGGCGTACGTGCGCGCCGATCATGTAGATCCAGGCTACGACGATGAGCGCCGCGAAGGCGCGTCGACGGGACATGAGGGGCTCCGGGAATCCTGTGGTGTGAACGTCGTCGAGCGGCGCAGTGGCGATCGGGGAAGCGGGGGGTCGGTATCCTCGAGCGGGTCAGCCGCCCGTCTCCGGTTTCGGGTCCGGTTTCGGGTCCCGGTCCAACCCGGACTCCGAGCCGGGCTCAGGGTCCGGGTCCGGGCCGGGCTCAGAGTCCGGGTCCGGGCGGGGCTCAGGGTGCGACTCCGGGCGGGGCTCAGGGTGCGACTCCGGGGAAGATCCCACCGCTCGGCGAAAGACCTCCTCCTCGTACTCGCTCGTCACGAAGATCTCGAACACCGAAGGGGGCTGTCCCTGTTCCAGATGCGACTCGATCGCGGTGACCGTCACATGGGCCGAATGCTCGTGGGCGAGGTTGCCGGCCCCCACTCCGAAGGGGGACAGGGCGACCGACTCGATGCCGAATGCGGCGGCGCGACGAAGCGCGTTGGTCAGGGCGAGACGCACCGACTCCGCCGACACCGGCTCGTCGGTCCCCTGTACCACGAGGTGAATGAGGAAGGACGCGCGGAGCGGACCGGCCGGTGTGAGCCAGGCGCTACCGATGGGGGCGTCGTCCAGATCCAGGAGGTGTGCGGCCTCGCCGAGACGCGACACGAGCGCCTTGCCGGGTGGCGAAACGACCGCGCCATCGGGGCGCGTCTCCCGCAGGATCGCCTCCGAGGTCGTCTCCGTGACGACCCCTCGTACCACGCTGATCACGAGCCGCTCAGCTCCCGTCCGCGGCGGTACATGCGATTGGCCTCGTCGTGGCGTGACATGCGGTCGTACAGAATTCCCATCGTATGGTACGCCTTGGCGTGATCCGGCTCGAGCTCGACGGCCCGCTCCAGCGCCTCCAGAGCCTCCTCGATCTTTCCCATCCGGTGGAGCGACTCGCCGCGGTAGTAGTGGGCGCGCGCGTCCTCCGGGCTCCGCTCGAGGACCTGGTTCAGCGCGGCCACAGCGTCGGGATACAGACCGCGCCGGTAGAGAAGCAGCGCGAGGGAGCGTCGGGCCGCCACATCCTCCGGCTCGTCCCGCAGCAGTCCGCGAACTTCACGCTCGGCCTCGTCGAAGTGGCCGGAATGCGTGAGGATCGCGGCCAGGCGGAGTCGGACATCCCGCCGGTCGGGATCGAGCTCGCCGGCACGGCGCGCCTCCTTCAGCGCGGACTCCAGCTCGCCTTCACGCTCGAGCGCCTGGGCGAGGTCGAGGCGGGCCGCGATGTCCTGAGGATGACCGAGAACGCGGGCCCGCAGGTCGGCGAGCGCCTCGGCGCCCGTCGTGGGCGGAGAGGCATCTTCGGGGGCAGCATCGACCGCTGGAACTGGGTCGGTGGCTGGAACTGGGTCGGCGGCTCGAACGCGGTCGGCGGCTGAAGCGCTCACGTCGGCTGAAGCGCGGTCGGCGGCTGGACCGCGGTCGGTCGTGTCGCCGGCTTCGCTCGCACCGGGACCCGAGCCGGGGTCGGGAGGAGCGTCGGACACCGAGTCCCCCGCCGTATCCTCGGGTCGCGGGACGTCGGCCGACTCCTCGGGAATGTTCGAGAGCAGGTCGCCCTGGACGTCCTCGGGCGCGCGGATGTCGGCCGGACCCTCCTCGAGATCCCGAGTCACGTCGCCGTCGTCCCCGGGGGGGAGGGAGTCGCGTGGCGGTGCGTTCACGAGACTCCGCCGGTGGCGTTCACCACCCATTCGAGGTACGCCGGAAGGCCCTCCGCAACGTCGAGCAGCAGGACCTCCGGAACGTCGTAGGGGTGCCGTTCCGCGACACGTTCCGCGAGGTCGTCCGATCCGGCGGACGGGACCTTGAGAATCAGCAGGGACTCGGTGGCGGACTCTACATCGCCCTCCCATCGGTACACCGACCGGACGCCCGGCAGCACGTTGACGCACGCCGCGATCCCGTCCGTCACCAGGGTACGGGCGAGGGTATCCGCCGCGTCCTCCGGAGCCGTGACGAGCACGACCCGGACCCCAGCCGGGGCGGTCATGCCGACGTGGGAAGCGCCAGAACCGATCGATCCCGATTCTCAGGCGTGTAGAGTCGGTCGATCTGGTCGCCGTACAGCTCCTGCACCCGCCGACGTTTCACCTTCTGCGTCGGGGTGAGCGTGCCGTCCTCGATGGTGAACTCGCGGTCAAGGAGTCCGATCTTCTTGGGCTGCTCGTAGCTGGCCAGGTCGGACATCGACGCAAGGATCGATTCGAACTCCCCGTGGACCCGCGAATCGGCGAGAAGTGACGCCCGATCGTCGGTGGGAATTCCCTGTTTCGACGCCCACCGGTCCAGCACGTCGAACGCGGGGACGACCAGCATCGAGCAGAACTTCCGCTGGTCGCCGATCATCACGACCTGCTCGATGAGCGGATTCGTCTTGAGCCGGTTCTCGATCGGCTGCGGCGCAACGTTCTTCCCGCCCGCCGTAACGATCAGGTCCTTCTTCCGATCGGTGATTCGCAGGTAGCCGTCGGGGTCCAGCGTCCCGATGTCGCCGGTGCGGAACCAGCCGTCGTCGATCACCTCGGCCGTGGCCTCGGGGTGACGGTAGTAGCCCTTCATGACCTGGGGGCCACGAACCAGGATTTCACCGTCCTCCGCGATCCGTACCTCGGTGCCCGGCACCGGTGGCCCCACCGTCCCGATGCGTATGCCCCCCGGTGGGTTCACGTTGGTGACGGGCGACGTCTCGGTGAGTCCATACCCCTCGAGGATCGGGAGGCCCGCCCCGAAGAAGAATCGGGCGAGGCCCGGAGCCAGCGGTGCTCCGCCGCTCACGAAGAAGCGGAGGCGGCCGCCGACCGCATCCCGAATCTTCGAAAAGACCAGCCGATCGGCGAGCCTCTTCTGGATGGCGAGGGCGGGGCCGATGGACCGACCCTCCAGCGTGGCGTCCGCCCAGCGATTTCCGACATCGATCGCCCACCCGACCAGCTTCGCCTTTACTCCGGAGGCGTCGGTGACCTTGTTGTAGACCTTTTCGTACAGCCGCGGCACCGACACCTCGATCGTCGGCCCGACGGTCTTCATGTCGGTCGCGACCGTCTTGATGTCGTGCGCGCGTGCGAGCGTGCACCCACGCCAGAACAGCAGATAGTCCACCATCCGCTGGAACACGTGGGACAGCGGGAGAAAACTCATCGAGCTGTCGCCTTCACCAATGGGCAGCACCCTGCCCGCCGCCTGGACGTTCGAGAAGAGGTTCGCGTGGGTGAGCATCACACCCTTGGGCGTCCCCGTCGTGCCCGACGTGTAGATCAGCGTCGCGACCGCCTGCGGGTCGAGAGAGGCGGCCTCCGCACGGAGCTCCTCGATCGACGTACCTGCGCTCCGCCCCCGCTCTCGAAAGTCCTCCCAGGACGTCAGCCCCCGGTGCCCTTCGTCTCCGTCGAAGACGACGATCGGAATTCCGGACATGCGCACCTGGTCGAGCGCGCGAAGCGCCTTGCGTCCCTGCTCCGCGGTCGAGGCGAAGACCAGCTTGACCTCGGCATCACCGAGGATGAAGGCGGCCTGGTCCGCCGGCAGCGTGTCGTAGATGGGCACGTCGGCGACGTGGGCGAGGATACAGCCCCAGTCCGCCAGCGCCCACTCGGTCCGGTTCTCCGACAGAATCGCGACCCGGTCTCCGGGTCGGAGGCCGGTCGCATGGAGCGCGGCGGCCACCTCGACGACGATCTCCGCCGTCGCCTCGATGTCCAGCGTCTCCTGCTCGTCCGAGTCGCCGACGAAATGCTGGTAGACGGGGGAGTCGCCCCCACGATCCAGCCGCTCGAAGAAGAGGTCCGCGAGCGTGCCGGGGGGGAGGTGGCCCGGGGCCGCGGCATAGTCGCTCATCGCGGCATCATCGCTCATGGGATTCAGCTCCGCTCGAGGCGGATATCCACGTCGATGTCGTCACGGAGTGAGTGGAGGACGCTGCAGTATTTCTCGCGCGAGAGATCGATGGCACGCTGGATCTTCGGTTCGTCCGACTCGGACGGCCCCGTGACCCGGTACGTCAGCCGGATCGAGGTGTAGCGCTTCGGCTCGGACTCGGCCCGTTCGCCCTCGGCATGCACCTCGAGCGAATCGATCTGGACGCGTGACTTTCCAGCGATCATCAGGACGTCGATCGCCATGCATCCGGCCACACCCATGAGCAGCGCGTCCATCGGCGAGGGCCCGGTCGAGCCCGAACTGTCGAGCGAAATGTCGGGTCCGCCATAGCCACCGGCGTCGAAGCGCAGACCTTCCCCGGTCCAGCGCAGCAGGGTCGACTTAGCGGCCATGGGAATCCGTCCCGCCGAGGTCCCGTTCGCCCGTCAGCTGGGCCATCGTGGCACGGGCGTGGCGTACATGCTCCTCGGCGAGGTCGTCGCGAGGCGCATTCTCGAGGAAGGCCCGCAGATGCCTCAGCGCGTCCTCATGCTGCTCGGCCCTCAGATACAGGAAGGCGAGTCCGTAGTGGGCCCCCGCCGCATCCGGCTTGCTCTTGAGGACATGCCGATACGTCTTCGCGGCTTCGTCGGTCATCCCGATCCGCGTATAGGAGATCGCGATCTGCTGGAGCACGACGGGATCCCCCGGTGCCTCCTTCAGGGCGAGGCGAAATGACGTGAGGGCCTCGTGGAACTTGCCGTCGTTCAGGAGTTCCAGACCCTCCCCGTAATAGTCGACGCGTCCCTCTTCACGAGGGGTGCCGAAGAGCTTGTTCAACCACGTCATCGACGATCCGCCAACTGCGAGGAAACTCGGTCCCGGACAGGACCACGCTGAAGCTACCGAGGCCCCGAAAGCGGTGCAACGCCGGGGGAAAGTGTTCGCGCACCTGGGGAGCGCTCCGCGACCACGGCCTCCGTCGCGTCGAGCCGCAGCGCGAGTCCTGCCTGCTCGAGGCGCGCGGCCGCGTCCGGAGGTGGGTCGAGGACCACCACTCGACTCCGCGGCGCGACCACTCGAGCCGCCGAGGCGACCCACCTCTCCATCTCCGCCCCCGCGATCAGGACGCCCCGCACGGTGGCTTCATGAAAGGGCAGCGTTCCGTCCGTCACGAGACGACTCCACGACGGTCCGGGGTGCGGGCGAGCGTCGGCACCGACCACCACCACTTCGAGATCATCGAGCCGCTCGGAAAGGCCCCGCGCCAGGTGCCCGACCGCCTCGGTCAGAACCGTCTGTGCGACGCCGGGTGTCAGCCCCAGCTCGCCTCCGAGCCCGAGAAGCGCCTGCGCGGTCTCCACCTCGCCGGCATCCGGCTGGGCCGGCACGGACGTGTCGGGAAGCTCGGTGCGGGGTGCCGGGCGGAGGTCACCCACACCCTGGTCGATGGGATACGCCTCCCGGCAGTTCGGGCATCCGAGCACACCCGACTCGATCCTGCGCTCCTCGAGTTCGTCCGCACGCAGGATGAGTCCGAAGGTCGGACCGCATCGCGGGCAGGTCAGTCGATCGGTGAGCAGGAGGTGCACGAAGGCGTCACTCCTCCTGCGGGCCGCCGATGGGCGGAGCCCACCCGGGCACCGGGCCGTACTGGGCCCACGAGGTGGGAGTCTCCCATATCCGAACCCAGGCGAGCCCCTCGGCCTGGACGTCGGGGAGTCGGTCACGGAGTCGGTCGTGGAAGTACTTCGCCTGCACCTCCGCCGACGTCGAGAGCCCCTCGAATTGCGGCAGGTCGTTGAGCAGGTGGTGGTCGAGCTCCTCGGCGAGAGCACGCAGTTCACGCTTCAGATCGACGAAGTCGAAGGCGAAGCCGTGGTCGCCCAGCTCGAGCACGGAGATCGCGGCCTCCACGACGTAGTGGTGCCCGTGGATGCGCGAACACTTGCCCTCGTAGTCCTCGAGGTAGTGGGCGCTGTCATAGTGCGCTCGGGCGGAGACGGTATACATGCTACCCCCGTTCGATCTGGAGCGACGGGACCCTCACATGCGAGGGCCGCGTCACGGCGAAGAGTACGGCTTCAGCCACATCTTCCGCACGCAGCATCTCGCTGCGGGCGGGCACTCCGGGGTTGGCATCCGGGTCCATCGGGTCCCAGATCGGAGTGTCCGTGGCGGCCGGCTCGACAAGCGTCGCCCGCACGCCCGTTCCGCGCAGCTCCTGGACGAGTACCTCGTGCATCCCCCGCAGCCCGAACTTCGCCGCGGAATACGCGCCGTTGGAGGGGAACGCGTGCCGACCGGCCACCGATCCGATCTGCACGAGATCTCCGCTGCCGCGATCGAGCATGTCGGGGAGAAGGGCGCGGATCACGAGGAAGGTGCCGCGGAGATTGACGTCGATCTGTCGGTCGAACTCGTCCACCGACGTCTCGTGGAGCGGCCGCATGACGAAGGATCCCGCCGAGTTCACCACGATGTCGGGCGGCCCGCCGGCCCGCTCTCGGAAGGTATCGAGAGCGTTCCAGACGTCGGCGTCTTCGGTGACGTCCACCGACCAGACGTCGCCACCACTTTCCGCGCAGGTGCGCGCGGCCGCCGAGGGGTCGCGGGCGAGTACATGGACCGACGCGCCGGCGGCGGCGAGCAGCCGCGTGGTGGCGAGGCCGATCCCCTTCGATCCGCCCGTGACGAGTACGGTGCGGCCCCGCAGGCCTCCCTGCTCCATCAGCGTCGGTGCATCGCGAGCCGCAGAAACTCCTCGCGGGTGGCCGGATCCTCGAGAAACGCGCCCCGCATGGCCGACGTGACCGTCGACGAGTTCTGTTTCTCGATGCCGCGCATCATCATGCAGAGGTGCGAGGCCTCGATCACGACGCCGACGCCGTGCGGCTTCACCACATCCCAGATCGCCTGCGCGATCTGTTCGGTCAGGCGCTCCTGTACCTGGAAGCGTCGCGAGAAGGTCTCGACGATCCGCGCGGTCTTGGACAGGCCGACGATCTGCCCGGACGGGATGTAGGCGATATGAACCTTCCCGAAGAAGGGCAGAAGATGGTGCTCGCAGAGCGAGTACATCTCGATGTCCTTGACGAGGATCATGTTGCGATGCCTCTCCTCGAAGAGAGCGTCCCCGATCACGTCCACGGGATTCCGCTCATACCCGCTGGTGAGGAACCGCATCGCCTTGTGCACCCGTTCGGGAGTCTTCTGCATCCCCTCCCGCTCGGGGTCGTCACCCAGGCGGCGGATCATCTCCGCGACGAGGCTCTCGAAAGACACATCGGTCAGGTCGTGCGCGCTCACGTCAGCTCCGTTCGGGCGCGGGGCCCGTGTATTCGACAAAATTCCTGGGCGTTTCATAGAGCACGATCCGCTCCAGATCGACACCGGGAGGCAAGCCGTCCTCGAGTCGCCCCCAGATCGCGATCACGAAGTTCTCCGTGGTCGGGTTGAGTCCCTCGAGCCACGCCACTTCGAGGTTGAGGTTCCGGTGGTCGACGTCGTCGATCACGCGGGAGTTCACCAGTTGCTTGAGCTCGCCGAGGTCCATCACATAGCCGGTCTCCGAGTCGGGCTCACCCGCCACGGTCACCTCGATCTCGTAGTTGTGCCCGTGCCAGTTCGGATTCGCGCAGGGGCCGAACACCTCGGCGTTCCGCTCGTCCGACCAGTCCGGTCGATGAAGCCGATGGGCCGCGTTGAAGTGAAGGCGGCGGGTAACGCGAACTCGGGGCACGGGACGATCCTGTTCGAGACGGGCTGGGTGACGGGCGACTTCGACGATCGGCAGGTACCCGCAGTCGAAGCGTACGATCCGGTCGGACTCGCTGCGCCGGGCTCGGCGGGAGGGGTGACATCCCGGGGGTCCCGAAGGAGCCCGGGCGGGGACCATGCAAAAAAAAGGGCCGGTGCCGCGAAGGCACCGGCCCCAAAACGCACCGAGGGGGGTTTATTGAAGCCCGGTTGTAATGATTGGTGACTTCCCCGTCGCTTCCGCAGTCCTTCGAAGAGGCGTTGCGTCCGCAACAGAAGCCAGCCCCGGCTTCTCGTGTGTTGGCTCAATAAAGAGGCCCTCGGCACGTGAATGAGAAGGTAGGCGAACCCTCCCACCGGCGCAACGGACGAGGGCGGTGGCCTACTCCCTCAGGCCCCGCAGAATGCCGAGATTCCGCTCGTCGGCGGGGTCACCCTGCTTCCCCTTCGGCGTCTCCAGAATCTTCGGGATATCCGTCATCCGATCGTCGTTCATGATCTTCCGGAATGGTTCGATCCCCATCGTGCCCTCGCCGATCTCGGCGTGACGGTCCTTGTTCGAGCCGAAGGGGTTCCGCGAGTCGTTCATGTGGAAGAGATGGAGCCGATCCATCCCGATTACGTCGTCGAATTCGGCCCAGACGTCGTCCCAGCCCTCCGCGATATCGTACCCGGCCGCCCAGGCGTGGCAGGTGTCGAAGCAGATACCGAGCCGGTCTCGCTGGTCCTCCTCCACCAGCTCGATGATCTTCGCCAGATTCTCGAAGGTGGCTCCGATGGTCGTTCCGGTCCCCGCCGTGATCTCGAGCAGAATCTTCATCTCCCCGCCCTCCGCCCTCAGGGCCTTGGTGAGGCCATGGGCGTTCGCCTCGATCCCGCGATCGAAGTCACGGTCCGTCGCGTTCCCGGGGTGCGTCACGACGAGGTCGACACCGTAGGCCCGGCATCTGGAGAGCTCCGCGGCGAACGATCGCACGGACCGCTGCCACAGCGTTTCATCCGGAGAGGCGAGGTTGATCAGGTACGAATCGTGAGCGGCCACGAGGTCGATGTCGTACTCCTCGCGGGCCTCGTCGAACGCATTCGCGCGCTTGTCCGAAATCGCCGGGTCCGCCCAGCGATTCGGCATCTTCGTGAACAGCTGCAGCACCGCGGCACCTATGTCCGCGGCCCGCTCGGGAGCGCGATCCGCTCCGCCCTTCACCGAAACGTGCGCGCCGAGTTCGTCCTTTCCGTTCGCTGCCATGCCTTCCGGGTGTATGAGTTGAGGATCGACACCCCGAGTCCACGTCGAGGAACGGGGTGTCCAACATGCTGTCCTATCCGCCGGTCTGCTCGCGCTCGCGCAAGAAAGAATCACCCCGCGTCATCGTCGACCGGCGCGGAGAACCGTCGTTGCAGATGTCATATTACTCCGGAACGCCCGGATTGGTCATCGAGCGCACGTCGAGTGCTCGGTCCAGAACGCCGGAATCCAGCAGGCCCCGCTCCTCCACGACCTCTCGGACGGAACGGCCTTCCTTCGCTGCCTGCTTGGCGATCTCCGACGCCACGTCGTACCCGACATGAGGGTTGAGAGCCGTCGCGATCGACGGATTCCGCTCGAGCAGCTCACGTGCCCGATCCTCGTTCACCGTGATTCCCGTCACGCAGCGGTCGGTGAATGTACGCGCGCTCCCCGCGAGGATCGTGATCGACTCCAGGAGCGCCTGAGCGAGCACCGGCATCATCACGTTCAACTCGAAGTTCCCGCGCTGCCCCCCCACCGTGATGGTGGTGTGATTCCCCATGACGCGTGCCGCGACCATCATCATCGCTTCCGCCTGCACCGGATTCACCTTGCCCGGCATGATCGAGCTGCCCGGCTGGATGGCCGGCAGGGAGATCTCGTGAAGACCGGACGTCGGTCCGCTCGCCAGCCACCGGATGTCGTCGGCGATCTTCATGAGTGACGTCGCGACCGTGTTCAGTGCGCCGGACGTGCTGACCACCGCGTCCTTCGCGCCCTGAGCCTCGAAGTGGTTCTCCGCCTCGGTGAAGGCGATACCGGTCGCATCGGCGATCCGACCGATCGCGAGGGCCGGAAAATCGACATGGGTGTTGATCCCGGTCCCGGTCGCCGTACCGCCGAGCGCGAGCTCCTCGAGTTCGGCCGCCGCGGACCGGATCCGCCGGACCCCTCGCCGCACCTGATGTGCCCATCCACCGAACTCCTGGCCGAGGCGAACCGGGGTCGCATCCATGAGGTGCGTCCGCCCCGACTTGACCACATGGTCGAAGGCCTCGGCCTTCTCCTGCAGCGCCTCCGCCAGGTGCGACAGCGCCGGAACCAGCTCCTCCTCGATGGCGACCCGGGCCGCCACGTGGATGGCTGTCGGGATCACGTCGTTCGAGGACTGTCCGAAGTTCACATGGTCGTTCGGGTGGACGTCGCCCTCACCGGCGAGGGCCTCGTTGGCGAGATGTGCGATGACCTCGTTGGCATTCATGTTGGTCGACGTGCCCGACCCGGTCTGGTAGATGTCGAGCGGGAACTGATCGTCGAATTCCCCCGCTGCGACCCGGGCCGCAGCCGAGGCGATCGCCTCGGCCACCTCGGCCTCGAGGTTGTCGATCTCTCCATTCGCCTCCGCCGCCGCGCGCTTGACCATGGCGAGAGCCTGGATGAAGCGACGGCCGAAGCGCTGACCGCTGATCGGGAAGTTTTCCACCGCGCGCTGGGTCTGCGCTCCGTAGAGGGCGTCGGCGGGGACCCGGACCTCACCGAGGGAGTCCTTCTCTATGCGGTACTCTGTCATGGTCTGGATGCGTCGGAATGAGCGTCGTCGAGGCGTCGTCGCGTGCTGGGCAGACGACTGCGGCACACGGCCTCCAAGAATACGAAGAGGGCGTCGCGGAGCGAAGCGAGCGACCGGGGGTATGTCCCCGTCATGCGTCCTTTCCTGTTTCTGCAGCTGCGTCCCGAGGCCGAGGTCGCCGGCGACGAATTCCGCGCCGTTCTCGAGTACGGAGGACTCACGCCCGACGAAGTAGAACGCGTTCGAGTCGACCAGCAGGGCGTTCCGGACGTCGACGTCGGGAAATACGCCGGCATCCTCGTGGGGGGCAGCCCCTTCGAGGTGACCACCCCCGAAGACCGCAAGAGCGATCTCCAGCGCCGTATGGAGGCCGGATTCGTGCCTCTGCTGGAGCGAGTGCTCGCCGCCGACAGTCCCTTTCTAGGCGCATGTTCCGGCCACGGGCTGCTGGGCGGTTTCTGTGGTGTGGCGATGTCGGGACGCTACGCGGAGACGGTGGGCCCCGCGGAAGTCGAGCTGACCGACGAGGGACGCCGCGATCCTCTTCTGGACGGGTTTCCCGATCGATTCGGTGTCTTCCTCGGCCACAAGGAGGCGCTCGACGAACTGCCGTCGGGGGCCGTCCTGCTGGTCCGCGGTCGTCGCTGCCCGATCCAGATGTTCCGGATGGGGGACCACGTGTATTCCACGCAGTTCCACCCGGAGGGCGACCCCGAGGGCTTCAGTCTCCGGATCCGCTTCTACCGGGACCATGGGTACTTTCGGCCCGAGGAGGCGGACGCCCGTCTGGCCGCGGTGTCCGGTGTCCACACTCCCTGGGCGCAGCGACTGCTCCGCAGGTTCGTCGACCGCTACCGGGATCCCGCGTAAGCTCGTTCGACCGGTGGAGGTCTCGTCGGACGACCCGGAGTCAGAAGGGGAAGCCGACGACCGTGGGGGTCGCGCCACCGAGCCACAGCACCGCCCCGGCCACCACCGGGATCACCAGATTGTCGTCGACGAGCCCGGGTGCGATCTCGGAAAGCGCGGCGGCGGCCGAGGCCAGGGCCGCGAGGGGCCATCCCACGAGAGGCACGAGCACGGCGGTGCCCACGACCCAGAAGGTGGCGGTCCCCTCGATCGTGCCCTTCCCGAACGGTCGCCGCCCCACGAGCCGTCCGACCACACCGGCGGCGGGATCCGCGACGGCCAGGAGCAGGATCGCTCCACCTGCGAGCGGAGGGGGAAACAGCGTGAAGGACACGAGCGCACCCAGCGCATACCATGTCGACGAGGCCAGGCCACGCGCTTCCCGGGGGGAGGCCAGACCCGAGAAGAAGCGAAAGAAGACCCGATTCACCCGGGTCGTGCGCAGCCGGGTCACGTCGAGCGCGAGCCCCGCGAAGAGCGCGATCGTGAGGAGCGTCAGGGTCGTCCCTCGAGACCAGCCGGCCAGGAAGGGTACGAACACGATCACGACCCCGCTCGCGGCATGGAAGACCCGACGCCACGGCTGGAGGCCTTCGGTTCGGGACACGAGGTGCGCGAGCTCGGGCTCCGTACTGGTCGGCGGGTCGGGTGAGTTGCTCATGGTGTCGGAAGATATACCGGCGGGGACCTCGATCGGGAGGTGGGTTCCAGCGCATGGCCGTGCGAGCGGACGTGTCGCGAGGCCCATGTGGGGTGCCGGGGTGGTGCGGATGCGTGCCGAGATGAAACGTTGGTACCTCTGGACACGTCCTCGTACCGTGTACACGGGTTCGGTCGGGCCGGAGCGCCGAGCCGGGAAAGTGCCGTGTCAGGGGTGAGGACCGTGCGCCGTGAGATGAACCGGTATCCTCATCCGTCGCCCGAACGAGGAGATAGGGCCCAGAATGTTTCCGAGAATCGGTTCCTACGACGAACGCCTGCTGCTCGCGCTCGTCGCCCGCAGACGGCCCTTTCTCGATCTCGTCATGCGCGGTCTCACACGCCTCGCCGACTGGCCGGTAGCCGTGGTCCTGACCCTGCTCGTGATGGGTGGCATCGTGCCCGGTCTCCAATCGACCGGCGTTCGAATGGCGTGGACGCTGGCCCTCTCGCATCTCGCCGTCGAGGTCCTCAAGCGGGTGTTCACCCGGGAGCGCCCGAGCTTCGAGCCCGGCCTGACCTGGCTGGTCAACGTGCCCGACCGCTTCAGCTTTCCCTCCGGCCATGCCACCGCGGGGATGTCGATGGCTCTCCCGCTGGCCATCGGCGTCGGCGGATTCACCGGAGGGGCCGTACTTCTGGTCGGCGTCGCCGTCGGCCTGTCCCGATGCTACCTGGGAGTACACTACCCCGGAGACGTGCTGGCCGGGTGGGGACTCTCCGTGCTCACCCTTCTGGGAGTCGTGTTTTTCGGCCTCGCCTGAGCGCCGGCCCGCCCGCTACTTCCTCGGTGGTGCGCTGGGGCGCATCTCCACCCGGCTGAGCAGCGTCCGTTGCGGCTGACCCATCACATGGAGCACCGTCTCGGCCACGTCGCCGGGCTGAATCGCCCACGGCCGGTCCTCGTCGGCCTCGAAGAACCCGGTATCGACCGATCCGGGCATGATGATCGCCGCTCTGATATCGTCGTAGCGGAGATCCAGCATCATCGCCTCGGTCATTCCGAGAAGCCCGAACTTGGAGGCGTTGTAGCCGACGCCGCCGGCGAAGGTATTGCGGCTGGCGAGCGATCCGATGTTGACGATCCACGCATCGTTCGCCACGACGAGCGGGGGCAGGGCCGCCTTCGTCATGTAGAAGACGCCGTCGAGATTCGTGCGGATCTGCCGGTCCCACTCGTCGTTGGACATCTCCCGGATCGACTTGAAGATCCCGAGCCCCGCGTTGTTGACGAGGATATCCAGGCCCCCGAACCGATCGGTCACGGTCTCGATCGCGGCCGTGCAGGCCTCCGGATCCCGTACGTCGCACTCCAACCCGAGTACGGTATCGGGCTGGTCGCCGGCGATGTCGCGGGCGGCCTCCTCGGCGCGCTCGGCGCTTCTCGAAGTGAGCACCACGCGAGCCCCGTGGGCGCGGAGGGCGGATGCGATGGCATGGCCGATTCCGGCGGAGCCTCCCGTGACGAGAGCAACGCGGCCGTCGAGGTCGATCATGGGGACGGGGGTGGTGGGAACGAGCGATCGATGTCACGCTCAGACGACCCGTCCGGCCTTCCCGTGTTCCGCTCCGGCCCCGTCCCTGCGTGCATCGCGTCGCCCTCGTACTCGACCCCTCCCCCGCCCTCCTGCCGCCCCTGGTACGCGGCCTGGGAGCGGCCGGCTACGACGTAGCCTTCTCCGCTCCTCGCGGGGCCGCTCGCGGCGTCACCGCCGAACTGCGCGGTTCGGGACGTCGCGGGCTGGCGCTCGATCGAACGATGGATCCCGACGAGGTCGTCCAACGGGTTCGGGACGAGCTCGGGCGCCTCGACCTCGTGATCGTGGAGCCCGGACGCGTGGAGGAGGTGCCCGAGGTGCACACCGCGCGAAGAGGCGCCGAGGTGGATGCCAGCGGGGCATCCGCGATCGGGGCCGCACGGATCGCCCTGGAACTTCTCGGGGAGACCCACGGGTCGATCGTGCGTCTCCTCCGCCCCGCCGGCACCGACGAGCCGTCGTCCCTCGAGGGACACGACGTGGCGGCCACGCGACGGCTCGGACTCAGCCTGGGCTCACGCGTACGGGTGAATGGGGTGGCGATCCCGCGATCCGCCCGCGAGGGAGTCGCGACGGACCGGACGTCGCACGCCGTGGTGCGGGCCGTCCTGTGGCTGGCCGGGTCCGATCTCCTGAATGGCGAGATCGTCTCGATCGACGACTGAGCCGGGGCGGCGGCGGGGACGTCGGCCCGCGCCATCCCGCCAGACGGGGGCGGGGGTGGGACGCATCCCATGCCGCCGGAGCCGATACCGCGTCAGTCGCCGGTGACCGATTCGACGGGCGACGGATCCAGCTCCAGCGTGAGCCACCGTTCCGCTTCGAGGGCGGCCTGACACCCCATGCCCGCCGCCGTGATCGCCTGTCGGTAGAAGTCGTCCGTGATGTCACCCGCTACGTAAACCCCCGGGATATCGGTCGCCATCCGACCCGGGTTGGGCAGCTGCACGTAGCCGTTCTCCTTGAGGGGAAGCTGGTCCTCGAGAAACCCGACGTTCGGCTCGTGGCCGATCGCGACGAACATCCCCCCGACCTCCAGTTCGGAGGCATCCCCGGTGACCGTGTCCTCGAGCGCGAGCTTCTCCACGAAGTCGTCGCCATGTACCTCCGTCACGACCGTATTCCAGAGGACCTCGATCTTCTCGTTCTCCAGCGCGCGCTCCGCCATGATCGGCGACGCCCTGAATTCGTCGCGCCGATGGATGATGAACACCTTCGCCGCGAAGTTCGTCAGATAAATCGCCTCTTCCATCGCCGAATCCCCGCCGCCGACCACGGCCAGCCGTGCCTCACGGAAGGCCGGGAGAGCGCCATCACAGACGGCGCAGGCCGACACGCCGCCACCGACACGAGCGAGCCGCTCCTCACCGGGCACCTCGAGCCACCGCGCATTCGCACCGGTGGCGATGATGACCGCGTCCGCCTCGATCTGCTTTCCGCCGCTCGTATGGAGGACCTTCGGCTGGGCGGAGAGGTCGACCGAGACCACATCCTCGGTGATCACCCGCGTGTCGAAGCGTCGAGCCTGCTTCTTGAACGCCATCATCATCTCGGGACCGGTGACTCCGTCCGGAAAGCCCGGATAGTTCTCGACGTCGGTCGTGAACATGAGCTGCCCCCCCGGGATCATGGTGCGCGAGCCCGCCCCCTCGATCACCAGCGGATCGAGGTTGGCCCGCGCGGCGTAGATGGCGGCCGTCCAGCCCGCCGGGCCGGATCCGATGATGACGACGCGTTCCTTTTGATCGGGCATGGCGTTCGGTGATGTGCGGGTGAAGATCTGTCTGCAGGCGCTCGACGGTCGGTCGCCGACTCGGGACCGGCAGGAGTCGAGCGCCGAGCGCTACTTGAAGGCCTTGTTGCTCGTCGAGTGGCCCGGGTTCACACGGGCTTCGGGGTTCACGTATCGGGTTGCCTGATTGGCGGCCACGGCACCCTCCGCGAAGCCGGTCGAGATCAGATCGAGCTTTCCGTCGTAGTCCACCAGGTCGCCGGCCGCCCACACGCCTTCGAGGCTCGTGCGCATCGTCTGATCCACCACGATTCGGCGCCCCCCGTCGGCGAGTTCGAGCCCCCACTCCTTGATGGGGCCGAGGTCCGGCTTGAATCCGAGAAAGGTGAGGACCGAGTCGACATCGAGTCGCAGATCCTCATCCGTACGGTTGTCGAAGACGGTGATGCCGTCGACGGTTCCGTTTCCGTGAATCTCCCGGACCTCGTGGTAGGTCAGAAGCCGGATCTGGCCGGCGTCACAGGCTTTCTCCATCTGGGCCACCGACGCCTCGTGTGCACGGAATCCGTCCCGACGATGAACGAGAGCCACGTCGGTGCAGAGATCCTTGAGGATGAGGGCCCAGTCGAGGGCGGAGTCTCCGCCGCCGACGATCGCCACACTCCTTCCCCGGTAGCTCTCGGGATCCTTGACGGCGTAGTGGACACCGTTGTGGAGAAGCTCGTGGTAGCCCGGAACCTCGAGCGTACGCGGCTCGAAGGCCCCCTTCCCTCCGGCGATGAGAACGGACTTCGACCTGTAGCTGCCCCCGCGGCACCCCAGCACCCACTCGTCGCCGTCACGCTCGAGAGAACGGACCTCCTCGTCGAGCAGCACGTCGGGATCGAACTGCATCGCCTGTGCGATCAGCCCCGTGGCGAGATCCTTCGCCAGCACCTTCTGGAAGCCCCCGACGTCGTAGATGTACTTCTCCGGATACAGTGCCATGAGCTGCCCACCGAGTTCCGGGAGGGAGTCGATGATACGCACGGAGAGGCCGCGCATGGAGGCGTAGAAGGCGGCGTAGAGGCCGGTGGGGCCGCCGCCGATGATGGTGAAATCGCGAACGTCGGTCATATCGATGAAGGCCGCGGACGCACGAAACTGCGTCGCGAGAAGGGTATGCGGTTCTCTGGCGAATCGGAGAAAGAAGTCTAACCCGCCGCCGCCGAGCGATAAACGCCCTCCTCAGCCCTCGGCCTCCGCGGACTGGCGGTCGTAGATGCGGCTCTCCCGGTAACGTTCGACGAGTCGAACCACCACGAGCTTCACGCCCGTGGCGATCGGCACCGCGAGCAGCAGCCCGACGAATCCGAGGTAGTAGCCGCCCGCGGACAGAGCGAGCACCACCCAGACCGGGTGCAGACCCACGGAGTCGCCCACGATACGCGGGGAGATGACGGTCCCCTCCAGCGTCTGCACGACCCCGAAGACCACGGCGACCTTCAGAAGCGAATACCCGACCGCTCCGCTGGTGAGGGCGACTGCGACGGCCGGCAGGAGCGACAGCAGGAGGCCCAGGTACGGCACGACCGAGAACACGGTCACGAGACCGCCGATCAGGAAGGCGTACGGGAACTGCCAGATCCACAGACCTATGGCCGTGAGCGCCCCCATCGCGAGCGCCACCGTGATCTGGCCCCGGAGGTAGCGTCCGAGGAGATCGTCGTACTCCTGGGCGAAGGCGAGCACCTGCTCGTGACGCTTCCTCGGCAGGAGACCCTCGAGGCGGTCCATGAAGCCGTCCCAGTCCCGCAGCAGGTAGAAGGCGATCACCGGCGTCAGCACCACGTAGCCGAGGAGCGCCACCGCGGCTCCGAGCCCACGTCCCACACCGAGCACCGCCGCCCAGCCCCGGTCGGCCAACTGGGCCTGCTGCTCCTCCAGCATCTGCGCCACCGCCTCTCCGTCGATCTGCTGGAGCCGGTCCGCGATCGCGCCACCCACACCCGGGAGACCCGCCAGCCACGCCTCGAAGTTCCGTGCCCACGACTGGATGCGATCGACCAGGGTCGGAAGGTCCCGGATGAAGTCCGACCCCTGCCGGCCGAGCGCCGGAACGCCGAAAACCACGATCGCCGCGATGCCGAGGACGGCCGGAACCGCGAGCAGGATGATGGCCATCGTACGTCCGATGCCCCGCGCCTCAACCCGGTCGACCAGCGGATCGAGCAGATAGGCGAGGCCCATGGCGACGAGGAAGGGTGCGAGCAGCCCCCCGGTCGTCGTGAGCACCCACAGGGCGGTGATCGCACCGAGCGCGACGAGCAGCCCGGTGATCCCGTCGTGCTCCCTGAAGGGGTGGAGCGTGACCCACGCCAGACCGAACATGACGGGCGGCGCCAGGACGCCTTGCGCCACGAACAGGAAGGCCGCCACGGCGAGGACCGCCAGTGCGACGCGCAGATGGGTGATCCGGTCGGTCCCGGCGGAGTCCACCGCTCAGACCTCCAGCCCGGGGGGATCGGACACCATCATGTCCCGTGCGGTCTCCAGCACGGCGCCGGCATTCTCGTAGGTGATCCGGCCGAGTGCCTCGTCGAGGGGGAGCCAGACACACTCGGTGATCCCCTCCTTCTCCTCGGGCACGGCCTCACCGGATTCGGAGCCGATGAGGTAGAAGGTGCAGTACTTGTGTACCAGCGTACCGCGCAGCCGAAAGTACCAGTCGATCTTGTCGATGCACGGACCGAGCCGCAGGTCGGCGAGACCGGTCTCCTCCGTCACCTCGCGAAGCGCGGCTTCGGCGGGCGATTCCTCCCCCTCCAGATGGCCCTTCGGGAGTCCCCAGTTCTTGTAGGGATCCCGGATCAACAGGACATGCACCACGCCGTCGATCCGGCGCAGCACGACGCCACCGGCGCTTTCCTGGAGCTCGGCACCGGAGCCGGAGGAGGCGGGCGAAGGCCGATCGATCACGACGTTCTCCGACGCATCAGAAGATCGAAAGCCGCACGTACCGGCCCGGATTTTCGCGGAAGTCTCGGAGCAGCAGCTCGAGTTCGACGAGCACGGAGTTGGTCTGCCCCACCAGCGCGGTGTCGGCCAGCAGCTGACCGACGAACCCCTCCCCGGATTCCACACGTGCCGTGATCCGGTCGATGCGGGCGAATGCAGAGTCGGCGCGGGCGAGCGTCCGCGTGATCTCGTCGGTAGAGCCGGCAACGCCGGTGGTGATGCCGGCGAGGTTGTCCGCCGCGACCTCGACATCGGCGAAGATGGAATCGAGCTGTGCCTCGGCCATGACGCCGTCCAACCGATCCAGCGTGGACCGACCCGCCGCCGCCGCTGCGCTGACCTCGCTCGCGGCGGACCGGATGTCGTCGGTCACCTCGGTGAACGAGCCCGCCTGCTCGGAGGTGAAGTCCAGCAGCGTGGCCGAGATCTGCTGGAGATTACCGATAGCCCGCCGAAGATCCTCGGCGGTTTCCTCGGTGAAGGCCTCCTCCACGCGCTGCGAAAGGATGGAGAGGTTCTCGCTGATCTCGTTGGCCGTCGCGGTCAGGCGGGAGATGTCCGGAATCGTGTACCCACCGAGGACCGGAATGCCGGGCCGGGACGGCTCGACGCCGAGGGAGTCGACGTTCAGGTAGTCGAAGCCCGGGAGTCGGGAGGCGGAGATGATCTCGACCTGCCAGTCGCCGAAGAGCGACTCCGGCGCGATGAGAGCCGCAGCATCCTCCGGAAGCGACAGATCGCTGTCGAGGTAGACACGCACCCGGATCGCGTCCCCCCCCTCCACCACCGAGAACGCCCGGACCCGGCCCATCGGGACGCCCCGATACTTGACCGGATTTCCCTCACGAAGCTGGCCGATGTCCCGAACCACGACCTCGAGCGGGATGTTTTCGCTGCCCAGGCCGGACCCGGACAGCCAGAGGCTGCCGGCGACCGCGACGGCGATTCCACCGAGGACGACGCTGCCGACCAGCAGTTCCCGTCCAATACTCACGAGGCCTCCTCGATGAGGTCCGGCCGCCCTTCCACGAACCCGCGCACGACCGGGTCGTCCGAGTCGCGGATCTCATCCGGCGGACCGAACTGGCGAACCCGTCCGTCGTGCAGCATCGCGATCCGGTCCGAGATGCGGTAGGCGCTGTCCATGTCGTGAGTGATCACGACGGAGGTCACCCCGAGACTGTCGCGCATTCGAAGGATCAACTCGTCCACCATCGAGAGGGTGACCGGATCCAGTCCGGTCGTGGGTTCATCGTACAGAAGGTATGCCGGTTCGAGCGCGATCGCTCGTGCCAGCCCCGCGCGCTTCTTCATTCCACCGGACAACTCCGAGGGATACTGCTCGTCGACCCCTTCGAGGTCCACCCGGGCAAGGGACGAGCGGACCCGGTCGGTGATCTCCGCCTCCGACATTCCCTCGATCCGCCGGAGTCCCATGGCCACATTCTCCGCGATCGTCATCGAGTCGAAGAGCGCCGCGAACTGAAAGACGTACCCCACCTTCCTGCGGGCGTCGTAGAGCTCCGATCCCTCCAGCACGTCGATGCGCTGATCATCCACCCATACCTCGCCGGCGTCCGGCTTCAGGAGTCCATTCGCGTGCTTGAGGAGGGTGGACTTTCCTTCACCCGATCCGCCGATCACGCTCACCGTCTCTCCCTTTTCGACGCGGAGCGAGAACCCCTTCAGGACCTTCGTGTCCCCGAAGGCCTTGTGGACGTCCTTCAGCTCGATGCTCATGCGTCGATCATGCCGACCTCAGAGGAGCGTGGCCGCCCAGAAGGCGTCCAGGACGAGAATGATCATCGACGAGACGACGACGGCGCGTGTCGTGGCACGGCCGACGCCTCTCGCACCACCCCGGCAGGTATAGCCGAAGAACGCACCGACCGAGGTCACGGTCGCTCCGAATGTCGCCGACTTGAACAACGCGAACTGAACGTCGTACGGGTCGAAGAAGAGACGGAGGCCCCGTACGAACTGGGGCGTGGCGAGGTCGAGCAGGGCGATCGACGTGAGCCAGCCCGCCGCGATTCCGGTGGCGATCGCGAAGCTGATGACGATCGGGAACATGAGCGTTCCCGCGAGCACGCGAGGGACGACCAGATAGGCGACGGGATCGTAGGCCAGTGACTCGAGGGCGTCGATCTGCTCGGTCACACGCATGGTCGCGATCTCGGAAGCGTTGCTCGCCCCCACCCGACCGGACAGTGCGAGCCCCGTGAGCACGGGTCCCAGCTCCAGGATGATCGTCTTGCCGACGAGAGCACCCACGAAGTACAGCGGCACGGTACCGACGAAGGTGTAGGACGCCTGGATCGCCAGAACCACGCCCGTGAAGGCCGCGATGAAGAGGGCGAGCGGGATCGACGCCACGCCGATGCTCACCATCTCCGGAATCAGCAGAGGGCCCCACATGTCGACCTTCCGGAGCGACCGGCCCGCGTCGACCGAGAGAAGCGCCCCCCGTCCGATCGCAGAGACGAACGACGTCGTCGTGCGACCTACCCAGCGAACCGGGGAGAGAAGGGAATCCATGGCTGGAACCTCTCACCGTGAGGGCGGCAATCCGCCCTCGATGGTGAACTCGATCTCTTCCGTCGACTCGTCGGGCCCGGGCACTTCACAGACGATGCGAATCCTCTTCACCCGTCTCCGGGGGTCCAGGATCGACACCTGCACGTCGAGATCCTGGGGGGTCGAGCGAATGCCCGTCCTGATCCGCCGGCCCGGGCGACTCTTCCGCCCCGAGACCGGATTGCGATAGAGCGTCTTGGTCGACTGCCGACCCGATTCGAGGCTCCGGGTGACCTTCATCAGCCGAAACCAGTCGGGCTGATAGTGCACCTCGTACTCGTGGCCGCGCTGATCCGCGCCGGACCCTTCGCGGTTGTGTCGTGCCATGAAGGCCTTCCGCACGAGGCGGACATATGGAGGCGGGTTCCGAAAAATCCCGAAAGGCTATCGTTTCCGGGGACCGCCCGAATGTCAAGAAAGTACGTCTTGATGCGACATCCCGGCACTCCGGACCCGCGAACCGCCTCGAGGGCATTCGGGCATTTATCCGGCCGAATCGGGTCTTGCCCACCCCGGCCATCCGCTGTACCCTCCCGGGGTCGCGGAATCCGAAGCATCGCCGTTCCCCCGCGTCAGCCCCACCCATCGCTCGCCGCCCCGACCCGCGGCATCTCCGGGTCGACCCCGATCGACGATTCAGTGGATATCGCCGAACTCAGAAACAAGACCGTGGGTGCCCTCCAGACGATGGCCGAAGAGCTGTCGGTCAAGGGCGCCTCCGACATGAGCCGACAGAAGCTCATCAACCGGATCCAGAAGACGCTGTTTCACCAGAACGTGACGCTCGAGGCGTCCGGCGTTCTGGAGACGCTTCGGGAGGGATACGGCTTTCTCCGCTCCCCCGAGTGGAGCTACCTGCCGGGCCCGGACGACATCTACGTCAGTCCGGCCCAGATCAAGCGCTTCCAGCTCCGGACCGGCGACACGATCGCGGGCACCGTCCGACCGCCGCGGAAGCGCGAGCGGTACATGGCGATGCTCAACATGAAGTCGGTGAACGGGCTGGACCCGGAGGAGGGGGAAGACCGACCCGATTTCGACGAACTTCGGCCGCAGTATCCCGACGAGCGACTTCGGCTCGAGCGCGACGACGGGAATCTCTCGATGCGGGTGATGGATCTCGTCGCACCGATCGGGAAGGGTCAGCGGGGCCTCATCGTCTCCCCGCCGAAGGCCGGCAAGACGATGCTTCTTCAGGACATCGCCCACTCGATCTCGGAGAACCACCCGGAGGTCGAACTCATCGTGCTGCTCATCGACGAGCGACCCGAGGAGGTCACCGAGATGAAGAGCAAGGTGAAGGGCGAAGTCATCGCCTCGACATTCGACGAGTCGGCCAAGCGTCACATCCAGGTGGCCGAGATGGTCATGGACAAGGCGAAGCGACTGGTCGAAGCGGGGCACGACGTCGTCATCCTCCTCGACTCCGTGACCCGGCTCGCGAGGGCCTACAATTCGGCCATGCCCCGTTCGGGTCGCATCATGTCGGGCGGAATCGACGCGAATGCGCTCCAGAAGCCCAAGCGGTTCTTCGGGGCGGCCCGAAAGCTCGTCGCCGGCGGGTCGCTGACGATCGTCGCCACCGCTCTGATCGAGACCGGCAGCCGCGCCGACGACGTGATCTTCGAGGAGTTCAAGGGCACCGGAAACATGGAGATCATCCTCGACCGGATGATCTCCGACCGCCGCGTTTTCCCGGCGATCGACATCAACCGATCGAGCACCCGGAAGGAGGAGCTCCTGCTCAACGAGATGGAGCGAAACCGCGTGTTCCTTCTTCGAAACTTCCTCGGGGACATGCCGGCCAATGAAGCCATCGAGTTCCTCCTGGACCGGATGAAGCGTCATCCGACCAACGAGGACTTCATGGACGCGATGGCGGCCGGCGGATGACGGCAACGGGCGGGAGAGCGGGGTGAGTGATCCGTCCGAGGTCGCGGACGCTCGCCTCGGCGAGGCGCTGGAGGCGTCGGGCGCCCGCGACCCACGCGAGTTCTATCGTGAGCAGCTGAAGGCTCTCCGGGAGGCCGATGAGGACGCCTACCGGCAGGCGGTGTCGTACTACCGCGACACGCTCATTCCGTCGATCGCGGACGGCTCGTCGGAGCCGCTCCCGGCGTGGACCGAGTACGGAAGGCGACTGGCGGAACTGACCGAGCCCGGACGTACGGTCGAAGTCGACCCGTCCGGGCGTGCGTCCGAGTGGGAGAGGTGGAAGCAGGACGCGCTCGTCCTCCACCTGCCGGAGGAAGCCCGGACTCGGGCGATCCTCGTTCAGCTGCCCCCGGAGCCCTCGGCGGCGCAGCGCGCCACCTATTCCTGGCTGGTCGCGGGTCGCAACAAGCTGCCCGACGCCTGACCCAGCGCCTCCTTCGGCTCCGGTTCGGGCGCCGCGGTCCGACCCGGGGTCGGAGAACGAGTCGGAGGCGGGGTCGTCAGTCCTCCACCATGTACGCGATCCCCCAGGCACCGGTACCGAGGTGGGTCGAGATCACCGGGGTGGCCGGGGCATCGAGGACCTCCACATTCGGCCCGAAGTGAGACCGCAGCGCGCCGGCCACCTGCGGCGCGATCTCGGCGCACCCCACGTGCACCACCCCGAACCGCACCCTCTTCGCGTCTCCGACCTTGTCCTTTACGGTGTCGATCATCGCGCGATGGACTCGGTGGCCCCGGCTGCTGCCGAACGCCTTTCCGGCGGGTTCGACGACGCCTTCCCGATTGAGCCACAGGATCGGCTTCACGTTGAGCATGGACCCGAGGAGTGCCCGCCCACGACCGACGCGCCCCGAGGCGATCAGGCGGTCGAAGGTCTCCACCGTGAACAGAATCCCCGAACGTTGCCGGATCCGCGTGATCTCCTCCGCGATCTCCTCCGGCGGCATCGCGAGTTCGGCCAGCTCCGAGGCCTTCAGCACGAGAAGCCCCTCGAGCAGAGACGCACCCAGCGTATCGACCACGGTGACCTCGGCTCCATGTACGCGCTTCGCGGCGGCCTGCGCCGACCCCAGCGTGCCGGACAGCGTCGAACCGAGAACGACGGCGAGCACGTGCTCTCCATCCTCCGCGGCCCGGTTGAAGGTCTCGAGGAAGTCCGCAGGGGACGGCTGCGAGGTCGTCGGGAGCGTATCGGGCTCGTCCGCGAGCCGACGCTGGAACTCCTCCGCGCTGATGTCCACACGATCCCGCAGTGTCCGATCACCGTCGATGAGCGCCAGTGGCGTGATGTGCATGCCGTGGGCGCGGACCACCGTCTCCGGAAGGTCGGCGGCGGAGTCGGTGACGATCGAGACGGGCCGGCGAGCGAGTGCGATGTGCCCACCCTCGGTGGACTTGCCCAGGGTGGCATGCTGCGCCCGCATGTCTTCCGCCTTGTGCGTCTCGAGGCGCCCCTTCTTCCGGAGCCAGTCGAAGACGCCTTCGGGGTCGTCCGTGTGGATGTGGATCTTCAGGACATCCTCCGCGCGGATCACGATGAGGGAATCGCCGCGTTCCCTGAGCCAGTCCCTGGCCTCGGCCTGGGTCGGCAGCGCCTCACCCCGGACGAGCGCCTCGGTACAGAAGCGGTACGTCTCGTCCTCCGCGCCGTACTCCACCGCGGCGGCGCCGATGTTCTCGCGCACCTCGGCGGGCTCCGCGGCGACGATCGGATCTCCGTGGATGAAGAGCAGCACGCCCTCCAGCATCGCGACGAACCCCTTGGCTCCGGCGTCCACCACCCCCGCCCTGCCGAGCACGGGAAGCAGGTCGGGTGTGCTCTCCAGCGAAACGCGGGCGCGGTCGACGAGATGGTCGACGAGCGGGACGAAGTCGGGAGTTCCCGCGGTATCCGCCGCGGTGGCCGTGTCACGCATCACGGTCAGGATCGTGCCCTCCACGGGGCGCTCCAGAGCGTCGTAGAGGTGTTCGACGCCGGAGCGGAGCGCATCGGCGAATTCGGCGGTGGTGATGCGTGTCTGGCCCTCGTTGAAATGACGTGAGAAGCCGAGCAGGAAGTGCGACAGGATCATCCCGCAGTTCCCACGAGCCCCGAGAACCGCGGCCTGCGCCGCCTCGTTCGCGACCACCGAGACCGACCGCTCGCGGCTCGCGTTCAGGCGATCGGCGATGGCCTGCACGGTCAGCGACAGGTTCGTACCCGTGTCCCCATCCGGGACGGGGTACACGTTGATCCGGTTGAGTTCGCCCCGTTGCCTCTGCGCGTAGGCGCAGGCGGCCACGAGCGAACGTCGGAGACGCGGGCCGTCGATATACGAGATCTGCATGGCCCCGAGTATCGGAGAGATCGCGACGTCGGGCAATCGGGGGGACCTTCACGACTGAAGTTCGTCCGCCCAGACTTCGTACTGGAGATCGAGGAGTCCGGCCACCTTCGACGCGGACTCCACCCACGCTCGAGGATCCGATTCATGAATAGAGGTTCGCTGCCACTCGGCTTCACCGTCGCCACGCTCCTGCTCGTACTCCAGGCGTGCGGGGGCGAGGCCGGGCCCGATGGTCCCGGCGATGTCGCCGTCACCGACTCCGCGGGCATTCGGATCGTCGACAATACCGGCGACGGGGTCTGGTCGGACGGAGAGAGCTGGGGAGTCGACGAGATCTTCCGCGTGGGCGGTATCGACGCCGAGACCGATGCGATGTTCGGGCAGATCATCAGCGTCGACGTCGACGATCGGGGACGGGTGTTCGTCGCCGATCAGCAGGCGCGTCGGGTGAGCGTATTCGACGCCGACGGCGCATTGCTCTCGACCGTCGGGCAGCCGGGGTCCGGGCCGGGTGAGATCGGCCCGATGTTCATGGGCATGTTCGAGCGCGGCGGAGAGGTCTGGACGATCGACCCGGGAAGTCAGGGCATCCAGAAGTTCAGCCCGGACGGGGAATTCCTCGGCGCGACTCCCTTCGACATCATGGGCGGGGTTCCGATCCGCATGGATGAGGTCGGCACGGCTGTCGTCGCGCAGCGCCGCAGCATGGAGATGGACGGGTCGCTCGGTGCACGGGGTGACGCGGTAACCACGATCGGGGTGGACACCGCGGATACACTCATGGTGCTTCCTGCCGGTGAGTCGGTCACGCTTCAGGGCGGCATGCCGGAATTCAACTTCTTCGCCCCGGAGCCCCTCTGGGATGCCGCTGCCGACGGTTCGACCGTTCGCGGGATGAACAACGCCTTCCGATTCGAGATTCGCGATCCCTCGGGCGAGCTCACGCGAATCGTGATGCGGAACGTCGACGCCCAGCCCGTGACGGAGCAAGCGCAGCGGGCGGTCCTTGACGCGGTTCGGGAGCAGATGGTCCAGGCCGGCGCGCCCGAGCAGATGGTCCAGCCGATCATCGATCAGGCGACCTTCGCCGAGACCTTTCCTCCGGTGGCGCAGGTGCTTCTGGAAGTCGACGGCCATCTCTGGGTCCAGCGCACGGGCGCACTGTCCGATGTGGCCGAGGACGAGGCCCTCGATCTCCAGGATCTGGGCTCTCCACTCTGGGACGTCTTCGATCCGGAGGGGGTCTTCCTCGGGCAGATCGAACTTCCGGGCCGCTTCCAGCCCCTGCGCATGATCGATGGCGTACTGTGGGGCCTGGATAGAGACGACCTGGATGTATCGAGCGTCGTGGGGATGCGAGTGGTCCGATGACGTTCCGCGTGGTGGATCCGGCGACGGGGGCGGAGGGCGACTCCTTCGATCTTCACGACGACGCCGCGACGGACGCCGCGCTGGCTGCGGCCACACTGGCGCAACGGGCATGGGGCGACCGGGACTTCGGGGCGCGCCGCCGCGTCCTGGGTGCGGTCGCGGACCGGCTGCGCGGCGATACCGACCGCTGGGCTCGACGCATGACGGCCGAGATGGGCAAGCCGATCGACCAGTCGCGCTCCGAGATCGAGAAGTGCGCGTGGGTCTGCGACTACTACGCGGAGAACGCGGAACCCTTTCTCGCTCCCGTGGAGGCGGAGACCGACGCCTCCCGCTCCTACTGGGTCCACCAGCCCCTGGGCACCATCCTCGGGATCATGCCGTGGAATTTCCCGCACTGGCAGGTCTTCCGATTCGCCGCCCCGACGCTCATGGCGGGGAATGCCGTACTCCTCAAGCACGCCCCCAACGTTCCGGGCTGTGCGGAGGACATCGCCGAGATCTTCCACTCGGCGGGGCTGCCCGACGGGCTGTTCACCAACCTCCGGCTGGACAACGACCAGATCTCCGAGTGGATGGCCGACGACCGGATCGCAGCCGTGACCCTCACCGGAAGCGTCCGGGCCGGGAAGGCGGTGGCGTCGCGTGCCGGAGGGCTGGTCAAGAAGACGGTGCTCGAGCTGGGTGGAAGCGACCCCTATCTGATTCTCGAGGACGCCGATCTCGACCACGCCGCCGAGCGGTGTGTGACCTCCCGTATGATCAACTCGGGGCAGAGTTGCATCGCGGCGAAACGCTTCATCGCCCTGGACGGGGTGCACGACGCCTTCGTGGAACGGGTCGTCGAGCGCATGGGGAGCTATGAGATGGGGGAGCCGCGGGACGAGAGCACGAAGCTGGGACCGATGGCCCGCGCCGACCTTCGGGACGAGGTTCACCGTCAGGTCGAGGCATCGATCGACGCGGGAGCCCGATGCGCACTGGGGGGCGAAATCCCGGATCGCGCCGGGGCGTGGTATCCGGCCACCGTGCTCACCGGCGTGACGCCGGAGATGCCGGCCGGCTCCGAAGAGGTGTTCGGACCGGTCGCCAGCGTGCTGCGCGCGCCGGACCAGGAGACCGCGATCGAATGGGCCAACGCTACCCGCTACGGGCTCGGCGCCGCCGTGTTCACCGACGACGTGGAGCGGGGCGAGCGGATCGCCCGCGAGCGACTCGAGGCCGGCGCATGCTTCGTGAACGACTTCGTACGTTCACACCCGCACCTCCCCTTCGGAGGGATCCGGGAGAGCGGCTACGGTCGCGAGCTTTCCCCGCTCGGTATCCGCGAATTCGTCAATCGGAAGACGGTCTGGGTTCGATAGAGGGTACCGCCTCCGCCATCTCGGCCTCCACCTCCTCCGCCGGACGCATCCGGGTGAGGTCGAGTTCGAAGTCCATTTCGGCCGGCGCCTCGAGCTTGGCCGCGAATTCACGCGCCTCGCGCGGGGAGAGGCCGACCTCGCCAAGGTCGTCCGTCGACAGACGCGCGCCATCGCGGGTGGAGACACCGTCGTCGTCGGTCGCCAGCAGTCGGGCCAGCGCTGCACGTTCTCCGCGGCTCAGGGGCCTTCCCCCGAGGTCGTAGTCGAGCCACGCCTCGTAGCTGAGCGGGGCGACCCGCTTCACCATCCCGGCGATCACCTCGGCGTACGCCCGGATCTCGTACTGGGCGTGCGGGTCGACACGCAGCGAGAGGAAGTGCAGCAGATTGTGGAGGTCGATCTTCCAGTACCACTGGGTATAGGTCGACAGCGGCAGATCGATGCGCGCGATCTCCCGTGCCACATCCTCCCCCACCATCCACTCGTATGCCCCCGCGGACCGCTCGCGAATCTCTCTCCACCGCGACGTCGCCTCCCGGTGCAGCGCATCCTCCGCCTGCCCGCCGCGCCCCTGGTTGTTCGTGACGCTCTGGAGGTTGAAATGCTCCTCGACCGGCGTGTAGAAGAGCAGCGGCATGAGGGAGTAGCGCCCCGAATACTCGTTGACCGATGCGGTCCGGTGCCGGATCCACTGCCGCGCGATGAACATCGGCATGGCGCAGTGGAACTTGAGCTCCACCATCTCGCTCGGCGTGGAGTGCCGGTGGCGGCGCAGATACCGGATCAGGCCGCGAGTCCTGGACGACTTCCGGGTACCGTACCCGTAGGACACGCGGGCCGCGCGCTCGATGCTGTCGTCGCTGCCCATGTAGTCGACCAGGGAGACGAATCCGTGGTCGAGTACGGGAAAGTAGCCGCCGAGGATCTCTTCGGCTCGTGGGTTCGTGGGGCGCTTCGTTTCCAAGGGATCGGGGGTCCGGGGGGAAGGTGGAGCCCGAAGATCTAGACGCCCCCGTCGGGGGGCAACCTCCGTGGCGACCGAATCAGTCGGCCGAGCCCTCGAAGCCGTGGAAGCTCCGCCGGTCGACGTTGTGGCGCTCTTCCGCGACCACCCCCGCCTCCTCCTCGATCCACCCCGCATCGGGCTGCAGCCCATGGGCCGATCCCGGATCGGAACCCCACAGGTTGGTGCCCAGGAGCGTCGAACCGGTGAAGATCGTGCCGTCGAGGTCGCAGCGCAGGAGGCGTGCGAGGGTCAGATCCGCCTCGACCAGGGCCGCACCGCGGAAGCGCGTTCGATCGGCGATGATGCCGCGCATCCGGGTCCCGAAGCAGTTTGCGCCGGAGAGGTCGGCCAGCGTCAGGTCCGAACGGTCGAGGATCGCCCCGCTGAGCAGGGCTCCGCTCAGGCGAGCACCCTGGAGGCGCGCATACCAGAGGTCCACCCCGCGGAGGTCGAACCCGGTGAGGTCGGCTCCGCGCAGATCGACTTCCGTGAGCGGCTGTCCTTCCCGCCAGACGTTCCAGGTCTGGACGCCTTCCATGAGTCGTGACAGATGATCGGGATTTGCCATGAAGCAACCTACGCATCGCACCCCGGGCCCCGAAATACCCCCCCGGGCCGGAGGGGGCGGGCCGACACCCGCCCCGGACCGTTGGCCACACGAGCTGGCATGAGTCCTGCAACGCACAGAAGGCTAAATCGATCCGCCGATCTACAGGACGCGTCCGGATCCGTGGGGATCCCGCGGTATCGTGGCTCCGCACGGTGTCGTGTCTCCACATCGTGCCACGTTTCCGCATCGGTCGGCGACCGCGAATTCCGCGAGGACTCATGAACACGCCCTTCCGCACGTCTTTCCGAAAGATTCTTCCGCCACTGGCCCTTCTCTTCCTTTTCCTGTCGGCATGCGATGAAGCGACCGCGCCGACCGAGAACGCCCGCATCGAGGTGCGCCTGACCGACGCGCCCTCGGACATGCTCGCCTTCGCCGAGGTCACGATCTCTGCGGTCTACCTTCAGGGCGGGCCGGGCGACGACGACTCCGCCGGCACCGACGAGTCGGACGATGAGGATGGATCATCCGGTCGCACATACCTCTTCCAGGCGTCCGAGGGCGAAGAGCCCTTCACGGTCGATCTCCTGGAACTGCAGAATGGTGTGTCCGTTGCACTGGCCGAAGCGGAGGTCGAACCGGGAGACTACGGGCAGCTCCGATTCGTGGTCGACGGGTCGCTCGTCGGTCTCCTCGACGGGTACACCTTTCAGGATGGGTCGACCGAGCGAGAGATCCGGATTCCCAGCGGGTCGACGAGCGGGATCAAGGTCATCCTGACCAACGAGATCGAGGCGCAGTCCGGGGAGACCTTCGAGATCCTGGTCGACTTCGACGTCGACGAGGCCTTCCGATTCCCGGGAATGACGTCCGACACGATCGTCCGCGAGGTGAGGTTCTCACCGGTCCTTCGAGAGCTCAGCCGCAGCACCGAAGCTGGAACCGACGGCTGACGGCGACCGGTGCCCGCTCGGCGCGCGGCTTGTCGGCGGCGGGCGGGCCGGATCGCGAGTGTGGGAGGGGGTGTACTGATTCAGAGGATCGTCTCTGCGTTCACCTGCACCGGACCCCATCCCCATGCATCGAATCGTCCTGCTGCTGCTCCTCGTCGCAACGACTGGATGTGCCGTCGGCGGGACCGGAAACCCCTTCGAGGGTGGGAGTGGGAGCTACCGCGACAATGCGGATGCCACCCCGACGACGTTTCAGGTGCGGGCGATGAACCCGAGCTTCATGGATGTCACCATCTTCGCGATCGACGCCTACACTCGCGGTCGTCGGATCCGGGTCGGCCGTCTGGGATCGTCGCAGGAACAGATTCTCGACTTTCGCATGACCTCGGCCATGCGTGACGTGCGATTTCAGCTCGAGTATCTCGCCGGTCCGACCTGCGTGACCGGAGTCATTTCGCTCGTCCCCGGCGACGTCGTCGAACTCATCCTTCCCCTGGAACCCAGGAACGAGATGGGTTGCGGCTGACCGATCGCCAGTCGGTCAGTGAGCCTCGTCGACCAGCACGAGGTAGAGGTCCGCGACGTTCGTCCCCGTCGGTCCGGTGACGATCCGGTCTCCCAGGGCCTTCAGCGCAGACCCCGAGTCGTTCCTGACGAGCGCCGCCTCCAGGTCGATTCCGGCCGAGTGGGCCCGCTGAACCGACGACCCGTCGGCCCAGCCGCCGGCCGCATCCGTGGGACCGTCGATTCCGTCCGTCCCGAGCGACACGATCAGAACTCCCGTGAAGCCCTCCAGTGCCAGTGCGGCGCCGACGGCCACCTCCTGATTCGGTCCGCCGGAGCCGGGGCCACGTACCTCGACCGTCACCTCGCCCGCACCGATCAGGCAGGCGGGAGCCGGCACGTCGACGACGCGGTCTCGGACTGCTCGCGCGGTACGAACAAGCGCGCCACCCAGGGTGCGAGCGTCCCCGGACAGCGAGGTGCCCAGGCGCCGGGTCGAGTACCCCAGCCGCGCCGCCTCCGCATCCACCGCATCGACCACGCCGTCCCCCGAGCCGATCCCGAGCAGCTTCACCGGGGGCGGGGTCAAGGACACGCGTGAGCGTCGAGCCTCGAGGAACCGCTGAACCTCGTCCGGCAGCCGACCCCACAGGGCGTCCCCACGCCGTAATGCGATCTCCACGTCGCGGCAGCCCCGGCGCGCGGGCGACAGCGGTCCGGACGCAACGTCTTCGAGTCCTCCTCCGGGGATATCCGACATCACGAGCCCGATCACGGACGCCGGAGCGGCGAGTCGTGCCATCCCGCCGCCCTTCAACCGGTCGAGTACCCGCCGGGCGTCGTTGACCCCACCGATGGGCCACCCCGACCGAAGGAGGAGGTCGTGCGTCGCACGGATGGCATCGAGGCCGAGCCCCTCCGCCGGATCCGTGACCAGCGCCGAGCCACCCCCCGAGAGCAGCACCAGCACGCGATCCGCCCCGCCCGCCCCCTCGAGCAGGTGGCGGATGTCTCGTGCGGCTGCGACGCTGCGCGCATCCGGGAGTGGATGAGCCGCCCGGTGGGTGCGCAGCCTGCCCGGCAGATCGGGGAGCGGTGTCCCGTCGGCGGTCACCACGACCCCGCCGGCGAGGTGGTGGCCCAGGACCTCCGCCGCACCCCGGGCCATACCTCCGGCGGCTTTTCCGATCGCGACGAGCAGCGTGTCCCCGGCCACCTCCCGGTCCAGCGGGCTCGCCGGCGGTCCCGCATCGTCGACCGCGAGGTCGACCGCCCACGACGCGAGCGTCGCGGGGTCGGCGAGCGCCCGCGCCACGAGCCGCGCGGGATCGGCGGAGCGCAACCCCGCGAGAATCAGTGTGCGGGCGTCGGCTCGGAGGTCTCGGGGCACGGTCCGGGGGGTCGCGGGTGAGGATCGGGCGAATCTCGTTATCTTGTACAGCTACAGATCATTTCAACTACACGAGGACCGATGCACAACCGGATCCCCATGTTCGCGGCAGCCCTGGCGCTCTTCGCATCCGCCTGTACCCCGCCCGACGCCGGCTCACCCGCCTCGGCGGAGTCCCTCGCCACGGAAAAGCAGCGAGGCAGCTACGCGCTCGGGTACGACTTCGGCGAGTCCGTCCGCCCCGGCCAGGCAGCGATCGACCTGGCTGCCTACATGTCCGGAATGCGGGACGCGCTCGCCGACACCTCCGCGCTGCCGTGGGAAGAGCGTCAGGCGGCGCTGCAGGTGACCATCGAGGAAATCCGCGCGGCCATGGCCGCCGGCGAAGCCGACCGAGCGAACGCGGCCGCCGAGCGCGGCGCGGCGGCGCTCGAGGAGAATGCGGCCCGGGATGAAGTCACGGTGACCGAGAGCGGCGTTCAGTACGAGGTGCTCGAGGAGGGAGACGGCCCCGTCGCCGGCCCCGACGACCAGGTCGTCCTTCACTATCGGGGAACGCTCACGGATGGGACCGAATTCGACACGTCCTACGGCGGGGATCCGGCGACCTTCCCGGTCGGCGGCGTCATCCCCGGCTTCTCCGAGGCTCTTCAGATGATCCCGATGGGCTCGACCTGGCGGGTCTGGATCCCCAGCGAGCTTGGATACGGTCAGGCCGGTGCGGGTGACGCGATCGGCCCGAACGAGGCACTGATCTTCGAGATCGAGGCGATCGAGATCGTCGAGTAGTTCGGCGCAGACAGCCTCGCGCACTCACGGTGCGTCGGCACGACGACGGGGGCGGTCGCAGCGATGCGACCGCCCCCGTTTCGCTTCCAATGCCGATCCGGCCCGTGCCGATCCGAACCGTGCCGATCCGCCCTCCAGGGTCCAGGCCGATCAGCCGGGCAGCGTGATCTCCGGTTCGTCGGGGTCGCGTCGGTAGAGGACGATAATTCGCCCGATGGTCTGCGCGACGTGCACATCCGGCATCGCCTCCTCGATGGCCCGCGCTGTTTCCCGGGCATCTCCTGGTGCATTCTCCAGCACCTTCACCTTGAGCAACTCCCGGGTGTTGAACGCCTCCAGTATCGACTCGATCACCGGCGGCTCCAGCCCCTCGTGCCCGACATGAACGACCGGCTTCAGCTGATGCGCGAGCCCACGCAGGTGCGCCCGCTGTCTGGACGTGAGTCGGTCACTCATTCCGCCTTCCCTCACCCGCCACTCGGTGGTGTGATCATGATGTGCGCGCCGGGCGTACCCGGGAACATGAGCCAGGGCGCCGAGGTGGCGGCCCGAGTCGTGAGGCCGGTCGACTCCGGAGTCGCGTTGGGCGTGTAGATGACCCAGCGGATCGAGGGATTCTCGATCTCCGCGGTCGAGGCGTCGAATCCCTCCGCCGTCAGGATGTAGTTGATGGTACCGAAGGGCAGCGGCAGCGTCCCCGCGTCCACCTCGTCCCAGCGGGTCTGCGTGCGCTCCTGGCCGAGGACACCGGCGGCGCGCAGCTCCCGGCCACGCTCGAAGAAGGGCTCGAGGTCGACGTGGTGACAGGAGACTTCGAAGCTGTCGGACTCCGGGTTCGGAGCCATGCAGACCATCTCGTTGGTTCCCTCGCGGAGGGTCACGAAGTTGCCGGAGGTGTCGTATCCCTGGACGGTCGCCTCCGCCCTCATCTCCGCGGGCGCCGCCTGTACGGCGAGGGCGATCTGCGTGGGCGCCGGGATAGGACCGATCGGCTGAGGGGCTCCGGACGACTGCGCGGAGAGCGGCATCGCGGCTAGTGAACCGACGAGCAGAAGGCGAAGGGGTGTGACCATGGTGGACGGCGTGGCTGGAGGGGATGACGCGAGGGGCGTTGTCGATACCGGCCCCGCACCCAGACATTATGCGGGAGACCGGCCCCTGCGCACAGGGGGAAATCCCGAGAGGCGGGGGCGGTACTTCGACTTCGGGGAGTGGGTGACATGCAGTGGATCTGGATCGGCCTCGGTGGAGCGACGGGGGCCCTCGCGCGCTGGGGGATTTCCGGTGCCGTCCACGGCGCACTCGGGATCGCGCTTCCCTGGGGGACGTTCCTGGTGAACATCGTCGGGTGCTTCGGACTGGGCGTCGTGGCCGTCTGGGCGGATGCGGCCACCTCCGGCGACTGGCTGCGCAGCGCGGTCGGCATCGGCTTCCTCGGTGCCTTCACCACGTTCTCGACCTTCTCCGTCGAGGCGGTGCGCCTCGTACAGGACGGGCATCAGGGCCGAGCCGTCGCCTATGTCGCGGCGAGCGTGGCAGCAGGGCTTCTCGCGGTGATGGCGGGCTTCGCCGCCGCACGCTGGGGTCTCGCACGGGTCGGATGAGCCGCGCCGCTCGGCAGACACGTCGCCGACACCCCCGATTCGCCTGAACCCGAGCCGGCGTCGAGGGTTCGTCGATCCATGGCCGACTCACCGACGCACACGACCGAACTCGATTCCCTGCTCGCCGGGCTCCCGGAGCACCTCTCGGAGCGGATCCACGTCCACTCGGCCGGGGACCCGCGCGGCGAAGAATTCGTGCTGTACTGGATGCGTACCGCCGTGCGGGGCCACGAGAATCCGGCCCTCGACACGGCACTTCGCGTGGCGCAGGAGCTGAAGGTCGGGGTTCTGGTCTACCATGCCCTCTCCGAGCGGTATCCGTTCGCCTCCGACCGTCACCACCGGTTCATCCTCGATGGCGCGCGGGACGTGGAGGAGGAGCTTGCGGGACGCGGCGTCCCCTACGCCTTCCACCTTCAGCGCGACGGCTCCGAGCCGTGGTGTCGCGGGCCCCACCTGAAAACGCTCGCCGCTCGGGCGAGTGTCGTGATCACGGAAGACGCGTCGTGGGCGCCGTTGCGACGATGGACGGATGTCGTCTCCGAACATACCGATGCTCCCGTGCTGCTCGTCGACACCGCCTGCGTGTATCCGAGCCGGCGGGTCCCCCGCTCGGCCGCGGGACGTGCCTACAAGCTGAGAAAGGCGATCTCCTCGGAGTGGGAGGTCCGGATCGCGGCGGGGTGGTGCGACTCCCCGGTCCCCGACACCGCCTGGGGCCCGGGCGGGCCGCCGCCGTCCCCCGGTTCCGGGGCGATCGAGGAAACCTTCGACCTTCCCTTCCAACCGCTGGACTTTCGGGGAGCCGACGGGCAGCGGCTGGAGAACGCAGCATGGCACGCGCGGGTCTCGGGATGGATCTCGCGGTGCCGTATCGACCACGCCGTACCGCCCGTCCCCGGGTCACCTGGTGGCTCCCGCGCCGGCTACGCACGATGGGAGGCGTTCCGCGACCGCGGTCTGAAGGGGTACGCCGGGAGGCGGAACAACGCACTCGTCGACGGCGTGAGCCGCATGTCCCCATATCTCCACTACGGACATGTGAGTCCTCTCCGGATCGCGGGCGAGGCGAGCCGGGTGGGCGGAAAGGGCGCCGACAAGTACCTCGACGAACTCCTCGTGTGGCGGGAGCTCGCCCACGCCTTCTGTCTCCACCATCCGGATCACGACACCGTGCGGGTGCTTCCCGACTGGGCGAGGCGCACACTCGCGGAGCACGAATCGGACGAACGGCCCGAAGTCCTGTCCTGGGAGCAGCTGGCGCGGGCCGAATCGGGCGACCCCCTCTGGGACGCGGCACAGCGCTCGCTTCTCATACATGGAGAGCTTCACAACAACGTACGGATGACGTGGGGCAAGGCCGTGCTCCGATGGACGCCCGACGCCGCCACCGCCCTCCGTATGCTGCTCGACCTGAACCACCGCTACGCGCTCGATGGGCGCGACCCGAACTCGTATGGGGGCATCCTCTGGTGCCTGGGTGGCCTCGATCGGCCCTTCGACCCCGAGAAACCGATCTTCGGAAGGGTGCGACCCAGGAGCACCGAGTATCACGCCCGGCGACTGGATGTGGAGGAGTACGCCCGACGCACCGGCCGACCCGCGGTCGCCTCGAGGCCTCGCGTGGGGGTGATCGGCGCAGGTGTCGCGGGTCTCGCCTGCGCGAACACCCTCGCGGATCAGGGCTGGGACGTGGTCGTGATCGACAAGGGCCGCCGACCGGGCGGGCGCACCAACACGAGGGAGAGCCACGACGACGCGTCGCGACGCTTCGATCACGGAGCCCAGTACTTCACGGCGCGTGACCCGCGGTTTCGGCGTCACGTCGCCTCATGGGTGCAGCAGGGGTGGGTGGCCGAATGGACCGCGGACATCCTCCGAATCCCCGCACATGGGGAGCCCGAGACGCTCCCGCGGCGCGAACGGGACCCGCGATGGGTCGCCGTGCCCGGGATGCAGACGTTCTGCGACGCCCTGGCGACCGGCCTCGACGTCCGCTGCGGCATGCGCGTGACCCGAATCGAGGAGTCGGAGGGCTGGCGACTGGTCGTGGAGGAGGGGGAGTCGATCGACACCCTCGATGCCGTCGTCGTGACTGCGCCGCCTGCGCAGGCCGCGGACCTGTTCGAGACGGTGGGGCCGGGTGCCCCGTGCGCAGACGAGGTCGCGGCCTGGGCCGTCGAGGCCCGCGACGCATCCGTCTCCCCGACGTGGGCCGCGATGTTCGAGTTCGACGGTGAGGAGGCACCGACAGGCGTCCCGGCGGACGCGCTTCTGGACGAAGCGGGATCTGTCGCATGGGCGGCACGCGACTCGTCCAAGCCGGGTCGGCCCGACGATTTCGAGCGGTGGGTCGTTCATGGCTCGACGCAGTTCTCGACGGGCCGGCTGGAGAACGACGCCGACGAGGTCGCGCAGCTCCTGCTCGGAGAGTTCAGGGAGGTGGCCCGGAGGGTCGGCGGGTCCGTGGGAACGCCGCGATGGGCGTCGGCGCACCGGTGGCGGTATGCGCTGGTGGAGTCCGGCCCGCAGGGCGACTGCCGCTGCTCGGCCGGCGGACTCGCCTGGGCCGGCGACGTCTTCGACGCCGCCGGTCGGGCGCGGGTGGAGGCGGCGTGGCTGAGCGGGGTCGCCGCTGCGGGTCGTCTCATGAACCGCGCGGCCGGCGGCCCACCGGCACCGCACCCGGCACGGGGCTCCAACGAGGCAGACCCCACGTCCAGGGAAACGGTGGCTCAGGGGTCGCTCTTCACCTAGGTTCCCGCCCTGCCGGTCACGTCTCCCCTGGTTCGTGACGGCCCCGGCCCTGCCCCGACACGCGCGGGGTGCCTCCCACGTCCCCTCTCCATCCGGTCCGAGTGAACACCGATCGCGTAGCAGAAGTCCAGGCGGCGTTCGGCCGCCTTCTCGACGAACTCGAACCGGCTCATCGTGCGCTGGCGCCCGACGAGCACCTGCTCGACGGGTGCTCCATCACGGCGGGCTCCGCCCTCGAGGTCTTCGAGGACCAGCTCCTCAGCCGTCAGATCGACGTCGAGGCACGCCGGCTCAAGGCCGACGGGCGGAGCTTCTACACCATCTCATCGGCCGGACACGAGCAGAACGCCGTGGTCGGCGCACGGCTTCGGGCGACGGATCCCTCCTTCCTCCACTACCGCAGCGGCGGCTTCATGATGGCCCGGGGCCGCAAGGATCCGACGCGCGACCGCGTGCTCGACACGATGCTCTCGATCTGTGCGTCCTCCGACGATCCGACGGCGGAGGGGCGACACAAGGTCTGGGGGAGCCGGAGTCTATGGGTCCCGCCGCAGACCAGCACCATCGCCTCGCACATCCCGAAGGCCGTCGGAGCCGCGTTCTCGCTGGGTCGAGCACGTCGGATCGGCCACGACATCGATCTTCCGCAAGACTCCATCGTCGCCTGCAGCTTCGGCGACGCATCGGCGAACCACGCCTCGACCCTCACGGGCATCACCGCGGCCCGGTACGGACTTCGGCGTGGCAACCCGCTTCCCATCCTGTTCATCTGCGAGGACAACGGCCTCGGCATCAGCGTCGACACGCCGAAACGATGGATCCGCGAGAGCTTCTCCTCCCTCCCCCACCTGCACTACGTCGAGGCGGACGGAGACCTGATCTCGGTGTGGCGGGGGGTCGACGAGGCTGTGTCCACCGCCCGTGAGGCACAGGCGCCGGTCTTTCTCCGTCTCGTCACGGTTCGGCTCTGGGGACACGCCGGCAGCGATGTCGAACTGGCGTACCGCTCGGCCTCGGATATCCGTGAAGGCGAGTCCCGGGATCCGCTGCTCGAGAATGCGCGCGTCCTGGTCGAGCACGGCGTGGCCACCCCCGTCGAGCTGCGGGAGCTCTGGCGGCGGGTCCGCAAGCGGGTGTTCGAGGCAGCCGAAGAGGCGGCGAAGCGCCCCCACCTGTCCACGGCCACGCAGGTCATGGCGCCGCTGGCACCGTGGGACGAGTCGGCGGTTCGGGAGGAGGCCCGTCCGACGGTCTCTGCGGAGCGCCGGCACGCCTTCTGGGAGAAGGAGTTGCCGGAATACAACGAGAATCCCATCCGGCGCACGCTGGGGGCGCACCTCGCCGCCGCGATGGCGGATGAGATGCTCGAGCGGGAGGAGATCCTCGTGTTCGGCGAAGACGTCGGCAGGAAGGGTGGGGTCTACTATGTCACCCAGGGTCTCCAGAGGCGATTCGGTCAGAGCCGGGTGATCGACACGCACCTCGACGAGACGTCCATCCTCGGCCTCGCCCAGGGAGCGGGCCTGCTCGGGCTCCTTCCGATTCCCGAGATCCAGTACCTCGCGTACGTGCACAACGCGGTCGATCAGCTGCGGGGCGAGGCGGCGTCCCTCTCCTTCTTCAGCGCCGGGCAGTTCTCGAATCCGATGGTCGTCCGGATCGCCAGCTACGCCTATCAGCGCGGATTCGGTGGGCACTTCCACAACGACCACTCGATCGGCGGCCTGCGGGACATCCCCGGTCTCATCCTGGCCTCTCCATCCCGCGGGGATGACGCCGCCCGGATGCTGCGAGGCTGTATCGCCGCCGCCAGGACGCTCGGACGCGTGGTCTGCTTTCTCGAGCCGATCGCGCTCTATCACATGAAGGATCTGCACGAGGAGGGCGACGAGGGCTGGCTGACCGACTATCCCGCACCGGGGGAGATCCTGCTGCCGGGCGAGATCGGCGTGACGGGAGACGGTCCGGTGGCGCTGGTGAGCTACGCCAACGGGCACCACATGAGCCTCCGGGCCGCGCGGATCCTTCGGGAGGAGCACGGGATCGAGACACGGGTCATCGACCTCCGCTGGCTGAACCCCCTCCCCTTCGATGCCGTCGAGGAGGCGGTGTCCGGATGCGAGCGGGTTCTCGTCGTCGACGAGTGTCGTCGTACCGGGGGAGGGATCGCGGATGCGCTGCTCGCCGAACTCGTGCGTCGGGGGGCGGGCATCCCCCTCGACTCGATCGCCGCACCCGACTCCTTCATCCCTCTCGGTCCGGCCGCGGACACCGTTCTCGTCCAGGTCGAGGACATCGTCGAGGCCGTCGTCCGGGGCGGATGAAGCTCAAGGAGCTGCCGGGGTCTCTCTGGCACAGTCTGCGACTCCGGCTCGCTCGGCCGGCGACGCCGGCCCGAGAGCCCGCCCCCGTCACGGTGACGCTGACCTCGATCCGGTCCAGGCTCCACGCCCTCGACATCGTCGTGAAGAGCCTCCTCGCTCAGGACACCCCGCCCGAGCGGATCATCGTCTGGCTCGCCGAGGGGCTGTCGGGCTCGGTCCCGAAACGGGTCCGACGGCTGGAGGGGGATCGGTTTCGCATCCGATTCACTCCGCTCACGTCGTCGCACAAGAAGCTCGTGACCGCCGTGGAGGAGGACCCGGGGCGCGTGTACGTCACCTGCGACGACGACATGATCTACCCGCCCGAGTGGCTGGGGCGCCTGTGGGCCCAGCACCTTCGTCACCCGGACGACATCGTCGCCAACGACGTGCGCGCGGTCCGGTACGACGCATCGGGCGCGCCCCGTCCGTACGAGGAGTGGCGCCTCGATCCCGACGAATCTCGAGATACGGCCCCGGAATTCATGGGGGTCGGCTACGCCGGTGTCCTGTACCCTCCGGGGTGTTTCCACGCCGACGTCGCCGACGCAGACCTGTTCCTCGAGCTCGCACCTCGAGCGGACGATCTCTGGTTCAAGGCGATGTCCCACCTCGCGGGCACGAGCGTACGGCGAAATCCGAACCCCGGTGCCGCACCGATCCCCATCCCGCTCACGCAGGGGGTGGCGCTCAAGACGTCGAACGTCGGCGAGGACCGGAACCGGACGCAGTGGGCGGAACTGGTGAAGGCCTACGACCTCCGATTCGACCCGGACTGAGACGCGCCGCAACAGGCCGGCGGGCGAGCGCGACCGGCCGACGAACGCGGCCAGCCGACGAACGCGGCCGGCCGACGAACGGGCCACCATCCGTGGCGACGGCCCATCTCGCCGAGATCGAGCCCGGGACCCGTCAGGCGGGCCGTTCCATGATCGATCGATAGTACTCGACCAGCTCCCTGGCCTCCCGCTCGACGGTGTAGGAGCGCTCGATCCTGGCGCGCCCTCGGGCTCCCATCGTCGTGAGCTTCTCGAGCGCACCCATGGCGTCGGCGAGTCGAGTTCGCGTCGCCTCGACGTCGCCGCAGGGCACGATCCACCCGTCGACCCCGTCCTCGACGATCTCCGGCCAGGCACCGGCCTCGCTGGCCAGCACCGCGACTCCGCTGCTCATCGCCTCGGGCACGGTCAGCCCGAATCCCTCGTTGCGGCTCAGGGCGGCGACCAGACTCATGGCCCGGAACAGCTCGGGGACCCGTTCGAAGGGCTGCTTCCCGAGGAACACCACACGATCGCCGTGCCCGGCGTGATCGATCCTCGCGCGCAGGTCGGACACGAACGCCTCGTGTCGCGAGGTGATTTCGCCCACGACCACGATCGTGGCGTCGGGGTGGCGATCGAGCAGCGGAAGTGCCGCCTCGATCAGGACGTCCACGCCCTTCTGGGCCCGCACGCGGCCGAAGATCCCGATCCCGTAGCGACCCGGCAGCCCCAGTCGGCCCCACGCCAGAGCCCGGTCTTGGGCGGGTGAGTAGAGCGAGGTGTCGACGCCGTGGGGAATGATGCGGTCCGGGGGGCGCTGCATGAAGTCGGCTGCCGCGCGGCAGGTGGACAGCAGCCCGTCCATCCGACGCATCAGCCAGTTGGTGAACCGGGTGTGATGCCGCTGGGCCGTCGAGGTGAACACGATCCTCAGGTCGGCACCGAAGACGTCCCGCAGCAGCAGCGCCTGGATCATCTCGTCGTTCCGCCGGGCGTGGAAGACGCGCGTGCGTCCGTCCGGAAGGGGCCGGCGCGCGATGCGCACCACATCCCAGAAGTCCACCACGGGCACGTCGGACGGAAGATTGTGTTCCCCCATGACGGCGATTTCGATCCGCTTCCTCTGCTCGGGCAGAACCTGCAGCATCGTCGAGGTAACGCCGGAGAACCGGGAATTCGAGTTCCCCAGGATGACCTCGATGCTCATGGCGTCGGTCCGCTGGCTGAGAGGGTGGAAGGTGCGACCGTCGGGCCCTGCGCCGGTCGCCTGCAAGGTACCACGCTCCCGACCCGCGACCGACAACTTGCCGAAGGTGGGGCGCCAGGTCACACTGGCCGTGCCTCCGGACGATCCGGCATCCCCCAGCCCAGACGCACATGTTCCAAGGTGAGGACAGCCCGCACAGGGTACCCTACGACGGCTCCTTCGAGCTGGCGAACCACTCGACCACGCCGCCTCCCGACGCGCCCGACGGCAAGGCGTGCAAGGAGGCGCTCGCCGAGTCGGTCGACGAACTCGACGACCTGCAGCGGAAACTCTACGCTCACGACCACCACTCCATTCTGCTGGTCTTCCAGGCGATGGACGCGGCGGGAAAGGACGGGACGATTCGCAAGGTCCTCTCAGGCGTCAACCCGACGGGGTGTCAGGTCTTCTCCTTCAAGCAGCCGTCGAAGCGGGAGCTGGACCACGATTTCCTCTGGCGTACCACACGTGCGCTGCCCGAGCGTGGCAGGATCGGGGTGTTCAACCGCAGCTATTACGAAGAGGTCCTCGTCGTCCGGGTCCATCCGGAGTACCTCGAGGGCCAGCGACTCGGTCGCGACTGGGAGCGCCTGGTCGAGACGGGTGCCCTCTGGGAGGAGCGGTTCGAGTCGATCCGGGAGCACGAACGCCACCTCGCACGAAACGGCACCGTGATCCTGAAGTTTTTCCTGAACGTGTCTCGGGAAGAGCAGAGGCAGCGATTCCTCAGCCGACTGAACGAGCCGGAGAAGCACTGGAAGTTCGCGGTGGGAGATGTGGAGGAGCGCGCCCACTGGGACGCATACATGTCCGCCTACCAGGAAGCGCTGCGCGAGACATCCAGGCCGTGGGCGCCGTGGTACGCGATCCCCGCGGACAGCAAGAAGTACATGCGGATGGCTGTGGCCGATATCGTGGTGAGGACCCTCCGGGGACTCGGCCTTCGATACCCGACCGTGGAGCCGGCGGACCGGGTCCGGTTCGACGAGATGCGTGCGATCCTGGAGGCCGACGGCGGCTGAGGTAGAACCCCCTCGTGCCACCGTCGATCTCGCCGACTCGTCCTTCCGTCACCGCTGGCCTCTACCAGCGCAGCAGGGCTCCTGCTCCACCGGCCTCCTCGTCGAGACGCTCCGCGCCCGGGCCCGAGATCTCCTCGACGTCCGCGCGCTGCTCGAAGGCGGTTCCGACCATGTGGTCCGAACGGTCGGGCCGCCCGGACAGGAAGGTCCGCGAGAGCACCAGCGTGTCGACCTTGCGTTCGAGCAGGGCCCGGGCCGTCTCCTCTTCACCGAGCACGCCCTTCCCCCCGGAGCGTGCCCGATCCAGCAGTCGACCGACGAGCTCGTTCTGCAGCCTCTGCGTGAGCTCGCTGGCCGCGCTCTCCGCCTGCGCCTTCAGTTCCGGGTGCGTCATTTCGAGGTGCAGGCTCCCGACCTCCAGCGCCCGCGCCTCGAAGCCGTCGGGAAGTGCATGGAGCAACCGCTTCCCGGTTTCCCGTGTCCCTCCGACGACGACCAGGCCCGTGTTTTCGGCGAGTCCCGCGACGCGGCCCACGGTCCGGTCGATCAGCGCCTCCGCCTTCAACTCGACCTGACGCTGCGCGTCGTCGGTCGCATTGCCCCGGGTCCCCGAGCGCTCACCCGACCGTCGGGCGGTCTGGGTGTCGGAAAGATCGTCGATCTCCGCACCGGCACTGAACTCCTCGACCTCCTCGATTTCCCCCTCCCGGTACACGAAGACCCTGGCGTGGTGTCGATCGGCAAGGGCGATCACGACCGGGCGCTCCTGCTTGAGGGCCCGAACGTAGGGTGCCACCCGCAGCCCCTCCTCCCAGACGACGAGGTCGGGCATGGGGACGGGGACGGTGTCGGCATACACGACATCGTCGGAGGTGACGAATCCCACCCACCCGCGCTCCGGCATGAAGCTGCTGAAGTCGCGAAGGCGAGCGAGGAGCTTCTCGTGCGCCGCGTCGAATTCGGTGAGCTCTGCGCGGCCGTTGCCCTCCAGCGCCGAGCGACACTCCGAAAGCGCCTGCTCGAGGCGAGTCCGCCACACCCGCCGTTCTGCGGGATCGTGCTGCTCACCATCGATGTAGACGCTGAGCACACGATGCTCCCGGGTGTGCTCGTACAGGTCGGAGAGTGTGTCGTGGTTGAGCATCGGGTCCCTCCCGAGGGGTTGAATGAGCCTTCTCTAGATAATGTACCGATGCCCCCGCAACCGTTCCGTCGGAGCAGGATATCGGCCCGACCGCCGAGGCGACCCGCCGCGACCGCCGGGCGACCCGAAGGTCGTCATCCCGTGCCGGGAGTGTCCCTTCGAAGCTGAGGCGCCCATCCGGGTCGACCGGTGGACGCCGCACCGGTCCAGCCTCGCCGTCGGCGCATGCGTTCGGGAGGACTGCCGCCGCCCTCGACCGAACTCCGAATATGCTCCGCGCGGCGGGGGGCCGGCAAATGGGTCGGGATCGTCGCACGGTCCCGGGCTTCCGCGACGAAACGCCGGGCCGGGACCCGAGTACCGGAACGTCCGATCAACCGACTCGATCCGAGAGAGGACGACATGAAGCGCAACGCATCCGCCACCTGGTACGGAAGCCTTCAGGAGGGCCGTGGGGAGATCAGCTCCGGCAGCGGAATCCTGGCCGATACTCCCTACTCCTTCGGGACTCGATTCGAGGACCAGAAGGGGACCAACCCCGAAGAACTCATCGGCGCGGCGCACGCCGGCTGCTTCTCGATGGCGCTGTCGATGATCCTCGGCGAACACGACGTGACGCCGGAGCGGATCGACACGCAGGCGAGCGTCACCCTCGAGCAGGTCGACGGCGGGTTCGCCATCACCAGCGTGCACCTGACCACCCGTGTCGAAGCCCCCGGCCTCGACGCAGATGCCTTCGAGGAGGCGGCGAACGCGGCCAAGGAGGGCTGCCCCGTGAGCAAGGTGCTCGATGCGGAGATCACCATGGACGCCACGCTGGTGACCGACTGAGGTCGTCGCGGGCGGCCCGGGTCCCTCGACCCGCGGTTCCCGAACATCGAAAACGCCCGCCCCGGCAGAGACCGGGACGGGCGTTTTCGTGTTCAGCGCGCGGGAATCGCCCCGCGCGGACCGGGATCAGCCGTTGCCGAGGGCCCGATACACCTCCCCTCGGAGGTCCTGGATGTGCAACCGAGTGATCTCATCCGATGCCCGCGGCAGCGCCGCGTCCAGCGTCTCGGCCAGCCAGCGCAGTTCCCCGCGCAGTACCGGACGGACGTCACTCATCACCGGCTCCGCATCCTCGCCTTCCGGATTCAGCAGGCCACGGATGTACTCGACCTTTCCGCGCTGCAGGTTGCGTCGATAGACATCCACGGACACCGCACCGGAGCCCATGTAGTCGTCCCAGATACCGTCGCGCAGATCCACCATGAGGTCCTCGACCCCGTAGCCGTTCCCGTCGTCGATCGCCTTGTACTCGATCAGACGGGCGAGACGGTTGCCGTTCATCAACGAGCCGAGCACGCGCATCTGCTGACCGTTGATCCGGTCCACGGCTCCCGCGGGCTCGATCCGACGCAGGATGTCCTGATCCAGAATCCACCCCGGCACCTCGAACACGTTGTCGTTCAGGAACTGCACGGCCTCGCGCTGGCGCTCGAACTCGACCGGATCGAATCGCTCACCCGTCCCGTACTTCTCCTGGGTGTAGGCGCCGCCGACGATCGCCGTCACGTGGCCGTTGTAGCGCCCCCACTGGCTCACCACGTTGCCGTAGAGCTCGTCGAGCAGATCGTAGCTCTCGCCCTCCTCCTCGGCGACGTCCAGCAGCATGTCCTTCACGCGCCGCAGATTGCGGAGGCCTAGCTCGGACGACTTCACCGCGTCCTCGTCACCGACGGCCTCGGTGTTCGCCTCGGGGTCCGGAGCACCACTCGTCGTGAAGCGGTACCAGGGCACCTGGTCCTGCTCGCGCGCCCACTCGTTCAGCGTCTCGAGCTCGTCTTCGGGGGTGTCGGCACCCGGGATCGGGGCGTATCCCCACCTGACCGCGAACTCGTCGTACGGACCGATGCTCGGAATCAGGTACTCCACCGGCATGTCGTCCTCGGGCTGCGCCACGTAGTTGAAGCGCGAGTAGTCCATGAGGGTCGCGACGTGCTGGCCACCCATCCGCTCGACGAAGCTCACGCTGCGGATCGAGTCCGCCGGGTACATCGCGCTCGCCTTCATGTTGTGCGGGAATCCGATCGCGTGGCCGATCTCGTGCGCGACCACGTACTGGACCAGCTCGCCCATGAGCGAGTCGGGCAGCGGAAGCGACTGCGCCCGCTCGTCCAGCGGTCCGACCTGGGTGAAGTACCAGTTCCGGACCAGGTTCATCACGTTGTGGTACATCTGCACGCGACCACGGATGATCTCACCGGTGCGCGGGTCGACGCGCTGGCCACCATTCGCGTTGGCGACCGGCGACGGGCGCCACCAGATGACCGAGTAGCGCAGGTCCTCGAGGGAGAAGTCCGGATCCTCCTCCGGAGTCGGTGCGACGCGTCCGACGATGGCGTTGGTGAAGCCGGCGGCCTCGAAGGCCTGCTGCCAGTCGTCCACGCCCTCTACGACGTACGGCTTGAGCCACTCCGGGGTGGCGGGGTCGACCCAGTACACGATGGGCTCGACGGGGTCAGACATCTCCGCGCCGGGGTTCGCCTTCTCGAGGCGGTGCCGGTGGATGAAGCGGCGCTCGACCGCACCGTGCTCATCGGAGGAGTAGTCCGTGAAGTCGCTGGAGTTGAAGCCCACACGCGCATCCCACAGACGCGGCATCATCGGGTCCTCGGGAAGCGCCAGGAAACTCCAGTGGAGCAGCACGGTCGAGAGGTCCCCGTCGTCCTGCCCGGTCTGCGTCACGTCGATCTCGATGTTGCGCGGGAAGGCGACGACCTTCTCGATGAAGCTGTTGTCGTCATCGACATTCGACAGACCCCCGAGCTCGGACTGGGTCGAGAGGAAGAAGTCCGTCACGTCGATGAGGAGTCCGCCGGTGGGGCTGACGCTCTCCACCTCGAAGGTCGCGAGGATCGGCCCCTTCCGCATCCCGGACACCGCGCGATGGATCGCGTCCCCCGGGTCCGCCACCTGGTCGTAGTTCTTCATGCGGAGTGTGACGTGGCTCTCGCCTCGTGCGTCCCACTGCACGATGTCGGTACCGCCGTCGGAGCCCGCCGCTCCGGGCCGTTCCCGCGTGATGATCGAAACCATCATCTCGGTGCCGAGCGCGTCCTGCGGGATCTCGAAAAAGAGCTCGCCATCCTCCCCGAACCAGGTCGTGAAGATCCCCTCGGAGACCTGGGCGTTCTCCGGGAGGTGGTCCTCCCACGTCATCTCCTCCTCCTCTTCCTCCGGATCCTGCGCCGAGATGGCGGCGGGCTGGAAGGCGAGGGCCGCCAGAGCCATGAGCACCATGGCGAGGGGCCAGCGTCGTACGTCGATACGATTCATCTGTGTCACTCCGATTCGATACGGTCGGACGTGGGCGTCCCCCACCTCCGGAGTACATGTGCACGACACCCGACCCCCCGAAAACGCTGGCGCTGTCGCGAACAGCGCGGCCTCCAGGCCTTGCCCCGCACAGCCCCGACCCCCAATTTTTAGGTGCGCCTAATCCTACTGCCCTCAGCTTCATGGTCGACCCCCTCTTCGCACTCGCCGTCTTCGGACTCGGCATCGCCATCCTCGGTGCCGTGCTGTGGCCGCGCGTCGGAATCGTCGCCCGCCTGCGGAGCGGGCGTCAGGCGGAGGCACGCGTGCGCATGGAGGATGCTCTGAAGCATCTCTTCAAGTGCGAGTACCGAGACCGCCGGGCGACCCTGGTGTCCGTGGCGGGAGCGCTGGAGTCGTCCCAGTCGGCGGCGGCGGAGACGCTGGAGGGCCTGCGCGACGGTGGGCTCGTCGAGCCGGACGACACGATGCGGCTCACCGCCGACGGGAGGGCCTACGCCCTCCGGATCATCCGGACCCACCGGCTCTGGGAACGGTACCTCGCCGACCGCACCGGGGTCGAACCCGGCGAGTGGCACGAACGGGCAGAACACCGGGAGCACCACCTCACGGAGGAGGAAGTCGACCGCCTCGACGCACGCCTGGGCCGACCCCGCTACGACCCGCACGGAGACCCGATCCCGACCTCGTCCGGAGAGCTGGTACTTCCCACGGGGCGCCCACTCGCCGCGCTCGAACCCGGGGAGGAGGCGGTGATCACACACCTCGAGGACGAGCCGCGCGAACTGTACGACCGGCTGCTGGAGGCCGGCCTGTCCCCCCGGATGAGAGTGAGGATGGTGGCACCCGTTCGCGGCGGCGTGCGTATCGAGACCAACGGGCGGATCGTGCGCATCGACACGATGGCGGCCGGCAACGTCACGGTGGAGCCGCACCACACGCCCGACGCCGACGCCTCGAGCGCAGAAACGCTGGACGACGTTCCCGACGGGGGTGCCGCCGTCCTGGTCGGGATCTCCCCCTCCTGCACGGGTGTGCAGCGCCGACGTCTGCTCGACCTCGGTCTCGTGCCCGACACCCGCATCGTCTCGGAGATGGCCTCCCCCACGGGAGATCCCACCGCCTATCGAATTCGGGGGGCACTGATCGCCCTTCGCCGTGACCAGCAGCGCTGGATCCGGGTCAGGGATATCGTCGAGGATGCGGAGGCCGGTGCCGCGGCGGGATCCGACACGACGGACGGGGGTGCGGCGGCATGAGTTCTCCTCTCGCGTCCGGAACCGCGCCCCACCGAGAGCAGAGCCTCGTCCGGCTGGGGCTCTCCCCCGACCGGTGGGATATCCTCGTTGCGCTCGCGGGGAACCCCAACACGGGGAAGAGCACGGTCTTCAACGCACTCACGGGCCTCCGGCAACACACCGGAAACTGGCCGGGCAAGACGGTGGTGCGCGCCGAGGGAGCCTTCGCCCACGAGGGTGAGCGCGTGAAGCTGGTCGACCTTCCGGGAACCTACTCTCTCCAGGCGAGCACCGTCGACGAGGAGGTCGCGCGCGACTTCCTGCTCTTCGGGCGCCCCGACGTGACCGTGGTCGTCGTGGACGCGACCCGACTCGAGCGAAATCTCAACCTGCTGCTCCAGACGCTTTCGATCACGGACCACGTCGTGGTCTGTCTCAACCTGATGGACGAGGCCCGACGGCACGGAATCGCGATCGACGTGGAAGAGCTGGAGCGGAAGCTCGGCGTACCGGTCGTGCCGACCGTGGCCCGTCGGGGCGAGGGAATGCAGAAGCTCCTGAAGGCGATTCACGACGTCGCGACCGGGCAGCGCACGACCGACCCGGTCCGCGTGGAGGAGTACGCTCCCGAGGTGGAGGCCGCGGTCGAGCAGCTCGAACCGGCGATCATCGACGTCTTCCCGAACCTCCCGAATCCCCGATGGGTCGCGCTCCGCCTCCTCAACGCGGACACCCGCGTCGAGGAAGCCGTCCGTTCCGGTGAGATCGGACAGCTCCGCGCCGACGCCGTGCCTCCCCCCGTCACCGGGCTTCGGATGCACGGCGCGCGCGACCGTACCGGCGAAGGCTCCGCGCGACCCGGGGTGGAATCGTCGCCCTCCGTCGACTCCGGGGGTCTCGCGGTCGCGACCTCGCCGGACGACTTCGCGACCGAGGAAGCCCAGGCCGAGGTGCTTCGGCTGGCCTCCGAGCTCCGCTGGACGCTTCCCGACGACGTGCACGACACGATCGTGGCATCGACGTACCGGAAGGCCGAGGAGATCGCGAAGGCGGCCACATCGACCCCCGCCGCCAGGATGCGCTCCAACATCGACCGGACGCTGGACCGCCTCCTCACGTCGAAGTGGACCGGCTTTCCGGTCATGCTGGGGATTCTGACCGTCGTGTTCTGGCTGACCATCGCCGGGGCGAACGTGCCGAGCTCGATGCTGGCCACGCTGCTGATCGACACCATCCACCCCGTGCTGAATCAGTTCGGTGCGAACATCGGGATGCCGTGGTGGCTGTCGGGGTTCCTGTTCGACGGCGTCTATCTGGCGACCGCCTGGGTGATCAGCGTGATGCTGCCGCCGATGGCGATCTTCTTCCCGATCTTCACGCTGCTCGAGGATTTCGGGTATCTCCCGCGTGTGGCCTTCAACCTCGACGGCCTGTTCCGCCGGGCCGGCGCCCACGGAAAACAGGCGCTCTCGATGACGATGGGCTTCGGCTGCAACGCCGCGGGCGTCGTGGCCACCCGCGTGATCGACTCACCCCGCGAGCGGCTGATCGCGATCATCACCAACAACTTCAGCCTCTGTAACGGACGCTGGCCTACTCAGATCCTGCTGGCGAGCATCTTCATCGGCGCCCTCGCGCCGGCGGGGCTGGCGGGGCTGGTATCGGCGAGCGCCGTCGTCGGTGTCGCCATCATCGGGATGATCGCGATGTTCGTCACGAGTTGGGCGCTGTCCCGCACGGTACTCAAGGGCGAGGCGAGCACATTCAGCCTCGAGCTGCCTCCGTACCGACCCCCGCGCATTCTCCAGACCCTGTACACCTCGCTGATCGACCGGACGCTGATCGTACTCTGGCGAGCCGTCGTGTTCGCGATTCCGGCCGGTGCGGTCATCTGGCTGATGTCCAACATCCCGATCGGCGATCAGTCGATCGCGGCACACACCGTCGAGATTCTTGGGCCCTTCGGCGCACTCATCGGTCTCAATGGCGTGATCCTGCTCGCGTACGTCGTGGCGATTCCCGCGAACGAAATCGTCATCCCCACGATCCTCATGCTGACGGTGCTGGTCACCCCGGAGCTGCAGGGTCTGGGAGAAGGTGCCGGCGTCATGTTCGAGAGCGGGGTCGACGTCGCGATGGTGCTCCAGACGGCGGGGTGGACCCTGTTGACGGCGGTCAACGTCATGCTCTTCAGCCTGCTCCATAACCCCTGCTCGACCACGATCTACACGATCTGGAAGGAGACGGGCAGCGTGAAGTGGACGAGCGTGGCGACCTTCCTGCCCCTCGCGATGGGCTTCACCGTGACCTTTCTGCTGACGCAGGTGGTGCGGCTGTTCGGAGGCGCCTGAGGCCGGACGCCTGCCGCATGACATGACCTTCACTCCGCCCGTCGACGCCCTGAACCGTCGTGACCTGCGTCATCGGGACCTGACCCATCGTCGCCCGAACCGGGCTCCCCCCACGCTCTGGGGAAATCTCGGCGACTGGAGCGACGCGACGGAGTACGTCGATGCCGCCCGGGCGCTCGCGCTGCGGCTCGGTGAGGCGGCGGGCCTCGGGCCGGGCCAGCGGGTCGTGGATCTGGGATCGGGAGCGGGCGATCAGCTCAGGATGTGGGTCGAGGTGTTCGGCGTGGAGCATGTCACCGGGGTCGAATCGAATCCCGAGCTCGCCGCTCGAGCCGGCGAGCGGGTCACCCGGTGGGGCCTGGACTCGCGCGTCGGCGTCGTCACCGGGAAGGCCACGATCGCTCGCTGGACCGAGGACATCGTGGACCGGATGGTTGACCGGGTAGTCGCGCTGGACTCGGTCTACTTCCTCGAGTCGCGAACGGCGTTCCTCGAGCGCTGTCGATCGGCCGTGCGGCCGAGAGGCATCCTGGCCGTCACCGATCTCCTTCTCGGTGATGGTGTTCCGGCTCGAATGGCCGCGAGTCTCGCACCATTGTTCGGGGTGCGGAGGGGTGACCTCCTGCCCGAGCCCCGCTACCGTGCGATGCTCGCTGAGAATGGTTTCGACGACATCCACGTTCATGACTGCACCGACGACGTGCTGGGGGGCTTTTCCCGCTGGATCCGCCGTGGTGGGCACCTGCGTGCCGCGCCTCTCGCCGTCTCCACCCGGCTGGGGCTCGCGATGACGGGCAGTGCCGCGGGGTTCTTCGCCCGGCGGTCCGGGCTGCGATACGTCGTGACCACGGCTCGCCGCAAGAACGAGTGAGCGACACGCGTTTCGCTCGGCAACGCGCCACCGAACGGTGTGGGGACGGAGGGGACTCGAGCGGGCTCCGCGTCGCCGTGGTGGGCTCCGGACTCGCGGGACTCGCGTCCGCGTGGCTCCTCGGTCGCCAGGCCCACGTCACGGTGTACGAGGCCCACCCCGTGCCGGGCATGGGTGCCCACAGCATTCGCCTCGGTGACGGGGACGGGGCTCCGCTCGTGGATGTCCCACTCCGCGTCCTGACGCCGGCGTACTACCCCACCCTGCTCGCCATCTACCGCCAGGCGGGCGTCGAGGTCGCTCCCGTGGACTATGCGGCGTCCTTCTCCCGGCTCCGGGACGCGACCTACTTCGTCTATCGAAACGTGCACCTCGGCGGTCGGTCTCTGCCGTGGGTGACCCCCTCGGGATTCCTCCGCTCCGCGGCGCGCGGAATCGCGCGGGGCGTTCTGCGTCTGCACCGCAGGGGACCGACGGATCTGAGGGAAGGCCGCCTGGCCGGCAGGACGCTCGGGGCGTACCTGGAGTCGGAGGGGTACGGAACGGCGTTCATCGAGGGATTCCTCCTTCCCGCGTATGCCTCGATCTGCACCTGCAGCACCGAAACCGTGCGCGACTATCCGGCCGAGCTCATCATCGACTACTTCTGTTCGGGTGTGACGACGCTGGGGGTGATGCGGGCCGTGGGAGGTTCGGACGACGTGGTCGGCCGGCTGCTGGCGCCGGCGGCCGAGGTCCGGACCGGTACGGTGGTCCATCGGATCGAGCAGGACGGACACGGCGTGGCGGTGATCGACCGGGCGGGTGGCGTGGCCCGCTACGACCACGTGGTTCTCGCCACGCCGGCCGATCGGGGGGCCGAGCTTCTCGATGGGGACGACGCGCTTCGCACCGTCCTCTCTCGGGTGCCCCACGAATCGAGCCGTGTGGTCGTGCACCGGGACGCGCGACTGGCCCCTCGTGATCGGTCGTCCTGGAGGCCCGTCAACTTCATCGTCTCCGACGATCACCCCGCTCCCATGGCCACGATCTGGCTGAATCGGGTTCAGGACGGACTCGAGGGGGGCCCCGATCTCTTCCAGACCTGGAATCCGGTGGTGACCCCCGACCCTTCATCGGTGATCACGGAAACCGAGGTATCCCGTCCCGTCGTGACGCTGGCCACGCAGGACGTTCCGGAGCGCCTGGCAGCCCTCGGGGACGACGCCGGCCGACGAATCTGGGCGGTCGGATCCTACGCCGAGACGGGAATCCCCCTGCTGGAGGCGGCGGCCGCATCGGCGATGAGAGTCGCGGACCAGCTGACGCACCGGTCCAGGGCGGGCTGATTCGAGCCGGCCGTGCCGGCACGACGTCCGGGGCCGCCGTGCCTCGGGGTGGGCCTTCATCCCGCAATTTGCGCACGCTGGCGGCGGCGAGCACCTTCGTCGTCGCGGGCCAGTCGGCTCCGCTCACCCACCGCCTTCCTCCGGGTTTTCGCCATCCCCCGCCCGCCTCTGTCCGCCCCGGCCCTGTCGGCCGTCACCCTCCTCGTCGCACTCACCGCGACCGGTGGCCCGACCGGGGTGGCGGCCCAGCAGACGGCGCTCGAGACGATGCGCGTGCCTCCGGGGGTGTCGATGGATGTGGACGGCCGGTTGTCGGAGGAGGTGTGGCGCACAGCGATACCGATCACCGACTTCACCCAGCAGCAGCCGACCGAGGGTGGTGATCCGACGCTCCGCACCGAGGTTCGAGTGGTCTACGACGATGAGGCGCTCTTCATCGGAGCCCGGCTGTTCGACGACCCCGACAGCATCCTCGCCTTCCAGAAGCGCCGCGACGTCAGCCTGCGCACCGACGACCGCTTCATGTGGATCCTCGACACCTTCGACGACGGCCGCACGGGCTACTTCTTCGAGACCAACGCGAACGGGCTTCTGGGCGATGGACTGATCGGGGGCGCACGCGGGATCAACAAGTCCTGGGATGGAATCTGGGAGGTCCGCGTGGAGCGGCTTGCCGATGGATGGACCGCGGAGATCCGCATTCCATTCGGCACCCTGAACTTCGACCCGGCCGCGTCGAGCTGGGGCATCAACTTCCAGCGCACGATCCGCAGACGGAATGAGGAGATCCTCTGGCGAGGGTGGCGCCAGAATCAGGGCCTCTTCAACCCCGCGTGGGCGGGGGACATGACGGGGCTCGACGGGCTCTCGCAGGGCGTCGGCCTCGAGCTCAAGCCGTACGCGACGCAGAGTTGGCGGAACCAGCCCGGTGATGCGGACGACCCACAGTATCCGAGGGATGTCGGGTTCGATGTCGGATACTCGATCACCTCCGGACTTCGCGCGGCAGTCAGCGTCAACACCGACTTCGCCGAAGTCGAGGTCGATCAGCGTCGGGTCAATCTGACGCGCTTCCCGCTGCGCTTCCCCGAGCAGCGGGACTTCTTCCTCGAAGGGTCGGGCGTGTTCTCGTTCGCACCGCGTTCGGGACCGACGCCCTACTTCTCCCGCCGCATCGGACTTCAGGCCGGCCAGCCCGTTCCGATCGACTACGGCACGCGACTCGGGGGGCAGGCCGGACGCTTCGAGCTCGGGTTCGTTCATGTCGGCACCGGGGACGTGGATCAGATCGCCGGCGAGGTGTTCTCGGTGGCGCGGGTGAAGGGCCTCCTGCTCGGCCAGTCGACACTCGGCGCGATCGTCACCCGTCGCACGACATCCTTCGAGCCGGGGGCGATCGGACTGGACGATCGCTACACCTTCGGCGTCGACCTCGACTACAACACGACGACCTTTCTCGGCAACCGGAATCTCGAGCTCGAAGCCTTCGTGGCGTGGAATACCGACCCCGCCGCGGGACTCCGCCCGCCCGACGAGACGACGCCGGGCTTCGGTGATCTCTCATCGCGCGGATTTCGACTCAACTACCCGAACGACATCTGGGAGTCGCACCTCTCCTATCGGGAATTCGGGCACGAATACGACCCCGCGGTCGGCTTCGTCACACGAAACGATTTCCGTCGGGTGGAACCACGTCTGGCGTGGAATCCCCGGCCGGCGGGAATCCCGTGGCTTCGCCAGGTCGACTTCTCGATCCTCTTCCGAAACCTGACCGATCTGCGCACGGGCGTTCTCGAAGAACGCGTCTGGCAGTTCGGCCTCTTCGGAATGGAGTTCGAGAGCGGCGACAACCTCTCCTTCGAGGTGGTCCGGAACTACGAGTTTCTCGATCGCGAGTTCACCGTCGGCGCCGAAGACATCCCCATCCTCCAGGGGGAATACACGAACTGGGAGTACGGCGTGGACCTGCGCACCGCCTCCCGCCGGCGCGTGTCGTTCAATGGCGGCGTCACCAGATCCGGCTTCTGGGACGGAGACCGGACACGGTGGTCGTCGGAGGTCAGCCTTCGTCCCGGGGCCGGCTACGAAGTATCGCTCGAGTACGAACACAATTCGATCGTGCTGCCCCGCGGTGACTTCACCACCAATGTGGTGCGGGCCGACGGCTCGTGGGACATCACGCCGTGGGCGTCGGTGGTCTCGAATGTGCAGTACGACGACGTCTCTGAGGTCCTGGGCCTCTTCGGGCTGGCGCGTTGGATCGTGAAGCCCGGCAACGAGATCTTCGTCGTCTACACGCACAACTGGCAGCGGCCCGAGATGGTCGGATCGCTGGATCGAGACCGTGGCTTCGAGACGCTCTCCAGGGGCGCGAGCTTCAAGATCAACTACACCTGGCGCTGGTAGGCGTCACGGGCGTCGGCGAACGGGCGGAGTCCCGTCGGGTCACGGACACCGAGCGGGGCAGGTGACCCTGATCTACCGACCGACCGACCCCGGATAGAAGACCACTTCGTCGTTCATCATCATCACGAAGATGTCGCGCGCCACGACCTGGGGCGGCTCCCAGTTTTCCGCGCCGTCCCGCCACCCGTCGGCGAGCGGTCCGACCGCGTCGCGCAGGATGTCGGTCTTCATGCCTCCGGGAGAGGCGAGCCGGATCCGGATCCCGGCGTCGTCGAGTTCGGCCGCGGCCGTCTGGAACATCCCGACCAGCGCATGCTTGCTCGCCGCGTAGACGCCCCAACCGGCCGGAGCCGGCCGATGTCCGAGAATCGAGACCGTGTTCACGATGGTGCCGCCTCCCTGGTCCCGCATGATCGGAACCACACGATTGGCCAGATCCACGTACGCCCAGTAGTTGACCTCGAAGAGCCGATGCGCCGCATCCAGGTCGTGGAGTTCCAGCGTCGCCGCATACGCGTAGCCCGCGTTGTTGAACAGGTAGTCCACACGCCCGAACCGCTCCATCGCGGCTTCGATCACCCGCGGCCGCTGGGCCGGGTCGGCGAGATCCACCTCCACGGCGACGGCCGCGCCGCCCTCGGCCTCGATTCGGGCGGCCAGCTCCGCGGAGGGTGGAAGGTCGATGTCGGCGAGAACGAGGCGCATGTCGAGGTCGGCCGCGAGCTCGGCGAGGGCCTGCCCCAGCCCCGAGCTGGTCCCGGTGATCACGGCCACCCTCCCGGACACCGCATCCGCCACGTCCGGGGGCACGGCGTTCTCCGGCGTGGCACCGGGATCCTGAGCCACCCCCACGGACGGGATGCAGAAGAGGGTACTCGCGAAGAGCGTGAGTACGATCGAAACCCTGGACGTGTTCGGCATCGCTCGCATGGGCCTGGGTGCACGGGGAGGGCATCAAGATGGCGGGCGCCGCGGGTGCCGGGCCAGCCCCGTCGGCGCATGCGTGCCAGGGCATGTTCACACAACGGGTCCGCGCCCTAGTGTGGTGTCGCCAAAGTTCTGCTGCTATTCGGAGCCGCAGACATCCGCCCCGGACCGCGCCCCACACGGGGCGCTCGTCGTTGGAAC
>JGI12109J20283_10002060_pt1 | contig 56934 bp, 57 predicted proteins | sample ElkSlonscriptome_12_FD_20283 | JGI IMG/M metagenome (IMG submission 20283)
AACACCGGCGGCGCCCGCGTCGAGTTGCGCTGCGACCGCGCGGGCGAGCCCGTGGACCTGCGCACCTGCCTTGCCAACTCCGAGATTGAGATCAGCCGCGAGGGCGACAAGAGCGAGTACGCCGCCGACGACCTGGCCACGTTGGGCGACCCGTCCACGGGCGACCTGAGCCTGACCATGCCCCACAACTTCTCGGTCCGGGCCATGAACAGCAGCGACTCGGCGCGCCTGCACCTGTCCGTCACCACGCCGTCCGGGCGCACCGTGCACGAGGCCGAGGCCGGGCGTCACCAATATGTTCAGTTCTACCACTGCGGCCCGCAGGTCGAGTATACGTGCCGGGAGTACAACTACACTCCCGGCACGTCCAACTGATCTCCTGTTCTGGCCGGATCACGTGATCCGGGCCAGCAACTCCATGAGCGTACTGCGATCATTGTCGGACAAGGGCGCCAACGCCTGTCGAGACGCGCGCACGGCGTCGCCCTTCGACCGCTGCAACACGTCGCGCCCCTCTTCGGTCATCTCGATGACCGCCATGCGCCGGTCGTGTGGCGCCGCGCGCCGTTCGACCAGGCCGCGCGCCTCCAGCCGCCCGACGACGCCCTTGATGGTGGCCACGTCCATGGCCGTCAGGCGCCCCAGGCGATTCTGCGAGGTGGGGCCCACTTCCTCCAGTTTCGCCAGAACGGCGAACTGCATGGGTGTCAAATCCGCATCAATCAGATCCGAGAACAGGCTGAGATGCCGCTGGTGCGCCTTGCGCAGCAGAAAACCGACTTGCCTGTCCAATACGAAGAGTTCCGTCATCTGGGTACCGTCTCCCCTGACACGTGCGGCCACTGACCTACCGCCTTGAACCAACCGTCACACACCACGGTCGCTCGTTGGCTGACACCCTTCCAAATTCGCCGCTGGGTTTCGAAAGGGCACGAACAATATCGCGTCTTGGTTCGGCCGCTGCAAGCCTAAGATTGCGTTTTCGTGCTAACGATCTCGAAAATCAAAATGGCGAGACGGTCAATCACACCGCCAGGCACGCATCCCGGATGTCCGGCCGCGCGTCCAGATCGGCGAGGGTTCCCTCGAATCGGGTGCGTCCCTTCTCGATCACATAGGCCCGGTCGGTGAGCGAGCGGGCAAAGCGCGGGTTCTGCTCCGAGACCAGAATCGTGAGCCCCTCGGCCTTCATGGTGCCCAATGCCCGCGCCAATTGCTCGACCAGGCGCGGCGCCAGCCCCTCCGACGGTTCGTCGAGCAACACCAGCGACGGATGGCCCATCAACGTCCGCGCGATGGTCAGCATCTGCTGTTCGCCGCCGGACATCTGCCCGGCCCGCCGACGACGCAGCTCGGCCAGGTTCGGGAACAGGTCGAACAGCGCCTGCGGTGTCCAGCTTGGAGCGCCCGGGCGCGGCGGCTGGCGGCCGACGGCCAGATTCTCGTCCACCGTCAGGTCGGAGAACACGCGGCGGTCCTCCGGCACATAGCCGATCCCCAACCGGGCGATGCGGTGCGGCGGCAGGCCGGAGATCGACGCGCCGCCAAAGTGCACGTCGCCCCGCACGCCCGGGATCAACCCCATCACGGCGGCCAGCGTGGTGGTCTTGCCGGCCCCGTTGCGGCCGAGCAGCGTCACCACCTCGCCCGCGTCCACCCGCAGGTCGATGTCGAACAGAACCTGGGCGCGCCCGTACCAGGCGTTCAGTCCCCGGACGGCCAGCAACTCGCTCATGGCTCGGGCTCTCCGCTCGATTCGCCCAGATAGAGCGCGCGCACCCGCGCGTCCGCCCGCACCTCGGCGGGCGCGCCACTCGCCACCAGCCGGCCGCCATCCAACACGAGGACGCGGTCCGCGTGGCCAAAGACGACGTCCATGTCGTGTTCGGTGAACAGCACCGCCACGCCCCGGGCGCGGCTCACCCGCGCCGTCAGGTCCATGAGGTGCGTCCGCTCGCCCGGCGCCATGCCGGCGGTCGGCTCGTCCATCAGCAGAACGCGCGGGCCGTGCGCCAGCGCGATGGCCAGGTCGAGGCGCTTCAGGTCGCCGTAAGCCAATACGCCGGCCGCCCGCTCGGCCTGATCCGTCATGCCCACCATGGCCAGCAGCGACTCGGCTTCGTCCCGGTAGAGGCGATCGGCGCGGGGCCACGGTGACCACGCCCGCCCGTGATGCGACAGCAGCGCCGACTGGACGTTCTGCCGCACGGTCATGGAGCGGAATGTGGCGGTCACCTGGTACGTGCGGCCCACGCCCAGCCGCCAGACGCGGCGCGGCGGCAGGCCGGTGATGTCGCGCCCGAACAGCAGCACGCGGCCGGCGTCGGGCCGGATCTGGCCCCCCAGCATGTTGAACAGCGTGGTCTTGCCGGCTCCGTTCGGTCCGATCAGGGCCAGCACCTCGCCGGCGCCAAGGCTGAAGCCGACGTCGTCAACTGCCCGCACGCCGCCAAAGGCCTTGCGGAGATGCTCGGCCTCAAGCGCCCGTTCGGTCATGACCCCGCCCCACGCGGCCGGACCCAGCGGCGCCAGACGCCGACGATGCCCTCGGGGAACGCCAGCACCAGCACCACAATCACCGTGCCCAGGATCAGCTTCCAGACGTCGGTGGCGCTGCTCACCTCGATGGCCAACGCCTTGAACACGCCGGCGCCGACCAACGGCCCGGTCAACGTGCCCAGCCCGCCCAACAGCACCATCACCAGACCATCGACCGACAGCGGAATCCCCAGGACATCGGGGAACACGCTGCCTTTAAGACCCGCGTACAGCGTCCCGGCCAGGCCGGCGAAGCCACCGGCCAGGACGAAGCACAGCCATTGCAGCCCGCGCCGGTCGAGGCCGATGGACTCCGCCCGGCCCGGGCTGTCGCGGCAGGCCCGCACCGACTGCCCGAACGGCGAGAACACCAGATGGCGGATGGCGCCCACGGCGGCGGCGCACAACGTCAGGGTCAGCATGTAATAGACCGCCGGATCCGACGCCCAGCGGCCGGGCCAGACGCCGAGGATGCCGTTGTCGCCGCCCGTGACCTCGGTCCACTGAAAGACCACGGACCAGACGATCTGGGCGAAGGCCAGGGTCAGCATGGCCAGATAGACGCCCGACAGCCGCACACAGAACCAGCCGAACACCACGGCCCCGACCAGCGCCAGGGCCGGACCGGTCAACAGGCCCCATTCCATCGGCGCGCCGAAAAACCGGACCAGCAGTGCGGTGCCATACGCCCCGAGCCCGAAATAGGCCGCATGGCCGAACGAGACCATGCCGCCCACCCCCATCATCAGGTGCAGACTGGCGGCGAACAGGGCGAAGATCAGGATCTCGGTGGTGACCGTCAGCGTGTAGGCATCGGCGACCAGGGGCAGCGCCGCCAGCAGGGCCACCAGCGCCACCCCAAGCGCCCATCCGGCGCGCCCCATCGGCCGCCACGGCTCTTCCTGCACGCCGAGGCTGGCACGCGCGGCGGCCTCCGGCCGGCCCAACAGGCCGTGCGGGCGCAGCACCAGAACCACCGCCATCACCAGGAACAGAAGGACCATGCTGATCTTGGGAAACAGCAGGATGCCGAAGGCGTTCAGCTCCGCCACCAGCACCGACGCCAGGAAGGCGCCGGGCACGCTGCCCAGGCCGCCGATGACGACGATCACGAACGCTTCGACGATCACCTCCATATCCATGGCGTGGTGCACCGCCTCGCGGGGGATGCGCAACGCCCCGCCCAACGCCGCCAGAAAGACGCCCAGCATGAAAACGCCGGTGAACAGGCGCTTCTGGTTGACGCCGAGTGCGGCCACCATGGTCCGGTCCTCGGTCGCCGCGCGCACCAGAACGCCCCAGGGACTGCGCCGCAGGAACAGCCACAGCAGCCCCAGCACCGCCGGCCCCAGCACGATCAGAACCAGGTCATAGGCCGGAAACGGATGCCCGAGGATGGTGACGGCGCCCTCCAACCCGGGCGCGCGCGGGCCGAGCAGGTCCTGCGGCCCCCAGATCATCTTGACCGCGTCCTCGGTCATCAGCGCCAGGCCAAAGGTGGCCAGCAGCGGGAACAGCTCCGGCGCGTCATAGATGCGGCGCAGAACGACGATCTCGACCACGGCGCCGATCACGGCCACCACCGCCGCCGCCGCCACCACGCCGCCCCAGAAGCCGAGCGGGCCGCTCCACATCGTCGTCAGGGTGTACGCCATGTACGCGCCCAGCATGAAGAACGAGCCGTGCGCGAAGTTCACGATGCGCGTGACACCAAAGATGATGGACAGGCCGCTGGCCAGCAGGAACAGCGACGACGCGCTGGCCAGCCCGGTCAGGGCCTGGATCACGAAGAAGTCCATGCGGCCAGCCCCTCGGGCGCCGAGACCCTATTCCGGCCGCAGCGCCCTCGCCTCCTCTTCCGACGGCAGCACCTCGGCGCCGTCGACATACTCGAAGTCCACCATCACGCCCCGTCCGTCGCGCACCGCCAGGCGCCCGACATAGGCGCCCATGGTGGACTGGTGATCGGCGGCGCGGAAGGTGATGGTGTCGAACGGCATCTTCACCTCGATGCCCTCGGCCGCCGCGATCAACGCCTCGGTCTCGGTCGAGCCGGCCTTGTCGATGATCGCCGCCACCGCCTTCAGGGCCGTGTAGCCGACCACGGAGCCCAGGCGCGGATAATCGTCCCAGCGATCCCGATAAGCCGCCAGGAACGCATCGTGCGCGGGCGTGTCGATGGCCGACCAGGGATAGCCGGTAACGATCCAGCCCTCGGGCGTCTCGGCGCCCAGGGTGTCGAGGTATTCCGGCTCGCCGGTGATCAGGCTGACCACCGGGCGGTCCTGGAACAGGCCGCGCGTGTTGCCCTCGCGCACGAACTTGGTCAGGTCCGGCCCGAAAGTGACGTTGAAGATCGCCTCCGGCTCGGCCCGCAGCAACGCCTGCACCGTCGCCCCGGCGTCGATCTTGCCCAGCGGCGGCCACTGCTCGTCCACCCACTCGATATCCGGGCGCAACTCGGCCATGGCCTCCTTGAAGGCCGCCACGGCCGACGTGCCGTACTCATAGTTCGGCGCGATCGCCGCCCAGCGCGTGGCATCCAGCGTCGCCGCTTCCTCCGCCAGCATGTTGGCCTGCATCGACGTGCTGGGCCGCAGCCGGAAGGTGACATCGTTGCCCTTCGACCAGACGATGGCGTCGGTCAGCGGCTCGGCGGCCATGAAGAAGATACCGCGCTGGCTGGCGAAGTCGGACACGGCCAGGCCGATGTGCGAGAAGAAGGTGCCCATCAGCAGGTCCACGCCCTCGGCCCTGACCAGCTCGTTGGCGGCGGTCACGGCGTCGCCCGGGTTGCCACCGTCGTCGCGGTCGATCACCTCCAGCGGCCGGCCCATGACGCCACCGGCGGCGTTGACCTCCTCCAGGGCCATCATCCAGCCCTTGCGGTAGGGCTCGGTGAACGACGGCAGGCGGGAATAGCTGTTGATCTCGCCGATGCGGATCGGCTCCTGCGCGGACGCGCCGAAGACCGGCAGCCCCCCGACAACCGCCAGGGTGACACCGGCCGCGATCCCCGAAAGCCAACGCCGGCTGATGCGGCCTGTCCGAACCATGATGACCTCTCCCGTGTTCGATGGATGACCGCCTGAGTGCGGCGGAAAGCCACGGCGCCCCCGCAATGAGGCAACACCGTGTCCCGCGTTTCGTTTGATCCTTGCGTCGTGACGACGCCGGGGCGGTCCGTGTTCGGGCCGACTTGACCGAATTGGCGGCGACGGTGCAAGACCCTATTTGACGGGGGCTCAAAAACCCGAGCGCACCGCTCCCCGTTTTGAACCGTTCAAGCCAAGGCCAGCAGGTGTGACACGCACCGGCGGCAGTCGCTGGACCCGAACCCCGGCACGGGCACGGAGACGGGCAGATGCGCCATGGCCTCGGCGATCAGCGCGCATTCCGTCGCCGCCGGCCGCACCAGAGCCCAGGCGGACACGTCCGGCGCCGTGGTCAGCCAGTCGATGTGCCAGTGCCGCGCCTTGTCCGGCCGCATGTGCCGGCGCAAACGGGCGCGCAGCCCGCCGGGTCCCCGCGCGCTGCCGGCATAGACATACCAGCCGGGGGTCAGGGGCGGCACCGCCAGACGCGGCGGCAGCGGCACCGGAGCCGGCACCCACAACGCCAGCAGATAGGCCCCGGGCGCCGACGGCGCCACCCCCTCGATGTCGTCGGCCGTCACCCACGGCCCGCCGAGGCGACAGCATACATCGGGCACCGAGGCGGGCTTGCCATCGCCGACCGCTCCGGTCATGGTGCCGCCCCCGCCTGCTTCATCCGATGAGAGTTGCGTCATGGAATACCGCCCGCTCGGCCGCTCCGGCCTGTCGGTCAGCCTCATCTGCCTGGGCACGATGACCTGGGGCCAACAGAACACCGAGGCCGAGGCCCACGCCCAGATGGACTACGCCCTCGACCACGGCGTCAATTTCTTCGACACAGCCGAACTCTATCCGGTGCCGCCGACGCCGGAGACGCAGGGGCGCACCGAGGACTCCATCGGCTCGTGGTTCGCCGCCCGGGGCACGCGCGACAAGGTGATCCTGGCCAGCAAGGTCGTCGGCCCCACCGCGCAGCCGCAGTTCCGGGGCGGCGCGGCACGGCTGGACCGCGCCAACATCCGCCAAGCGGTGGAGCGCTCGTTGCGGCGCCTGCGCACCGACTGGATCGACGTCTACTACGTCCACTGGCCGGAACGGGCCACCAATTTCTTCGGCCGCCTCGGCTACACCCACGACACCGAGCGCGACGCCCAGGCCGTCAGCATCGCCGAGACCCTGGAGGCGCTGGACGAACAGGTCCGCGCCGGGACCATCCGCCACATCGGCCTTTCCAACGAAAGCGCCTGGGGCCTGATGCACTACCTGCGCCTGGCCGAGGAGCGCGGATGGCCGCGCCCGGCCTGCATCCAGAACCCCTACAGCCTGCTGAACCGGTCGTTCGAGGCCGGCCTGGCCGAGGCGGCGATCCGCGAGGCGGTGCCCCTGTGCGCCTACTCGCCGCTGGCCATGGGGACCCTCTCGGGCAAGTACCTGCACGGCGGCAAGCCCGAAGGGGCGCGCCTGACCGTCTACGAGGGCACCTACATGCGCTACCTCACCGCGCAGGGCGTGGCGGCAACGGAGGAGTACGTGGCGCTGGCGCGGGACCACGGGTTGGACCCGGCGCAAATGGCGTTGGCCTATGTGAACAGCCGGCCGTTCCTGGCCAGCACGATCATCGGCGCCACCACGGTCGATCAGCTGGCCGCCAATATCGCCAGCGCGGATCTCACGCTGCCCGACACGGTCCTTGAGGGCATCGAGGCCATCCACGCCCGTTTCACCTATCCTTGCCCCTAAACCTTCGCACCCGCGCCGACCCGCCACGGCGGCAGGGACACCGCCACCGTCGTCCCGGCCTGCGGATGGCTGGCGATGGTCAGGGTGCCGCCGTGCGCCTCGACCAGCGCCCGAGCCAGGGGCAGCCCCAGGCCGGTTCCTCCCTCGGCGCGGGCAAAGACGTTCTGGACCTGCCCGAACGGTGACAGAGCCACCTGTACGTCGGCCGCGCTCATGCCGACACCGGTATCGGTCACCGACGCGACGACGCCCCCGTCGGTCGACAGGCTGGCCGACACGGTGACGGTTCCACCGCGCGGCGTGAACTTGATGGCATTGGACAGCAGGTTGCCGAGAACCTGGCGCATCCGCGCCGCGTCGCATCGCACCGGCGGCAGGTCGGCGGGCACCTGGTTTCGCACCGCAATCTCTTTCTCGGCGGCCCGGGCGAGAAGGTCCCGCAGGCAGGTGGCGACCAACGCATTCAGGGCCTGTGGGGCCTCGTCCAGGCGCAGCTCCCCGGCCTCCACCACGCTCACGTCGAGGATGTCGCTGATCAGGTCCAGCAGGTGCGTGCCCGCCTGAAGAATGCCGCTGACGTACTCCCGGTAGGGTCCGGCGCCGAGCGGGCCGTGCAGTTCCCGCAACAGAATCTCGGAAAACCCGTTGATGGCGTTCAGGGGGGTGCGCAGTTCATGGCTCATATTGGCCAGGAACGACCGCTTGGCACGGTTGGCATAGTCGACATCCTGCCGCGAGGCCGCGGCCCGGTCGCACAGGAACAGGGCCACCGCTTGCGCCTCTTCCAGGGAGCGCGGCACCGCCATGTGCACTTGAACCGACACGGCCCCGCCGTCCTCCGTCTCGACGACGCCCTCGGCCTCGAACACCGGCGTCCCCTCCCAGAGCGCGTCAAGCAGGCCGCGCACCGCCCGGGCATTCGCGGAGCGATCCAGAAACCGGCGCGAAACCCGGTTGGGATCGCCGTCCGCGCCGCCGCCCATGATGGCCCGCGCGCGGGCATTCACCATGACGCATCGGACCCGGCCGGAAAGGTCCGCCAGTTGGTCCGGGTTGTTTTCGAGGGAGGCGCCCAGGTTGGCGACACCTTGCGCGCGAAGCCCCTCCAGCCGGCGCCAGACGTCGGTCAGATCCTGAACGAGCACGGCCACGGGAGCCGTCTCGACCAGACGCTCCAGGCTGTGCGGTGCCAACGGATCAAGGAGGGGCATGGGCACGACACCCTTCGATGCACGCAGAACGCCCCCAACCTGTGACACCGGCCGACACCTCAGGGGCCGCAAAGGCTCAGGAAAGACTGCCCTTGAACGCGGTTACCAATCGAATAGTCCGGCCCGACACCCGGACGACAAAGTAACAATAGGGTTGCTGCCCCCACGCCCGACCGACTACGCCCAGTGCAGGAGTGTATGACACCCGCGCCTGCCTCTCCAACGAAAAAATCAACGCCAGATGGGCGAACGGCACCGGCGCGCCAGGACAGGCCACCAGAAATACTGGACAACACTTGACTTGTATTTCAACCAAAACGTTCCTGTCCGGGTGCCGGCAAGGACGGGACCCAACACCGCCTTGGTCGCGACGCCGCGTTGGCCGAGCCGAAACGCGTCACGACGCGAGGCTTGGGCCTTTCTATCGATGGCGCCTCGTCGCGACCGCTGAATCATGCGACGCTGCAGGGTCGCGGTGGTGGCTGTCCTGAGCACGATGGCGGGCGCCACGGGAGATCCTGGATGTCCGAAGGGACGGTTCATGTTTCAAGTGTTGGCCGGCGTCTGGGCTCTTCTGCTCGGTGTCGTGTTGATCATGCTGGGCAACGGGATGCACTTCACCTTGATCGGCCTGCGCGGCGGGATCGAGGGGTTTTCGGCCGCCGAACTGGCCATCGTCACGTCGGGATATTTCGTGGGCTTCCTGTCGGGTGCCCGTCTGAGCCCGGCGCTGATCCGGCGCGTGGGACATGTGCGCGTCTTCGCGGCGCTGGGCAGCTTCATGTCGGCCGGCCTGATCGCGTTCACGTTGCTGACCGAACCGTGGGCCTGGACGCTGCTGCGGATCCTGGTGGGATTCTGCATGTCCGGCATCTATGTCACCGCCGAAAGCTGGTTGAACAATGCCGCCACCAACGAGACGCGCGGCAAGGTCCTGTCGGCCTACATGATCGCGCAGACGCTGGGGATCATCGGGGCGCAGGGGCTGTTGACGCTGGGCGACGCGGGGACCGCCGCGCTGTTCATCGGCGCCTCGATCCTGGTGTCGATCTCGTTCGCGCCGATTCTATTGACCGTCGCCCGGGTGCCGGCGGTCGAGGTCGCGCGGCCGATGTCCTTGCGCAAGCTGTATTCCGGTTCGCCGCTCGGGACCGTGGGCATTTTTCTGCTGGGCGCCGTCTACGCGACCCAATCGGGTATGGGCGCGGTGTTCGGCACCCAGATCGGGCTGTCGGCGGATCGGATCGCGCTGTTCGTCGCGATGCTGTTCGCCGGGGCGTTGGTGCTGCAATACCCCATCGGATGGCTGTCCGATCGCATGGACCGGCGCACCCTGATCTTCGGGGCGGCGGTCATGGGGGCCGCATCCTGCGCGCTGGGCTGGATGAACATCGGCGGCCTGTGGTCGATGATGGCGGCCGCGTTCCTGGCCGGCGGGGTGACGACGCCGCTGTATGCCCTGCTGCTCGCCTACACCAACGATTTTCTGTCGGCCGAGGACATGCCGGCCGCGTCCGGCGGGCTGGTGTTCACCTTCGGACTGGGCGCCATCGCCGGGCCGCTGCTGACCGGCTGGGCGATGCAAGGGCTGGGGCCGTTCGCGTTCTGGCTGGTGCTGGGCGCGACGTTCGGGGTCACGGCGTTGTACGCGCTCTATCGCATGACCCAGCGGGCGACGCCGTCCGTCGACGAAACCGAGAGCTACCTGGGCGTGCTGCCCACCGCCTCGCCCGTGGCGGTCGAGGCGGCCGGCGTCTGGGCCGTCGAACAGGCCGAGGCCGCCCGCGAGGAGGCGGAGGAGGAGGCATCGGCGGAGGCGGAAGCGGAGAAGTCGGCAGCCTCGTAGCGTGTATTTGAAGGCCGCCCGGCGGCCGTCAGCGCACCGTCGGGCTTGGAGGTGTCACCACGGAGACACAGAGATCACAGAGCGCGCGGCGTTCATCCGCCCGGGCACCATGACCCGGCGGCGACACCAGGATTTCCGTGGTGGAAACCCGACGGCAGGAGTCCGGCCGCCCGGCCGGGTACGGACCGCTCCGTGTCCTTCGTGTCTCTGTGGTGATCTTTCCCGTCAGAGTCGCAGGTGTCACCACAGAGACACGGAGATCACAGAGCGCGCGCCGTTCATCCGCCCGGGCACCATGACCCGGCGGCAACGTCCGAAGATCCCTGGTGAAACCCTCTCGGCAGGAGTCCGGCGGCCCGGCCGGGTGCGGACCGCTCTGTGTCCTTTGTGTCTCCGTGGTGATCTTTTCCGCCAGGGCGGCGGGAGTCACCACAGAGCCACTACGACCACGCTCCCGCCCTACACCGCCGGCTCACGCGTGTTGCGGAAGCGCAGCTTGGGGTGTTCCTCCGCCGCCTTATCCAGGTGCCAGGCGTTGCGGGCCATGAACACCGGGGCGCCGTCGTGGTCCTCGGCGACCGCCGACTGGTTGGCGTCCAGGAAGGCCTTGACCAGGCGAGGATCGTCGCCTTCCACCCAGCGCACCGCGTACACGGGCGTGGATTCGAAAACCACCGGCACGTCGTATTCCGTGCGGATGCGGTCGGCCATGACGTCGAACTGCAGCGCGCCCACCACGCCGACGATCCAGTCAGCGCCCAGCATGGGCTTGAACACGCTGGCGACACCCTCTTCCGCGAGTTGTTGCAGCGCCTTGCCCAGGTGCTTGCTCTTGAGCGGGTCCTTGGGCCGCGCCTTCTGCAACATCTCCGGCGCGAAGGCGGGAATGCCGGTGAAGCGCAACGCCTCGCCCTCGGTCAGGGCGTCGCCGATGCGCAGGTTGCCGTGGTTGGGCACGCCGATGATGTCGCCGGCGTGAGCCTCTTCCGCCACCTCGCGGTCCTGGGCCAGGAAGAGCACCGGATTGTGCATGACCATGGCCTTGCCGCTGCGCACATGGGTCAGCTTCATGCCGCGCTTGAAGTGGCCCGAGCACAGCCGCACGAAGGCGATGCGGTCGCGGTGCTTGGGGTCCATGTTGGCCTGGATCTTGAAGACGAAGCCGGAGACCTTGCGCTCGTCCGGCGCCACGGCGCGGTCGGCAGTGGGCTGGGCGCGCGGCGGCGGGGCGATGGACGCCAGCCCCTCCAGCAACTCTCGCACGCCGAACGTATTGATGGCCGAGCCGAAGAATACCGGCGTCATGTGGCCCTCGCGATACGCCTGCAGCGAAAAGTCAGGGCACAGACCGCGCGCCATCTCGACCTCCTCGCGCAGGGTGTCGGCGACGCCGGGCGGCAGCATGGCGTCCAGCTTGGGGTCGTCCAGCCCGGAGCAGGACTCGCCTTCGTGCGGCAGCCCGCCCTTGTTGCCCTTCTCCAGCAACACCAAGCGATCCCGGAACAGGTCGTAACAGCCCTTGAACGCCTTGCCCATGCCGATGGGCCAACTCGCCGGGGTCACGTCCAGCGCCAGCGCCTGTTCGATCTCGTCCAGGATCTCGAAGGAATCCCGCGCCTCGCGGTCCATCTTGTTGACGAAGGTGACGATGGGCACGTCGCGCAGGCGGCACACCTCGAACAGCTTGCGGGTCTGCGCCTCGATGCCCTTGGCGGCGTCGATGACCATCACCGCCGAGTCCACGGCGGTCAGCGTGCGGTAGGTGTCCTCGCTGAAGTCTTCGTGGCCCGGGGTGTCGAGAAGGTTGAAGACGCAGCCACCGTACTCGTAGGTCATGACCGACGAGGCCACCGAGATGCCGCGCTCGCGTTCCACCTTCATCCAGTCGGAATGTGCCCGCCGGGCCTCGCCGCGCGCCTTGACCGCGCCGGCCAGCTGGATCGCGCCCCCGAACAGCAGCAGCTTTTCGGTCAGCGTGGTCTTACCGGCGTCCGGGTGGCTGATGATGGCGAAGGTGCGCCGGCGCGCGATGGTGTCGTCGGCGGGCGCCGCGTCGAGGGGGACGGCGGTCTGCGTCATGGGCGGGAGACCCGTGTCTGAATGAAAAAGGCGCCGGACTGTGCGACGTCCGCCCCCTGAACGCGAGTCCTTTTTCCAGCCGCTCCCATGGAATGACCAGCGGGTGCAGAGATTGGGAGCGGTCCAGTGGGTCGCTCCATTGCCAGCCGCGTTGCCAATCGTCCTGGTCCGTTGCGGCACCAACACCAATGCCTTATGATGTGAGGGTCAGGTGAGGACACCCTGCCGATGAATAAGATTGCGACGAGCCGATATAAGTTCAATGCAACGCCTCGGATGTCGGCGAACCAGATTGCCGAGTATTGTTTGGCATCGCCCACACGCAGACAGGCAATCCTAAAGAATGCGAAGTATCCGCCTGCGCTTGTCGTGAATCGCTATTCCGTTCTTAGGCGCATCATCGTCGAGTACCTTTCCAATGATGATCGCCCAGCCTCACTTTTGGAGGATGCCCGTATTCGCTTTTTGCGGGACGCCGAGGCCGCCTCAAGCAACTATCTCAAAGATCAGGCCACCTCCTGCCTGGAGGCTCTGTCAGCATTTCGGACGCTGGCCGGTTCGTCTTTCATTCGCGAAACGAGGTTCCGAGAGGTCGAAGCCGTCCGGACGCCCCTCATGATTCATGGCGTCGATGTGAGCGTCAAACTGGACGCCCTGACAAGCGTGGCCGACGCCAGTGCCGTGGGGGGTGCCATCCTGCAGATCTCCAAGACCCTCTCGTCGCAGCTTTGGCGCGAGGACCACGGCAAGACCGTGGCATCCCTCGTGCACTCTTACCTTACGGCGAACGCGCCCCAGGGCACGATTGACCATCGACTTTGTTTAGCGATCGATGTCTTCGGTCAATCGGTCGTTCGGGCACCCGGCGGCTTCAAACGGCGACAGAAGGACATCGAGGCCGCCTGTCGAGAGATCGGTGCTCTGTGGACTCGGGTGCCGACACCTCCGGGGTTTGAAGGCTGGGACGACGGAGCCGCGACGGGCGATGCATGACGCTCTGTATCAAGAAATCGGGCGCATTGCAGCATCTTGGGTGGCGATCGAGGACATGATTGATGAGTTGTTGAGTCATTATATCGGAGTGGATCGACACGTCACCGCAATCGTGATCGAGGGAATGCGTGGGATAGACAAGGAAGCCGTTCTACGGCGACTTACAAGTAAGAAAGAAAGTGACCCCATTATACTACGGGAAATCGAGAACTCTCTCAGAGCCTGCGGTCTCATACGCCAGTATCGCAATGCCATACTGCATCGCGGCATTCCGGGCACCGCGAGCGACTATGGGCTTTTTGTATCGTGGATTGGTGCCGTCAGGGCAGCGATTGACGAATTCTGTCACTACTTTAGCGAGCTGGTCGCCGTTGTCAGCGAGGCCCTCACACTGCGGGCCATGGTCGCGGATTCCGAAGATCTCGACGGGACGGCACAAGAAAGAAGCGGATTGGATCAAGAATTTTCGGTCAAAGCCTCTAGAATTCCTGCGTTTCCGGAGTCGCCCGTTTTTCAAACTCCCAATTACCTGCGAGATCTATACGGCTGACCATGCGGTCCGTCGAAGAAAAAAGGCCGGCCGGAGCGGACTCCGGCCGGCCAAGAGCCCGCGCCCCGGGAATGAGGGGGGATATTCCCGATCGGGCGCGGGGCAAGGGAAACTCGGAAGACTGAGCTTTCCAGGGAGCGTTATGGATATACGTCTCAGCCACCCAATCAGTTCGGCAGCAGCACGGCATCGATCACATGAATGACACCGTTCGACGCCGTGACGTCGGCCGTGGTCACCGTGGCATCACCCACCCGAACGCTGCCACCGGTTGCGTCGATCGCCAGCGGCACACCGGACACGGTCGTGGCCTCAAGGGCCTGACCAGCGATATCGGCGCTCATCACGCGACCCGGGACGACATGGTAGGTCAGGATCCGCGTCAGGGTCTCGCGGTTCTCCGGCTTCAGCAGGTCGGCGACAGTGCCTTCCGGCAGTTGCGAGAACGCCCTGTCATTGGGCGCGAAGACCGTGAACGGACCCTCGCCCTTCAAGGTCTCCACCAGACCAGCCTCGGCGACGGCCGCCACCAGGGTCGTGAAAGCCTTGGCATCGATGGCCCGTTCGACAATGTCCATGCCGTCATGGGCGGCTTCGTGGTGGGCGGCCAGTTGGGTCAGGGGCTGGCCATGGCGGGAATCCCCGGCCATGGCGCTGATCGCGCCAACGAAGGCCACGGCCGCAAGAGAGCCCGCGGCAAGCAAAGACATGGAGAAAAAGGACCGAGTCATTGATGGGTCATCCTTGTGTGGTTGAACCTGGGTTTCTCTCAGTAACCGCACGACTGATCGGGTTTCCATCCCGCCAAGCGCGTTGTATCCTTCATTACGCTGAGCGTTTCCTGGCGGATCATGTCTGCCGGCGGTTTTTTGCAAACGCCTCGCGTTCGAAGCGCACCCCAAAGCACGCCGCACCGGGGGCGGCCGCTTGGCGGCATCCGACCCACCCTCGCGATTCGCGCGCCTGCCGAAGGCTTTACCAAGGCGCCCAAGGTGCCTTACAAGGGGCGTTCCTGCGTCGTGCACGGAGCGGCGCCAGTCCGAGAGGGAGACGGCCCGCGCCTGCGGCGGGACCGGGAAGCCATGATTCGTATCGAGGACCTGACCCACGTCTATGCCGGCGGGCGTCGGCAGCCCGCAAGAACCGCCGTCTCAGACCTGACCCTGCACATTCCCGACGGGCGGTTCACCATTCTCTCGGGACCGAACGGCAGCGGCAAAAGCACCCTGTTCCGCATTCTGTGCGGTCTGGCCCGGCCGAGCCGAGGGCGCGTCTTCATCGGCGGCCACGACATCCTGCGGGATTCGGCGGCGGCGCGCGCCCTGACGGGCGTGGTGTTCCAGAGTCCGGCCGTCGACAAGCACCTGAGCGTGCACGAGAACCTGGCCATCCACGCGGCCCTGCACGGCCTTCGCGGCGCGGCGTTTCGGTCCCGCCTGGACGAGGCCATGGCCTGGACCGACCTGTCCGGACGCCTGGGCGACCGGGTGGAGACTCTGTCGGGCGGCCTGTCACGGCAGGTGGAACTGGCCAAGTGCCTGTTGACCCGGCCGCGCCTGCTGCTGCTGGACGAACCCACCACCGGGCTGGATCCGGCCAGCCGGCGCGGGTTTCTGAACGCCTTGCGCTCGCTGCGCCAGGACCTCGGCATGACGGTGCTGATGACCAGCCACATCTTCAGCGAAGCCGAGGACGTGGACAGCGTCGCCATCATGGCCAATGGTCGTCTGTTGGCGCATGACTCGCCGCAAGCGCTGCGGGAGCGTCTGAACGGCGACGTGCTGGTGATCGACAGCCCGGAGCCGGACACCCTTGCGGCCAAACTGAAAGACGACCTGGGCGTCACGGCCATGCGCCATGGCGACGACCTGCGGATTGACGAGGCGCCCGACAACGACGCCGTCGCCCTCCTGGAACGCGTGCTCACAGACTACCGCGCGCTGGTGCGGGGCATCACCGTCAAGCGTCCCGCCCTGGAGGACGTTTTCGTCCATGTGACCGCCGAGGCCCGTGCCGAGGTCGCACTGGCGGCGTCCGACCAACAGGAGAACGCGGCATGACTTACGCCGGCAACGCTTCGGCCCGGCCGTCCACCGGCGCGATGGCCTCGGACGACGAGGGAGCGACCGATGTCGCACCGCGCGCTTCGTTGATGGCGGTCGCCGTGGCCCTGGCGCGGCGCGAGTTCACGCGCTTCATCCGCCAGCCGCACCGCGTGATGGGCTCGATCGGGCAGCCGTTGATCTTCTGGGTCCTGCTGGGCGCTGGCCTGACGCCCAGCTTCAGTGCCCCCGGCATGGAAGGGATGTCTTACCTGGAGTATTTCTACCCCGGCGTGCTGATGATGATGATCCTGTTCGCCTCGGTGTTCGCCTCCATCACCATCATCGAGGACCGCGACCAGGGCTTTTTGCAAGGCGTGCTGGTCGCGCCGGTGTCGCGCCTGGGCATCGTCATGGGCAAGGTCGGCGGCGCATCGCTGGTGGCCCTGTTCCAGGCCGGAATCCTTTTGATCGCCGCTCCCTTCATCGGCTTGGCGCCGGGCATCGGCGGCTGGATCCTGCTGGCCCTGACCCTGGTGGTCGTCTCGCTCGGCTTCACGGGCCTGGGTTTTCTGTTCGCCTGGGGCATGAAGTCCACGGCGGGCTTCCATGCCATGATGATGGTCATCATGATGCCCATGTGGGTGCTGTCCGGCGCCTTCTTCCCCATCGCCGGCGTGCCCGGCTGGCTGTACTGGATCATGATCCTGAACCCGGTCACCCACGGCATGACCATCCTGCGCGCACCGTTCTACGACGACCCGCTGACCCTGCTCGGCACGGGCGATTACCTGCTGGCCCTGGCCATCGTGGTGGCCTCCGTGGCGTTGTGCCTGGCCCTGGCGGCCCACCGGGTGGGCCGGCGCGAGGCGGGCATCACCGTCCCCGGTTCTTGAGGCCGGCCTGTCGCTACGACCAGTTCCCCCCTGGCGACGCACCCGGGCATGGTGTAAGGACGCCCCCACCGACGTTCGGGACCCCTCCCACAGCTCCGGTGTGCCGTCATGTCCGTCAATCCCCTGTTCGTGGCCCTGGATACCACCGACCTGCCGCACGCCCGCGCCCTGGCCCAAGCCCTGTCGGGCGTGGCCGGCGGCGTCAAGCTGGGCCTGGAGTTCTTCGTCGCCCACGGCGCCGCGGGCGTCCAGGCCGCCCTGGCCGACGTCGCCCTGCCCCTGTTCCTTGACCTCAAGTTCCACGACATCCCGAACACCGTGGCCGGCGCCGTGCGCGCCGCCGCCCCCCTCGCCCCGGCCCTGATGACCGTGCACGCCGCCGGCGGGCGATCGATGATGCAGGCCGCCGTGGATGCGGCGGAGAGCGAAGCCGCGCGGCTGGGGATCGAGCGCGCGCGTCTGGTGGCCGTGACCGTGCTGACCAGCCTGGACGAAGACGACCTGGCGGCGATCGGCGTCCCCGGGCCAGTCGAGGACCAAGTGCGGCGGCTTGCTGCCCTGGCCCATGAGGCGGGCCTGGACGGCGTGGTCTGCTCGCCGCACGAAGCAGCCGTGCTCCGCGCCGACCTGGGACCGGACGCACTGATCGTCACCCCGGGCGTTCGTCCGGCCGGCGCCGCCGCGAGCGACCAGAAACGGGTCGTGACGCCGGCCGAGGCCCTGGCGGCGGGCGCCAGTCACCTGGTGGTCGGCCGCCCCATCACGGCGGCGGAGGACCCGGCGGCGGCGGCCCGGGCGATCCTGGAGACCGAAACGGAGACGATCCCGCGCCCAGGGCGCGCCGACGACTGAGGAGAGCGCGCGCATGGGCGATACCCCCGTCGAGATCAAGATCTGCGGGCTGACCGACGTCGAGGCCGTGGACGCCGCCGTCGCCGCCGGCGCGGACTGGCTGGGCGCGGTATTCTTCGAGCCGTCGCCGCGCGCGGTCACCGCCGAGGCCGCCGCCGAGCTGTTCGACGCCCTGCCCGAGACGGTCGGCACGGTCGGTCTGTTCGTCGATCCCGACGACGCTCTTCTCGATCTTGTCTTGAACCATGTGCGCCTCGACCTGATACAGTTGCACGGACAGGAAAGCCCCGAACGGGTCGACGCCATCCGGCTCGAGTTCGGCCGGCCGGTGATGAAGGCCATCGGCGTGGCCGACGCCGATGATCTTGCGCGCGCCGCCACCTACGCCGAGCACGCCGACCGCCTGCTGCTGGATGCGCGCCCGCCCGCTGGGGCCGATCGGCCGGGCGGTCATGCTCGGGCCTTCGACTGGTCCGTGTTGACCGGGTGGGTGTCGCCGTTGCCCTGGATGCTGGCCGGCGGCCTGACACCAGAGACGGTGGCCGACGCCATCCGGGCCACGGGCGCGCGCGGCGTCGATGTCTCGTCCGGCGTCGAACGAACGCGGGGCAGCAAGGATCCGGCCTTGATCGCGCGGTTCTGTGCCGCCGTGCGGGCCGCCGAAGGGACTGAGCGGCCATGAACACGCCCCCATTCAACGAACATCCGCAACGCGAACAGCTTGTCCGCGAGCTTCATGCCCGGGCCTCGGAGCCGTTGCGCGCGCCGATCCGCGTCTCTCAGTTCGCGACCCTGACGGACGAGCACGGCGCCGAGGCCGACTCCGCCCATCTGGCGGCCCTGTGCGCCCGCAAGGGCGGCACGGCGCCGGCGAGCGGCGCCAAGCAGCATGTCGCCGACCTGGGCGGGTTGACCGTCAAGTGGGAACGGCATACCGAGTTCTGCTCCTACATGTTCTTCCGCCGGGCGCACTTCTCTGAGCCTTTCGCCAGTCCGGTGTTGGATGAACTCCCGGCGGACTGGTTGCACGACCTGCCCGGTGAAGTCCTTTCCGCGATCCACCTGGCGGTGGTTCAGAAGGACGTCGAACTCCCGAACAACGACGAGATCTCGCTCCGCTACTTCAACGGCAACATGCTGACAGGCAATACCGTGGCCGGCGGCAAGGCCATGGTGTGGACGGACTTCCGGCTGCATTCCGACCACTTCTCCCGGATGCTGATCCAGGATCAAGGGTTGGACGACCGCCACACCGGCCGCACCGTTCAGCGCCTGATCGAGCTCAACAACTACCGTGCGCTTGCCTTGCTGGCCCTGCCCATCGCCCAGGAGATGTTGCCGCGTTTGCGCGACATTGACGCCGCCCTGGCCGATGTCAGCGCGCGGATGGCCGATCGGTCTGATCATTTCAGCGATGCGGAACTGTTGGACCAGCTGTCTCAACTGTCGGCGGACATCGAGAGCATCGCGGCGCGGACAAGCTACAGGTTCGAGGCCTCGCGCGCCTACTATCAGCTGGTGCAACAGCGCTTGCGGGACTTGCGGACCGCGCGCGCGGGGAACCTGTTGACCATCGACGGGTTCCTGTACCGGCGTCTGGGTCCCGCCATGGCCACCTGCGAATCGGCCGACTCGCGGCAGGAGGCCCTCGCCCAGCGGGCCACGCGGATCGGCAGCCTGTTGCGCGCCCGGGTCGAGGTCGGGCTGGAACACCAGAACCGGGACCTGCTGAACAGCATGAACGAACGTGCGCGGGTCCAGATCAAGCTGCAGGAAACCGTCGAGGGCCTGTCCGTGGTGGCCATCAGCTACTACGCCGTCGGCCTGGTGGGGTATGTTCTCAAGGCCATCGAAAGCAGCGGCGTTGCCTTGAACGTCGGGATGCTCACAGGCCTGTCCGTGCCCGTGGTCGCCGTTCTGGTCTGGACCGCCGTTCAACGGCTCAAGCGGACCGTGGTCACGAACAAAGAGGAGTAACCCGATCCCATGGACATCGGCCATCTGTTCAGCAAAAACGCGGCGTGGGTCGAGCGCACGACGCAGCGGGATCCGGATTTCTTTCACCGCCTCGTTCAGATCCAGGCACCGGAATTCCTGTGGATCGGCTGTTCCGACAGCCGCGTGCCGGCCAACGACATTGTCGATCTCGCGCCAGGCGAGTTGTTTGTCCATCGCAACGTCGCCAACCTTGTCGTGCCCTCGGACCTCAACATGCTCTCCGTCCTGCAGTATGCGGTGGACGTTCTGAAGGTTAAGCATGTCATGGTTGTTGGCCATTACGGCTGTGGTGGCGTCAAGACGGCCTTGTCGCGGACCCAGATGGGCCTGATCGACAACTGGCTCGCCCCCATCAAATCCCTCATGGATCGACACAAGGCGGTGCTGGAGGGGCTGGACGAAGCAACGCAGGTCGACCGGTTGTGCGAGTTGAACGTCGCCGCCCAGGCCCACAACGTGGCGGCCACACCGATCGTCCAGGCCGCCTGGGCGCGGGGGCAGGCATTGCAGGTGCACGGCTGGATCTATGCCCTGCGGGACGGCCGCCTGCGCGATCTGGGATGCACGCTGACGGCCCCGGAGCACCTCGAAGCCGCCTTCCGGGTCGCGGGCGCGCCCGCCGGACCAACCGGGGCCGGCACTTAACGCGGCCGGCCCGCACCCCCCTCGAATGAACGCCGGTCCGCGCCCTCTTGGCGTGGCCGAGCCCTCTGATATGATGTGCGGCCTTGCGCGGGTTCATCGTGACCGGTGAGTCCGCCATCACGGCGAAGGATGGCGCTCGCCTTGGTGCTTCCCATTGACGTGCACATGTGGCTGACGCTGGCGCTGACCGCGGTCGTCGTCGCGCTGTTCGTCACCGAGTGGATCTCGCTGGAACTGACCGCCCTGGGCACGCTGGCGACGCTGCTGGTGGTCTTCCAGGTCTTCCCGGTCATTGGCCCCGACGGCGCGCGGCTGGTCACCTCGGCCGATCTGCTGGCCGGGTTCTCCAACCCGGCGCTGCTGACGGTCATGGCCCTTCTGGTGGTCGGCGAGGGCTTGATCCGCACCGGCGCCCTGGACAGCGTCGCGCAGTGGGCGGCGCATCCACGCCTGTCGGCCGTGGCGTCGGTGGTGCTGATTCTGCTGGCGGTGATGGGCCTGTCGGCGTTCCTGAACAACACGCCGGTGGTGGTGATCTTCATCCCCATCCTCCAGGCCATGGCCGTACGCCTTTCGGTCAACGCCAGCCGCCTCATGATGCCGCTCAGCTACGCGGCCATTTTGGGGGGCATGACGACGCTGATCGGCTCCTCCACCAACCTGCTGGTCTCCAGCGCGCTGATCGACCTCGGTCAGTCGCCCCTCGGCTTTTTTGAGATCACCGCCCCGGGCCTTGTGCTCGCGTCCATCGGCATGGCCTACGTGGTGCTGGTCATGCCGCGCCTGCTGCCGGAGCGGGCCGGCATGGCCAGCCACATGACCCGCCACGGCAAGCAGTTCATCTCGCAGATCGTGGTGCCGTCGGATTCGCAGCTGGTCGGCGAAAAGGCCGTCGCCGGCACGTTCAAGTCCCTGCCCGATGTCACGGTGCGGATGATCCAGCGCGGGGAACATGCCGAGTTGCCGCCCTTCGACGACTACCCCTTGCGGGCCGGCGACACGCTGGTCATCGCCGCGACGCGCACGACGTTGACCGAACTGGCCTCGCGCCACCCCGGGCTGCTGCACCCTCCGAGTGGCCCCGGCGCGGCGGACCGCGCCCGCGACCGCCTGCGCGACGGCGCCAAGGTGGAGGGCGAGCCGGGCCGCCGCGAGACCAACGGCAACGGTGACACCAACCGGCCCGCCCCGGAAGAGCAGGTCATGGTCGAAGCCATGATCACCCCGTCGTCGCGCCTGATCGGACCGAACCTGCAGCAGCTGGCGTTCCGCCAGCGGTATCGTTGCCTGGTGATCGGCATCCAGCGGCGCGCGCGCATGATCCGCGCCAGCATGACGCAGATCCGCCTGGAAGCGGGCGACAACCTGCTTATCGTCGGCCGCCAGGCGGACATTGAGGCGCTGGGGCGTGAACGCGACCTTGTGGTGCTGTCGGGGACGCGGGGCACCCTGCCCAAGCGCCACCACGCGGGGCTGTCGGCCGGCATCTTCGCCGCGGCGGTGGGGCTGGCGGCCGTGGGCGTCGTCCCCATCGTCGTCGCCGCGATCGTCGCCGCGACGCTGATGATCGCCATCAACGCCGTCAACATCCGCCAGGCCACGCGCGCGCTGGACCGGAAGATCCTTCTGGTGGTGGTGGCGGCGCTGGCCCTGGGCCAGGCGCTGGAGGCCACAGGGGGCGCCGCGTTCGTCGCCAATGCCACCCTCGGGCTGTTCCACAACCTCGGACCGGCTGTGATTCTGTCGATGTTCTTCCTGATCGTGGCCGGATTCACCAACGTGCTGACGAACAACGCCTGCGCGGTTCTGTTCATTCCGGTCGGCATCAATCTGGCGCACCAACTGGGCCTGGATCCGCACATCTTCGCCATCACCACGGTGCTGGCGGCCAACTGTTCCTTTGCCTCACCGGTCGGCTACCAAACCAACCTGCTGATCATGGGGCCGGGCCACTACACCTTCAGCGATTACACGCGGGCCGGGCTGCCCCTGCTGCTGATCCTCTGGCTGGTCTACAGCCTGTTCGCCCCCTGGTACTGGGGCCTGTAGGGGCACGCGCGGCGCTGGCCGGGCCGGCCGGAACACGGTAGTCTCTTCGGCATCGAAACGACGGGCCGCTCTCATATCAGGCATGGAGGTGCCGCATGGACACCATGAACCGATGCGTCGCGCTGCTGTTCCTGGCCGTGGTGCTGTTGGGGGCACTGCTGATCGCCCAGGACAAGGACCGCCGGGCAGCCACTCCGGCCGCACAGGTGGCGGCCTCCCCCTTCATGGTGGCCGCCGCCAACCCGCTGGCCACGGAGGCCGGCCGGGCCGTGCTGGCCGACGGCGGCACCGCCGCCGACGCGGCGGTCGCCGTCCAAGCCATGCTGAACCTGGTGGAGCCGCAGTCCTCGGGCATCGGCGGCGGCGCCTTCCTGCTGTACTGGGATGCGTCCGAACGGCGCCTGATCACCCTTGATGGCCGCGAGAAGGCGCCGATGGCGGCGGATGAGACCTACTGGCTGGGACCGGACGGGGAGCCGGTCAGCTGGTGGGACGCGGTTGTCGGCGGACGCTCGGTAGGCGTGCCCGGAACGCTGAAGCTGCTGGAAACACTGCACGGGCGATATGGCAGCCAGCCGTGGGCCGACCTGCTGCGGCCGGCCATCGACACCGCCGACGCCGGGTTCGAGATCTCGCCGCGCCTGGCCGAGTCGATCGCCGCCGCGCAGGAGCGGCAGCTGGACCGGTTCGAGACCGCCCGCGCCTACTTCTTCAACCCCGATGGCACTCCCAAGGCCGCCGGCACGGTCCTGAAGAACCCCGCGTTCGCCAACACCCTGCGCCTGATCGCGGAGCAGGGCTCGGCGCCGTTCTACGAGGGCGAGATCGCCGCCGACATCGTCTCGGCGGTCCGGACGGACATCAACCCGGGCATCCTGACCCTGGAGGACCTGGCCGCCTACGAGGTGGTCGAGCGCGAACCCGTGTGTATGCCGTATCGGGCCTTCGAGGTCTGCGGTATGGGGCCGCCGACGTCCGGCGGCCTGACGGTCGGCCAGATCCTGGGGATGCTGGCGACGGTCGACATGTCCGCCCTGGGACCGTCCGCCGAGGCGTGGCACCTGTACATCGAGGCCGCCAAGCTGGCCTATGCCGACCGGGCGTTGTACATGGCCGACTCGGACTATGTCGCCATGCCCACCAAGGGCCTGATCGACGCCGGATACCTCGCCGAGCGCGCCGCCCTGATCGATCCGGACGCCGCCATGGACACCGCCGAGGCCGGCTCGCCGCCGTGGGACGAGGCCGCCCTGTGGGCGCCGGACACTCAGGTCGAGCGGCCGGGCACCAGTCACTTCGTCATCGTCGATTCGCACGGCGACATGCTGTCGATGACCACCACCATCGAGACCGGCTTCGGCAGCCGGGTGATGACAAGGGGCTTCCTGCTGAACAACGAACTGACCGACTTCGCCCGCGCCCCCGGGGCGGACGGCCAGCCGGTGGCCAACCGCGTGGAGGGTGGCAAGCGGCCGCGCTCGTCCATGTCGCCGACCATCGTGTTCAAGGACGGCGAGCCGGTACTGTTGGTCGGCTCCCCCGGGGGCTCGCGCATCATCAACTACGTGGCCAACGCCCTGGTGGCGATGCTCGACTGGGGCATGGACCCGCAGGCCGCCGTCGCCATGGGCCATGTGGTGAACCGCAACGGCGCCACCGACCTGGAGGAAGGCACCGAGGCGGCGGACCTGGCCGAAGCGCTGCGGGCGCTGGGCCACGAGGTCAATCTCCGACCGCTCGAATCCGGCCTGCACGCGATCCAGATCCTGGACGACGGGACCCTGACCGGCGGCGCCGACCCGCGCCGGGAAGGGGTGGTGCTGGGCCGATAGACCAACCCGGTCGCGGGACGGCCGGGCCCGGCACACCCGGCGTCCCGCCGGCACCGATCCGCCTCGACGAATCAGTGCCGGCCCCCCAACCATCCTGTCTTGGATGGGCGGGGGAAGTGGACTGGTTCCGCACGGCGGATGAGTATACCTCATCCGTCGCGGTTATCAGGCGTCATCGTCCGGCCGCCATGTCCCTCGGCTACCCAAAAAATCCGGGTTGAAACGACGATGTGCCAGTGCCATACCGTCACCCTGAAGAAAATTGCATACACCTGAACGAAAATTGTATGCGATCACTTGCGGTCTCCCGCATGAGTCGTTAGCATAACAATTGTGTTCAGGAGGGGGTGAAACCTCCGGACGGGGGGCTTTCCGTGAACCCGGCGCGGCGTGCGTCTGGTGCGCCGCTGTCCGGTACAGCGTCAACCGAACCCATAACAAGAATGAGGGGGAGCCAGCCATGGCAAGGGGCGAAGGACCCGATCCGGTCGACATTCACGTTGGGGAACGCATTCGTTTACGCCGCGCCATGTTGCGCCTGACCCAACAGGACCTGGCGCAGTCCATTGGCATATCGTTCCAGCAATTGCAGAAGTACGAGCGAGGCGCGAACCGCGTATCCGCTTCACGCCTGTTCGACATCGCCAGCCATCTCGACGTCCCCATCTCGTTCTTTTTCGAGGATATCGAAAACGACCTGCTGGAGCAGCGAGGCCTGACCAATGTCCGCCCAGACGTGGACCCGTCGCTAAGCAGCGAAGCCCTGAAGCTGATGGCCGTCTTCAACCGCCTGCCCAATGATACCGTCCGGCGCCGGATCCTGGAGTTCCTGACGGCGGCGGTCTCACCCTCCGGCCAGACAGACGAGCCCACGCCGGGCCGCGAACTGCGCGCCTGACGGGGCAGTCCTTCGGCGCCCCGCGGTTCCGAATCAATCCCGGAACCGGTGCGTGATCGGATAGCGCCGGTCGCGACCAAACGCGCGCAGGGTGATCTTGACCCCCGGCGGCGCCTGCCGGCGCTTGTACTCGGCGCCGTTCAGCAGGCGCCAGACCGTGCGCACCGTCTCGGCGTCGTGGCCGGCCTCGATCATCTCGGCGACGCCGTGCTCGCCCTCGATCAGGCCGTTCAGAATCCGGTCGAGCACCGGATACGGCGGCAGGCTGTCCTCGTCTTTCTGGTCGGGGCGCAGTTCGGCCGTCGGCGCCTTGGTGATCACCCGCTCCGGCATCACCGCGCCATCCGGCCCCCGCATCCCCGAGGGCCGACCATGGCCGTTGCGCCAGTGGCTGACCCGGGTGACCGTGGTCTTGTAGACATCCTTCAGCACCGAATAGCCGCCGCACATGTCACCGTAAAGCGTGGCATAGCCGACGCTCATCTCGCTCTTGTTGCCGGTGGACAGCACCATGGGGCCGAACTTGTTGGACAGCGCCATCAGCGTCAGGCCGCGCACGCGCGATTGGATGTTCTCTTCCGTGACGTCCGGCGCGCGGCCGTCGAACAGGCCGCCCAGCATCTGGTCGAAGGCGCCCATCGCCGGGCCGATGTGGACCGAGTCGTAACGCACGCCCAACAGGCGGGCGACGGCCTCGGCGTCCTCCAGGCTCTCGGCGGAGGTGTGGGGCGACGGCATCATCACGCACCACACCCGCTCCGGCCCCAGGGCGTCCACCGCCACCGCCGCCGACAGGGCGCTGTCGATGCCGCCCGACAGACCCAGGATCACGCCCGGAAAGCCGTTCTTGTCCACATAGTCGTGCAGGCCGGTGACCATGGCCCGGTAGACGGCCTCGTCCTGGCAGGGCTGCGGTGCGGTCGGCGCATCAGCACAGGCCCAGACGGCGCCGGCCCCGTGCGGCCGGGTCCAGGTGGTGGTGACGACGGCCTCGGACCATGACGGCAGGCGGCCGACCAGCGCACCGTCGGCGCCGACGATGAAGGACTCGCCCTCGAACACCAGTTCGTCCTGACCGCCGACCTGGTTCACATAGATCAGCGGCAGCCCTGTTTCCGCGACGCGCGGGCGGGCGACTTGAAGGCGCTGATCGTGCTTGTCCACCTCGTACGGTGACCCGTTCAGCACGATCAGCATCTCAGCGCCGGCGGCCGCCAGATGGCGTGCCACCTGCGGCCCCCACATGTCCTCGCACACCATGATCCCCAGACGAGCGCCGCGCAGCGTCACCACGTCGGGCAACGGCCCGCGCGAGAACACGCGCACTTCGTCGAACACGCCATAGTTCGGCAGCAGGTGCTTGAAGCCCAGGAAGTGAATCTCGCCGCCGTCCAGCAGCAACGCGGCGTTGCCCAGCTTGCGGCGGCCGTCGTCAAGGTCGGTGAAGCGCCACGGCGCCCCCACCAGGAGCGCCGGCCCCCCGTCGCGGGTCTCCCCCGCCAGCGCCAGCACGGCCGCCTGCACGGTGTCGAGAAAGGCATTGCGGTAGACCAGATCCTCGGGCGGATAGCCGCTGATGACCAGTTCCGGGAACACCACCAGGTCGGCGCCGTCTTGCGCCGCCCGGTCGCGCACGGCACGCACGCGGTCGGCGTTGCCGGCGATGTCGCCGACGGTGGGATTGATCTGGGCCAGGGTGATGGCGAGGCGGTCTTGACGGTCGGGCATTCCGGGTCTCCGTGGCGGGCCGGGGACCCGAGTCATACGGCACCGCCTTCCGCCTCGGCCAGAGGCGATTTCGGCAGGACACGCCAGCGCCCAGCCTTAGAACCCGCTGGCCGCCGTTTCCGGCGCCGGGCGCGTGGCACCGGGCGGCAGGTCCATGATGGATGGGTCGACGCGGGTGGCCGGGGCAGCCAGCGTCCCCTGCCCCGGCGCGGGATACGACGTGCCGGGATAGGACGGCGCCGGATAGGATGGGGCCGGGTAGGATGGGGCCGGAGCCGACGGCGCGGCATAGCCCCCTGGTGGCACGCCCGGCGCCGCATACGGCGGCGCTGTGTTGGGGGGCGCGGCCTGCCCCTGCCCCCACCCTTGCTCCGGCGCCGGTCCATACTGCGCCTGACCCTGCGGCACACCGGGCGCCGGCATGGCATACGGCGGCGCATAGCCCGGCGGCGCCGGATACGGTGACGGCTGACCCCCTGCCATGCCCGCGGGAGGCATCGTTTCGGCCGGCCCGGGCATCGTCGGCACCGCCGGCGGCGGCAGTTCTCGCGTCACGGCCGGCACCGAGGGCGCGGCCCGAGGCAATGGATCCAGACCTGGCAAGGCTTGGGCCGCCCCTGGTGTCGCTGCCCGGGCCTGAACCCCCGCCGCGCCGGCGACCGCCGCCATCAGCGCATCCCGGCGAGCAGGGTCCAGCTGTCCCGCCCCCACCAGCTCGTTGAGGGCCGAGCGCGTCCCCTCGACAACGGCGTGCCGACCCGCCGCGTCCGGCCGCGACGCCTGCGCCACCGTGCCCATCATGGACAGGCTCGTGCCATCGCGCCCGGCGCGCTCCAGCGCCAGCGACCGCGCCGCCGCCCGCAGCGCGTCGGGCGGCGCCGTCATCACCGCCTGCCCCGGCGCCAGCCGCGCCGTAAGCGCGCCCAGCACCTCGGAAAACGTCGCGCCATCACCGCCCCGGGCCACGCCTGCCAGCCCGAGCCCCGCCACAAGGGCGAGGCCCACAACGATCCGCCCGGCGACGCGCCCCCCTGCAAGACGACGGCTCATGCCCTGTGACTCCCCTCCGCGCTGACCCGTATGACGCCGGGGTGCGCCCGGACCCCCACGCACCCGTTAGCCCTCTCATGACTTTACGCCAACGTGTGGGCGCGGTAAACGCGTGTCCCATCCGAGTCGACACACGCTTTTTGTCGGGCCGCCGGCCGCATGTCCATCCCGTTTCGTCTTACACCGCTTGCGGCGCTGATCGCGGTGCTAGCGTGGGCACCCCTGCCCCTGGCCAGCAACCGGCCGGGGTCGAGCGCGCTGTTGTCGCTGCTGCTGTTCGCGGTCGCGGCGCTGGCGGCGTGGCAGCGAGACTCCGTCCGATGGACTCCCGCCCGGGCCACTGCCTTGGCGCTGTTCGGTGGCGCGCTGGGCTGGAGTTTGGTGCAGGCGGCGCCCGGATTCGGTGTGGCGCTGCCGCACTGGGAGGGGATCCGCGCCCTGACCGGACACCCGGCGTGGGGCTCGCTGTCGATCACACCGGGCGCGACGGCCGAGGCCGCCCTTCGGCTGGCCGGATACGGCGCGGCGGCGTGGCTCGGCGCGGCGGTGTTGGCCGGGCAGCACGCCCGCCACAGGGTGGTGCAGGCCCTGGCACTGATCACCGGCGCTTTGGCCGTCTACGCGCTCATCGTCCAATCCACGGGCTCCTACACCATCTGGTGGTGGGACAAGTGGATCTACCAGGACGTCACCACGGCCACCTTCGTCAATCGCAATGCCTATTGCGTCTATGCCGGGGTCGGCGTGGCGGCGGCGATGCTGGCGGCAGAGACCGCGACGCGGACCCACGCCAAGTGGATGTGGCGCGTCCTCGCCGGAGTCGGCCTGCTGGCGGCGGTGCTCACCGAGTCCCGCTGGGGATTGGCGAGCGTCGGCGCGGGCCTCGCGGTGCTCGTGCTGCTGCGGCCCGGCCCCCTGCCCTGGCGCGCCCTGGGCGCCGGCGCGGTGGCCGTGGTGCTGGCGCCGGTGGCCCTGGTCCTGGCGGGACAGGGCCGGTTCTTCGCCCGCCTGGATCCCCAATTCGTGCTGGGAGACCTGCGCTGGGACATCTACCGGGTGACGCTGGAGGCCATCAGCGCGGCGCCCTGGACGGGCCACGGCCTGGGCAGTTATCCGGTGGTCTATAAACACGTCCGCGACACCAGCCTGACCGACACCCTGGTCTTCCAGGCCCATTCGGTTCCGCTGGAACTGATGGCCGAGCTGGGCATCCCGGCGGCGCTGGCCCTGATGGGCGCATTTGTCCTGCTGGTCGCGGAGGCCGCGCGCCATGCCCGCCGCGACGGCGATCCCCTGGCCCGGCTGGCGGCGGCGGCCGGACTCATGGCCGGGCTGCACGGCCTGCTGGACTTTTCCATGCAGACGCCGGCGCTGGCGGTCACGGTGCTGGTTCTGCTGGGCGCCGGCGGGACTCCCACAGCGCCCGCGCCCGCGCGATCTCCGGCACGTGCGGCCCCAGGGCCGCCGCTCGGCCCATGAGCCGATCCACATAGGGCGCCGGCGCCCCGCGCGCCGCCTCGGTCCAGGCGAGGCCGCTCCAGGCGAACGGATCGGCCGGGGACCACGCCAGAGCATCCTTCCACGCCGCCGCCGCGTCGTGCAGCAGGGCGGGGCGATGGTCGCGGATCGCCGTGACATACAGGGCTTCGGCCCGGTCGGCGGGCGGCGGCACGAACACCGCCAGCCCCAGCCGCGCGCCGGCCAGGGCAGTCAACGATAAGAACAGCACCACCAGAGCCGCGCGTTTCATGGATCCCTCACCACAGTGGCCAGGGTCTCGGCGTAAGCCGCCAGCATCGCCTCGTGCCGGTCAGCGATATCGCTCGCCGGCCCGGGCGCAGGCCCGGCCCGCCACGCCCCCGCCAACGCCCGTGCCAGGGCCGGCGGATCGCCCGGCGGCACCAGCCACGTGTCGGGCCAGTGCGCCGCCTGTTCCGGAATACCACCCACCGCCGTCGCCACCAGGGGCAGGCCGGCGCGGCGCGCCTCCAGCACAACACGCGGCGCGGCCTCGGCATGGCTGGGGCAGACGGCGATGTCGGCCGCCGCCCACAGGGGCGCCATGTCGGCCACCTCTCCCAGTAGGTCCACGCGGGACCGCAGTGGCTCCGGCAGGCTCCCGATGGCCCGGCGAACGACGGCCGCGTAGCCGTCCACGTCCCGCCCCGCCCAGCACACCCGCAGCCGCGCCTGCATGTCATCCGGCAACAGCGGCAGCGCGGCGATCAGGTCGAGCGGCCCCTTGCGCGGACACAGCGCCCCGGCGGCGAGGAGTGTGGTTGTTTCCGGATCGCGCTGCGCTACCACCGGCGCGGCCTGGGGAAGAGCATTGGCGATCACCACCGAGCGATCGGGCGGCGCCCAGGCGGTCCAGGCGTCCGCCGTCGCCCGCGAGACGAACACCACGCGGTGGGCCAACCCGAAAGCCGCCAGCGCCCGCTCTTGCAGGACGGCGGACAGATCGGCCAGAGCCTCCGGCCCCGGCTCGCGGATCACCCAGACGCAGGGCCGCCCGGCCCGTGTCGCCGCCTCCACCCCCGCGAACGCCCGCAAGCCGTTGACCAGGACAACGTCGGCCCCAACCTCGGTCACGGCCTCCGCCAGCCGCGCCGCGTGCCGGTCCAGGTGGCGCGCCACCAGCGGCCGGCCGGGATCGACCACCCGCAACGGCCAGCCCGCCGCCTGCCAGTCCGCCCGCAACGGCCCGTCGTGAAACGACACCGCCAGCGCCGGGATGGCCTTTCCCCGGGCGACAAGGCCCCGCGCCAACTCCAGCAGACTCAGCGGCGCGCCGTCCCGGGCCAGCGCCTCGCCGATGCAGACGAGGCGGAGAGACAAATCACCTCGCCCCAAACGATCCGTCATTGCGAGCCGAAGGCGAAGCAATCCAGGGCGATTGGCACAATCCACCGCGCCTGGATTGCTTCGTCGCTGCGCTCCTCGCAATGACGGCGCACGGGAAGAAGCCGGTCCGCCCACCAGCACCCCCAAACGCCGCGCGATCTCCCGCCCTTCGCCAAGGCGTGCAAGGCGGGCCAGCGTCCCCAGGCTCCGCGCCAGTCCCGCCGGGAGCAGGCGGGCGGTCAGGGGGTGCCGGTCAGGCGCCGGAGTCGGCGGCGCCTCGTACAGCCGTTCATACCGCGCCACCATCGCCGGCATGGAAAAGCGCGCCGCGTGTGCCCGTCCCTCGTCCGCCAGGCGCTCCCGCGCGGCCGGATCGTCGAGCACCGCCAGCACCCGCGCCGCCAACGCCTCGACCGTGGGCGAATCGACGGGCGCCCCGGCCAGCGCCTCGGCCAGTCCGCCGGCCGCGGCCGCCACCACCGGCACGCCAGCGGCCTGCGCCTCAAGCACGGCGTTGGGCAGGCCCTCGGCGGCGGAGACATGCAGCAGGACGGCGGCCTCGGCGAGGTGCGGCGCGACGTCATCCACACGCCCCGGCATGTCCACGCCCAACGCCGCCGCGCGAGCCCGCAGGCCGTCACGCATCGGCCCGTCCCCGAGCAGGCGAAACCGCGCGTCCGGCCGCGCCGCGCGAACCCGCCCGGCCACGTCGAGCCACAGGCCAGGCCGCTTGTGCGTCACCAGCCGGAACACCCCGAGCACGAGCGCCGAACGGTCGGCGCGCGCCCGTGTCTTCGCAAGCCCGACCCCGTTCGGGACGACCACCGGCGCCGCGATCCCGGCCCAGCGAACGTGATCGTCCGCCACGGCCCGCGCGTTGGCGGTCACCGTCACCGCCGGATGCCGCGCCAGCACCGCCAGCCCCGGGCGCAGCGCGCGCGCCAACGGGTGCCCCAGGTGATCAGGCGCCAGATTGCGCAGCCCCACCACCACGCGCGGCACCCCCAGCACCGCCGCCGCCGCGCCGGCGGTGACCGCCGCCGTGTCCAGCCATGCGTGAACCGCGCGCGGCTTCAGCACCGCCAGCCAGCCGGCCACCGCCAGCAGGTCCCCAGCGAGGGCATCCGGCAGTCCCGAGGCCGCGCGCTCCATGCGTGCCATATCCGGGGTGTCGGCCGGTGGCGGATCGGTCCACACAGTCACCAGGACGCCCAGACGCTCCAACGCCGGCAGCAGGTCGGCCGCGCCCGGGCGGTCGTGCAGATGCTTGGCCAGCACCCGCACCGGCCAGCCGCGCGCCACCAGCCCCGACACCAGAGCGAGCATCTGGCGCTCGGCGCCGTTCGCGGCCAGCGACGGGACCACCATCACCACAGGCCCCTCGGCCCGGCCCAGGACCGGCAGGTCCGTCCGCAGCACCCGGCGCCACGCCCGCGCCGCCGCGCCGGGCAGGCTCCCCCGTGCCCGCCGGCCCAGACGCTTCAGCAGCAGCCGTCCCGGCGATGCCGTGCGCCATGTCCCGCCCGCGTCGCGCACCGCCACGACGCCAACCCTCGCGCGCCACGCCGCCCACAGCACGGAGGCGGTCAGAGACCGCGCCCCGCCCGGCGCCTCCAGCCGGTCGCAGGCCGGCAGCCGCAAGCACCAGTCCCGCGCGTCGCCCGGGCGGTGCGTGACATCCTCGCCGACCACCGCCACCCGCGTCATGGCGCCCGCACCCGCCCGCGCCGCGCCGCCCGGCGCAGGAACCGGCGCGGATCCCAGGTCATGGCCCGCGCCACGGTCCACCAGGGCACCGCGCGCGCGGCCTGGATCGCCCGTCGCTGGCGCCACGCCAGCGGCAGCCCGCGCAGGCCGTCCCGCACGCCTTCCGCATCAATCGCCAGCCGGCCCCGCCACGCCGCCCGCGCCAGCAACAGCCCCACCACAGCCACGAACGCCGGCAGCAGCAGCCAGACCAGCACGCCCGGCGTGTTCTTGACATACAGCCACACGCGGTTGCGGCTGGTGTGGTAGCGGATGAAGTCGCTATCCACGCCGTTGGTGGCCGAGCCCACATGGCGCACCTGGGCCGTGGGCACGAACACCACCGCCCCGCCGCGCAGGCGCAGCCGATACGCCAAGTCTGTATCGTCCAGGTAACAGAAGAACCGGCCATCGAAGCCGCCGACGGCGTCCCAGGCGGCCCGCCGGTACAGCGCGGCGGCGGCGCAGGCGGAGAAGCACTCACCTTCCACCAACCGCTCGACCGGCGGCACGCGGCCCCAGATGCCACCGCGCCACACCAGGCAGACCGGCGCCATCTCATCGCCCAGGCCGTCGCACTGGCCCGGGTCGGCGGCGTCGCGTTGCAGGCTGGCAAAGGCCGCCGCGCCGGGATGCCGGTCCGCCGCCGCGCGCAGCGCCGCCAGCCAGTGCGGCGCCGGAAACGCATCCGGGTTGAGGGTGGCCACGAACGGCGGCACCGGTCCCCCCGTATCATGGTCGGCGCCAAGGTTGTTGGCCAGGGAATAGCCCACGTTGTCCGGCAACCGCACCACATGCACGCGCGCATCGTCCGGCAGCTCTGGGTCCAGCACCGCCGGATCACTGCCATTGGCCACCACCACAGCCTCGAACGCCGGATCGGTCTGGGCCAACAGCGCCGTCAGGCACTGGCCCAGCAGCGGCCCCTCGTTCATGGTCACGATCACCACCCGCACCCACGGCGCCGCCGTCATGCCACGGCCTCCCCGTCCGCCAGCGGCCGAAACCGGGCGAACGTGCGGTCGCAGGCCTCGGTGCAGGCGGTGTCGCAGCGGCGCTCGCCGTCCAGCCACGCGAACGTGCCGTCGAACAGATTGCCCAGCGACAGGCGGTCGCGCGAGCAGCGCCGCGCGGCGCCGGTGGGGTCGATATGGCAATAGGCCATGCCCGCGTCGCACAGCCGGGGGCGGTCCTCGTGTGCTTCCTGCCCCGCCTGATCACTGCTCATGGGAAGGCCGAGCGCCCGCAGCCGGGCCAGATCGGCGTCAGAATAGACCGGCGCCGGATCGCCCACCGGCCGGTTCAGGTACTGCCCGCGCGCCTCCAGCCCCAGCACCCGCAGCCGCGCGATCCAGCCGGGCAGGGAGTCGATCCAGCGCGGATCGGCGACAATGGTGCAGGTCAGGCGCGGCCGCAGCGCCGCGCGCCGATCGAACAGCGCCGCCAGCGTGGCGGCCCGCGCGGCGAACGCCTCGAACTCGGCAGAATCCGGATGAAACGACAGGGTGACGTACTCGAACCGCTCCCAAAATCCGGGCGGCCAGTCCTCCGGCGGACGCCACAGGTTGGTGGTCATGCGCAAGGGCGCCGGATAGCCCAGCACGAAGTCGGCGAAGCCCTTCAACACCGTGGGTTCGCCGCCCGCGACATGCACCAGCGGCGCCCCGATCCCGATCAGAGCCTGTTGCCACGCCGACAAGGGCCGCTCGCCCGGTTGGCGCCGCTTGGCCTTGATGCGGCAATACGGGCAATCGTAGTTGCACAGCAGCGACGGCAGGATCACCGCCAGCCGCCGCCCGCCCGGCCCGATGGCTTCCACGGGGCGGCTCACGGCGTCGCCTCGCGGCACAGAACCGCCATATCCCAGTCCGTGCCCAGCAGGCGGAATCCGGGCGTGCGCGCCGCCACCTCCAGGACAAAGGGCGCCACGTCCGACCACGCGGCGGCGCCGCAATCGTCGACCACCGCCAGCCCACCCGGACGCAGCAGCGGCGCAAAGTGGTGCCAGTCGGCCTCCAGGCCCGCGCGGTCGTGGCGCCCGTCGAGCACCAACAGACCAATACCCTCGCGCCCGGCCCAGGCGCGCGCCCGTTCCACGGCCAGCGGATCCTGGCTCGCACGGCGGATCAGGGTCACGGCGCGGCGCGCCACCCCAACGCGGTACAGGGTCGCCCACACCTGGTCTGCCGTCACCCGCGCCCCCGTGACCCCGTCGGCGTCGGCGCCATACCCGCCGCCGTCCAGCGGATCAATACCGAGCAGGCGGAGTCGGCGGCCCTGCCCTTCCACGCCCGCCGCCAGCGTGGCCAGCCCGAGCCCGAACAGCACCCCCACCTCGACCGCCCGCGGGTCCGGCCCTGGACTGGCGCGCGCGGCCAAGGCCCGAAGCAGCGCCGCCGACAGGCTGCACGCCAGCCGACCGCCGCCCCGGCGTTCGACCTCCACGAGGCGATCGGCCAGATAGCCGAGCGCGCGCGGCGTCATGTCGGGCAGCCCGAGCGCCGGCAGCCACACCGATCGCAGCCGCTCCACATCGGTCTCGGACAGAGCGCGCGAGAAGGGCTGGAACCGCGCCGGCGTCACCGCCTCAAGTTGCCCGCGCAACGCCGCCAGCGCGGCACCGGCGCGCTGGCGGTCCTCGGCCAAGGCCCGAGTCAGCGCGGCCACCGTGTCGCGGTCGCCGCGCGCCGCCGCCCGTTCAGCCTCTGTCACGGCCTCGCGCCACGCGGCATCGCGGGCAGCGTTCTCGCGCGACAGGTCGGCCCGCAGCCCGGCCAGGGCCTCCGCCATTCCCCGCAAGGTCCGATCCTGGCGTTGGGTGGCTTCGTCGAGGCCAGAAAGGCGTTGGTCTTGGGTGGCGATGGTCGCCTCAGCCGTGCCGAGCCGATCATTGGTCTCGCCTAGCGCCGCCATCACGGCCGCTTGGACCTGCTCCTGGCACCGGGTCAAGGCGGCCTCGCGGGCGTGGCGGTCGGCGGCCAGATCGGCCGAGACCCGGGTCTCCAGGGCGACGGCGCGGGCGTCGAGGCGGCCATCCAGCCCAGCCAGATCGTCCCGCACCCAGCCGACATGGCGCTTCAGCTTGGCTTCCAGGTCGCGTTTCAGGGCATGACGGTCGAGCATATCCAGGCGCCGCGCCCGTACATGACCATAGGCGACGAAGCCGAGCGTCCCCGCCACCGTCGCCGCGCCCAGCGCTGACGCCCACGGCGTCGGCAGCCAGGGACCGGCAGCCGCCGCGCCCACCAACCCCAGGGCGAGGGGCGCGCGCCAGCCGCCCAGGACCGCGCCCATCTCGGCGGCGAGCCGCCCGCCCCGCCGCCACCACGGATCAGGCGGCGGCATCGGGGTCGGCGCCATGACCGGCTCGGGCCTGGGCGCCGGATCCGGGGAGGGGGCTGGCAGCGGTTCAGTGTCCTGCACCGGCTCCGGCCGGGGATCGAGCGTCAGGGCCGCCCGCACCATGCCGGCCAGCGCATCGTCGTCGGGCAATCCGGCCTCCGGATGCACCGCGATCAGATTGCCCCAGGCGTCGGCGTCCGGCAGTGGCTCGTGGTCCTGCGGCGGCCAGGCGAACAGGCGGCGCCAGTCGTGCCGCGCCCCGTAGCGCACCACGGGGTGCCACTCGCTGACGAAGACGACGTAGCCCCGCCCCTCCAGCAGCGCCACCAGATCCCCCATCGAATACCCCAGACGCAGGGTCTTGCGGTTCTCGAACTCGACCATCACCAGGCGGGGCCGCCAGCGCCCCCAGTCCAGGCCCAGCAGCACGCGCAGATCACCGCCCTCGGCGTCCACCTTGAGCACCTCCATCTCGCCCACGCCGTGGCGATCAAGCACGGCGGTCAGGGTGTCGACCGGCACCCGCGCCGTCTCCCGATGGCTGTCGAGGAAGGGCGACAGGGTGGCGACGCCGGTGCTTTCGGGCGCGGTGAACAGCGGCGCGGCCTCGGCAGGGGCGTCGGACAGGGCCACCGCCTCGACCGTGACGCGCGGTTGATCCTTGACCCGCGCCATCAGCGCCGCGTGATTGGCGGGCTCCGGCTCGACGGCCAGCACGGACCATCCACCCTCCACGAAGGGGCCAAGGAACCCGCCCCGGTGCGCGCCCACGTCGACCAGCCGGCCCGGCGCCGTGGTCTGGAAGCGGGCCAGCGCCAGCATCAACGCCGCCTCGTCCAACCGGGCACCATCGAGGCGCGGGTGATCAGCCGACAGCACCCGCCGGCCCCGCGTCGCCCCCCGTACCAGCGCGCGCAAGCGGTCCCGGCGCGGGGCCAGGGTGTAGGCGTCGAGCGCCGTCGCCCGCCCCGCCGCCCCCAGGCGCGCGATCAGGCCCGGGTCGGTGGCCATGCGCTGCACCGCCGCGCGCACCGCGTTCGGATCGCGCTCGGTGACCATCAGGGCCGCACCCGTCTGCGCCAGACAGGCCATCGTTGCCTGCTCGGCCGGGCCATAGCCCAGCACCGCCGCGCCCGCCGCCAGCACCTCCGGCAGCTTGTTGGCCAGGGAATGGCGCGTGTAGAGCCGGCTGTGCTCGTCGAACGCATAGGCGATCAGCAGCCCGTCGGCGGCCAGCAGCCGCGCGCGGTAGGCGGCCGCGTCCTCGCCCTCCGCCGCGCACACCGAAACGCCCGTCAGCCCGGAGGCCAGCGCCCGCGCCGGCGCCAGCCAGAGTGGCAGCACCCGCAGTTCGAACCGCACGATCAACCGCCCGGCGGCACGGTTGACGGCGTCCACCGCCTCGGCCACGTCGCGCACGGCGGCGCGGTTCATGTCCTCGGCCAGCGCGCCGGCGTACAGCAGGTCGAACGGCCGCTCCGGGCATCCGGCCCCCGGTGGCACGGCCCGCGCCGGCCAGTCGGCCGGGTCGATGCCGTTGGCCAGGGGCTCCCAATCGCCGCCGCCGTAGCGGTCGCGGAATGCCGTGGCCATGGATTCGCCGATGGCCAGGCGCACGGCGGCCCGCCGCGCCAGCCAGTCCAGGTCCGTCCGCCAGACCCCATGCACCAGCGGATCGGTGCCGGCCAGCAACGCCGGCCAGTCGTCCATCAGGTGCAGGATCAGAGGCAGGCCCAGTCCCTCGATCAGGTCCAGCGCCAGCGGGTGCAGGTGACCGCGCGTCGGCTGCGGCCGGTAGTAAACCGCCTCTGGCGCGAAGGACCGCGCCCACGCCGCCGCCGTCGCGGCGTCCACATCCGGTTCGATGCGGCCGTCCGGGTGATGCACGGAAAACCGCCCCGGCGCGGCGTCCGGCGTGATCGCCAGCAGGCGCCCGCCCCGCCACGGCGCCATCAAGGCCGCCTTCACCTGCCCGGTGGCCGACAGGCCACCGATTGGCGTCAGGTCCAGCACCAGCAGGCGCGGTTCCGGCGCCGTGTCGTTCGCCAGAACCCGGTCGAGCGGCACGCGCGGCACCAGATCCAGCCGCCCGCCGGGGGTGGCATTGATCAGCCGGACCCCCATCCCGCCCAGCACGTCCCGCGCCGCCGCGAAGGCCCGGCCCATGTTCTCGACCTGCGGGTCGTGCCAGCGTTTGCCCTTGCCGAAGTAGTCCGGGTGGAAGTGGTTCGGATCGTCGCTGGCCATGTCCAGCACACCCGGCCCGCCACCCTCTGTCCGTTCGACATCCGGCGGCATGGCGTAATCCAGGTCGATGCCCAGCAGAACGATCTCGCGCGCGCCCAGGAACACCGCCAGCTGGATGCAGGTGAAGGCCACCGTGCAGCCGGCGTACGTACAGGCCAGCGCGTCCAGCGAGACGTCGAAGCGATCCGGATACCCCGGCCGGGGCCGATGGTCGAACCAGACCACGTCCGGCCCCTCGTTCAGCACATAAGCCAGATTGAGCGGAAACAGCCGTGTGATGCCGGCCGGCAGGGCGTTCAGGTCGGCGGCGCGGTCCTCGGCCACCAGATGGTCCTCAACCACGTAGTAGGTCGGGCGGAACCGGGTCTCCGGAAAGGCCAGGAACAGGCCGTTGACCCCCATGGTCACCTGTCCGGCGAGGCTGTCGAGGTCGACGCGGCCCAGGCTCGGCCCGTTGCCCAGCACGAAAATCCGCTCACCCCTGTGTCGGTCGCGCAGGGCGGCGAGGCGCGGCCGGTGTTCGGCGGCCCAGCGGCCCTCGTATACATCCACGACACGGCGCAGCCCGGCCACGCGTTCGGCGGGATCAAGACGGTCGGTCGGCAGAAAGATCGGCGCGCGCAAGGACGGCGGCAGGCGGGCGACCAGGGCCGCCTCCTGGTCCGCCGGAGCGCATCCTGCGGTCGCCGAGTCCCGCGCCCGCGCCAGTTCGACCGCCACCGAATGCCCCCCTGCCCTGTGATCCGCCCTCGACACATCCCACCCGATACATGATATTTTGATTGAGTGCACACATTCAATGCAAGTATTGTTGCGGTTCTCGTGGGCGATCGACATGCGCGGATGGAACCTGCCCTATTCTTGGTGGCGCTTTCGGGCCTTGCCCGGGACCATACTGTCCCTGTGTGGTCTGTTGGCCGCCTGCGCCGTCCCGGCCGATGGCTTCCTGGCGCGCGGACTGGCAGACCACCGCTACATCGAGGGCGCGCGGCGCAATCTCGAAGGCCAGCCCGAGGCGGCATTTGAGGCCTGGGCGCAAGCGGCGGCGGCCGGCCACACCAAGGCCCAATTCCAGCTCGCCCACCTGTACGGCTCGGACACCCTCGGTCCCCGCGACCAGGAAAAAGCGTTGGCCCTGGCGCGGCAGGCGGCGGCCGACGGATTCGCCCCCGCGGCGCATTATGTCGGCATGAGCCTGCTGTACGGCTGGGGTGGCCTGGACAAGGACCCGGCGGCGGCCGAACCCTTCCTGCGCCGGGCGGTGGCGGCGGACATTGGCCGGGCGCGCGCCGACCTGGGGACGCTACTGCTCGACCGCGCCGAGGACGGCCACGCGGGTGCCCGCGCCGAGGGCTTGGCGTTGCTCGAACAGGCCGTCGCCGAGGACGAGCCGGTGGCCCAGTTCCGCCTGGGCGAAGCCCTGATCGACGGGCGGCACATGGCGCGTGATCCGGGCCGGGCCACCCATCTTCTGACGGCGGCGATGGAGGCCGGCGAATACCGCGCCGCGCTCCCCTTGGCGCGGATGCGGATCTTGGGCGACGGCGGGCCGGTCGACCGGGCCGCCGGGCTGGCCCTGCTGGAGCGGATCGAAACGGAGGCCCCGGCGCACGTCAAGGTCACGGTAGCACGGGCATTACTGGACGCCGACGACGCCCTGCCCCACGACCCCCGCCGCGCCCGCCGGTTGCTGGAGGACGCCGCCGACGCCGGCCGCATCACCGCCCACACCGCCCTGGGCAAGCTGCTGGCCGAGGGGGCGGACGGTGTTGCGCCCGATCCGGCGGCGGCGGTGGCCCATCTGCGCACCGCCGCCGAGGCCGGCAACGGCGAGGCCACGCGCTACATGGGGCGCCTGCTGGAGCACCAGGGACGCGCCGACGAGGCGCTGGCCTGGTTCGTCGAGGCCGCCGCGCGCGGCCACGCGCACGCGGCGGTCGAGGGCGCGCGCCTGCTGCTGGCGCGCGGCGACGGGGCGTCGGCGCGGCGGGCGCTGTCCTTGCTCGGCGAGGTGGCCGCCACGCACGCGCCGGCGGCGATGCAACTGGCCCGGCTGGCGCGGGACGGTCTGCCGAGCGTGCTGCCAGCCGATCACGCCACGGCGCGATCCTGGTTACAGCATGTGCGGGCGACCGGCTCGGGAAAGGCGGCGGCGCAGGCGACCAAAGACCTCGCCCGCATGGTGCTGCGGGGTCATGGCGGCCCGCCCGACCCGGTCGCGGCGGTGGCGCTGTTCCGCGCGGCGGCGGCGGCCGGGCACGGTTGGGCGGCGTTGGAGCTGGGCCGGCTGTACGAGCGCGGCGCGGATCCGGTGGCGCCGGACCCGGCGCGGGCCTGGCACTGGTACCGCGAGGCCGCCGCGCGTGGCGTCGCCCAGGCGCACACCGCCCTGGGGAAGATGCTGCTGGCGGAGGACCGAGCCGGGCCGGACACGCTGCGCCAAGCGTTCGCCCATTTTCGCACGGCGGCGGCGGGCGGTCATACCTGGGCGCTGTACGAGGCGGGCAAAGCGGCGGAGCGCGGCGCGGCGGGACAGCCGGGCGATCCGGCCGTGGCGCTCGCCTGGTACCAGCGCGCCGCCGCCCACGGCGTGGATGCCGCCCCCGGCGCCATCGCCAGCCTGTACGAACGCGGGCTGGGTGTGCCGAAGGACGAGGCCAGGGCGCTAGCGCTGTATCACCGGGGCGCGCGGGCGGGCAACGCCTGGGCCGCCTACAAGGTCGGGGCCTTCGTCGCCGAGGGACGCGGCACGCCGGCCGACCCGGACGCCGCGCGGGCGTGGCTGCTGCAGGCGCGGGCGGATGGGGTAGCCCAGGCGGCGGACATGCTGGCGCGGCTGGAGCGCGGCGAGGTGGGGCCGTTCGGTCGCGAGTCGGGTGGTACCGACGGCCCCCGCCTGCGCATCCCGATCAAGCCGTCGGGACGACAGTGACGCGTTGGCAGGGGCGACACGCACCGGGCGGATCCGTCATCCCGGACCCGCCCGTCGGTCATCGTGCACTCATCGTGGACAACGGCCTCGAAGGAAACCCCGCCTTCAGGCGGCGGCCGCCTTGGCGCCCTTCTTGAGCCACCGGCTACCCGCCAAGCCGCCCAGCGCCGTCAGCATGAACCACACGGCGGCGGGAAGGGGGACGGCGGGCACCTCGTACTCGATCTGACTCACGCGCCAGTCGTCGCTCGCGCCGTCGGCCAACGCTTCGAAACGGATCGCACCAATTCCATCGTTACCAAACGGAAACGGGTTTTGGGGATCATCCACCGCTACAAGCACGTCATTCACATAGATATTCCAATCGTCGTTCGTCTCATCGGAGCAGAAAAACCAGAAGCACGACTCTTCGTTATTCGCCGTGAACCATACGTTGATAAGATTCACAGCCCGGCTGAACTCGAAAAGCAAGGAATCGTTGGACCATTCTCCATCAACCTGCGGGTCCTCCCATGCGTTGTTGAGCACCCCCAACCCCTCAGAAGTATGATCGATCGTCGGTTCAACGGGACCCCAACCCGGAATAAAATCCCAAGAAGACTTCGCTGTAACGGTCAATGTGACGCCATCGCCAAGAATAACACTGCCCGATTCCAACCCATGCAGCCCGCTGAAGCTGGCATCGCCCAAGTCGATCATCGCCGCGTTGGCAACGGATGCGCCCGCAAGCATGGCCGCACCGGCCATCAATCCCACCATGGTTTTCATGTTACTGCTCCCCGTTTTCATGCGTACGGCCCAACCTTGCCACCGTCGGCATTGGACCCCGTCTCGTCTTCCGAACGCCGTCCCAACGCACCGCCGCACATCGGGCCATTCAGGTGAGATGCGCCCGTCGCCGGTTTGGCCAGACGCACACCCAGAAACTTTGGCTGTATTCAGATTCAACAACTACCAGAGACACGCCCTGCCCTCAATCCGCCTTTGGGTGGATTTTATGCAAACCATCCTTTCGGTGGACCCTGGCAGGCTCGATACCGAAACGACCCAGGCTGCGCCCCTACGCTGCCTCCACCAGATGGTGGAGGTGCCCGCTCGGGAAACGATAGGTGCCGCCGTTCGACCCCTATTTTTGGGACAGACGCAAGAAAGAAAGGGCCGCCTCTCGCCAAGGCGGCCCCTTCGTTTCGGTTCCTCGCACAGAGGCACCGGCGCGGCAACAGTGCCGCACCGGCGCTGGAGTCTCACTCCTCGTCGTCGTCCTGGCCGCGGTTTTCCCAGGTCGGGCCGGCGTCGGTCGCCTTGGCGTCGGGATCACGGTCCACCAGTTCGATAACCGCCATGGGGGCCGCGTCGCCGTAGCGGAAGCCGGCCTTCAGCACGCGGGTGTAGCCGCCCGGGCGGGACTTGTAGCGATCGGCCAGGGTCGAGAACAGTTTGGCCACCACCGCCTCGTCGCGGATGGCGGAAAACGCCTGCCGGCGGGCGTGCAGGTCGCCGCGCTTGCCCAGCGTGATGAGCTTTTCGGCCACCGGCCGCAGTTCCTTGGCCTTGGGCAGCGTGGTCGTGATCTGCTCGTGCTTGAGCAGCGACAGGGCCATGTTGGCGAACATCGCCTTGCGGTGGCTCTTGGTGCGGCTGAACTTGCGGTGCGCCATGCCGTGTCGCATGGGGCGGCTCCTTTCACGTCTGGGCTTCGCGCGCGAAGCGGATCACGGGACCCGCCACCACCCGCCGCCCAGGGGAACCGGCGCGGCGCGATGACTTGGCGGGGGTGGCCCGGGGTGGGCCTAAAAGCGAACCTGAAATCAGTACGGCTCTTCCAGCTTCTTCGCCAGGTCCTCGATGTTCTCCGGCGGCCAGTTGGGGATTTCCATGCCCAGGTGCAGGCCCATCTGGGAGAGCACCTCCTTGATCTCGTTCAGCGACTTGCGGCCGAAGTTCGGGGTCCGCAGCATCTCCGCCTCGGTCTTCTGCACCAGATCGCCGATGTAGATGATGTTGTCGTTCTTCAGGCAGTTGGCCGAGCGCACCGACAGTTCCAGCTCGTCGACCTTGCGCAACAGGTTCTTGTTGAACGGCAGATCCTCGTCCTCGCGCTCCATCGGCGCCATCTGCGGCTCGTCGAAGTTGATGAAGAGCTGCAACTGGTCCTGAAGGATCCGCGCCGCCAGCGCCACGGCGTCGTCGGGGGCGATGGAGCCGTCGGTCTCGACCTGCATCGACAGCTTGTCGAAGTCGGTCACCTGACCGACGCGGGTGTTCTCGACCTTGTAGGAGACCCGGCGCACCGGACTGAAGATCGCGTCGATGGGAATCAGGCCGATCGGCGAGTCCTCCGGCCGGTTCATCGGCCCGGGCACATAGCCCTTGCCGGTGCTGACCGTCAGTTCCATCGTCAGGGTGGCGCCCTCGTCCAGGTGGCAGATCACCAGGTCGGGGTTCATGATGTCGATGTCGGCGCTGGTCTCGATCTGGCCGGCGGTGACGGGCCCCGGGCCGGTGGCCTTCAGGGACATGCGGCGCGCGCCTTCGACCTGCATCCGCACGGCGATGGCCTTGATGTTCAGGATGACGTCGGTGACGTCCTCGCGCACGCCGGGGATCGACGAGAACTCGTGCAGCACGCCCTCGATCTGGATGGCCGTCACGGCCGCCCCCTGCAGCGAGGACAGGAGCACGCGACGCAACGCGCTGCCCAGGGTGATGCCGAACCCGCGTTCCAGCGGCTCGGCCACGACCGTGGCGAGGCGGCGCGGATCGGCCCCCGGCTGGACGTTGAGCTTGTTGGGCTTGATCAACTCCTGCCAGTTTTTCTGGATCAACGACATGGCGGTTTCCTGCGAGCGGAGTGAGCGGGCAAAGGCGGATGCGCGACGGCGGACACCCTTGGGGCGGCGGGGCGGGGCGGCGTTCTCCGGGGCGACACGGGACGGCCGAGACCCGAATGCACATCGGACGGGATCCGCGCCGGACCTGCGGCGGGATCCCGCATCGCGAAGGCCGGCACGCGCGGACGGGCGCGCGGCCCCTGATCCCGGTGGTCCGAAGCCTAGACGCGACGCCGCTTGCGCGGGCGGCACCCGTTGTGCGGAATCGGCGTCACGTCACGAATGGCGGACACCGTGAAGCCCACGGCCTGCAGGGCGCGCAAGGCCGATTCGCGGCCCGATCCCGGCCCCTTGACCTGGACCTCAAGGGTCTTCATGCCGTGTTCCTGGGCCTTGCGGCCGGCATCCTCGGCGGCCACCTGGGCGGCGTACGGCGTCGACTTGCGCGACCCCTTGAAGCCCTGGGAGCCGGACGACGACCAGGAAATGGCATTGCCCTGAACGTCCGTGATGGTGACTTTGGTGTTGTTGAAGCTGGCGTTCACGTGCGCGATGCCGGAGGTGATGTTCTTCCGTTCGCGGCGCTTCGGCCTCGCTGCTGGTTTGGCCATGACCCTGTCCTGTCTTCGGATGCGTCGCTAACGACGTGCGATGGGGAGTGCTAAAAACGCGGGGGCTGGCCACGTGGCGCGTCATCCGCCGGACGCCAGTAAGGCCACCGCGAATGCCCGCCAGACGGTCCAAGCCGACCGCGAAGCCGCCCCGGATGCCGCCCCCAATGACGGGTTCTTACTTCTACTTCTTCTTGCCGGCGATCGGCTTGGCCGGGCCTTTACGCGTGCGCGCGTTGGTGTGCGTGCGCTGGCCCCGCACCGGCAGCCCCTTGCGGTGACGCAGGCCGCGATAGCAGCCCAGGTCCATCAACCGCTTGATGTTCATGGCCGTCTCGCGCCGCAGGTCGCCCTCGACCTTGTAGTCGTTGTCGATCAGCTCACGGATGCGCTGGATCTCATCCTCGCCCAGATCGTTGACCCGACGCCCCCAGTCGACCCCCAGGCTTGTACAAATCTGGCTGGCCTTGGTGCGGCCGATCCCGTAAATGTACGTCAACGCGACGCCGACGGGCTTTCCGCTCGGAACATTCACACCCGCAATTCGTGCCAAGGTCCGCTCTCCTCAATCCAACAAACGAAAGCCCGGCCCCGCCCGTCAATGGTGGGGCCGAAAACAACAAAGACTGTCCCGGGGCAACGGCAACCGCCAAGGGCGCGCATTATAGAAAGCCGAAGCCCCCTGTCAACCACTGAGTCACGCCGGACGCGCCCGAGTCTACAGGCCCCGACCTACACACCCAGGACCCGCTCCATCTCGGCGGTCACCTCGTCCATGCTCCGGGTCCCGTCGACCAGCTTCAGGAGCCCGCGTTCCTCGTAAAACGGAAGCAACGGTTCCGTCTGTTCGTGGTAGGACGCGAGCCGATCCTTGACCGTCTCTGGCGAGTCGTCTGACCGGCGAATGAACTCCGTGCTGCCGCAATGATCGCACACGCCTTCCACCTTCGGGCGGTGGAAACTGTCGTGGTAGTTGGCCTTGCACGCGGCACAGAAGAACCGGCCGGTGATCCGTTCCATCAGCATCTCGTCCGGCACCCGCACCTCGACGACCGCGTCCAGGGGCGTGCCCTTCTCGGCCAGGAGGCGTTCCAGCGCCTCGGCCTGACCGAGCGTGCGCGGCACCCCATCCAGAATGAAACCGTTGGCGGCGCAATCGGGCTGTTCCAGCCGTTCGCCGATCACCCCCATGATCTCGTCGTCGGAGACCAGCTTGCCGGCATCAAGGATGGCCTTCACACGCTGGCCCAGGGGCGTGCCGTCGGCGATGGCCTTGCGCAGGATGTCTCCGGTCGAGAGCTGACACCACCCGTGCTTGGTCTCCAACCGCTTCGCCTGGGTCCCCTTGCCTCCGCCCGGCGGGCCCAACAGGACGATCCGACGCGCCTCGCTCATCCCCGTTTCCCTCTCAACTTGGATTTCTTGATCAGGCCCTCGTACTGATGGGCCAACAGGTGACTCTGGATCTGCGCCACCGTGTCCATGGTGACGGTCACCACGATCAGCAGGCTGGTGCCGCCGAAGTAGAACGGCACGCCCACCTCGGCGATCAGATATTCAGGCATGACGGAGATCGCCACCAGGTACAACGCCCCCACCGCCGTCAACCGCGTCAGCACGTAGTCCAGGTACTCCGCCGTGTTCTTGCCCGGCCGGATGCCCGGCACGAAGCCGCCGTACTTCTTCAGGTTATCGGCGGTATCCTCCGGATTGAAGACGACCGCCGTGTAGAAGAACGCGAAGAAGATGATGAGGCCGGCGTAGAGCGCCATGTACAGGGGCTGGCCGTGGCCAAGCAGGGGCAGCAGATCCGTCACGAAGGACCCGGCCGTCTCCATGACCTGATTGAGCACGCCCATCCAGCCTTCGCCGGCCGCGCCGCCCGCGTCCGTCTCGGCGGCGGCGGTGTTGGCGGCCGCCCCGCCCCCGGTCGCGCCGCCGAAGTTGGCGATGGTCACGGGCAGCAGAAGCAGCGAGCTGGCGAAGATGGGCGGGATCACGCCAGGCGTGTTGATCTTCAGCGGCAGGTGCGAACTCTCGCCGCCGAACATCTTGTTGCCGCGCTGGCGCTTTGGATACTGCACCAGGATGCGCCGCTGAGCCCGCTCGATGAACACGATGAACGCGATCACGGCCACGGCCATCACCAGCAGGCCGACGATGACCACCGCCGACAGGGCGCCCGTGCGGCCCAGTTCCAGGGTACTGGCCAGGGCCAACGGCAGGTTGGCCACGATGCCCGCGAAGATGATCAGCGAGATCCCGTTGCCGACGCCGCGCGCCGTGATCTGCTCGCCCAGCCACATCAGGAACAGCGTGCCGCCCACCAGGGTGATCACGGTGGTGAAGCGGAAGAACCACCCGGGGTCGATGACCGCCGCCACGCCGCCGGACGAGGCGCTTTCCAGGCCGATGGCCACGCCATAGGCCTGCAACGCGGTGATGAAGACTGTCAGGTAGCGCGTGTATTGGTTGATCTTCTTGCGCCCCGATTCGCCTTCCTTCTTGAGCTGTTCCATGCTCGGACTGATCGCCGTCATCAACTGCATGATGATGGACGCCGAGATGTACGGCATGATGTTCAGCGCGAAAATGGTCATGCGCGACAACGCGCCGCCGGCGAACATGTCGAACATGCCGAGGATGCCGCCGCCCTGCTGCTCGAAGAACGCCTCCAGCCCCGCCGGATCGATACCGGGCAGCGGAATGTAGGTTCCCAGCCGATAAACGATGAGCGCACCCAGCGTGAACCAGATGCGCTTCTGCAGTTCGGTGGCCTTCGCGAGGACCCCAAAGTTCAGATTGGCGGCGAGTTGTTCGGCGGCGGACGCCATGTTCTTCTCCCAAATCCGCGGGCGGCGCGACCCTGCGCCGGTCCCTGCCCGACCCGCGCCCTGTCCATGCCTGATGCGTGAGGGCGGGGATTACACCCGCTTCGGGCCGGCGGCGCAAGCCCCGGCGGGACCCGGACCCCCGGCCCCCGACACGACGCGCCGCCGCCGGATTACGCCTCCGCCGGGGCCGGACCGGTCAGGCCGGTCACGGTCACCGTCCCGCCCTTCGCCTCGACCACCTCGCGCGCCTTGGCCGACGCGCCGGTGACGGTGATCGTCACGGCGCTGGTCAAGTCGCCATCGGCCAGGAGGCGCACGCCGTCCAGCACCCGGCCAACCAAACCGGCCTCGACCAGCTTGGCCTCGTCGATCGGCTGGCTGGCGTCCAGTTTGCCGGCGTCGATGGCTTTTTGGAGGCGGCCGAGGTTGACCTCGGAGAACGTCTTTTTGAACCGGGCGTTGGTGAAGCCACGCTTCGGCAGGCGCCGGTAGAGCGGCATCTGGCCGCCCTCGAAGCCCTTGATGGAGACACCGGTGCGCGACTTCTGCCCCTTCTGCCCCTTTCCAGAGGTCTTGCCGGTGCCGGAGCCGATGCCGCGACCGATCCGCTTGCGCGTCTTGGTCGCGCCCGGATTGTCACGCAGGTCGTTCAGTTTCATGGTCGCAGAATCCCTCTCGCAAACGGTCGCGCGAATGGGGCCGGTCCGATCAGACCGGCTCCACCTTCAGCAGGTGCTCGACCTTGCGGATCAAGCCGCGCACAGACGGTGTGTCCGCCAAAACGCGCGAGCGGTGCATCTTGTTCAGGCCCAGCCCGATCAGGGTGGCGCGCTGGTCGGCCTTGCGGCCGATGGGGCTGCGCACCTGGGTCACCCGGACCTGGGCACCGGCGGGCGCGGCGGTCTCGTTGGCCATCGTTCCTTACTCCGTAGCAGCGGCCGCGGACGCCGCGTCCGGCTCCGCCGCCTGCGCGGCGGCGGCGGCCTGGGCCGGCGAAGGCCCGCCCTCGCGACGGCCGATGATGTCGCCCACCTTCTTGCCCCGGCGCGCCGCCACCTGGCGCGGCGAGTACGAATTGCGCAGGGCGTCGAAGGTCGCCTTGACCATGTTGTACGGGTTGGTGGTGCCGTTGCACTTGCCCACCACGTCCTGCACGCCCATGGTTTCGAACACCGCGCGCATCGGCCCGCCGGCGATGATGCCGGTGCCGGCCGGAGCGGCGCGCAGGGTGACGCGCCCAGCGCCAAAGTGGCCCTTGATGTCGTGGTGCAGCGTGCGCCCCTCGCGCAGGGGCACGCGGATCATGGTGCGCTTGGCCTGATCGGTGGCCTTGCGGATGGCCTCCGGCACCTCACGCGCCTTGCCGGTGCCGAAGCCGACGCGGCCCTTGCCGTCGCCGACCACCACCAGCGCCGCGAACGCAAAGCGCCGGCCGCCCTTGACCACCTTGGCCACGCGGTTGATGTGGACCAGTTTGTCCTTGAACTCGTCGTCGCGATCCTCGCGGCGATCACGGTCGCGGTCTCCGCCACCGCGCTGCCGCCCGCGGTCGCGATCGCCGCGTTCGCGGTCTCCGCCACCGCCCCGTTCGTTGGGATTGCGTGCCATATCGTTTTGACCTTTCCCTCGACCCTCGGTGTTCAGAACTGCAGGCCGCCTTCGCGGGCGGCATCCGCCAGGGCCTTGACACGGCCATGGTACAGATAGCCACCGCGGTCGAAGACCACCGAGCCCACGCCCTTGGCCACCGCCCGTTCCGCCAGCAGCTTGCCCACCGCCTCGGCCGCGGCCTTGTCGGCCCCGGTCTTCAGGCTGGCGCGTACGTCCTTTTCAACGCTGGACGCGGCGGCGATGGTCTGGCCGGCGATGTCGTCGATCACCTGGGCATAGATATGCTTCGAGGACCGGAACACCGACAAACGGGGACGGCCCCGGGCCTTCTTGCGGAGCGCGTAGCGGACCCGGCCGCGCCGACGCTCGAACAGCTTCTTCGCTGACGTCATAACCCGTATCCCCGCCTTACTTCTTCTTGCCTTCCTTGCGCAGGATGCGCTCGTCCGCGTACTTCACGCCCTTGCCCTTGTAGGGCTCCGGCGGACGGAAGCCGCGCAACTCCGAGGCAACCTGGCCGACCCGCTGCTTCGAGGCCCCGGAGATCTCCACCTGGGTGGGCGCCGGCGCGACGATCTTCAAATCGTCCGGGATCGGATAGATGATGTCGTGGCTGTAGCCCAGCGACAGAACCACGTTCTTGCCCTGCACCTGGGCCTTGTAGCCGACACCGACCAGTTCGAGCTTTTTGGTAAAGCCCTCGCCGACACCCTTGAGCACATTGTTGATCTGTGCCCGGGTGGTGCCCCAGTGCATACGGGACTGCTTGTGGTCGCTCTTGGGCTTGACGACGATCCGGTCGTCCTCGAGCGTGGTTTCCACCTCGTCCGAGCAGCGATAGGTCATCTCGCCAAGCTTGCCCTTGGCCGTCACCACGTTGTTCGTGACCGTCACGGTCACGCCCTTCGGTACGGCGACGGGATATTTTCCGACACGTGACATGGGTTCGTCCCCCTCGCCTAAAACACTTTGCAGAGGACTTCGCCACCCACGTTCGCCGCGCGCGCCTCGGCATCACTCATGACGCCGCGCGGCGTGGAGAGGATGGAAATCCCCAGGCCGTTGTAGACCTTGGGCAGGTCCTTGATTTTCGAATAGACGCGCCGGCCGGGCCGCGAGACCCGGGCGATCGTGCGGATCGCCGGCGAGCCCTCGTGGTACTTCAGCTCGACCACCAGTTCGTCCACGCCCTTGCGGACGTTCGCCCGCGAATAGCCGCGGATGAAGCCCTCGCGCTGGAGCACGTCCAGCACATTTTCCCGCAGCTTCGAGGCCGGGGCGTTCACTGTCGCCTTGCGCGCCTGCTGTCCGTTGCGGATGCGGGTGAGCATGTCACCCAAAGGATCACTCAGAGCCATGGGCCACCTTCCTCACCAACTCGACTTGACCATGCCGGGAATCTGCCCCTGCGAGGCCAGATCCCGCAGCATGACACGGCCCAGACGGAACTTGCGGTAGACCGAATGCGGCCGCCCGGTCAGTTCACAGCGGTTCTTGATGCGCACCTTCGACGAGTTGCGCGGCAGCTTTGACAGCTTCATGACCGCCTCGAACCGGTCCTCGGGCGAGGCCTCCTGGTTCTTGATGATGGCCTTCAACTCCGCGCGCTTGGCGGCCTTGGCCTTGACCATGCGCTCGCGCTTCTTGTTGCGCTCGACGGCACTTACTTTCGCCATGGTATTCGTCTCCAAGCGCCTATTTCTGGAAGGGCATGTTGAACCCTTCCAGAAGGGTTCGTGCCTCGTCGTTCGTCTTGGCCGTGGTGCAGATCGTGATGTTCATGCCCCGCATCTTGTCCACTTGATCGTAGTTGATCTCGGGAAAGACGATCTGTTCCTTCAGGCCCATGTTGTAGTTCCCGGCCCCGTCGAAGCCGTTCGCCGGAATCCCACGGAAGTCACGCACGCGCGGCAGCGCGATGTTGACCAGGCGGTCCAGGAACTCGTACATGCGCTCGCGCCGCAGCGTCACCTTGCAGCCCACGACCATGCCGTCGCGCACCTTGAACTGGGCGATCGACTTTTTGGCGCGGGTGATGATCGGCTTCTGGCCGGCGATCGCCGTCAGGTCCTTGACCGCGCCCTCGATCAGCTTGCGGTCCTGCGAGGCCTCGCCGACGCCCATGTTGATGACGATCTTGTCGAGGCGCGGCACCTCGAACCGATTCTTGTAGCCGTGCTTGCTCGTCAACGCCTCGCGAACCACGGTGTCGTAATGCTCTTTCAGCCGTGCGGTCATCGTCGCCTCCTCAGACATCAATGACCTCGCCGGAGCGCCGTGCGAAGCGCACCTTGCGGCCATCCTCAAGCACCTTGAAGCCGACGCGGGTCGGTTCGTAGTCCTTCGGGTCCTCGATCATCACGTTGGAGACGTGAATCGGCGCCTCCTTCTCGATGATGCCACCCTGGTTGGTCTGGGTCTGGCGCGTGTGGCGCTTGACCATGTTGACACCCTGCACGATCACCCGGCTCTCGGCCGGCAGCGCCTTCAGCACTTCGCCGCGGCGCCCCTTGTCGCGGCCGGACATGACCACGACCTTGTCGCCCTTCTTGATCTTGGCGGCCATTACAACACCTCCGGCGCGAGCGAAATGATCTTCATGAACTTCTTCGCGCGCAGCTCGCGAGTCACCGGGCCAAAGATACGCGTGCCGATGGGCTCGTTCTGCTTGTTCAGCAGAACGGCGGCGTTGCTGTCAAAGCGGATCGCCGAGCCGTCCGGCCGCCGGATTTCCTTGGCCGTGCGAACGATGACCGCGCGGTGCACGTCGCCCTTCTTGACGCGGCCGCGCGGAATGGCCTCCTTGACCGAGACCACGATGACGTCGCCCACGCTTGCCGTCATGCGTTTCGATCCGCCCAGGACCTTGACGCACATCACCCGGCGGGCGCCGGAATTGTCGGCGACGTCCAGGTTGGTCTGCATCTGAATCATGGTCAGTATTCCCTAAAAGTGTCCGCGAAACGGTTACACACCTTGCGGCGCGTCCTATTCCACGGGGGAGTCTTGCACGACTTCCCAGGTCTTGCGCCGCGAAATGGGGGCGCATTCCCGAATCCGCACGATGTCGCCGACCTTGCACTGGTTGGCTTCGTCGTGCGCGGCGAACTTCTTCGATCGCCGGATGAACTTCTTGTAGACCGGGTGCATGAAGCGACGCTCGACCTTGACGACGATGGTCTTGTCGTTCTTGTCGCTGACGACCACACCCTGAAGGATCCGCCTCGGCATGTGTCCTGGTCTCCCTACGCCTGGGCGCCGGCGGCGCGGGCCTTCGCGGCCTGGATGGTCTTGATGCGCGCCACGTCACGGCGCACCTTGCGGACATGAGCCGTGTCGGCCAGTTGCCCCGACGCGGCCTGAAAGCGCAGGTTGAACTGCTCCTTCTTCAACTCGACGAGCTTGTCGCGAAGCTGATCCGGGCTCATCTGCCGCAAATCCTCGGCGCTCGTTCCCTTGACCTTGGCCATGGTTCCCTACTCCCCGATCCGCGCGACGAACTTGGTCTTCACCGGCAGCTTGGCTGAGGCCAGCTCGAACGCCCGACGGGCGACCTCCTCGGAGACGCCGTCCAGCTCGAACATGATGCGGCCGGGCTTGACCTTGGCCACCCAGTACTCGGGCGAGCCCTTACCGGAGCCCATGCGCACCTCGGCCGGCTTCTTCGACACCGCCACGTCCGGGAAGATCCGGATCCAGAGCCGCCCCTGGCGCTTCATGTAGCGCGTGATGGAGCGGCGCGCGGCCTCGATCTGGCGCGCGGTGATGCGCTCCGGCTCCAGGCACTTCAGGCCGTAGGCGCCGAAGTTCAGCGCCGTGCCGCCCTTGGCCTCGCCCTTGATGCGGCCCTTGTGAAACTTGCGAAACTTTGTTCGTTTCGGACTCAGCATTTCCTATCGCTCCTTCAACCCAAGACCGGGCGGGCACCCCGCCCTCAGCGCGGCGTGTCGCCGCGCCGCTTGTCCTGGGCCATGGGGTCGTGCTCCAGGATCTCGCCCTTGAAGATCCACACCTTGACGCCGCAGCTGCCGTAGGTCGTCTTGCCGGTCGCGGTGCCGTAGTCGACGTCGGCGCGCAACGTATGCAGGGGCACCCGGCCCTCGCGATACCACTCGGTCCGCGCGATCTCGGCGCCGCCCAGACGGCCGCCACAGTTGATCCGGATGCCCAGCGCGCCCAGGCGCATGGCGTTCTGCACCGCGCGCTTCATGGCGCGGCGGAACGCCACGCGGCGTTCCAGCTGCTGGGCGATGTTCTCGGCGACCAACTGCGCATCCAGCTCCGGCTTGCGGATCTCGACGATGTTCAGGTGCACCTCGTTGCCGGTCATCTGCTGCATTTTCTGGCGCAGCTTCTCGATGTCCTGGCCCTTCTTGCCGATCACCACGCCCGGACGCGCCGTGTGGATGGTGATGCGCGCCTTCTTGGCCGGCCGCTCGATGATGATGCGCGACACCCCGGCCTGCGTCAGGCGCTTCTTGAGGTAGTTGCGGATCATCAGGTCCTCGTGCAGCAACGAGGCGTAGTCATGGTCGGAATACCAGCGCGAGTCCCAGGTGCGGTTGATGCCCAGGCGCAGCCCGACCGGATTGACCTTCTGTCCCATTATGCCAACTCCTCGCGCTCACGCACCACGATGGTCAGGTTCGCCCACGGCTTGATGATCTTGCCCACGCGGCCGCGCGCCCGCGCGTGCCAGCGCTTCATGACCAACGCCTTGCCCACGAAGGCCTCCTTGACGACCAACTGATCGACGTCGAGATCGTGGTTGTTCTCGGCATTGGCGATGGCCGATTCCAAAACCTTCTTGACCTCGACGGCGATGCGGCGCTTCGAGAAGGACAACTCCGCCAGCGCGCGATCGACTGGCATTCCGCGAATAGACGCGGCCACCAGGTTCAGCTTGCGCGGGCTGGTGCGGATCATGTGCGAGACCGCCTGGGCCTCTGTGTCGTCAAGACGACGCGCGGCGGATATCTTGCCCATGGTTACTTCCTTTTCGCCTTCTTATCGGCGGCGTGTCCGTAATAGGTGCGGGTCGGCGAGAACTCGCCGAGTTTATGCCCCACCATGTTTTCGGTCACCAGCACCGGCACGAACTTCTGCCCGTTGTAGACCCCGAACGTGAGGCCAACGAACTGCGGCAGGATGGTCGAGCGGCGCGACCAGGTTTTGATCACCTCGTTGCGGGTCGAGGCGCGGGCCGCCTCGGCCTTCTTGAGAAGGTAGCCGTCGACAAACGGACCTTTCCAAACGGAACGTGTCACGAGCGGCCTCCTTTACTTCTTCTTCGCCTGATGGCGGCTGCGCATGATCAGCCGATCCGTCTGCTTGTTGTTGCGGGTCCGCTTGCCCTTGGTCGGCTTGCCCCACGGAGTCACCGGATGACGGCCACCCGAGGTGCGGCCCTCGCCGCCGCCGTGCGGGTGATCGACCGGGTTCATGACGACGCCGCGCACATGCGGACGCTTGCCCATCCAGCGCTTGCGGCCGGCCTTGCCGAGCTTCTGGTTGGTGTTGTCCGGGTTGGACACGGCGCCGACGGTGGCCATGCACTCGCCCCGCACCAGCCGCAGTTCACCCGACGACAGGCGCAGCTGAGCGTAGCCCTGGTCCTTGCCGATCAACTGGGCGTAGCAGCCGGCGGAGCGCGCCATCTGCCCCCCCTTGCCGGCCTTCAGCTCGACGTTGTGGACAATGGTGCCCACCGGCATGGACCGCAGCGGCATGGCGTTGCCCGGCTTGATGTCGGCCTGGGTGTCGGAGATCACCGTATCGCCCACCGCCAGACGCTGCGGCGCCAGGATGTAGGCCAGCTCGTCGTCGGCGTAGCGGATCAGGGCGATGAAGGCCGTGCGGTTCGGATCGTATTCCAACCGCTCGACGGTCGCCGGTACGCCAACCTTGCGCCGCTTGAAGTCGACCATACGGTAGCGCCGTTTGTGGCCGCCACCCCGGTTCCAGGCGGTCGTGCGCCCCTGGTTGTTGCGCCCGCCCGACTTCGTCAGACCCTCGGTCAGGCCCTTGACCGGCTTGCCCTTGTGCAACTCGCTGCGGTCCACCAGGACCAGGTTGCGCATTCCCGGGGTGACCGGATTGAACTGTTTCAGCGCCATCGGATCAGACTCCCACGCCGATGTCGATGGAATGGCCCTCGGCCAGCGTCACGATCGCCTTCTTGACGTCCGACCGCTTGCCGATCGTGCCCCGGAAGCGCTTCACCTTGCCCTTCTGGATCAGGGTGTTCACCGCCGTGACCTTGACGTCGAACACGCCCTCGATCGCCTGCTTGATCTCCGGCTTGGTGGCATCCAGCGGCACCTTGAAGGTGACCTGATTGAACTCCGCGCCCATGGTCGCCTTTTCGGTGATCACCGGCGCGCGGATGATGTCGTACATCCGCGCCTTGTCGATGGTTGTCGCCGCCTTGCTCATTTCAGGCGCTCCTGCAGATGGGTCAGCGCGTCCTTGGTCAGGACCAGGGTGTCGCGGCGCAGGATGTCGTGCACGTTGGCGCCCTGCTGCGGCAGCACGTCGATGCCAACGATGTTGCGCGCGGCGCGCGAGAAGTTCTCGTTCGGCTCCGGACCGTCGATCACCAAAGCGCTGCTCCAGCCCAGAGCGGCCAGCCGCGCGGCCAAATCCTTGGTCTTGCCGGTCTCGGAGGTGGCGGCGTCCAGCACCACCAGCTTGTTGTCCGCCAGCTTGGCCGACAGCGCCGTCTTCAGCCCCAGGGCTCGCACCTTCTTGGGCAGGTCATGCGCGTGCGAGCGCACCACCGGACCGAACACCGTCTGGCCGCCGCGCCACTGGGTGGCCCGGCGCGAACCCTGGCGGGCGCGGCCCGTGCCCTTCTGCTTGAAGGGTTTGGCCGTCGTGCCGCTGATTTCGCTGATGCCCTTGGTCTTGTGGGTGCCGGCCTGGCGCTTGGCCAGTTGCCAGCGCACCACGCGATACAGGATATCGCGGCGCACCGGCACGCCGAAGACGGCTTCGTCGAGGTCGACGCTGCCGGCCGGCTGATTGTCCAGCGTGATGACGTCGTGCTTCATGACCCTCAGCTCTCCTTGCCGGCGTCGTCGCCGTCGCTCACCTGTGCATCCTCGGCGGGCGCATCCTCGGCGGGCGCATCCTCGGCGGGCGCGTCCTCGACGGGCGCATCATCAGCGAGTGAGTCTCCCGGCGCCGCCTCGGCCTTGATCCCGGCCGGCATGGGCACGCCGTCCGGCAACGCCTTTTTCAGGGCATCGCAAATCTCGACCCAGCCGCCCTTGGCCCCGGGCACCGCGCCGCGCACCATGACCAAGCCGCGATCCTCGTCGACGGTCACCACCTCCAGGCTCTGCACGGTCACCCGCTCGAAGCCCATGTGGCCGGCCATCTTCTTGCCCTTGAACACCTTGCCGGGGTCCTGGCACTGGCCGGTGGAGCCCAGCGAGCGGTGGTTGATGGACACGCCGTGCGTCATCTCCAGGCCGCGGAAGTTGTGCCGCTTCATGGCGCCAGCGAAGCCCTTGCCGATGCTGGTGCCGACCACGTCGACATACTGGCCGGCCACGAAGTGTCCCGCCGACAGCTCGGTACCCGGCGGCACCAGGCAGTCGTCGGAGACCCGGAACTCGACCAGGTGCTTCTTCGGTTCGACCCGGGCCTTGGCGAAGTGGCCGCGCATGGCCTTGGAGGTGTTCTTCACCTTGGCGCGGCCGGCGCCGAGCTGCACCGCCACATACCCGTCCTTATCGCGGGTGCGGTTGGCCACCACGTGGCAGTCCTCGACCCGCAGCACGGTGACCGGCACGTGCACGCCCTCGGCGTCGAACAGCCGGGTCATCCCGACTTTCTGGGCTATCAGACCGGAACGCATTGTCTTCTTCCTCAATCCTGGATCCATCCC
>JGI12109J20283_10955821_pt1 | contig 56593 bp, 59 predicted proteins | sample ElkSlonscriptome_12_FD_20283 | JGI IMG/M metagenome (IMG submission 20283)
ACTTGGGAGATCTGCGTTCATGGTGCGGATATGGGGGCGTTGACGGCGATTCGTCACCCAGCGTACAGCGTTCGCACCTGATGCTTCCTCCGTGCGGGCTTGGTGAGCATGCAAACAAGCCGAACCAAGATCATGTTGCCTTGCGCGTTCGCATCGGCAGCCACCCCTTCGCGGACTTCCAAACAACCTTGAATCGATGCGCATGCCGACGCCGATCCGCGCGCCAGCTCGAAAAACCGGCTCTTGAGTCCTGACCTAGGGGGGGCGGTTTCGTGGGGGGCAAGACTGGCGGGCGCAGCCAGGCCTCAGTGGTTCAGCGGCCAGGGTCCGGCTCCGAGCTGCTCGAAGGCGGCGCGAATACATAGACGATACTCGATCCCCGCTAGCCAACACATCTATCATTCCTGCGCCATTGATCCTGTAAACTGTGGGGCTATTTCCCTCCCCAACCCAGTTTGCCGGATCGCGATGTACCGCTCCATACTGACCAACCTGTTCCCGTTTATCCGCTGGTTCCCGATGAACGGCGCCACGCTGCGAGCGGACCTGATTGCTGGCGTCACCGTCGCGTTGGTGCTGATCCCGCAAAGCATGGCCTATGCCCAACTCGCCGGGCTACCAGTGGTCTACGGTCTGTATGCGTCCTTCTTGCCGGTGATCGTGGCCTCGCTCTGGGGCTCGTTGCCGCAGCTGCACACCGGGCCGGTGGCCATGCTGTCTTTGATGTCCGCGGCGGCCGTGCTGCCGCTGGCGCCGCTTGGCAGCGAGGCGTTCGTCACACTGTCGGTGATGCTGGCGCTGATGGTGGGCGTGCTGCGCCTGCTGCTCGGCCTGCTGCGCATGGGCATTCTGGTGAACTTTCTGTCCAGCCCGGTCATTGTTGGCTTTACCAACGCCGCGGCGCTGATCATCGGCCTGTCGCAGCTGAGCAAGATCCTCAACGTGCCGTTCCCGCGTACCGACAATTTTGTCTCAGACCTCTGGACGGTGTTCGAGCAGCTCCAGCATGCGCATATCCCGACCCTGCTGTTCGCCGTTGCAACCTATGCCGTCATCGTCGGCGCCAAACGCTACACGCCCAAGCTGCCCGGCGTGCTGTTGGCCGTGGTGCTGACCACGATCGTCAGCTGGGCCATCGGCTTCGAGCGCAATCAGACCGTCAGTGTCGAGGCGATTCAAGACACCGAGGCCCGCACCCTGACCCAGGGCTACGCCTCCACCGCGCGTGCCGTTGCCTCTCTGGCCAACACCACGGCGCGCATCAATCAAGAGATCCGCGCCCTGGCATCGGCCAATGACGAGACGCGTTTTGCTGAACAGGCCCTGCTGGAGGCCGACCTGCGGGTGCTGAACCGAGAGATGGAACAGCGCAAATTGGCCAACAACGAGCGCCAGGTGTCGCTGCACAATCTGCGCTTTGAGCACGTCGTCGCACCGGGCGGAGAGGACCTGTTTTTTCGCCAAGGCGCGGTACCCAAGGAATTGGTGACGGACGGTCGGTATTGGCGCATCAGCCATGTACAGGGAGATCGCCTGACGCTGATGGGCGGCGGTGCCGTGATTGGCAAGATCCCAGCCGGTCTGCCGAGCCTGCGGGTGCCGACCATGGACATCGGTTTCTTTTGGGCAATGCTGCCGTCGGCACTGGTGATGGCGCTGATCGGCTTCATGGAGGCAACATCCATCTCCAAGGCCATCGCCGCGCAGACCAGGGAGCGGGTCGACACCAGCAAGGAGTTGGTCGGCCAGGGCTTGGCCAACATCGTCGGCAGCTTCTTTAGCTCTTATACCGTCAGCGGCTCGTTCTCACGCTCGGCGGTAGCGGCCAAGAGCGGGGCCAAGACCGGCCTGTTCGCCATCTTCAGTGCGCTCGCGGTGGTGCTGGTGCTGCTCTATCTGACCCCGCTGCTATACCACTTGCCGCAGGCGGTGTTGGCGGTGATCGTGATGATGGCGGTATTCGGGCTGATCAACCTGCGCGCCCTGATGCGCGCCTGGCGCATCCAACGCCAGGAGGCGCTGGTCGGTATCGTCACCTTTGTTGCCACGCTGGCCATGGCTCCGCAGTTGGCCAATGGCATCCTGCTGGGCGCCGGGCTTGCCATCGTGCTGTTCTTGGTGCGCACCATGGCGCCGCGCACCGACATCGTCGGTCGCCGTGCAGACGGCACGCTGGCGGGCATCAGCACCGGAGGGCTGGAACCCTTGGGCAAGCACTTTATCGCCGTGCGCTTTGACGGCTCTCTAAACTTTGTCAACGCTTCGCGCTTCGAAGACGTGCTGTTGGAAGCACGCGCACGCAACCCCTGCGCCAAGGCCGTGCTGGTGATCGGCAGCGGCATCAACGACATCGACGTGACCGGCGAGGAACGGCTGCGCGATGTGATCGACAACTTCCGCCGCAGCGGCGTCGAGATCTACTTCTCCAGCCTCAAGTCGCAGATCTACGAGTCTTTGGCGCGCGGCCGGTTTTTCGACCTGCTGAGCCGGGACAACTTCTTCAAGACCAAGGAGAAGGCCCTAACCTATATGGAAAAAGCCTACGGCTAACATGAACTCGCTAAAGCAAGACTGGCTATCCAACGTCCGCAACGATCTGCTCGCTGGCCTCGCCGTCGCGCTGGCGCTGATCCCGGAGGCCATCGCCTTCTCCATCATCGCTGGCGTCGATCCCAAGGTTGGCTTGTACGCCTCTTTTTGCATCGCGACCGTCATTGCCTTCACCGGCGGGCGTCCGGGCATGATTTCGGCGGCCACCGGTGCCATGGCCGTGCTGATGGTCACCTTGGTCAAGGACCACGGGCTGCAATACCTACTCGCCGCGACCTTGCTCACCGGGGTGCTGCAGATCATCGCCGGCTGGCTCAATCTGGCGGTGCTGATGCGGTTCGTCTCGCGCTCGGTGATCACCGGGTTCGTCAACGCCCTGGCCATCCTAATCTTCATGGCGCAATTGCCCGAGCTGATCGGCATGAGTTGGCAGGTCTATGCGGTGGTCGCGGCTGGATTGGTGATCATCTACGGATTCCCGTATCTCACCAAGGCGATCCCCTCGCCGTTGGTGACTATCGTCCTGTTGACCATCGCCGCGATCTTCTTCGGGCTCGACATCCGCACCGTCGGCGACATGGGCGATCTGCCGGACAGCCTGCCAGTGTTCCTACTCCCGGAGGTACCGTTGAATCTGGAGACACTGCAGATCATCCTGCCGTTCTCGGCGACCATGGCGATGGTGGGCCTGCTGGAGTCGATGATGACCGCGGCCATCGTCGATGACCTGACCGACTCCCCGAGCAATAAGCGCCGCGAATGCGTCGGTCAGGGCATTGCCAACATCGCCTCCGGCTGTGTCGGCGGCATGGCCGGTTGCGCGATGATCGGCCAGTCGGTGATCAACGTGAAATCCGGCGGTCGCGGGCGCTTGTCGACGCTGTCCGCCGGCCTATTCCTGCTGATCATGGTGGTGTTCCTGGGCGACTGGGTGGCGCAAATCCCGATGGCCGCGTTGGTGGCGGTGATGATCATGGTCTCCATCGGCACCTTCAACTGGGCCTCAATCTGGAACCTGCGCAGCAACCCGAAGAGCTTCAGCACCGAGATGATCATCACCGTCGTCGTGGTGGTCGCGACGCATGATCTGGCGCAGGGCGTCCTGGCGGGCGTGCTGGTGACCGGATTTTTCTTCGCGCACAAGGTCGGTCAGGTGCTGTACGTGGGCTCACAGTCCGAGGATGAGGGCCGCATGCGCTCTTACAGCGTCGTTGGTCAGGTTTTCTTTGCATCCGCCGAGCGCTTCGTCAGCGCCTTCGACTTCAAAGAGGTCATTGAGACGGTCCGTATCGACGTCAGCCGCGCCCACTTCTGGGACATCACCGCGGTCACCGCACTCGACAAGGTGGTGATCAAGTTTCGCCGTGAGGGCACGGAGGTCGAGGTCATCGGCCTCAATCAGGCCAGCGCGACCATGGTCGACCGCTTCGCGGTGCACGACAAACCGGACGCCGTCGAAGGCCTTATGGGAGATCACTGATGCAGCCAGAGCACAAGATCCTCGCCTGCGTCGACCAATCCCAGTTCGCCGACTATGTCGCGGACTATGCGGCCTGGGCCGCAACCAGGATGGGCGCCCCGCTGGAGTTTCTACACATCCTCCATCGCCATCCCGAGGTCTCCATTGGCAACGATCACAGCGGCGCCATCGGTTTCGGCGCCCAGGAGACGCTGCTCACCGAGCTGTCCGAGCAGGACGAGGCCCGCAGCCGCGATGCCCGCGAACAAGGCCGGCTGTTCTTGAACCGGCTCCGGCAGCGCGCCATCGCCGCCGGTGTCGAGGCCCCGGATGTCCGGCAGCGTCACGGCGCGCTGGAACAGACACTGGTCGAGCAGGCAGAAGGCGTACGCCTGTTCGTGCTCGGCCGCCGCGGCGAGTCCGCCGAGACCACCCAGCGCGACCTCGGGCGCAACGTCGAGCAGATGGTGCGCGCGCTGCATCGCCCCATCCTCGCCGTGACCGAAGGCTTCCAGGAACCCAGGCGCGCCATGGTCGCCTTCGACGGCAAGGCCGTGACCCGAAAAGGTGTGGAGATGATCGCCAGCAGCCCGCTGTTCCGCGACCTACCCGTGCATCTGCTGATGTCCGGCAAACAACGCAAGGATGCGGCCAAACAGCTCGACTGGGCCAGGACCAGGCTGGAGGCGGCCGGCATTGAGGCGCCGACGGCGCTGGTCCCCGGCGATGCGGAGCGCGTCATCGCCCGCTACGCGAAAGATCAGGACATCGACCTGCTGATCATGGGCGCCTACGCCCACTCACCGTTGCGCAGCCTGCTGTTCGGCAGCAAGACCTCCGATCTGCTGCGCTCGGCCAAGATCCCAACGCTGTTGCTTCGATGAAGCGAGCACTTGGCCATGGCTCATGAAGACGAGAAGCCGGCGCTTTGAGTAGATCGGGCGCTCCCCAAGCGGTAGGGTGAGGTTTGTTTGCTCTGCTTTGAAACGTGATGATAGAGACTGGTGAAGACCAGTCGTGGATCACTGCGTGCCTTCTCACCTATCCGTCTTGGTGCTGTTGTCATTGTTCGATCGCGCCTCGTATCGCGACAATGTTTCGACCTTGACGGTCTATCGATCCTGAGGACCTTCGCTCCAAGGGCATTACCCCTCGTCTTCGCTAACCGTTGCGGCGCGGTCCTCTCACAGCTTGCAGCATTGCCAGGTAACCCAAGTCTTGACTTATTCCGTCCGCGGTGATGTTCATGTTTTTTTTCAACCGTCCGGTAGCGAGAGCTTTAGCATGCGGGCCTGGGTCGGGATGGCGACGCCGGTGATCTTGGCAACGGCGGCGAGCACTCGTGCAAAGGGTTCGGATGTCTTGTTTGAGGGGGCGGCGTCGAAGCATTGCTCGTAGACGCTGGCGGCGTGGCGGAGAAAGGCGAGGGCTGCAGGGTCTGGCGCCGGCAGTACAGCGGGTTTGGCCTTGGTTAGTCGGTCGGCGTCGGACTTGAGGGCCGGTGCCGGTGCGTTGTCGATCTGAGCGCTGGGCCTATCGCTTGGGACCGCGGTCGTGGATGCTGGCGCAATGTCGGACGCCGCCTCGGCGATGCGTTCCACTTCGCGCAGGATCGCGACCAGATAGGCATCATCATGAGCTCTGTCGAAGGGATCTGATTTGCTCAATGCAGCGCTCAGATTGGCCCGCTGTGCATCATTGAGCCGGGCAAGGCATACGGCGAGCCCGCGCGCGGCGTCCGCCAGCGGTGTTGATGATGAGGGCAGTTGCCGCGGCGTCTTTGTGGGCGTTGGAGCGCCGGCATCGGCCTTGGGCACAAGCGCGACTGCCTCGGCGACCAGTGTCGACTCCGGTGTTGGCTCCGGTTGCTCGCTCGGTGCCTGCAACACCGCCAGATCGTAGGCGATGGCGCCGATGAAGATCTCGCGGGCCATGTCGTCGCCGAGACCATTCTCGGCCAATGCGACATTAATCGCAGCGCGCTGTTGATCGCTGTATTGATAGGGCTCGACGAAGCGCTTGCCCGACGCGGCGGGGCTGCCGCTTGCCGATGGCTCGGCAGGCGCAGTGGCGGCCAGCTTGCCAGCTGTCTCGGAGGCCGGTGTTGTTGCGCTGCTGCTTAGGGTCGAGGCCAGTGGGCCGCCTGTCCAGCGACCGCTAGGCTGCTCACCCTCGTCGGGTGTCCGTGCGGACTTGCGCATCATGGTCTCCGTATCTTCTCGTGTTTCACCGAAACATAGGCTAGCTGACGAACGGATTGGTTCTGCGTTCTTCGCCGAGGGTGCCCATGGGTCCGTGGCCGGGAATAAAGCGCACCGCATCGCCGAGCGGGAACAGCACCTCGCGGATCGAGCGCAGCAGTTGGGCATGATTGCCGCGTGGGAAGTCGGTGCGACCGATGCTGCCGCGAAACAGCACGTCGCCGACCTGGGCCAGCGCGGAGGGTCGGTGAAAGAACACCAGATGCCCCGGCGTGTGACCGGGACAGTGCAGTACCTCCAGGCGCTGCTCGCCGATGCTGACCTCATCGCCGGCCGCGAGCCAGCGCTCCGGCTCGAAGGCCGGGTGTGGAGGGAAGCCAAACATTTGCGCCTGCTGCGGCAGCGCCGCGAGCCAGAAGGCGTCTTCTCGATGCGGGCCGATGATGGGCAGTTCCAAGCTTGCGGCGAGCTCGGCGGCAGCGCCGACATGGTCGAGATGGCCATGGGTGAGCAGGACGCTCGTCGGGCGTGCGGCCATCGCTGTAAGCGCCGCGACGATGCGCTCAGGCTCACCGCCTGGATCGATGATGGCCGCCTCCGAGGTCTGCGGACAGACGAACAGCGTGCAGTTTTGCTGCAGCGGTGTCACCGGGAGGATCTGGTAGCGCATCTGTGTCGTGCTCATGCTTTGCGGTCGCGTTTGCTGCTGGGCCTCGCCAGCATGACCGGTCGGGTATGGGACAGGCGGTCGAACCAGGCAAGCCCGTCCCGGTCAAACAGGACCCAGAGCAGACCCGCACCGAACGGCGCCAGGGTGATTGTCGCTAAGGCCAGGCGCCGCAGCGCGTCGGTACCGCTGAGGTCGGCGCCATCGTCGCGCACCAAGCGGGTGCGCCAGGCTCGCATGGCCAACGTCTGCCTGCCTCGGCTCCAGAAGTAGCCGAAGTAGAGCAGGATCACGGCCAGCAGCCAGCCCTGCAGGATCAGCCGCGGCAGACCCTCAATGACGGTCGCGCCGGTGACGAGTTGCACCGGTATGACGAACAGGGCGGCGGCGACGAACACCACGCCAGAGACCAGCATCAGTTCGTAGACGATGATCGCGAGCCGGCGCAACAGGCCCGGGACGCGTGCGCGGGCCAAGTCGACAGTGCCGAGAAGGTGAGAGGATGAATTCATGCCGGTAGTTTGGGCCATTGTGGTTGCTGGGTCATTGATCTGATGCACGCGCGTTCGATGCGTTCCGGTGGTCCTGGCTCCGTCGGTTTAGACCTTGATCGCAGCGGTTCCTGTCGCGGCCCGTTATCCGCTAGACTGGCATGCAATTTAAACGCCCGAGTGCTTTCGTGAAACGACCGAGCGTTACCGTCAAACCCACACTCTATCGGCTGCTACGCCTGTTGCCGATGCCCGTGATCGCGATCCTGATCGGTCTAATAGCCGGTCTCGCGGTCTGGGGCGTGCTTGACCAGGTACAGAGCCGGGCGGTGGAGCGCATCTTCGACAAAGAGTTGCGCGCGCGCCTAGATCTGCGCTCACGCGAGAGCTTGCTGCGCTTCGACCAGTACATGACCAACTATGCCGCCACCGCACGGCTGCTGGCCAACCACCGACGCCTGGCCCAGTATCTGGAGCCACTGTTCTGGTTTCCCGAGGAGGACATCACGCCGATCGTCTACGAAGGGTTCCGTCCCTTCTGGCTGCCGGACTTTTTTGGTCGCAACGCGCTACTAGCACCCAGCCACGTCTTGTTGATCGATTCGCGCGGGCGCGTGCGCGAAGTCTATCAGGCCGGTGCGCTGAAGCTGCCCGAGGACATGCTGTCCGAATCGCAACAGTGGGTCGATGCCGGCGACGACGTGCGCACGGTGCTGATGCGGGTCGACGATCTACCCTATCTGGTGGTCAGCGATCGGGTCGAGGACGCTGGCGGCTATGCCATGGGCTACTTGGTGGTCGTGGTGCCCATTGATGCGGACTTTTTGGTTGCCTCCGAGGGGGCGATCTCGGCCGACAGCTCGGCGGTGGCTTTGGTGGATGCCGACGAGCAGCGCATCCTGGCCAGTAACGAGCCCCAGCAGCTCATCCCGGGAACCCTACTCGAACAGTGGTCCGACGACTACCAAATCACATCACAGTCATTGCCGCAGTACGAGGGCTTTAACTGGAACATGTTATTCGCGACCTTCATACCACACCGGAGCGTCGCCAAGATGTCAGAGCGGGTGGTGGACTTCGAGCGCAATCAGCGGGTCATCGCCGCGCTCGTCTTCATTGCCGTGTTTACGCTCGTGATTTATCTGGTCTCGGCGCGGCTGAATAAGGTACTCAAGCGCATGTCGCGTTTTTCACAGCGGGCGCTGAACATTAAGCAGCCGGGCTTCAAGCGTGGCGGCAACCAGCTCTTGCTGCTTGAGGATTGGATTCAGCACTTCACGCACCTGGTGCTGAAGGCGCGCGAGGAGATGAGCCGCAAGCACGAGCACGAAATGCGCGAGACCGCGGCCCTGAAGGCGGCGATCATGGAGGCCTCGCTGGACGCCATCGTGACCCTAAACCGGGCCGGCGAGATCGTCGACTACAACCCCAGGGCCGAGTCGATGCTGCGCTTCTCGCGGGATGACATCATTGGCCAGGACTTTACCCGGCGCTTCCTGGATCAGGGCGATCACACGGCCTTTGTCGGCATGTTGCAGGACTCACTGCGCCTGCACCAACAGGACATGGAGCCCCACGCCCGAGGCGAGCTCTGGGCGCGCAACGCGGAGGGCGGGCGTTTCCCGGTGGAGCTTTCCATTGTGCCCATCGACATCGACGATGAGCGTGTCTACACCCTATACATCCACGACGCGACCAAACGCAAGCAGGCCGAACGCGAGATCAAGGGCCTAGCCCGTTTTGCCAGTGAGAGCCCAAATCCGATCCTGCGCGTCAGTGGCGAGGGCCTGATCGCCTATGCCAACGCGGCGAGCCTGCCGTTGCTGGATGCTTGGCTAACCGGCCCAGGCCAACTGCTGCCGGAACTGTGGATCGACGAGGTGCGCGCGGCCTTGGACGAGGGTAAAAACCGTGAACTCGAGAACGACCAGGGCAGCCTGATCTATTCGCTGCTGTTCGTGCCTATCCAAGATCTTGGCTATGTCAACATCTACGCTCGCGACATCACCGCCGTGCGCCGGGCGGAACAGGAGTCGCGCCAGCATCAGTCGGAGTTGGTGCATGTCTGCCGGCTCAGCACCATGGGCGAGGTAGCAACAGGCATGGCCCACGAACTGAACCAGCCCCTGTCGGCCATCGTCAACTACGCCAATGGCGCCAGCCGACGGCTGAAGGGCGGCATCGGCGACACCGATGCGCTGGTCGACGCCATGCACCACATCTCCACCCAGGCGCAGCGTGCCGGCGAGATCATCCGCCGCCTGCGAGCGCTGGTCGGCAAGCAGCCGCCGATCCGATCCCAGGTCGATCTCAACTATTTGGTCCGCGAGGTCCGCGGCTTCGTTGAGTTCGAGACCGGCAAGCTCGATCTTCAGCTTCAGCTAGCGCTCGCCGACGGCGAGATCCCGGTGAGCGTTGACCTAGTGCAGATTGAGCAGGTGCTGCTGAATCTGGTGCGCAACGCCCTTGACGCGCTGGAAGAGCGTCCGCCCGGCGAGCGCGCGCTCGGCATTTCCACGCACATTGACAACGGATGCGCCCTGGTCACCGTCAGCGATAATGGTCCCGGTATTCCGGCAGACCGCATGTTGCATCTATTCAACCCCTTTTTCACCACCAAGGAGACCGGCATGGGCATGGGGTTGCCGATCAGTCAGACCATCCTGGAGAATCACAGCGGCAAGATCTGGGCCGAGTCCGACCCTGGCAACGGCACGCGATTTTATGTGAGCCTTCCCGTCGCGCTTGATGCGAGCGCAGCGGGCGCCGACCTTGAACAAGCGCCGCCCTTGGCGGCGGGGATACGCTAATGGCCGCGGAACTCACCGTTTTCGTTGTTGACGACGATCAGGCCATGCGCGCCTCGCTGCAATGGCTGATCGAATCCATCGGCATGAAGGTCGAGACCTTCGACTCGGCGCAAACCTTTCTCGATAGCTATTACCCAGGTCGCGCCGGCTGCCTGCTGCTCGACGTGCGCATGCCCGGCATGAGTGGCCTGGAGTTGCACGCCTATCTAGTGCGTCACGAGATGCGCATCCCGGTCATTATCATCACCGGGCATGGCGATATTTCGATGGCGGTCAAGGCCATGAAGGTCGGTGCCGTTGACTTTATCGAAAAACCCTTCGATGACGAGGAACTGCTGCACAGCATTCGCAACGCCATGCGGCACGAAGAAAAACAGCGCGAGTTGCGCGCGCGCCGTGCCGACATCGCCGCACGCCTTGCCGAATTGACCCCGCGCGAATACGAGGTCATGAGCATGGTCACCGACGGCAAGTCCAACAAGGAGATCGCCGCGATGTTGAGCGTCAGCGCCAAGACCGTTGAGGTTCATCGCGCCCGCGTCATGGACAAGATGCGCGCGGACTCCCTAGCCGAATTGGTGCGCATGGCACTCCTTGCGCACGGCGAGCAGATCTGAGCCGCAGCATGATCCAGCCCAAGCCGCCACGCCGTCAGACCCTGTCCTGGGCCTTTTACGACTGGGCCAACTCCGCCTTTGCCACGGTCGTCATCGCCGGATTTTTCCCGGTCTTCTTCGCCCAGTTCTGGGCCGCCGACCTGGCCCCGGCCCGCGGCACGCAATTACTTGGCTACGTCAGCAGCGCCGCCAGCTTGATCCTGGTGTTGACCGCGCCGCTGCTCGGCGCGCTGGCCGACCAACTCGGCGCCAAAAAGCGCTTTCTGCTCGGCTTCACGTTGCTCGGCGTGCTCGCCACCGGCGCACTCTACTGGCTAGGAGAGGGCCACTGGGGCGCGGCGCTGGCGCTATACCTAGCTGGTCTGCTTGGCTTCTTTGGCGGCAACATCTTCAACGACGCCCTGATCACCGACGTCGCCGCCCCCGACGACTACGAGCGCGTGTCGTCGCTGGCCTACGCGCTGGGCTATCTGGGCGCCGGCATGCTGTTTGCGCTCAACGTCGCCATGGTGCTAACGCCGCAGACCTTCGGCCTCGCCGACGCGTCAGACGCCGTGCGGATCGCCTTCCTCGGCTGTGCCTTATGGTGGGCGGTGTTCACCATCCCGCTCGCGCTGTTCGTGCCAGAGAGCCAGGGCGCCGGAAGCCAGACCCTGCCGGCCGCCGTTCGCGGCGCTTTCAATGCATTGTCCGCGACCTTTCGTCAGGTGCGGCGCCTGCCCAACACCTTCCTGTTTCTGATTGCCTACTGGTTCTACATCGACGGCGTCGACACCATCGTCTTCATGGCGGTCAAGTACGGGCTGGACCTCGGCTTTCCCGATTCAAGCCTGATGGTCGCGTTGCTGATCACGCAATTCGTCGGCTTCCCCGCGGCACTCGCCTTCGGCCAACTCGGCAAGCGCTGGGGTCCGAAGCCCAGCATCCTGCTGGCCATCGGCATCTACGTCCTGGTGGTCATCGCGGCGACACAGATGAGCCGGGTCGAGCACTTCTTCGCCTTGGCCATCGCAATCGGCCTGGTGCAAGGCGGCGTCCAGGCCCTAAGCCGAGCCCTATTCGCCTGCCTGATCCCAGCAGGCGAGACCGCCGAGCTATTTGGCTTCTACAACATGATCGGCAAATTCGCCGCCGTGCTCGGGCCGTTTCTCGTTGGCACCGCCGCCGCCCTGAGTGGTGAGCCGCGCCTGTCGCTACTGCCCGTCCTGCTGCTCTTCCTCTTCGGCGCCGCGCTGCTATGGCGCGTCGACGTCGCTGCCGGCCGCGCGGATGCAATGGCGGCCGCGAAATCCTGATCAGGCGGCATCAGTCGCCCCATGCAGGCCTTGTCGCATCATTGGCGCCTATACCAGCGCGCCGACGCGGCGATCGAACACATAATAGGCATTGTCTAATGAACGAGGATTGGGCAGACTATGCGCACTGCAGTGCTTGCTTGTCGTACGTTCCGGTCGTTTCCCTCTCTCAGTAGTGTGTGGCAGCTCCTCCCGTTCTCTTTCAAGTTTACTGCATCAATACACCTCCTTTTTTAATCTGATTTGATCTCAAGGTAACCGGCATGGCGACAGGTACAGTTAAGTGGTTCAGCGACGACAAGGGCTTTGGCTTCATTGCTCCGTCCGACGGCTCAAAGGATGTCTTCGTGCATCACAGCGCCGTCCAGGGTAGCGGCTTCAAGACGCTGGCCGAAGGTCAGTCCGTCAGCTACGACGTCGAGCAAGGCCCGAAAGGCCCGAGCGCGGCCAACGTCGTCCCCCAATAGCTTCGGCAACAGGTGCCTGCCACCTGGCCTCAAAGCCCCGCCCTCCGCGGGGCTTTTGCGTTTGTGCTTCAGCGAACACTGGCGACGCGCCCTCCCCCGAGTTCTTCCGCGGAACCCCACTTTGATCTCCACAGCCAACCGCACCCTGCAGTTCGGCAAGCTGATGCTGCAAAAGCCCGCCATGCTGCTCATGGACGACCCCACCGCTCATCCGAGTACGGAATCGATCGAATTGCTCAACACCGCGTTGGAAGAGGACCCTGGCAGGCTGCTCGCCAGCCATGATCGGGAGTTTGCGTCATCGCTCGCGACCCGCATCATTGAGCTAACGCCCCGCGGCCTGGTCAACTTGCACGCCAACTACGAAGACTAGCTTCAAGTCGAAGCCGCGGCCTAACAAGAGAGGCAACCGGAGAAGCGCATGTGCGGCCGTTTCGTTCAGTATTCCGCCCCCGAGACCTATGCTGGCGAGTTCGCCCTGGACGCCGTCTGTGAGTCGACGGCACGTTACAACCTCGCACCGACGCAGCCGGTGCTGGCCATCCGCGAAACGGCGGAACGCAAGCGGGAACTGATTTCACTGCGATGGGGCCTGGTGCCCGCCTGGTCGAAAGGCCCAGACAATCGCTACAGCATGATCAATGCCCGCGCAGAGACGGTCAGCACCAAGCCTGCCTACCGCAACGCCTTCAAGCGCAGACGCTGCCTGATCCCGGCGGAAGGCTTTTACGAGTGGAAGGCCGAGCACGACGGTAAGACACCAATGCTGATCCGGCGCGAAGACAAGGCGCCCTTTGCCATGGCGGGACTGTGGGAGCACTGGCAGGACGAGGCGGGCGCGAGCATCGAGTCCTGCACCATTATCGTCACCAACGCCAACGCCCTGGTGCTCCCGGTGCACGAACGCATGCCAGTCATTCTCGACCCGGCCGATTATGCCTCCTGGCTCGACCTGGACAATGCCAACACCGATGCCTTGCTGCAACTGTTAAAGCCGGCTGATCCGAGCCGCTGGACCCTGCATCCCGTGTCGCGACGGGTGAACAGCCCCAAGAACGAAGGATCGGACCTGTTGCTTTCGGCCCGCCGGCCCTCGGCATTCAGTTGAACGCTGCGAGCGCTGCCGATTGGCCTTGGTCCAGCACGTCGGCGCACCTCCGGTGCGAAGCCGACGGATTGGTGAATGTTATTCCCCTGCTGGACGACGGCTACGATATCCGCAGGGTGTAGGAGCTGCTCGGGCATGCAATGGCGATTCGAGCTCATCGTCGAGCGGGAGTTGGGCTGGAGGGGTTGAATTGGGAGCTGCCCATCCGGGCCTGACCGATATCCGGCTCGGCGACGCGCGCAATCAGGCGCGAGCAGTATTCAGGCAACAATAGGTCGGTCAAGTATTGGTAGACGGATGCAAGCGGTGGAGTCAGTAGTTTGGAGTGGGCGAGGAATCCCAGTATGATCCGAGATGGACCTGGCCAGCCCCTTGATCGGCCCTTTTGCTTGCCCAGCGTTCCGGTCACACCGATACGCCCGATGCACTTGTTTGAAAGCCGCGCCGCACCATGAACGACAGCCCAACCCACCGTCCAATGCTGCTCCGCGCACGGACTTGGTTCGACCGCAACGTTCTGGAGTTGGGGCGCGAGTTTCGGCTGTCTTATTTGCCGCCGCTGATGGTCTACCTGGCCTTTGGCGTGTCGGGCCTGACGGCGATCGTCGGCACCTTCTTCGTCAAGGACTATCTGGGGCTGTCCGCCGAATTCCTCGCCGCGCTCGGTTTCTGGGCCATGATCCCCTGGTCGTTGAAGATGCCGCTTGGGCACCTGGTCGATCTGATCTGGCGTCAAAAGGCCGCGCTGGTGTACGCGGGGGCGACCCTGCTCGCGGCGAGCCTAGTGATCATGCTCGGCCTGCTCGCGCGGCCGGAGGCGATGTCGGCGCTGATGCCGGTCGAGACCTGGTTTGTGCTGAGCGTGATCTTGGCACCGCTCGGCTACGTCGTGCAGGACGTGGTGGCGGACGCGATGACGGTGGAGGCCGTGCCGACGATCGATGAGGCCGGCCAGCGCATCCCGGCCGAGACCCGGCGGTTGATGCATACCACCATGCAGACCCTCGGACGGGTCGCGATCATTGGCGGTGGGGTCTTTGTCGCTTTGCTGAACGTGCTGTTGTTCAGCGGCGTCGACGGCATGGACGATGCCCAGAAGCTGGCCACCTACATCAGGGTCTACGAGTTCGCGCTGCTGATCCCAATCGCGTCGGTCTCTGGCGTGTTGCTCGGCGGTCTGTTAAAGCGGCGCGAGCTCAGACGGCTGCGAGGGCTCGGCCACGACGCCGCTGGGGCCGAGCGCTTGTTTCACGGACACGCCCAACGGACCGAGCCGAACTGGTGGATACTCGGTGGCAGCCTGGTCTTTGTGGCCTTCACATTGGCGATGGGGCTCGGGGACCTCCCGTACAATGAGGAGATCGTCTTCGTCGGCTCCTTGTCGATCTTGTCGTTTTTGATCATGCGGCTGATGCGCGAACTCGAGCCCGAGGCCAGACGCGTCCTGCTCGGCACCGCGATCCTGATCTTCGTGTTTCGAGCGACGCCGAGCCCCGGACCAGGCCAGACCTGGTGGATGATCGACGTGCTTGGTTTCGATCAGCAATTTCTCTCGGTGCTGTCGCTGATCGGCAGCGGGATGGCGCTGTTTGGCATGTTCATCTTCCGCCGCTTCATGGCGGATCATTCTATCCGCTACATCGTTGGCTTCCTGACCCTCCTAGGCACCCTGCTCGCGTTGCCGATCCTCGGCATGTTCTACGGACTCCACGTCTGGACCGCCGCTCACACCGGCGGCATTGTCGACGCGCGTTTCATCGCTCTGGTGGACACCGCGGTCGAGTCGCCGCTGGGCCAGGTCGCGATGATCCCAATGCTGGCCTGGATCGCGAGTTCGGCGCCGGTACACCTCAAGGCGACCTTCTTCGCGGTGATGGCGTCCTTCACCAACCTGGCCCTGTCGCTCGGACAGCTCGGCACCAAGTACCTGAACCAGGTCTTTGACATCACCCGCGAGGTCAAGAACCGCGCCACCGATGTCGTGACCGTGCCGGCGGACTATTCGGAGCTTGGCTGGTTGCTGACGACGGTGATCCTGCTCGGGCTGCTGTTGCCCTTCGCCGCCATCGCTCTGGTCAAGCTGACCCGGTTGCGCAGCGCCTGATGGCGGCTGCCGCCGGCGGTCGCGAAGCGATCTGCATCGCGTCGACGGTCTGCCGCCCAGGCATCGCGCCCTTTGATGCGTGCTCGACAGCCGAAGATGACACAACGGCGCTATACTGAACCCTTACGATGAAAGAATCGCTTCATCTCGCGGGGGCACCGTGCTGAGGACCTCAGGATGAAACAATCGCTTCGTCTCGCTGGGGGTGCTTTGCTATCAACCCAATCGCGGAATCCAACGCATCCGCCATTGCAACAGGAGCTGAACCATGGCCTTGACAAGAATCTTTGCTGTCGCCTCCATCGTGCTCGGAGTGGCGGCGATTGCGCTGCCCTACTTCTTCGGCACCTTGGCAGCGATGGCCCTTGGCGGCGTGATGTTGGCCAGCGGCATCGTCTCGGTGCTGTTCGTCCTCGACGTCCGCAGACAAGGCTTGCCTGTCAGTGTCTTCGGCCCTTGGGCGCAGGTGATCGCCGGTGTCGTGATCCTATTCTGGCCGGAGCTGGCCCTCTGGCTGGTGGCAGTGCTTCTGGGCGGCGGCCTCATTCTGAACGGCATCATCGGCTTGACGGCGCTGACGAGCGCCGAGGTGGTCGATCCGCCGTTCCTGCGTCGGGCCGGGTTCTGGGCCAGCATTGTGCTCGGGGTCTTGCTCATCATCTCGGGCGCCTTCGGCTCCGCGGTTCTGCTCGGACTGATCCTCGGCATCGCGTTGATCGCCACCGGCATTCAGCAATGGCGTGAGGCGGAGCTGATCCTCTGACGTGGCATTCGCCGGGTCGACACAAGGCCCTGCTTATCCGTTTCCGAGACCGAGACCGGCTGGCGCTTGTCGAACGCACCCCGCGGGTAACGCAATCTGGTCGGCGATGACAGGTCATCGCGCTCGATCCAGATCAGATGCAGATCGCCATGTGGGTCAAGGGTCAGCGCCGGGCTGCCTGGGAGCCGTCTCCGGAGGCCTCGGGAACCAAGCCGTCGGCGCACTCAGGACCGCGGCACGCTGCTCGACCCGCGGATTGGCCGCCTGGATCAGCTGCCCGGTCCGCCGTTGACGCGTCCAGAGCGCCGCGATGCGACCGGAGTCATCACTGGCCAGATTCACCTGGCGACTGCCCTTGTCCGCCAAGGCAGGCCCCAAACCCCCGGCATCAATAACCCGTCAACCCGTCATCAACCTTTTAGGTCAAACCAATGAACAGACAAGCGTCAGAAATCCAGACCAATCGCACCAGCGCTGCAAAGGCACACCGCCTATTGCTTGCCGTGACGGCGGTCGCAACAATCAGCGGCTGCGCCGGTGGCATCCAGGAAGACCCGTCCGGGGCCAACGCGGTAACGGTCAAGCCGGGGCAGACCGCCAACTGCGCAACGTCGCCCTGCGCGATCAGTCTCGTGATGCCTGCCGGCAGCGGCAGCTACGAGGTCACCGGCAACAGCGTCACAATCGGCACCTACCCGGCGGGGGAAACGGTCAATCTCGGCAACTACTTCAAATCCCAGGCATTGGCCATCGAGGGTGCCGATGTGCCTAAGGCCTACGTCTACATCGATCAACTTTGACGGACATTCCGTAGGTCACATCGTTTGACCATAGGCGCTTGGAGCAAAGGCTATACGCAGCTTTGCCTCGGTAAGAGCAGGCGTGGCAGGCTAGACTTCACCAGGCCAGCGATACGATCAGGGCCATTTTGGAATTACTCGCCGGAGCAAAGACCAAGGACATGGACGAGAAGAAGGATTAATCTATGGCCCGGAACCTAGCCACTGGATGCCTCAACGCCTCGCTCGAACGGCAGCTTCTTGGGGGAATTCGGGGCCGCAGCCCTGTTGCGGCGCGGTCCGAGCCCAGGCTGGGCGGCAGCTCAATCGGGCTCGAACCCGCTGCTGCCTGCTCTCCCGTGCGAACAACGCGCAGAGCTAGGCGTTGAAGGTGCAGCTGGCGCTGGTCTTTCTGAAACCACCACAGGCCTTAACCACAGAGGCCGTAAGCATCGAGGAGATCAACAAAATGGCAGAAATCATCACCGCCGTGTATGCATCGGCGGACACCATCCCGAATGTGCGTAATGACCTGGTCTCAGTAGGCATCCCGCAGGAGAAGATCCGCGTCGACCACGACAAGAAGCAGGTCCAGGTGATGAGCCCGACGACGGCCGAGTCCGAAATCGAGGAGATCCTGAAGCGACATTTACCCATCGACATCCACTTGAGCTGATCCGTTGACGACGGCATCCCCAATCCGCGAGCGCGCGCAAGTTCAGGCCGAGCCGGCCTGATGCGCGGCTCTCAAGAGCCGCGTCGCAGTGAAGCAGCACCCTCCAGCCGGTCGCCCCGTTTGGAGGCGGCTGGTCGCAACAAGTCCGGAAACGAGAGCGCCATGGGAGTTCTAGACGCATTGGCGCCCCAGCGCACCTTGGGCGCATCCGAGTTGCCCCGGAGCTTTATCCAATGTAATAACCTGGCGATCACTGAATCCGCGCTGAAAGACCGGTTCGGCGCATTTGATCGCGTTCTGATGCGAATCTGCGCCGAAGCGCAGGAACCAAGAACAGCGCCGGGGCTAGCAACAATGCCGTGGATGGCGCGGGCGCCGTCGAGGTGAACTCCAAATTCGCGTCGTCTAGGTCGGAGGGCGGATTGCGGAACTCGAACATGAACAGGGCAACGCTGTCGTGGGCGAACATGATGTTGAACTCGCGAGCATTGTTGTAGAGGGCAACGACCGCAGCCTCCGGGTCGTTGAACTGGGCGTTGCCGAGACCTTGAAACTGGATGAGGTCGCTGCTCGGCTCGGTGACGACGACATCGGTCGGAACATTGAGCGCGTAACCCGCCAACTCGGAGCGATACAGCACCATGCGTTGGTCGAAGTCCAGGTCCAGGCTGGTCACTTCGGCGCTGACCCTAGACGGCGTTGTGAAGTCGCTGGTGCCGTTGGCGCCAGCGTAGAAGCTGAAGCGGAAGGTCCCAGTCCAGTCCCCATTGCTGGGGCTGATGTAGAGCGACAGACTGCCGGTATCGGTCAGTCCCTGGCTATTGACGGTTTGGGCGATCATCAGCGAGTCGGTGTCGGGTTGAAACGCGCCGCTCGTCGCCACGGGGCGCACGTCGAGACCAAAAGTCACAGGATTCTTGTTCGGCGAGCCATCGTCACCGTTTAGAAAGAAGCGGGCGCTGTCGCTAAAGTTCCAACTCTCCGTATTGTTCTTGCTCCCGGAGCCGGTGATCACTGCGGTTGTGCCGACGATCTGCTTCTCAAATCCGGCAATTTCGAGGGTGGCATAAGTCGCGAATGCCCCAGGGCTGACAAGCGCGATTCCCAGTCCTAGCAGAGCCATGAGCGCCGTTCGCAGGCCGCATGTGAATAATGTCATGTCGGTGTATGGCCTCATTCGAAAACCTCGTTTCAGTATTCAACGCCGGAGTGTAACTCATACGCAGGTAAGCCACCGCCTCTGGCGGAGAGAGACTTAAAGAGGCTTCGCTGATGCGGGTTTGGTGGGAGCGTCAAGAGCTGGTTTTCCAGAAGACCGCCTACCTAGGCGAGCAGTGAGACGGCAACCGTGATTTAGATGCCCACCCGGACAAAGAACATCAGCAGCTTGTAGCCGGAGACCGTCGAGGGATCGCGCATCTCCTGACGGGTGCGCCGACGGGTGAAGTCGTCCAGCATCGCGGCGTTGGCCCAGATGCCGAGTTGGGCGTAGGAGGCGACTACCAACAGCGTCCAGAGCCAGCCTGTCACCGTCGGGCTCGCCAAACCGGAGAACCTCCTGCATCCAGGGCGAGTGCCGGAGTTGGCCGAGGAGTGTCGCGCGGCCGCGACGCAGTTGCTCGTCACTGTCATTCGCAAGCGCTTGGTTGATGATTGCGGCAGTGGCGCGGACAACGCTCGCCAGCGCGACATCAATGCGGCCGTTCGTCAGGTCATCGGCGGCGCGGTCCGCGCAGCGGGGCCTTCCTTGGACGGCTGGCTGTGCGAACCGCGCCGCGACGTCAGTTTGGTCATGCCGCTGCGGCTCGGAATGCGTCCCGTCTGCATGGCCGCGCGGCCGGGGGTCCAACTCGGCTGTGCATAGAAAGAAAAAAAATGTCATGCCGTCGGCCGCTAGGCGGTCGATATTCGGTGTGGGCATACCACGACCCTCGCCGCCACCGTAGGGACCCAAGTCGCCGAAGCCGGTATCATCCGAGACGATGAACAGGATGTTGGGCTTGCTGCCCTTGACGTCGGCGCCGGCAGCGGCAACGACGAGCCTTCGGCCCAGGGCGACCGCATCGCCCGAGAGCTTGTTGAGCGCCGTTAGTTCGGCGACGGTGATGCCGAAGCGCCGTCCGATGGCCGTGAGATTGTCGCCTGCGGCAACCCTGTAGGTGCGCGTCGAGGCGTCGTACGGCCCCATGGCATCAGGGCGCGGACCGGGGTCTGTCGCCGCGAGCACGCCGCCGAGGCCGAGCATGATCAGGAGACTCACGGCCACGATGGCGCGGCTCAAACGGACGACGGGTCGGAGATTCTCTCGCATCTGGCGGCTACCTCTTGGTTCCGGGGAAGGGCTTTTTAGTGAGCGGTCCGTCACGGTCGCATCTGCCATGCCTGCACCCCAATAGGGAAGACACATTTCGAGTTCGGAAGCCGCCACGCCTTGAGCTGGCGCCACTGCGCCTGAGCGATCGCGCCCCGCTGACCGGCGCGAAGGTGCCGATGCGGCCCTGACGCTGGAGTTTCAGCATGCGCTCGTCGAGCCGGCGAGCCAGCCGCATGGTCCGGTGGATGCGCAGCAGCAGATCGTCCGACGCCTCCGGTGCCAGCGCCTCGTCAAAGCCGCCGTCCTCGTCGCGGATGGACAGGCAGCTTACCCGCTGGTAACGTAGCTCGACATCCTCCCTCGGCATGCTCATCTCCACGCGCGTTGGCCCGGCTTGGGGTCGGAATCGGTCATCTCCGAATGGCGATCGCCATCCTGTTATCAACGAGCCCTTTGCAATCTGGGATGCGGGCAGGGATCGTGCCAGCCGTCGCTGCATTGCCGTGGACGTGTCGGACCACCTCGCGCAGCGATCTCGCGGCGGCTGAAATCAGCCAGGGGCAAGGGCAAAACAACCAGGCCGCCGCCGGCCTCGAATGCCGGGCAAAGCGACCCTATTACAAGCAAGCAACGGAGCGCCTTCCCCGTGGGCCTGAGGGACCCCATTGCTAAACCATTGAGCTGCGAGCATCCTTGACCGCCAGGAGCCACCGTGAGTCCCCAAAAGTCCGCCCAAGACCAGAAAGAAGAGCGCCCTATCGCCGTCTATGGCGCCATGGCCGCCAATGCCACCATCGCGGTCGCGAAGGGGGTTGCCGCCTTCTTCACCGGCAGCTCGGCGATGTTCTCCGAGTGTGTCCACTCGGTGGTCGATACCGCCAACGAGGGGCTGCTGCTGTTCGGATTGCATCGAGCCAAACAGCCGCCAGACGCGCATCATCCATTCGGATACGGCAAAGAGCTGTATTTCTGGAGCCTCATCGTCGCCATCGTGCTGTTTGGCATCGGCGGCGGTATCTCGTTTTTCGAGGGCGTGACGCACGTGACAGGGCATGTCCGGGAGGGCGCCGCCAGTCCGCTTTGGAACTATGCCGTCATCGCCATCGCGCTGGTCGCCGAGGGCGTTTCTTGGGCCATCGCGTTGCGCGAGCTGTTGCCGACGATCAAGACGCAGGGCGTTGTCCGGGCGATCCGGGAGACCAAGGACCCGACGGTGGTGACCGTACTGCTGGAAGATTCCGCCGCGCTGCTCGGCCTGCTGTTCGCGCTGGTCGGCGTGCTGCTCACTCAGATCACGGGCAACCCGGTGTTCGACGGCATCGCGTCGATCCTTATCGGGGTGACGCTGACGAGTGTTTCCGCCTTCCTGGCCTTCGAGAGTCGCAGCCTGCTGATCGGCGAAACGGCTGACCCAGCGGTCGTCGCCGGCATCCGCGAGATCGCTGGTCGGGAGCCGGAGGTGGTGACCGCCGGACAACCCTTGACCATGCATTTCGGCCCGCACGATGTGCTGCTGAACCTGGATGTCCGGTTTCGACCGGAGCTCTCTTCGGAGCAGGTGATGGCGGCGGTCGACCGTCTTGAGCAGGCAATCCGTAGCCGTTATCCCGAGATCAGGCGCATCTACATCGAGGCGGAGTCGCTCAGGCGCGATGGCAGCAAGCCGCCGCCACCAGCCGCTCCGCTGGGCAACTCGGGCTAGATTGCTTGGTGGAGCCGGATGTTTGCAGGTGTATTGACGATAGGGACAGCCCCGCCGTCGATGTGCCGCTCGCGGTCGTCGCGAAAATGCCGCAGCGCGCTCCGCAACGGCTCCATCGCCCCGGGCCCGAGGGTGCATAAGGTGTCGCCCATGCTCAGGAGTTGAACCTGGCGTTCGAGCAGACCGCCTTCCTCGGCCTCGGCGATGGCCGGAAACATCTGCAGGTGCGGGAACGAGGGGGTACGGATGCGCGTGCGGTCCAACATGCCGCCGCCGTCCGAGGTCAGGTCGTAACTGTTGATGCCCTTGGTGGCCTCAATGGCGCCACAGGCCTCGCCGGCGGGGATCACTGGTCCCCAGCCGATCTCGACGAAGTGGTGGACCACCAGGGTCTCGATGTCGTGCATCGTACTTTGCTGCAACTGATCCTTGAGCGGCGGCGTGGTCAGCGGATGGCGCGACTGGTGTTCGCCGGCCGGCATCTGCTCGAGGCATTGGCGAACGATGCGAAGGCTCTGGCGCATCTCCTCGACGCGCACGGCGGTGCGATCGAAGCAGTCGCCGCGCGTGCCCGTCGGGATGTCGAACTCGAAGCGCTCGTAGCCGCTGTAGGCCGTGCGGACCGCGCCTGGCGAGTTTGATGGCGTCTCGGCCTGTCGTGATTGGCTTAGGCGTTGCGTGAAGGCGGCTAGGTAATTCGGCCCTGTAACGGCTGCCAGCATCTTGGCTTCGTTGAGGCTTTGCCCCTGAGGATGCGTCTTTGGCTTGGCGGTCACGGGGACAGGAAAAGATCGATGCCGTTCATTCTGCGTTTAGCTGGTGGGCTTTGCCATCATCGTCGAGCGACACCACCGCTGCCCGCCCTGTTTGATCCCAGCACCAATCGACTCGGGGTACACCGTCGAGCAGAATCTGCTTGGGGCGCTGGGTCAAGTGCAGCCGCAGCACGAGCTGGCGCGGATGCGGTTGCCAGCCGCCTTGGCGGGGTCCGATCATGATGCTCGGTCGTGCGTGTTCGGGTGTCATCGCGAACGCGGTTTCCGCGAAGTCGCCATCGCAATAGCCCCAGCCATCGCCAGCGTCCTCGATCAGTGTCCAAGAGCCATTCTCTCGGTCGTCTGGATAGGCCTCTAAAACCAGCTCGGTCAGCGGCTCGCTCGTCGATTGCCGCGGCGCTCCGAGGGTCAAGCAGCTGCCGCCGCGCACTAGGATCGGCATGCGACCCGGGGGTGCCGGCAGCCGGCAGCGCCGATGCATGGCCTTGGCGCTCGCACTGGAAGCGCGGGAACAGGCATTAGTATCGGCGGCGGGTGGCGCGTGCGCACCGCCATCAAGCCGCGCGCCAGTGTGGAAGTCGTACCAAGCGCCACGCGGCAGAACGACCTCGCGCTCGCTGACGCCCGGCTCACAGACCGGTGCGATCATCAGCAGCGGACCGACCATCAACTGGTCTGCGATCCCGTGCAGCTCTGTCTCTTGCGGGAAGTCGTAGAGCAGCGGTCGCAGGATCGGCTCGCCGCCGCGGTGAGCGCGGTGGGCCAAGGTGTAGAGATAGGGCAGGAACTGGTAACGGCGCTCGATCGCGGTCCGCGCGACGGCCTCGACCTCATCGCCGAACGCCCAAGGCTCCTGCGGCGGGCTGCCGTAGTACGCATGCGCGCGCATGAACGGATAAAAGGCACCCAGCTCGATCCAGCGGGCAAAGAGCTCGCCATCGCAGGCGCCGGAGAAGCCGCCGATATCGACGCCCACATGCGGCGAGCCGCTCAGACCCATGCTCGCGAGCTCCGGCAGGCTGCTGCGCAGGTCTTCCCAGCTGGAGGCGTTGTCGCCCATCCAGCTGACCGCCCAGCGCTGGGCGCCGACGCTGGCGGATCGGGTCAGGACCCAAGGCCGACGTTGCGGGCGCAGCCGCCGCAGGCCCTCATAGGTCGCCCGTGCCATCAGCGTTCCGTAGAGATTGTGCGCCTCCGCGTGGCAGGTCTCGGCGTCCTCGCCCTGTCTGGCATCCAGTGGAATCGCCAGCGCGGTGGACCCTGGCACCTCGAAGGGGCGATCAACGATGGCTGGCTCGTTCATGTCGCACCAGATGCCATCCACTCCGGCAGCGAGCAGACTGGCATGCAGGTTCCCCCACCAACGGCGCGTCGTCGTGCGGCAGAAGTCCGGGAACAGCGATTCTCCGGCCCAAACATAACCGGTGAAGCGCTCGCCATCCGGTCGTCGAATGAAATGATCGCCCTGCAGGCCGGCCTCGTAGACCGGATACACGCTGTCATTGCCGCTCTCATCGCGGCGTCTTGGCGCACGCTTGACGCCCGGGTCGATGATAGTGATCGCATGGATGTCCTGCCGATGCAGGCCATCGACCGTGGCGCGGGGGCTCGGGAAGCGCTCACGGTCCCAGCTGAAGACGCGAAAGCCATCCATGTAGTCGATATCGAGATGGATGGCGTCGATTGGGATGCGTCGGCTGCGAAATCCGTTAGCGATCGCGCGGATGTCGGCGTCGCTGCGGTAGCCCCAGCGCGACTGGTGATAGCCGAGCGCCCAAAGCGGGGGTAGGGCTGGCCGCCCGGTCAGTCTCGTGATCTGCTCGACGACGGCGGCCGGCGTGGGACCGGCAAACAGGTAATAGTCGAGCTCGCCGCCCAGGCTGAATAGACCCAGCGCCTCGGGCCGCTCGGCGCCGAGATCGAAGTGGCTGTAGCAGCTCGAGCCGAGCATCAGGCCCCACGCGAGACCGGGCCGCAGCGCGAGCAACACCGGGTGGGATTGGTACAAACAGCCGTCGACCCTGCCCAGTCCAGGCGAGTTGATATCCGTGGTCCAGTGCGCGAGCCGTTGACCGCGTCGGTTGAGTAGCCCAAAGCGCTGACCGCAGCCGAACAGGCCGTCCTGCGGGTCCAGCGCCTTTTGCAGCCAGAGGCCAGTACTGGCCGCGCCAGCGGGCCAGCCGTTGTCGGCTTGTTGGGAGCCAACCGGTCTGAGCGCTGGGGCGAGCGCTGGCGCGAGGGCAGGGACCTCATACCGCGCAACCGTTCGCCACCGCACTGGGGCGAGGTCATTCGCATAGGTGACACCATCGGCGTTCGTGAGCGAAACGGCGCCAGTGTCGAGATCGAGCGCGGCCCGCATCGCACTGGTCTCGAGCTGCAGGAACGGCACTCGCTGCTTGACCCTGATTCGGCCTTCGAGCAGAGCAGCGGTTTGCTGCCAGTGGTGTCTGGGCGCGAGCACGCCCGCGGGTGCGACCCGAACGTGCAGGATGTCGCCTGCGACGGCGTCGATTTGGGTCAGCGCCTGCGCATGCTCGGCAATGAGCGAGGCCGGTTGCGTATGCCAGCGGCGAATCGGCCCCGGCGTCTGCTCGGTGTTGTTGGACATGTTGGCGGACGGACAGATAGACGGAAAGACAAAGGTTATAGCATCCGCTGATGCCCAACCCTGCCTTGGTGCCGGGTACTGGCGAGCTCTTGCTGTTCGATCGAGCCGTCGTCGGGTGGAACGCTTGGTGTGGATTGATCCGAGCCGAGCGTCCCGTCGGTAGCAAGACGCCAGCGAGACGAGCAGCCGCGGGTTGCGCGGCTTTGCTCGGTTTCGCAGTCTACTCGATGTTCGCCTCGGCGTGCTGTATCGCGAGCGCGTCAGCGAGCGCTGAGCGGGGAGCGGTCCGTTGAGCGAGGATCAGAGAGAGCACCGGCACCAGAAAGACTGACAGCAGGGCGGCGGCACCGACCATCGCCGAGGCAGTGTTCGCCCGCTGCATCAGTGCCTTCAAGGAAGTACGGGGCGAGCCCGCCAAGGTGCTCAACGGCCCAGCGACCGCTCCGGCAAGAGATCCGCAGGAAGACGAACGGGAAGCCTTGCTGGAGGCCATCCACGACGCCCTCTGGTCACCTGGCCGGCACCTGGATAGTCTGGACAGCCAAATGGCTCACTGGGTCGCGCCGCAATCTCTGAGGCGCTTATTGACCGGAATCGAAGGACTGAACGGCGCCGTCCCAAGCCTCAGCCATTCCCTGATAGGCCTGTGAGAAGCCGTCCTTGACCTCGTTCCAGGCGCTGTTGGAGCTGGTTTTCATACTGCCGTACCATTCGGCGACCAGGGTGCGCTGTTTGCGCAGTGCCTTCATGCTGGCCCGAGTCTTCTCGCGGGCCGCCTCGCTCATGCTTTCCCAGTTGTCGTCCAGGCGATCTTGCAGTACATCAATGCGCTCGTCGGCCGCGTCCAGCGCCGCCTGAGTGGCTTCGACGGCCTCTTTGCGCTGATCGGCACCGTAGGCCTTGAGGGATTTGAGCAGATCTCGGGTATCTTGCTCGATCGCCTTAGCCGATGGGGTCGGGGCGCCGCTCGTTGTTGCGTCATCGGTCGTTTCGGCCTGGCTCATCGCGGTCAGCGTGAACAGCGCGAGGAAGAGCGCGAAACTCATGCGGGAAATCGGTTTCATACTGCGTTTCTCATGGTTGAGGTGGTCAGGAATGCTGTGGTTTCACTTTAGGAGAGTTTTGTCAACTTTGATCCCATTTGACTTGTCTTGACGCCCGCCTTCGGTGTCGGGCTGGCCGTCCCATAGCTTGCCATTGTTCAATCGCGCCTCGTATCGCGACAATGTTTCGACCTTGAGGGTCTATCGATCCTGAGGACCTTCGCTCCAAGGGCATTACCCCTCGTCTTCGCTAACCTCGGAGCGACGTTTCAGGTTCAGGGCTTCACCCTTCACCTCGTGGTAGCCGCTTCTCTGGCCGTCGGACTCGCGCCCTCCGGCCATTATACTTATTCGCCGCCGTCGTCCCAGAGCACCGCCAGATCGATCGTGGCAGCCTGGAAGGGCGGGGCGGAGACCTGATCACGCTCCTGATAGCACCCATGCTGCCGCCAAACGCCCTGCTCCAGCAGGTAGACTTCCAGCGTCCGTGATCTAGGATCGAGCAACCAAGCGTGCGCGACGCCGTAGCGGGCATAGATTGGCATCTTGATTCCACGATCTTTGCTCTCGGTGGAGCTCGATAGGATTTCGCAGACCCAGTCCGGTACGACCTCGAAACGATGCCCGCGCGGGATGCGTGGCATACGGTCTCGACGCCAGCCACCTAGATCCGGCACGCAGACCTCAGTGTCCAGGTGAAAATGAACCTCTGGCTCATCGATGATCCACCATCCACCCGGCCCTCCGCGACCGCGATGAAAGGGGCCAATGAGCTCGCTGCCGAGCAGGGAAGCGGCCAGCGCGTGCGGCCCAGTGGGCCGCGGCTGGGTAGAGAGCTGGCCGTCAAGGATCTCCCCTGTCAAACCTTGCGGCAGTGCTTCCAACTGCTGGTAAAGGGTCGGGCGAAGGATGGCGTGCATGGCGATGACCGATCACGAGTGGCTCCATCCGAAGTGTAGCAACTCGGCACAAGAGCCGGAGACCGACCTGTCGTAGGCCATCGCCGCGAAGGGTCACGCATGGGGTTAGGTCTTGACTCATGCCTCGTCTTGGCCTCCCCGCGCGGGTGCGGCACGAATGATTTTACTGATGCGCGATTGGTGTAGCCCGAAATAGTTGCCGATCTCCGTCATAGTGTCCCCGCCGCTGGCATAAGCGGTCTTGATCGCTTGATTTAGGTCGGTGTGTAGCAGGTCATATTCCCGCAACAAGCGCGGAACGGGCCGGCGCTTCGCCTGGGGCATCTCACGGAGGTCAAGCGCCTTTGGCACTTGACGTTGCATGGACTCGACAAAGGCGTCCGAGCCGAGAAAGACCTGCCGCTTGAGGCAGTCCTAGGGCGAAGGCTGCCCCAGACCCGCGGCGACGAAGGACCGGTAAGCCTCAATGGCTTGCGCTTCCGCCTGGCCGAAAGCCGCGAGGGTTGCGCGCCTCTCCAACCAGTCAGGGACCGCGTCCTCGCCGATCATGGCCCGATAGCTGCTCCATGTGTAGTCCCCTGTAGTCGTCCCGAGGACGATCGACCGACGGTGATGAATCTTTGCTTCCCGGCAGAATGATCATGATCGGGGAACGTGCCGGGCAAAGAATCGCCGAACACGGTAGCGGCTTCGTCGAAGTCTACCCCATGTTTGCGAAGATTGACGGCTGCTTGCTTTGCGTTCCAGGCAAATTCCACAGTGCTGCCGTGCTTTCTTTGGGAGTTGCTGGGTTTCTGCGCGCCTCCGGCGTAGGGACTCCGGTTACCCGGAGCCCCCGCCATAGTCCCGGACCCGCGGTTTTCTCGCATCCGGTTCCTCGGTTGCACTAGCTTATCAAGCGGACCGTCACAGTGACCCGTTTCACGGTCCAGTTGTTTAGTCCCCGCGGTGAGGTTTGCTCGTGTATACCCGATCCTGCGTGTCCGGCACGAATTAGTTCGCGGGGCACAAAGCTCCGCGGCAGGACCAACACTCGATACGAGTGGGTGGCTAGCCCTTACCCGACCGGGACTTTCACCCGGCAAGAGACGCCGAGCTTTGCTCGGCGCGATAACGTCAACCGCAGCCCGCGCCAAACCGCGGCCACGCGCGAAGCGCCGGCCGCGGTTTGGCGTCGGGCTGGCGGACTCGTTGGGCGCTATCATAGTTCAGCGGGCGCAAGAGGCAAGACCTGCGATCCTGCGACTGTGGTTATGAAAATAGTGCAAATGGTAAAGTGTCACCGTAATCGGGTCGGGCCGAGGCGCGCTTGTTGGGCGAGCATTTGGTCTGGCGGGTTAATCGTGGGCTGTCCCTGAGGTATCCCCACAAATACGCTCCCGGTCGCTCACTCGGCGAGCAGCGCATCATGGTCACTGGCGACCCATTGATCGAGCGGCCCGATGGCGTCGACCAGCTCGGCCATGGTGGTTCGGCAATCCCTCCAACGTCAGCAGCAGCCGAGCCAGGAACAGCCGTGAGTAGGCGCGGCGCTTGCGGCTTCCTGGTCGCAGACGCTGGTGCACCCCGCAGCGCTCCGCGGCGGCGCCGATCAGCCACAACAAGATCGCCGCCAAGGAGGCGATCAGCACCAGCAGGGTGTAGCGGCCCGCACCGCTTGAGGCGCTGCACTCCAGCCCTTCGCCGAAGTGCTGACTCTTCATGTCGCGAAAGCTCAGCTCGATTTGCATTCTTTGCCGATCGCCTCCGCGAAGATGCGCTTGCAGCTGCGCCAGCGATGCTTGAGCTTGACATTGTCGCGCCCGCGCACGCGCCCGACCCAGCGCCAGCCCAGTCGTTCGACCTCGCGGTAGAACGGCACCTTGAAACCAGAGTCGGCAACGATGATCGGCTCCGCCGTCGCCGGCATCAGCGCTTTGAGTTGCCGCAAGAACCGATGTGCCCCCGTCGGTTGCCCAGCTTGCGCTGGGTGTGGACCTCCTCGTACAGCGTCAGGCTGCGTCCACCAACCGGCAGCGAGGCGCGCAGCAGATGCAACGACTGGTCCTCTTTGAGATCACTCCAATCGATGACGATCAGCGGCTCGGCCAAGCCCGAGAGCAGCATCCGCGCCAATGCCGTATAGATGTGCTTGGCATCACGCTGGAGATGCACGTTGCCCAGCAGCCGGTCGGCCCGCTTGATGCGGTGGCGCGGCTCCGACCTGCCGCCGAAGCGTCGACCAATCTCGGTCAGCGTCAGCCGCGGACCGCTGACCGTCGCGGCGACCGCTTATTTACTTTTTATTGGGGATGCTTCAGGGGCTGTCCCCATTTTTGCTCTGTACCCGCCTCAAACGTCCCCTGCGCCGCCTTGTTGGGCACCAATCCTCCATCGTGCCGTAGTGAGATAGACACCGGCCTCTTCCTCGATTCTTTTCACATCGTTTGTAGATGGGCGAAGGCGCTCGGCCCATGGCCGTCCGGGGTGCAAAGTATCCCAGGGCGACCGTTGCTGATTGTGTCGGCCCTTTCCGGGATCATGATTTCCGAAGCCGTCAATCTTTCGATTCCAAAGCGGATGATAGGTCTCGATTAGGAGAGATTCAGCCAATGGAATCCAAATATCGTCTACAACCAGGAAGCGACATTTGAAGTCATCAAGATCCAAGTTTTCCGCTTGTTCGATAGATGCAGCGTGCTCGACCAACCGCCGAAATAGTACCTGCTTGGGGTCCGCGCCGAGGCCGAAGCCACCCTTCCGCGCTCCCGCCGGAACTGCTTTCCCGACGTAGATTGGCCAAGAAAATCTATCGTCGACGTTTAGCTCAGAAACTTGGCGATATATGCCAAAATCTCCGATGTAGTAGATTGCGTATATACCCGCTCCGATGAATGGCTCAGGAAGAAGATTGCCAACTGGCTGATGCAGCATTGCCTCTGCAACGCTTTCACCTAGGTTCTTCTTGTCTAGCGGATTAAAGGGCTCAATCCGTGGCAGTGTATCTTCGCTCATTTCACACCAGCTGTGCCCGTATGCTCTCACCTACAGCTTGGGCCAGGTCGACAGGGACTGCATTTCCTAGTTGGCGCATTGCCTCAGTCCACAAACCGGAAAATAAGTAATCATCAGGAAAGGTTTGAACTCTAGCACTTTCCCTCACTGTGAAGTAGCGATAGCTTCCGTCGGGAAGTGCAATCATGTTTTCGCCGCCGGGCACCCCGTGATCTCCAGCCTTCAAGGCTTTAGAAGGTTCGTCCAAGATGCTGCCCGTATGCCCAGGATACGGGCGTGCGCCCGGCCGGAATACATGATTCCACTTCTCTTTTGGATTCGACACTGGATCAGGCAATCCATTGATCGCGTCTCTCACGGTCAAAAAACGCTTTCCCGGCGGAGGCTGAAGAAAAAAATCCGATTCGAGTTCGGATATTCGCTTGGAATAGCGAGGGTTGATTTCTGGTCGAGACCGCTTTGCAATTTTGTGCTCATCCCAGTACCCGCCTGAGACCCATTGGTCCCAAAGGAGCCGGTCAAAGGAGTGCGTAGCTCGTGGGAAGCTCCATTCCTTGCCTAGATCGCTACGAAATCCAACGATGAACACCCTGTGGCGATGCTGTGGGACGCCATAATCAGCAGCGTTTAGGAGACGAAACACCACACGATAGGACAACTCTGAATCCTTTCCGCTAGTGTGAATTTTTTCCAGAGTTTCCAGATGACATTCCCAACTTTCCTCGTGCCCTCGAACCACTGTCGGATGCGTCAGTTGCAGAAGAATGTAGTTGAAGTAGGTCGAGAAACTTTGCCGAAGTAAGCCTTTAACATTCTCAAAAAGAAAACAGGCCGGTTGAAGCTCACGGACCGCTCTTACTGCTTCCGGAAACATATCGCGCGAATCGTTGTACCCTTTGTGCTTGCCCCCCAAAGAAAAGGGCTGGCACGGTGGTCCGCCTGCAACCATGTCGACATGTTTCGCCACGTCAGAATAGCAAATTTCTCGCACATCACCGGGAAAGAGCGTCCAGCCCTTCGCGTGTTTCTGCCCACTACGTCGGTTGAGTTCTATGGTGGCACAGGCGTCCTTGTTTCGTTCAACAAGGGCTCGGTGCTTCCAGCCCGAATTCTCAAGGCCGATAGCCAAACCACCAGCGCCGGTAAAAAGTTCCACTGAGGTCTTGTGATTGTTCATCTCTTGCCCAAGAACCCTACTATACGGTTTTCGATTTCCGGGAGGTTTCGCAATTCACACTCCCAAACCACAAGGTATTCCCATCCCAGTTGACCCAGCGCTTGCTGTGCGGCTGCGTCGCGCTGCACGTTCTTGTGTAGCTTTGGTTCCCAGAAATCACTGCGACTACGGGGCATTCTATACTGCCGGCATCCATGTTGGTGCCAGAAGCAACCGTGAATGAAGATTGCCTTCCTTCTAGTACGGAACACAAGATCGGGGCTTCCCGGCAAGTCTTTGGAATGTAGGCGATATCGATATCCCAAGCTATGAATCAGCCTGCGGACGATGAGCTCCGGCTTCGAGTCTTTGGCACGGACTCGCGACATGCGCTCACTTCGTGCTGCCGGCGACAAAGGATCATGACGGCGCATCGATCTAGTAACTAGCCTTGCTTGACGCCCAACTACTAATCAGGAGGCTGGGATGGCCCGACCCGTACACTCCATCCGCAAGACAACCACTGCACCTCTGCCGCCTGAGGCACCCCAGCAGGCTTGAGCATCCACAGGTCTTAGTGGCGTCTTGCTGGCTGGAGCGGGGCTCAGGCACTAGGGGTCGTTGGTCAGGCTGTCCTTCAGCGCCCTGAGCAGGGCGGCGTTCTCGTCGGGCGTGCCGACGGTGATGCGCAGACAGTCGGCGAGCATTGGGTGGGCGCCATCCAGGTTCTTGATCAGCACGCCGCGCTCGCGCAGACCGCTAAAGATGGCGTTCGCGCGACCGGGGCTGGTGCGCAGCAGGATGAAGTTGGCCTCGCTTGGGTAGGGGCTCAGGCCCTGAATGTTGGTCAGGGCGTCGAACAGGATCGCGCGGTCGGCGCGGATGCGCGCGGTCTGTACGTCGAGCGTGGCGCGATGGCGTAGCGCAAAGGTCGCGCTGGCTTGGGTTAGCACGTTGATGTTGTACGGCAGGCGCACCTTGTCGATCTGCTCCAGCCAGCCGGGAGGGCCGGCCAGATAGCCCAAGCGCAAGCCCGCCAGCCCCATCTTGGAGACGGTGCGCATGACCAGTAGGTTGGGCCAGTCGCCGAGCCGGGGCAGAAAGCTGGCATCAGTGAACGGCGCATAGGCCTCGTCGACGATGACCAAGCCGGGACTCGCCTGGATGATCTGCTCGATGGCGGCCGGGTCGAACAGATTGCCGGTGGGGTTGTTGGGATAGGCGATATAGACCAGCGCGGGGGCCTGCTGGTCGATAGCGGCCAGCGTCGCCTCCAGGTCGAGCGAGAAGTCGTCCGCGCGCAGCGGCACGCCGACATAGTCCAAACCGGCGCACAGCGCGATCATCCGGTACATGACAAAGCCCGGGTCCAGCGATAGCATCTTCGAAGCAGCCTTGCCGCGCGGTGCCGCGACGGCCATGGCGAGCATCTGTATCAGTTCGTCGGAGCCGTTGCCGAGCAGCAATCCCATCTGCGCCGGGATGGCCATCGCCTCGCGCAGCGCCTGTTGTAGGTCATGGCCCAGCGGGTCGGGATAGCGGTTGAGCTCGGCCTGGCGCAGCGTCCTGAGCCAGTCCTCGCGCAGCGCCTCGGGCCAGCCGTAGGGGTTTTCCATGGCGTCGAGCTTGATCAGCCCGCGGGCGTCGGGGACCTGATAGGCGCGCAGCGCGCGGACCTCAGGGCGGATCAGGGTTGCTATTAAGGCATCGGATGGCGGGGCTGTTATTGGCACGGGTGACCCTATAAGCCTAAATTTGGTGGTTGAACCAAGAAGAACACGGAGAACAAATTGGCTTTAACGGCTTCGGGAAGATTGGTCGCGCAGCCGTCAGCTGAGCTCCTTGGCCGCATAGCGCAAGGCAAGGGCGGTTGCTTTGCTTGGTGTTCTTTTGCGTGTGCTTCGTGTTCTTCGTGGTGAACTGAACTTTCTAGTGCAAGACTGCCGAAATTCCGAGACCGATCGCTGATGCCGGCAAGCGTCCTGTCGTAGGAGCCCACTTGCGGGCGATGCTCGCAGCCGCGAGCGCGGCACCGTCGCCCGCAAGCGGGCTCCTACAGTGCCGGGCCAGGTGCGACAAGAAAACGCTCGCGGGATTTCTGAAGCGATGCACTAGGACAACCGAGATCTAGGACAACCGAGATCTGGGGCAACCGCGAGTTGGGACGAACGCGATGACTGCAACCAGCGCCCGGGGTCAAGCAAGTGCAAACGGCGCTCGGCCATTGGCTGCTGCTCCTTTTTCGCCCCGTGACGGGTCATGCATCACCGCCCTCGGCCCTCGGCCCCCGGCCCCCGGCCCTGTATTCAGCCGAACGCGCATGCGCCGTCAGGCCTTCCCCCCGCGCCAGCACGGACGCGGTCTTGGCCAACTCGGCGGCGCCCTTGGGCGAGGCCATGATGATGCTCGATCGCTTCTGGAAGTCGTAGACGCCGAGCGGGGACGAGAAGCGGGCGGTGCGCGACGTGGGCAGCACATGGTTGGGGCCGGCGCAATAGTCGCCCAGGGCCTCCGCGGTGTGACGACCCATGAAGATGGCACCGGCATGGCGGATCTGCTTGGCCAGGTGTTCGGGCTCGGCGACGGAGAGTTCCAGGTGCTCCGGCGCGATCTGGTTAGCGATTGAAACGGCGTCGTCCAGATCGCGAGCTAGGATCAGGGCGCCGCGCTCCTTCAGCGCCGCGGCGATGACGGGCTGGCGTTCCATGCCGGGTAGCAATCTGTCGACGCTGGCGGCGACGCGGTCGAGAAAGTCCGCGTCCCAGGAGATCAGGATGGCCTGGGCGTCTTCGTCGTGCTCGGCTTGCGAGAACAGGTCCATCGCGATCCAGTCCGGGTCGGTCTTGCCGTCGCACAGCACCAGGATCTCGGACGGGCCTGCGACCATGTCGATGCCCACCTGGCCGAACACCGCCCGTTTCGCGGTGGCGACATAGCTGTTGCCAGGGCCGACGACTTTGTCGCAAGCCGGAATGCTCTGAGTGCCGTAGGCGAGTGCTGCGACCGCCTGGGCACCGCCGACCGCAAAGGCCTGATCGACACCAGCGATCTGGGCCGCGGCCAGCACCAGTTCGTTTAGCTCGCCGCCCGGAGTGGGCACGACCATGATGAGTTGCGCAACCTCAGCGACCTTGGCCGGGATGGCGTTCATCAGCACCGATGACGGATAGGCCGCCTTGCCGCCGGGGACATAGAGCCCGACTCGATCCAGCGGCGTGACCTTTTGCCCCAGCAGCGTGCCATCCGCCTCGCGAAATTCCCAGTCCTGCATGCGCTGATGTTGGGCGTAGGCGCGGATGCGCCCAGCGGCGGTCTCTAGCGCCTCGCGCTGTGCGACCGGGAGGTCTTGCAGAGCCTGCTGCAAGCGCGAAGCCGGGATCTTCAGCGCCGCGGCGTCCGCGGGCTGCCAGCCGTCGAAGCGGGCGGTGTAGTCGATCAAAGCGGTGTCGCCGCGGGCGCGGATGTCGTCGATGATGTCGTCGACGGTCTGTTGTAGCGCTTTGTTTGCGACCGACTCCCAGGCCAGCAGGGCGTCGAGGCGGCTGGCAAAGTCGCTGTCGGTGGTGGCGAGTCGCGTGATTTCGGCCATGGTATTTGCTCTGTCAGGACAACAACGAAGGCGGCGGTGGCGAATGCATGGGCGGCCAACAGGCGCTTTGACCCCGTTGGGCGGGCGCTGGCGGCATTGGGCGTCGAGCCAAGACCGATCTTGGCAGCGAACTTGCCAGGACCTCGAATCAGGCGGCCTCGGGCTGTTCGATGGCGTCGCGCATCGCTTCCAACAGGCGGGTGACGCGGTCATGCTTCATCTTCCACGACGCCTTATTCACGACCAGCCGCGAGCTGATGTCGCAGATGTGTTCCAAGGGCACTAGGCCGTTGGCCTTGAGCGTGCTGCCGCTTTCGACCAGATCGACGATAAGGTCGGCGAGGCCGACCAACGGTGCCAGCTCCATGGAGCCGTATAGCTTGATGATCTCCACCTGCCGGCCCTTGCTGGCGAAGTGCCGCTCCGCGCACTTGACGTACTTGGTAGCGATGCGCAAGCGTCGGCGACCCTGCCCGTCTCCTTCGAACGCGCTGTCGGGGCGACCGGCCACCATCAAACGGCAGCGAGCGATACCCAGGTCTAGCGGCTCGTAGAGCCCCTCGCCGCCGTGTTCCAGCAGCACGTCCTTGCCGGCGACACCGATATCGGCGGCACCGTATTGGACGTAGGTCGGGACGTCGCTAGCGCGGATGATGACCAGCTTAACGCTCGGGACGTTGGTCTGCAGGATCAGCTTGCGGCTGCGTTCGGGGTCATCAAGCGCACGAATGCCCGCTGCCTCCAGCAGCGGCATGGCCTGCTCAAAGATACGCCCTTTGGACAGCGCGATGGTCAAGGTCTGGTCGTTTGCCATAGAAATCTGTTTGCTTCGCACTTTGCCGGCCGATGGGCCGGCAATAGGTTCGTGGTGTTGTGCTTTCTACAGAAAGCAATTGCGTTAGGGCTTCGAATGGTTGCGACTGTGTCATCCCGGGAGATCTGAACCCTGTTCAAAAAGGCTCTAGGCCCATCTTTCAAGCATGCACCCGCCGCACCACTCCACCCAGTGCCGAGAACTTTTCTTCGATGTTGTCGTAGCCGCGGTCGATGTGATAGATGCGGTCGATCAGCGTATCACCCTCGGCGACTAGCCCGGCCAGCACCAGGCTGGCGGATGCGCGCAGGTCGGTGGCCATCACCGGCGCCGCGGTCAATCGACGGACGCCGCGGCAGATGGCGACGTTGCCCTCGATTTGGATGTCGGCGCCCATGCGCTGCAACTCCAGCGCGTGCATGAAGCGGTTCTCAAAGACGGTTTCCGTGACGGTGGCGACACCGTCGGCGATGCTGTTCAGAGCGCAGAATTGTGCTTGCATGTCGGTCGGGAACGCCGGGTGCGGAGCGGTGTGAATATTGACCGAGCGCGGTCGCCGACCATCCATGTTCGCCTCGATCCAGCCGTCGCCGCTCTCGACCCGGGCGCCGCACTCGCGCAGCTTGGCCAGCACCGGTTCGAGCAGGTCGGCGCGGGTGTTGCGCACCCGCACTCGACCGCCGGTCATGGCCGCGGCGACAAGATAGGTACCGGTCTCAATGCGATCCGGCAGCACGTCATGGGCGCAGCCGGTGAGATGCTCGACGCCGTCGATGACGATGGTGTCGGCGCCGGCGCCCTGAATGCGTGCTCCCATACCGTTCAAGAAGACCGCCAAGTCGACCACCTCGGGCTCGCGCGCGGCATTCTCCAACACTGTGCGACCGTCGGCCAGTGCCGCCGCCATCATTAGATTTTCGGTGCCGGTGACGGTGACGAGATCCATGCTGTAGTGGGCTCCGCGCAGTCGCTTGGCTCGGGCATGGATGTAACCGTTCTCGACGCTGATCTCGGCGCCCATTGCGCGCAGGCCGTCGATGTGTAGGTTGACCGGCCGGGCGCCAATGGCGCAGCCGCCCGGCAGCGAGACATCGGCCTCGCCGAAACGCGCCAGCAGCGGCCCGAGAACTAAAATGGACGCACGCATGGTCTTGACCAGATCGTAGGGCGCCTCGTAGTGCTCCACTTGCGAGGCATCGGCGTGGATACGCATGCGCTCGTCGACGGTCAGCACCACGCCCATGCGTCCGAGCAGTTCCATTGTGGTGGTGATGTCGCGCAGGTGCGGCACGTTGGAGAGCAGGCATTCGCCCTCGGCTAGTAGCGTGGCGGCCAGGATCGGCAGCGCGGCGTTTTTGGCTCCGGACGCGCGGACCTCCCCGACAAGCCGATTGCCGCCGGTGATCAGCAGCTTGTCCATCTTGAACTCAAGCTCGTGTTCATGGCGCGGTAATGTCTGGGGGGATGAAAGCGGGGGCGATGAAACGCCTGTTTCACGACAAACCGAGCAGCGCGTCGACGTTGGAGAAGTCCGCGATGCGCCGGAGGGCCTCGGGGCAGTTTAGTAGCTGTAACTGTCCGCCGGCCGCGCCAATTTGCTCGCACCATTCAAGCAATAGCGCAACGGCCGCGCTGCTGCTGTGGTGGACGCCAGCGAGATCGAGTTCGATGCGACCGCCGGTGGCCGCAAGCCGTTCGCCCTCGGCGGCAAGGTCGGCAACGCTGGACAGCGATAAACTGCCCTCAAGTTGCCAGCGTCTGGGGCCGATCTGATTTAGGCTGGCCTCGTTCATGCGCCTCTGGCGTTCTTGGCCTTTAGCTCAGCGATCAGGCCGTCGATGCCGTTGCGGCCGATGGCGCTTCGGAACTGACCGCGATAGTTAGAGATAAGGCTGACGTTGTCGATCACTACGTCATAGACCTCCCAACTGCCTGAGAGCTTGTGCATGCGATAGTCGATCGGTATCGCGGGCGCGCCGGGGGCGCGCACCTGGGTCGGTACGATCACGGTGCCGTCGCGGGTGCCGGGCTTGGATGACTGATAGACGATTTCCTGGCCGGTATACTTGAGCAGCGACTTGGCGTAGGTGCGCACCAGTACCTCGCGAAACGCGGCGATGAGTTCCTTTTGCTGTGCCGGACTCGCCCTGTTCCAGTCCCTGCCGACCGCCGAGCGCGTGATCATCTCGAAGTCAAAATGTGGCGCCAGCTTGCTGCCAACCAGCTGATAAATAAGTTGCGGGTTGCTGTCGATCTGCGCGCGTTTGGCCTCCAGCGTTCGCAGCATGTCCTCGGCGGTACGCTCGACCAGCTTGGTCGCCGAATCGTCGGCGTTGGCGTTTGCCATCGGGCCTGCCAGCAACAGCAGCGCGCTGGCCCAAATGGACCAAGTCGTCCAGATTAATCGCGAACCTCTCACTCGGAACCCTCCTCTGCCTTACTGAAAAGAAATTGGCCGATCATTTGCTCTAGCACCAGCGCGGACTGGGTATGCTCAATCTGACTGCCGTCGACTAGGTAGTCGAGGCTGCCGCCCGGGTCAAGGCCGATGTACTGCTCACCGAGCAAGCCCGCGGTGAAGATATTCGCGAAGGTATCGTCGGGAATATGATCGAAGCGCGGATTGATGCGCATGGTCACTAGGGCCTGAAAGGTGTTTTGATCGAAGCGAATCTTCTCCACCCGGCCGATGCGCACCCCGGCAATACTGACGGGCGCGCGTTGCTTGAGGCTGCCGACGTTGTCGAAGCGCGCAATCAGCCTATAGCCGTCGTCGTTGGCGGCGGAGCTCAGGTTGCTGACCTTCATCGCCAGAAAGAACAGCGCGACGAAGCCTGCCGCCATGAAGGCGCCGACGAGGATCTCCGTTGTGCGTGTGTTCGCCATGCTTATTCTCCAAACATCAACGCCGTCAAGACAAAATCCAGCCCCAGCACCGCCAGTGCCGAATGCACGACGGTGCGCGTGGTCGCACGGCTAACGCCAGCGGAGGTTGGGGCGGCATCATAACCTTGAAACAGCGCGATCCAGGTAACAACAACGCCAAACACCATGCTCTTGACGACGCCGTTGACGATATCCTCGTGGAAGTCGACCTTGGCCTGCATCTGGCTCCAGAACGCGCCCTCGTCGACCCCGAGCAGCCCAACTCCGACGAAATAGCCACCGATCACGCCGACCGCGCTAAACATGGCGGCCAGCAGCGGCATGCTGATGACGCCGCCGTAGAAGCGTGGCGTCAAGATGCGCCGCACCGGGTCGACGGCCATCATCTCCAGCCCCGAGAGCTGCTCGGTGGCCTTCATCAGGCCGATCTCGGCGGTCAGCGCGGAGCCCGCACGACCGGCGACGAGCAACGCGGTGACCACCGGGCCGAGTTCTCGTACCAAGGATGCCGAGACCATTACGCCGAGGCTCTCGGCGGCGCCGAATTGAGACAGCACATAGTAGCCCTGCAGGGCCAGCACCATACCCACGAACAAACCAGAGACCAGGATGATCAGCAGCGACAGCACGCCGACATTGAACAACTGCGCCACCAGCAGCCGCGGGCGCGCCAGCAGCGCTGCCGTGCCGCCAAGGACGGCCAGCAGCAGCAGGTGCGCGCGCCCTAGGTTGGCAAGGGCCGAGAGCCCGAAGCGGCCGAGACTTGCCAAAGCATTGATCATAGTCACGCGTCCCGCGGCCCTTGCCCGAGGAAATCCCGCTCCGGCGTAGCCGCCGGGTAGTGAAAGTGCACCGGACCGTCCGGCAATCCGTCCATGAACTGGCGCACCCATTGCGAGGGTTCCGCGGCCACTTGCGCAGGCGTACCCTGGCACATCACCTGGCCGTTGGCGATGATGTAGACATAGTCGGCGATGCTTGAGGTTTCCCGCACATCGTGAGAGACGACGATGCTGGTCAGTTGGCTGGCATCGTTTAATTGCCGGATCAGCGTGACCAAAACGCCCATTGAGATTGGGTCCTGGCCGGTGAAGGGCTCGTCGTACATGATCATCATCGGGTCCAGCGCCACCGCCCGGGCCAGCGCGACCCGCCGCGCCATGCCGCCTGAGAGTTGGCTTGGCATCAGTGGCGCCGCACCGCGCAGACCGACTGCCTCCAGTTTCATCAACACCAGCTTGCGCAGCAGCGATTCCGGTAGCCGCGCGTGCTCACGCAAGGGGTAGGCCACGTTTTCGAATACGTCAAGATCGGTCAGCAGCGCACCGCTTTGAAACAGCATGCCGGTGCGCGTACGCAGCCGATACAGATCGTGGCGCGCGAGCCGATGTACGTCTTCACCATCGACGACAATGCGACCGGCATCCGGCCTGAGCTGACCGCTGATCAGCTTCAGCAGCGTGGTCTTGCCGGTGCCGGACGGCCCCATGATGGCGGTGACCTTGCCGCGCGCGATGTCGAGGTCGACGCCATCGAAGATGAGCCGCTGATCACGGACGAAGTGCAGACCCCGAATCTTGACCAAGGGTGCGGACGGGTCGCGGTCGGTCATGTCATCGACCTGGGCGTGCGGCGACTCCGTAGCCTTCGCTAACGGCGCAGGATTCGGTGGCTGAGGACGTTCCTGCCCCATGCAACAAGCTCCAGAGCTAGCGGCAAAAATGCCGGTATTGTGTGTTTGCGGGCTGGTCAGCGTCAAGCCATTGCCGAAACTGGACCCGATCCACCCGGCCGCTGCTCTAGTGCTTGACGGCGCCAGATGCTTGCAGACCAGATGCTTGCAGACCAGATGCTTGCAGATCATTCAAGCATTTTGGCGGCAACCAGCTTGCGCTGTGCAGCAGCGAGCGGCAAGGGCCGATGACCAGCATGTACAGACTAACCCAGCCCCAGGAGTATGACCAAATTGTTCCATGCCTCCAGGTCGCTCGCCGTGGGTCGGTCAAGGATCACTAGACGCGGTTTCTCTGTGAGCCCGTTCAGCCAGGCGCGGGCGCCGCGCGGGTCGGCGTTAAGCTGCCGCGGACAGCGCAGCGCTAGTCCAAGGTCTTGGTCAGCGCCCGCTGCCAGCAATCGCGTTGCCAAAGTGGTTTTCGGCGCTAGCTTGGTCGCTGGCTCCCGAAGCGGCGGCGTCAACGGTGCTCTGAACACCCAGTTTGGATCGACTACGAAAGCTCCCAGCGCCGGACCGAGCGCATTGGCGGCGAGCGTCATTGACCTGCTGTCGATCGCGGGTTGGCATTCGAGGAAAAAGTGGAACCCGGTATGGACATCCGAGCGCCAGGCAGCGCAATCTGAGGCTGGTTGCGCCCGCCATGCCGCGCGCGGCACCAAAACGGCCCGGAACTGATTGGCAAAGTAGGCCAAGCGCCACTCGTCGGGTAGGTCCTCAGGATAAAACACCGCGGCGTCGCCGAGTGCCCACCATCCTTCGGGAACAACGTCAAGAGATTGATCCATCGCTAGACTCATAGGGTGATCTTGAGCTGATTTGATCTTGAGCTGATTTGATGGCGCCATCTGCTTGCGGATGCGTCTAGTGCTCTGGCGGCAGGGGGTTCTGAGCAGGGCCTCGGGTCATTGCGGTGCAAACGCCCTGTGCTTCGGCCCTCGGCCCACTCGAACATCGCGCGGATCAAGCGCCGGGCAGCGTGCTCTGAGTTCTGAAGCGTCGACTCGCGAGCATCCAAGCCGCGATTGCGTGGCGTCCGGTGGTGGATGGATTGGTGGCGACGAGCGGTTATCATACCCTGGTTAGGCAAACGACGAGCGAAAGCGACAATCAGCCCTGAGGGTACAGCGATGCATGATCCGATCGAATGCGCGAGGCCAATACAGGCGGTGGTCTTTGATGTCGATGGCGTCCTGACGGATGGCAGCCTCTATCTGGGTGACGACGGGCAGGAGTATAAGGCCTTCAACTCCCGCGATGGTCACGGCATGGTCATGTTGCGAGAGAGCGGCGTGACGCTAGCGATCATCACCGGGCGGCGCTCGGAGGTCGTGCGCATCCGCATGGAGAGTCTCGGCGTCGAGCACGTATACCAGGGGCGTCGGAACAAACTGCCCGCCTACGCGCAGCTCAAACAGCAGCTAGGCATCGACGATGCGCAGGTGGCCTATGTCGGCGACGATGTGGTCGACTTGCCGGTGATGCGCCAAGTCGGTTTCGCGGTGGCGGTGGCCGACGCGCATCCATTGGTGCTGGAGCACGCGCATTGGCGCACGTCCAGTCCCGGCGGGCGAGGGGCGGCTCGGGATGTCTGCGAGTTTGTTCTGCGCGCGCAGGGAAAGCTCGATGCGATGCTAGCGGCCTACCTTCGTGCTTAGCGGTGATCCTGCTGCGTGCGCATGCAGCAACGCGCTGCGTTGTTGATCCTGCCGACCGAGCAGGCCCGTGTCGCTAACCGGTCGCGAGCTGATTGTTGGAATGCTGTTGGCCCTGCTGGGGGCTGTCGCCTGGTGGTATAGTGCGTCGATCGCGCCTGAAACTGAAAGGGTGCCGAACACGGAGAGAAGGCCCGATTATGTCGTCGAGCACCTTGTCGGCGTTACCATGGACCCGACCGGTAGGCCCGCGCGGCGTCTAGAAACGCCGCAGCTGCGCCACTATCCGAGTGACGACAGCAGCGAACTCGACAGGCCGCGTCTCTTGGTCTATGACGATGAGGCGCCGCCCTGGGTGATCCGCTCGGAGCGCGGTTGGATCTCGTCCGGTGGCGATGAGGTGCTGCTTGAGGGCGCGGTTCGCGTGCAGCGCGACGCGGCGCCAAACCTGCGACCGATGTTGCTGACAACCAGCGAGATGCTGCTATTGCCGGATTCGGACTACGCGGAGACCGACCGCTTCGCCGAGCTTGAGCGCGGCAACGATTGGGTGACCGCCAACGACGGCATGCGGGTTTGGTTCAAGGAGCCAATGCGAATCAGGCTGTTCGGTCGCACGCGCATGCGCAGCGCTCCGGAGGATGGCGCGCCTTAGGTGACTTGAGGGGCCGAGCGCCAAAGATTCACAACGGCACGATCGCGTTGTAAGGTGGCGCTTGGCCCCACTTGAAGTAACGCCTAGGCCCAGCAACACCGGTTTTCGTCAGTCCTGGTGTCAAGACTGCCGAGATTCCGAGACCGATCGCTGCTGCCGGCAAGCGTCCTGTCGTAGGAGCCCGCTTGCGGGCGATGCTCGCAGCCGCGAGCGCGGCATGGTCGCCCGCGAGCGGGCTGCGACAGCGCCGGGCCAGGTGCAACAAGAAAACAGCCGCAAGATTTCTGAAGCGATGCACTCGGCAATAACTCGCAAGCATTCCAATAGGGCGCACCGAAACATGACAGCAACATCGCAGATAACCGCGAAACGCCCTTTGAACCGACGGCCAGCCCTGTCGTGGTGTTCCAGGATCTCGTTATTGGCCCTGGGACTCTCAGCAATTGCTCCGGTGTTAGCCCTCGACAGCGATCAGGAGCAGCCGCTTTATGTCGAGGCGGATGCGGCGGAACTCGATGACAAGCAATCCTTTAGCCTGTATATCGGCAACGTCGAAGTGGAACAAGGTAGTATGCGCATCTTCGCCGACGAGGTGCTGGTGCATCATCGACCGAACCGGCAGCCGCAAAAGATCATCGCCATCGGCAACCCAGTGCGCTATCGTCAGGCGCTTGATGATGATCCGGATGAGGTCAAGGGTCATTCCCTGCGTATGGAATACGAGGCCGATCGCGACGAGATAACCTTGATCGACGAGGCCGAATTGACCCAAGGCGAGGACCGCTTCGCGAGTGACCGGATCGTCTACAACCGCATCACCGAGCGGGTCACCGCCGGCACCAGCGCTCAGGGCCGCGAGCGCGTGAGGATCCGCATTGAGCCCACGGATGAGTCCAAGGGTTCACAATGACAACGCTGGTCGCCCAAGGCCTCGCGAAGACCTATCGGCGCCGGCGCGTAGTCAATGATGTCAGCTTGTCAGTGGATGCTGGCGACGTGGTCGGCCTGCTCGGCCCCAATGGCGCGGGCAAGACCACCAGCTTCTACATGATCGTTGGTCTGGTGGTCGCCGACGCCGGCAGCATCAGGCTCAACGGCGAGGACATCACGCTGCGGCCGATGCATGTGCGTGCGCAGCGGGGCTTAAGCTATCTGGCGCAGGAGGCTTCTGTTTTCCGTAAGCTCAAGGCGCGGGAGAATCTGATGGCGGTCTTGGAGACGCGGGCGGATCTCGCCCCTGTGAAGAGGCTGCAACGCTGCGAGCAACTGCTCGACGAACTGGGCATTGCCCACGTCGCCGAGTCCTTGGCGATGAGCCTGTCCGGCGGCGAGCGACGCCGACTTGAGATTGCACGGGCGCTGGCAGTGGAGCCGAAGGTGATGCTGCTTGACGAGCCCTTCGCTGGTGTCGATCCGATCGCGGTCGGTGAGATCAAGACCATCATCGGACACTTGCGCTTGCGACGGATCGGTGTGCTCATCACCGATCACAACGTACGCGAGACCTTGGACATCTGCGATCGTGCATACATCATCAGCGAGGGTCGCGTGATTGCAGAGGGTGAGCCGTCTGAACTGTTGCAAGACACGCAGGTACGCTCGGTCTATCTAGGTGAGGATTTCCGACTCTGATCCGGTCCGCCGCTTCTTCCGCTCGGCTTCAGCCCTGGCCGCGACCCCGTTCAACCATGCACACGGTGGATCATGTGACCGAGTTCGCCATGGCTAGGACGATTTCGGCTAGAATCGAAGTCATGATCAGTCAATCAACGTTCCCTCCCGCAGCGAGGCAATGCCGCGCAGACCAACGAGAGCAAGTTGCCGTGCTGCTTAATCGGCGCGTTGCTTCAACTAGGCCAAGCGCTCAGCGCCCGGGGCCGTCCGATAAATCGGTCGCGAAACCCTTGTCTTTGGCACTTGGCCCTTCTGAACGGGGCAAACAGCGGGGCGTCGCCATGAAACTTGACTCTCCGGCAGACACTTGGCGCCCGCAAGCAATCTAGACCGGTCTCGATGAAACAGACCATCCAACTTCGTCTCGGTCAGCAACTGACCATGACCCCCCAGTTGCAGCAGGCCATCAAGCTGCTGCAACTCTCGACGCTCGATCTGCAACGCGAGATCCAAGACGCGTTGGAATCCAACCTGATGCTGGAGAATGCGGAGGAGGTCGAGGCCGCGGGCGAGCGGGACGGCGCGGATGAGCCGCGCAAGAACAGCGATGCCGCCATCGACAACGAACTGCGCCCTGAGAAGGCAACCATGCCCGACGAGCTGCCGTTGGACAGCAGCTGGAGCGACACCTACGACAGCTATGCCCCGTCCGGCGCCGCCAGCGGCGGTGGCGATGCGAGCGGTGAATACGACCTATTCGCGCAGCAGTCGCGACCGCAGACGCTGCACGATCATCTCGCCTGGCAGCTCAACCTGGCGAAGCTTGGTCCCCGTGATCGCGCCATCGCCGAGGCACTGATTGATGCTATCGACGCCAACGGCTATCTGCGGCTCGACCTCGAAGACCTGCTCAAATCTTTAGACGACGAGGAACTGGAACTCGACGAGATCGAGGCGGTGCTGCATCGCGTTCAGTCGTTCGATCCGTCCGGCGTCGGCGCCCGCGACCCGCGGGAATGCCTGCTGCTGCAGCTTCGTCAGTTGCCGCCTGACGAACCTTTCCGCGACGACGCCATCCGGATTTGCGAATCTCACTTTTCGGCCTTGTCACGCAACGATCTGGACGACCTGCGACGGCGCGCCAGGCTGTCTTCTGACGCATTGCGACAGGCCCTTACGCTGTTGCGTTCCATGCACCCAAGGCCAGGAACCCTGGTGGCGGATGTACAGCCCGAGTACGTCGTGCCCGATGTCATCGTGCGTCGGTACAATGGTGAGTGGTCGGTCGAGCTAAACCCGGAAACAGCGCCTAGACTGAGAGTGAACGCGGGCTATGCAAAACTCATCCGCCGCGCCGACGACGCGCCGGACAACAACTGCCTAAAGACTCACTTGCAGGAAGCCCGCTGGTTCATCAAGAGTCTGGCAAGTCGAAACGACACCGTATTGCGTGTGGCAACCAAAATCGTTGAACTGCAACAAGACTTTTTTAACTATGGCGAAGAAGCCATGAAGCCGCTGGTGTTGCGCGATGTCGCGGATTCTCTGGAGCTGCATGAGTCCACCGTCTCGCGCGTCACCACACAGAAGTACATGCATACTCCTCGCGGCACCTTGGAGTTTAAGTATTTCTTTTCTAGCCATGTCAACACCTCATCCGGCGGCGAGTGTTCGTCGACGGCCATCCGAGCCTTTATCCGCAAACTGGTTGCCGCGGAAATTCCAAGCAAACCCTTGAGTGATAATAAGATTGCCGGCATCCTAACGGAGCAGGGCATTCACGTAGCGCGACGAACCGTCGCCAAGTACCGCGAGGCGATGGGTATCCCACCCTCGAACGAGCGCAAACGTCTGGCCTAAAGTCGCGGTGCGTCCGCTACCTTGCCTGCGTTTGCAAACACTGGAGTGACACTATGCAAATCAACCTGACCGGCCATCACGTCGATATCACCGAACCGCTAAAGGGCTACGTCGACACCAAGTTCGATCGCCTCGCGCGGCATTTCGATCAGGTGATCAACGTGCATGTCATACTCAGCGTCGAGAAGCTGCGTCAGAAGGCCGAGGCTACGTTGCAAGTCAACGGCGCCAATGTGTTCGCCGACGCGGTGCACGGGGACATGTACGCGGCCATCGACGGGCTAATCGACAAGCTTGATCGTCAGGTGATCAAGCATAAGGAAAAGCGCCAAAGCCACCGCGGTAATGGTCAAAAGGGCGTGCCGGGCGGGGAGCCGGTTGGGGAGGAGATCGAGGCTGATCTGCCGCCGGAGATGGCGCCGCAAGTCTCCGCGGCACAACAGCCGTAAACTAGAGGCGTACCGCCGCACGCCCGTAGGCGGCGGCCTTTAGCGATGCCGGAGTCGGTGCCACCGACTCCGGCTTTTTCGCCCCTAAGCGGTTTCAGTCAATTTCTATACCATTTGGCCCGCCTCATCGACAAAGTATTTTCGCCAAACTTCGGCATTGCGCCAGTAATTCGTCCGCCCAATCTTTTGACTATACGATGACACCTGGAATGGACTAGGCTGGAGGCTGGGCTGTCGGCTCCAGCGTCAATCGGCCGCCGCCTCATCGTACAGGCCGAATGCCAGAAGCGACTGGCAGCACCGACACCGACCCCAGCGCCGACTCTGCCTAACGCCTTGGCGCGCCGTGAGTCGCGCAACTCGGGCGGCTGTCGCCGAGGCTGCAATCGGTTACTCAGCGACGCCGGCCGCTCCTGTCGTTACACCAACAATTTGTGGGAAACATGATTCGATGTTGCCACCTGATCTGATCAACGAGGCGCGCATCCTCAGCCAATGTGGGGTTGCCAGCAAGAAACGCTTGCTTGAGTCCCTGGCCGAGTTGCTTGCCGACGCCGACCCTAAACTTGATACGGAAACCGTCTTTGAGCGACTGCTGGAGCGCGAGCGCCTCGGAAGCACGGGGCTCGGTTATGGTATCGCCCTCCCGCATGCGCGCGCTGTCGAGGTCGCTGCACCCATCGGCGCCTTTATCCAGCTGCGCGAAGCCGTCAACTTTGATGCCATCGACGATCAGCCCGTGGACCTTGCCTTTGCGCTACTGGTTCCGCAGGCGGCTGATGAACGGCATCTGCAATTGTTGGCTAGCCTTGCGGAGATGTTCAATAACGACTCGCTGCGCCAGCGCCTGCGCGCCAGCGGCAGCAGCAGTGATCTTTACAACTTACTCACGCGCTGGGTCGCTCCCGCAGACGCCTGATGACGCAGGTCCACTCGCTACAATCGCTGGTCGAGCACATCGGTCCGCGATTGCACTTACGCTGGCTTACTGTGCCGCCGACGCAGGCATGCCCCCTGCTGGGATCATCCGGTCGCATCGCCGCGCAGCGACTGGTTGGCTCGTTGAACTGCATTCATCCAAACCGTCTTCAGGTCTTAGGCAACGCCGAGATCGCGCACCTAGCTGACCTCAGCGCGCCAGTCTTCGACGAGACCGTCAAGCGGTTGTTCGCGGCGCGTCCGGCGGCCGTCATATTTGCCTCCGGCATCGTGCCGAACAAGGTGTTTTACGAACTAGCCTGGCAAACCGGTACGCCGCTGCTCGGCACCGAGTCGTCGGATTTGGAGGTGGTGGACCGGCTGCAATACTTTTTAACCCATGCGCTTGCGGAACGCACGACGGTGCATGGGGTCTTCCTTGAGGTGCTTGGCATGGGTGTGCTGTTGGTGGGCGATCCCGGCATCGGCAAGAGCGAGCTTGGGCTGGAGATGATTGCCCGCGGGCATCGGCTGGTGGCCGACGACGTGCCGGAATTCGCCCGCCTCCCGCCGGACACCCTTGAGGGCATCTGTCCGCCCGTGCTGCGAGGCTTTCTAGAGGTGCGCGGGCTCGGCGTGCTCAACGTGCGCACCATGTTCGGGGAGGGTGCCGTCTGTCAACGTGAGAACCTGAACCTGATCGCCAACATGCGCAGTTTTGATAACGGCGAGGTGGCACGCATCGACCGGCTGCGCGGCAGCCTGTCGACGCAGACCATCCTCGGCATCGCGGTTCCTGAGATCACCATACCGGTAGCGCCTGGGCGAAATCTGGCGGTGCTGCTCGAAACCGCGGTGCGCAGCCAGATCCAGCGTCTCCGCGGCTACGATGCCAGCGTCGATCTGATCGAGCGCCAGGCACGGCTCATTGACGACCAGGGCGCTCAGTCGGCGCCCGATGGCGATCGCGCGATGTCCGGCGCGACGGCCTAAATCGCTCGGAACATCGCTCGCTCGAAGACGGAATCATTCTATGGACTTTATCATCGTCAGCGGACTCTCCGGCGCCGGCAAGAGCGTCGCGTTGCGCACCCTCGAAGACATCGGCTATTACTGCATTGATAATCTGCCCCTGTTCTTGTTGCGGGAGCTGGCCCTGGGACTGCAGACGAGCGGCCTCGGGCCGTCCAACGAATACGTCGGCACCGCGGCCGGCATTGATGCCCGCAATCAGCCCGACCACCTCGCCGATCTGCCGCGCCTGATCGGTGAGTTGCGGCAGCACGGCATTGGTTGTCGGGTGATCTTTCTCGAGGCCGACACCGAGACCCTGATGCAGCGCTTCAGCGAGACCCGGCGTAAGCACCCGCTGACCCGCGACGAACGTTCGCTGGAGGAGGCGATCGGCCTGGAACGCAAGCTCCTAGAGCCGCTGCGCCAGGTCGCCGAGACGCAGATCGACACCGCGCATACGAACGTGCATGAACTGCGCGACCTGATTCGCGAGCGTCTGACCAACACGCGCGCGGTGCGTGCCTCGGTGCTGTTGCAGTCATTCGGCTTCAAGAGCGGCGTGCCGGAGGGGGTGGACTTCGTGTTTGACGTTCGCTGTCTCCCCAATCCACACTGGCAAAAGGAGTTAAGACCGCTCACCGGGCGTGATGCGCCGGTGGCGGCATTCTTGGAACAATCACCGGAGGCGGCCCAAATGCGCACAGACCTGACCGGGTTCTTAGACCGCTGGATTCCCCGCTTTGAGACCGACGGGCGCAGCTATCTGACCATCGCCATCGGCTGCACCGGTGGTCAGCATCGCTCGGTCTACATGGTCGAAACCCTGCGCCGGCATCTTGCCGAGCGCGGACATCGGGTGTTGGTGCGCCACCGAGAACTGCCATGAGCGTCGGCTTGTTATTGATTACGCATAACCATATCGGCACCGAGTTGTTGTACACCGCAACGCGGATGCTGGGCAAATGCCCGTTGGCGGCCAAGGCGATGGCGGTGAGCGAACAAAACGATCCTGACAAGCTTCGCACGGAGGCGCTGCATCACGTGCAGCTATTGGACCAAGGCGCCGGAGTGTTGGTACTCACCGACCTGTTCGGCTCGACGCCGTCCAACGTTGCCGTCTTTTTGTATGCCAAGGCCAGGGTGCGCGTGCTCACCGGTGTCAATCTGCCCATGCTGGTGCGCGTTCTCAACTACCCTGACCGAGACCTTGCCCAGTTGGCCGACAAGGCGTTAAGCGGCGCACATGCCGGCGCCTTCTGCTGCCCGGCTCCGGGTCAGGCGGAAGCCGCGGATTGATACCTGGCAGAAGGTGCGAGCCTGAGGCGATTGCCGGAATAGCTTGTAGCGGATGATGCCGGAGTGAGGTTCGCCTGCCGGGCGTATCGGCAGGAGCATACCGGGTTGGGTGATTGGCGCCGCGACAACGAAGGCGGACGTCAACACAAGGCAGCTCGCGTGAGACCTAATGGAAATCGCTGTAGCCGGCCTCAAAACAACGACAACGAGAACGACGAGGACGAGGGCAAAGCAAGAGCAACGACAACGCCAAGCATCAGTGTGCCGCCCTAACCAGGGCCGACCATGATGCGACGGTCTGAGGCGAGGCCTCGCTGGAGTGTGAACTATGGGACCAATGCAATGATTCGAACTGAGATTCCAATCGTCAACCGTCTCGGACTGCATGCCCGCGCCGCGGCCAAATTCGTCACCTGCGCCAACCAATTCGACAGCATCGTGCAGGTAGAGCGCGGCGGGCGGAAGGTGAACGGCAAGAGCATCATGGGTGTCATGATGTTGGCCGCGGCTTGTGGAACGAGTATCTTCGTCGAGGTCGACGGAGACGACGAGGCAGCGGCGATGGCTGCGCTCGCGGCCCTGGCCCAAGATCGCTTTGGGGAGGGCGAATGACCACGGCCTTCAATGGCATCGGCGTCCGCGGATCGCGTCCGGTGGCCATTGGGCCGGCCTATTTGCTGGCCCGCGAGCCAGTATTGACGCTGGAGTCAATTCCGACCAACCGGATCAACGCAGAACTCAAGGAACTCGACAGGGCGCTGAATCGTGCGCGTCAGCATCTTGAAGCCGTGCGCGCGCAGATTCCGGCGACCACTCCGGTACACATCGCGGAGTTCATCGACACCCACCTGCTGATGCTGACCGATTCGGCGCTCGTCGACGCCACTCGCGACCTGATCCGCGAGCGGTCCGTCAATGCCAGTTGGGCGTTGCAGATGCAGCGCGACACGCTGGTCGAGATCTTCGACGGGATGGACGACCCCTATCTGCGCACGCGGCGTGACGATGTGGATCATGTGGTGCGGCAGATCCAGGTCTTTCTAAGCGGCGAGCCACCGGCCGAGACTCTGGTCGCCACCGACATCTCCGGGCGCGTCATCGTCGCCTCGGACCTGACTCCGGCCGACGCCATCTTGTTGCGCCACCGCGGCGTTGGCGCCTTCGTCACCGAGCACGGCGGTCCGATGTCGCACACCGCTATCCTCGCGCGTGGCCTCGATATTCCGACCGTCATGGGTGTGCATCGCGCCACCCATTATCTGCGCCATGATGAAACCTTGGTGGTGAATGCGGAGACCGGTACCGTACTCGCCGAGGCCGATGCAGCAATCCTCGATCACTATCGCGCCCGCTTGGCAAGCGCCGATGCTCGCCGCGGAGAACTTCGTCGGCTGGTCAACGAGCCGTCGGCGAGCCTCGACGGCACGCCGGTGGTGTTGTTGGCCAATCTGGATCTGCCTGAGGACGTGGCCGCGGCGCGCAAGAACGGTGCCGCCGGTGTTGGTCTTTATCGCACCGAGTTCCTGTACATGAATCGGAGCGATCTGCCAGACGAAGAAGAACACCTCGCGACCTACATCGAGATCATCCGCGGCCTCGACGGCATGCCCTTGACCATCCGCACGCTCGACCTCGGTGCCGACAAACCCATGGCGATGCCGGGGCACAGCGCGCCGACGCAGACCAACCCGGCGCTGGGCCTGCGTGCCATCCGTCTGTGCCTGAAAGAACCATCGCTGTTTCTGCCCCAGTTGCGCGCAATCCTGCGTGCCTCGGCCGAGGGCACGATCCGGCTGATGATCCCGATGATCTCCAGTATCCAGGAGGTCGAACAGGTGTTGTCGACGATTGTCGAGATCCGCCGCCAATTGCGCCGCGACAGCATCAAGTTCGATCCGCTCATGGCCGTCGGCGGAATGATTGAGGTGCCCGCGGCGGCACTCATGGCCGGAGCCTTGGCGCGGCGGCTGGACTTCCTGTCCATTGGCACCAACGACCTGGTTCAATATACGCTTGCTATCGACCGTGCCGACGATACCGTCGGTCAATTGTTCGATCCGCTGCATCCGGCCGTACTGAAACTGATCAAGTACACCATCGACGCGGGCGCGGCCGCTCACACCCGCGTTGGCATGTGCGGCGAGATGGCTGGCAACCCGCGCTGCACCCAGCTACTGCTCGGGCTCGGGCTACGCGAGTTCAGCATGCAACCCGGCTCACTGCTGGAGGTGAAGGACCGGGTTCGTCGTTGCGACATCCCCGCCGTGACAGAGGCCGTTGGCGCGATGATGGAGCGGATCGATGACCTCGAACATGCCGAGTTTATGGAGCGATTGAACGCCCTGACCGACGCCTAAGGAGTTGCCCTGCGGCGAGTTATTGCGGCCAATGCCCTTGAGTGACGCGGGTCGATCTGTGGTTCGACACCCTGGGTTTGCTTTGACATCGGCTTCGGTCGCGATGGGTCGTTGGGTCAATTCCTTCGCCAGCTCACTTTGGCGGCACCGACTGTGAGCCCGCGTTCGGGGTCGGGCGGTCGCCCCAACAGACCCGTGGTGGCACCAGATGCGTCACTTTGGGCGATGGCGTCTCCGGATTCAGATGACACTCGACCTCGCGTTTTAGTGCCAGGTCCGCGCTGCTCGCGCGCTCGTGGTGGCGTAGGTGCGAGCCCCAGCTCGGCTCCAGGTAGTACTCGATGAAACGGCCACGCTCGGCGGCATCCTCGAACATACCCCAACTGAAGGCGCCCAAGCGCCGACGCGCCGAGGAAAGCGCCACCAGCGCCAGGGTAAAGGCTCGTTCATGCCCAGCAAGTACGCGGTACTCGATGGTGACCATGATCGGACCCTCTGTCGGCGGCACGTTGCCGTCAGTCACCGGTGCCGGCAAGCCGGCCGGCTCCAGGTCCACAAGCGGCGCCTCCGGAACGCGCCGCCGGACCACGAGCACCAGCAGGCACACTTCTACCGCCGCGGCGGCAAACAGCGCGGCGCGAATGCCTTGTTCACTCGCGACCTGGCCCCAAAGCGCGCTGCCTAACGCCAAGCTGCCGAACAGGGTCACCAGCAGCAACGACATGGCCCGGGCCCGCACCCAATCCGGCACAGCCAACTGCGCCGAAGCATTCAGCAGCGAAATCGATGCCATCCAGGCCGCACCGAAGCCGAGAGCCGCCGGCACTGCGACGGCGACGGTCGGCACCAATGCAAAACCGGCCATCGCTAGGGTGAGCAGCAGGCCGGCACCGGCCAGCAAGCGATTGACGCCAAGACGTGCGCGCAACGCAGGTAGCAGCAGCGCGATGATCACCGCGCCGGCGCCCACGCTGCCGAGTAGAAGGCCGTAGAGGTCGGCGCCGCCGGCAAGGAGCTGCTTCGCGATCAGAGGCAGCAGGGCCCAGAACGCGCTGGCGGGCAGAAACAACGCCGCCATGCGCAAATAAATGGCCCGCAGCGGCGAGCTTGCGCGGGCGTAGCGAATGCCGGCGGCGACGGCGCCGAGCAACGCCTCGCGCGGCGCGGTGCTTGCAGCGATCGCTGGCGGGCGCCACCACCAGTAAGCAAGCACAACGCCGACGAAACTTAAAGAATTGATAATGAACGGAGCAGCAAGCCCGACCCAGGTGACCAAGAAGCCTGCGAGGGCCGGTCCGATAGTACGCGCCAGGTTGACACCAAGGCCGTTGAGTACGATCGCCTCTTGCAAGTCCTCCTTCGGCACTAGCCGCGGCACGACGGCATTGCGCACCGGCGCATAAAACGCCAGGCCAGTGCCGAGAAAGGCGCTGAACAGCAGCAGTGACCAAGGCGTGACCCATTGTTGCCAAACTAGGCCCGCGAACAGGGCCCCGCCAACGCCCATGATGATCTGATTGACCAGGATCATGCGCCGCCGATCGACGAGGTCCGCCAGGGCACCGGCAGGAAGGGCGAAAAGAAACACCGGCAAGGTTGCCGCGGTTTGCACCAGACCGACCCACAGCGGTGATGTTGTCAGCACCGCCATCAGCCAGCCGGCACCGATCTCGTTCATCCAGGTGCCGACAAGCGAAACCACGTTGGCGGTCCAGATGACCGCGTAGTCGCGATGCCGTAATGGGGCGAAGGCGCAGAGCAGGGACGGCAATGTCGAGACCTCTTTGACGCAGACAGTGGCCGCGGCGGTATCGGGGGAAAGGTCCCGTGCGTTCGGGTACCTGGGGCATGGCCTGTCCGCAGCCCATCAGGAAGCCGACTGGATGCTCGCAACCGATTCGGGTGAGGGTCCTTTGGTGTCCATTAGGCTACCATGCCGCTGTCGCGGATGCAGAATCGCTCCGTGCCTCGACCGGGATGGCGGTGAGCGCAGCCGGCTCGGTCGCTGTGATCCCCCCCGGCAGCTAGGAAGGCGCCCAGTCCAGCACCGCCGCCGGCGCCCAGAGATCAGGGCCGGCACCAGCACCACCGGCAGGCCGATCACCAGCGCCCAGCCGCCCAGCCGCCCAGCCGCCCAGCCGCCCAGGGTCTTGGAGAGCTACCCGCCCATGGCATCGCCCAGTGGCGTCACCACCAGCGCCCCAAGCAGCGCCAGATCGCCCAAGTTCAGGGCGCCGACAGCATCGGCGAGGGCATAGCCGACCACCAGCACGGCGCCGCTACCCTCACAATCCTGGGGTAGTCGGCTCGAATCGTTCAAGGAAGGAAAGGACAGCGGCACCGATCTTCGCCACTCTCGGGTCCCGTCAGATTCACCGTGAACCATTGTCCAGTGCAAAGACTATGCGACAACCGGGTTATCCCGGCTGTTGCGCAATTGCAAGCAAGAGCTACCCAAAATCGAGCAGCTACAGCCCATGCGCCTTGTTTTTACGACGCGTGAATACATACCTTTTGGAGCACCCCTACTTGCATGAGATCAGCCCCCTTGCACGCCGAATGCTTGGTGTTCTTTGGAGTTTTGGGGCATGCGGCAGGAGATCAGTGCAGCGGAAAGACATAGTTCATCCAACTGGTCATGCGCAGCAAGACCTTGCGCATGATGCCGACGTGATGGAAATGCTCGGTATAGATGGCTGTTTGGCCGTAGGCGCCACCGGGCAGCAAGGCGCGGTATTCGACGAACGCCGGGTCAGTGATGTCGATGACGACGGCGACGCGGCCGGGCTGGCTGTCGCTGCCGAAGGCGATGAAGTTGGCCGTGGGACTGATCTGACCCTCGGAGATCACCGGAAAGACCCGGTCGACCTTGGCAGAGAAGATGCGCCCTGGTATGCCATCGAAGATGACCTCAGCCTCAGCGCCCGGCTCAAGCCGGAGCAGATACTCCTGGCGGAACCAGCCGACGAAGCTGTCACCATCCTCGTGGACAAAGCTCATGACGGGTTGCGGGGTGAAGGGCAGCGCCATCATGCCGGGGCGCAAGGTCAATTGCGTGACAATCCCGGTTGAAGGGGCGACGACGACGGTCTGCCGCAGGTCAAAGCGGGCATCGTCGAGCTTGGCGCTCAGGTCTTCTAGCTCGGCCCTGGCGGTGTCGAGCGCGCGCTCGGAGATCGCGCTTTTGGTATACAGCTCTTCAGCGCGTTCCAGGTCCTTCGCGGCGGCGTCGTAGCGCGCCTCAATGGACTGAATCGCCTCCTCGAACGGGGTCTGATCGATCTTGAACAGCACATCGCCCTTGGCGATCGGCTGGTTGGGCAAGACCGGCACCTCGGTGACCCGACCGCGCACCTCGGGAATGATCGGCGTGGTCACATAGTAACGGCGGAAGCTCTCCGAGAACGGGTGGTTGTAGTTCATCAGGAGCAGCAAGGCGCCGATCAGCACGACTCCGCCCAGCACGGCCGTGGGGACCGTCCATTTATTGAGCGGAATCCGAAACAGCTTGAAGACGGCGACGCAGAGGGCCGCATAGGTCAAGATGAGTAGTAAGTCCACGCGCGTCTCCTCAATTCCGAGCGTTGGGCTGATCCGCCGATGGCGGCACTGGGCTCGGTTTAGAATCCGACTTGGAATTGGGCGAGGGCTCCGCGAACAGCTCAAGCCGATCCAAACGCTGGGTCAAGGCCGAAAGCCCGTTCCGTAGATCGACCAGATCATGCTCCGCCTTGTGGACCTCTTGCTGAAATCCCCAACCACGATCTTCGCGGTATAGGGTCGCCCAAATCCACAAGAATGGCCAGATGGCGTGCAGCGTGAACAGACTGACCCAGCCTGCGACATGGATGGCGTCTTGCTGGGGGTGATTGCGCTCCTTGGCGAGCTCGTAAGGGATATCGTGTATTGCGATGATGCCGTAGAACAGCGTGATGGCAACGAAGAGCAACAGTGCGAGGGCAAAGTAGTCTAGAAACATCCTGTGGAAATCCTGGGTGGCGATGATGCGCCGCGTGGCGGGACGGACCTGCATTAAGCCGTGCGGGAGCGCCGTCGTCAAGGAATAGCGGACTGCCCTCGCCGCGCATTCGGCGCGTTTGCACTTGGCTGTTCCGGCACCTGCCGCCTGAGCTCTTCGAGCCAGACCTCGGCCTCGGCATCGCTCGGGGCGTGCCAATCGCCGCGCGGCGACAGCGAGCCGCCGGAGCCGACCTTGGGGCCGTTGGGCATGCAGCTACGCTTGAACTGGCT
>JGI12109J20283_10097413_pt1 | contig 56370 bp, 46 predicted proteins | sample ElkSlonscriptome_12_FD_20283 | JGI IMG/M metagenome (IMG submission 20283)
CGACGGCGGAGCCGAGCGGACCCGCCGCGACATGCCACCGCGCCAGCCGGTCGGAGGGGTGGTCCGCGATCCGGAGGAGGGAGAGCACGGCAACGACCTCCGGGGAATCCGCGATCCGCGTCCCCCCCTCTTCACTCGCTGGCACGCCTCGGGACGCGAGCTCCGTGATGAGGCGCGCGACGGTGCGGTTGGTGCGCGTCAGCACGCCGATGGAGGCGCGGGGGTGCGCGTCGAAGAGGGCGGCGACCCGGTCCGCGGCCCACTCGAACAGACCGGCGCCCTCGTCCGGATTCTTCCCCGGCCCGACCCACAGAGCGACCTCTCCGGGCCGGGTCGTCTCTCCGGGCCGGAGGGCGACGGTGTGGGCCTCGAAGTCGTCCCGCCACCGCTGGGCGGGCTCGACGTCGCGCGGCTCCTTGCGGATCACGGCGGTGTCTTCGATACCCTCGAAGACGCGGTTCACGGTGTCGAGCACGGGCCGGCACGACCGGTAGCTGCCTGCCATCGTGTCGCGAGGAAAGTGGAGCTCCTCGCCGAGCGCACGGAGCACCACCGGTGCGCCCCCGCGCCAGCCGTAGATCGACTGCTTCGGGTCCGCGACCACCGTGGCGTGCCCCACCGCATCCGGCTCGCTCCCCTCCACCACCCGCCTCAGCAGCGGTGCGACGACACGCCACTGCAGCAGCGAGGTGTCCTGGAACTCGTCCAGCAGCAGCCGGTCGATGCGGCCGCCCATGCGATAGGCGAAGTCGGTCCGCGCTGTCGGCTCCCGCGAGCCCGAGAGGTGACGGGCCACATCGTCGAACCCCAGCCGGCCGGATCGCGCGACGCGGTCGCGCCAGGCGTCGTGATAGGCCTCCGCGAGCTGTCCGAGCGCCCGGCCTCGACGGGCGAGCACGCCCGACAGGTCACGGGCCGCAATGGCCGCGGTGTCCTGGAGCACGGCGATCGCGTCCTGCTCGATCTCCGCCCCGCTGTACACCGGAGCGACGCCCGGCGGGGCGTCCACGTACTTCGGGTAGAGGCCACGGCTCGTGAACTTCTCCCAGTCGCGGGACTCGATGTCCTCGATCGCGTTCCCAACCGCGTTCTCCCAGGCCTTCCTGGGGCTGCCCGCCTTGGTCCTGGGGATGTCGAGCTCCCTCCAGCGCGCGATCAGAGCGTCGATCTCGCCCTCGAGGTCGGTATCCTGTCCGGCGTCCCCTTCGGTTTCCCGTTCGGTGGCGCGCTCGCGGGACCGTTCGGCGTGCCCGTCGGCGCCCGCGCTTCCGTCGTCTCCGGGATGGGTCCCGACGCCCGCATGGGCAGCAGCCGTGAAGTCCCCGGCCGCCGTCCACCCGGGACCCGACGGATCGAGCGCACTCTGGATCTCGACCAGCGACTCGACCGCCTCCACGAGCGAGCCCTGCACACGCCGTCGGGCCTCGCCCCCGTGTACCCCCCGAACCAGCTGGAGGGCCTGCCCGCGGTCCCCCTCGGCCAGCACCGCATCCAGCACGTCGGCCCGCGCGTCGGCGAGCAGCGTGTCCTCCGCGATGGTCCACCCCGGGGGCAGACCGAGATCGTGGCCGAAGGCGCGGGCGGTCCGCTGGAACCACGCGTCCAGCGTGCCGATCTCGAAGGCGTGCAGTCTGCGCGCCGTCGCGTGAAGGAGGGTGCGCCACTCCCCCGCGTCGCGCGCCCTGGGGGGGTTCGGCAGTTCGGACAGCTGATCCGACAGCGCCGCCGCCTGTTCGGCGTCCAGGGCGGCCCGCCCCATCCGGACCAGGACACGTTCGAGGATCTCTCCAGCCGCCGCGCGGGTGAAGGTGGATGCGAAGATCGCCGAGGGCTCCACGCCGTCGGCAAGGGCCGCGATGATCCGCGAGGAGATCTGGAACGTCTTTCCCGACCCTGCGGATGCGACGATCAGTTCGCGCCGACTCATCGCTCGTCTCCCCTGTTCCCCGCTCCCCTGCTCTCCGCTCTCCCGCGGACCGACGAAGGCGGTGTCGCCGCACCAACTCCCGCGTCCGAGCCGGAGGTGACCAGTACGCCGCGTCCGAGCACCCGCTCGAGTTCCTCGTCCATGAACCGTGGCCGGCGCTCGGGATCCCAGACGAATCCGAGCTCGCGGGCATCGCGGATCGCTTCGCGCGCCGCGTCGAGGGCGACGTCGAAGTCCGCCGCGCCCCACTCCGCCACCTGAGCGCGGGTGTCGCTCGTGTCGCGCGGAAGGGAGATGTAGCCGACCTCGATGGGCTCGTCGGGCCCCGGGAGAGGTCCTGCTTCGGCGTCACGTGGCAGACGCGGAAGCAGCCATCGGTAGAGCGGAAGCTGGAGGTCCACCCATCGCTCTCCCTTGAGATGCACCCGCTCCGGCCTTGTCGCCCTGCCGCTCGTCTTGTAGTCGAATACGGCCCACCGCCCGGACTCGGCATGACGCTCGATCCGGTCGATGGTCCCGCGGATGCGCACCGGCGTGCCATCCACATCGAAGGGGATGCCATCGGTGCCGGCGGTGCGCTCCACGCCCACCACGCGCCAGCCCGCCCGGATCCGCCCGATGTGGATTGCGGCGAAGGCGTGAAGCCGGGCCCGCAACTGCTCGCTCTGAATCTGGATGGAGACGTGCGGACGCTGCCGGCGGGACAGGAATCGTGACCGGAACTCGCTGTCGAGAAGGTCGTCGAGGCGATCCCGGACGACCTCGAGGTCATCCACGTCTCGTGCGTCGCTCCGACCGAACGCCTGAAGCACCGCGTGCGCGAACGTCCCGAACTGCAGCGCGTCCATCTCGCGCGCGTCGTCCCGCACCGCCTCCGCCCCCAGATACTTCCCCGCCGCGAACCGGTACGGGTCGGCGATGAGTGACGAGAAGTCGGTGACGCTGAGCACCTCGGGCGCGTATCCCGGCGCGATCACGCGCTGCGGCGGCACCGGGAAGGCGGAGGTCGCCCGCTCCAGCGGCGACCCCACGGAGGTCCACGATTCGGTGACCTCCTCGTCGCGGTCGTGGATGCGTCGAATGCGTCGCGCGACGCTCTCCGGATCGGCCGCGAAGAGAAGCCGGGAGGGCCGGAGCGGATCTCCCCGCCCGGTGCGACGCGCGGTCACGAGCACGACCTCCCCATCCGCTTCCAGCATGGCGCGGAGGCGGTACAGATCCCGGGCGTACCGGGTCGTATCGTCCACGAGTCCGAGTCGGGTACGCAGGACGTCGGGGAGAAAGGCATCGCCCCGGACGGCCCGTGGAAGAAAGGGCTCGTTCACGCCGGTCACGATCTTCAGCCGGGCGTCGTCGGGATGCATCTCGAGCCAGCCGAGCAGCTCGACGGCGGCGGACTCGGGGTCGGATGGGATGATGCCGCCGGCCGCCTGCTGCAGCACCATCCGGATGGCGGTGGCCGCCGGGACCTCGGCATCGAGTTCCGCGGGAACCGCCTGGAAGGCACGCGCGGCATCTCCGAGCATTCCGAGCGCCCGAGCGAGTCGCCTGTGGGCGCGGTTCGCGTGCTTGAGGTCGTCGGACCGGTAGAGCGTCCGAAGCAGTGCCAGCAACGGCGGCACCCAGTCACGAATCGGCCGCGGCCCGGACCCTTCGGTCAGTGATTCCAGAAGCCGGGTGTCGACGTGGCCGAGCAGGTCACCGACGGCGCGAGCATCGTCTCGCCCCCGCCCGGCCCCGACCGTGGGCCGTCCACCCGGCTCGGGCATGGTGGCCGGAAGGTGCACCGCGTACCAGCGATCCATCGCACCCAGCCATCCGCCCGCGCCGCGGCCCGATGCACCCTCGAACGACCGCTTCAGCCATGCATCGACGTCCGGGTGTCGGACCAGCGCGGCGAAACGGTCGTACCGACGACCTTCCACGAAGTCCGCCACCGCGGCGAGGACACGCCACGGACCGCTGCCCTCGATCTTCCGACCGGCGGCGTCGCGAACCGTCGCCCCGGCGGCGCCGAGAGATTCGGCCAACCATGGGGTGAGAGCCTCGTCCGGAACCCCGATCACCACATCCTCGGCCGCCAGCTCGTGTGACCGCTCGGCGAGAATCCGTGCGGTTTCCGATGCCTGCTCACCCGGCCCGTCCACCACCCGGAGCTGGGCGTCGTCGAGAGCGAGCGGCACATCCCTCCAGGCGTCCGGCCGCACCGTCCCGAAGCGGCCGAACAGGTCGGCGGAGGCAGGCGGAGCATGCACCAGCGGCCGGACGCGCGACTCGATCGAAGCCAGCATCCGGAGTGCCACCTCGGGAAGCTCGGGGACACAGACGAGCCAGACGTCCCGATCCGTACGGACGCGGTCCTGTTCGAGCGCCTCGATCCGCGCAAGATCCGGATCCGACAGCCCGAACCGCTCGAGGAGATCACGGTAGGCACCCTGCAGGTCCGCGAGGATTCGCCAGCGGGGCGAGTCGTCGCCACCGAGACCGGACGCGGGATCCCCACAGATCGCGGCGACATCGGCGAACCGGTGGCCACCGGCGGCGACCTCGCGATGGAGAGCCTGAATGTCGCGCGCCAGCGCAGCCCAGGCGTCGGCCGTATCCAGCTGCTCCACGCGGCTCCACACCCGAGCGAGTCGGTCCGCGGGCGTCTGTCGGAGTGCACGGATCCAGGTGAGACGGCAGGTCGCATCCTCCGCCGGCGGGCGGTCGGGCTCGACCAGCAGCTCGGGGAGGCGGCCCGCCGTGACGATCTCGCACGGCACCAGTCGCCGCCCCCGCCGCCCTGCCACATCGACGAGCAGCTCCTTGAGTCTCCGCCCGGCACGACCGCCGGGCACCACCGCGACCATCCCCCTGAGATCCGCCACCCTCTCCGACGGACTCGCATCCACCAGGCGCTCGGCCGCAGCCGGAAGCGCCGGGGCCGACCAGCCGAGCCACGGGTCGTGGCCGCCGGCCGCGGCGGGCGCGGACGAAGGCGTGGACGACGGCTCGGCCGAGGGTCCAGTCGGAGGCTCGGCCGAGGGCTCGGTCGGAGGCTGGGTCGAGCTGAAGAGATCGAGCGGGGCGGGCGGGTCGGAATCCATGCGGTCGGGTGATCGGAACGTGGACGCAGGGCGGAGTATCGTAGCACCGGGTCGAGGTCACCTCCATCATGCCCGGAGGGTGTGACAGCCGCCACCTCGAGGCGGATACGTCAGGACATGCACGTCGAGGCGAGCGCATCAGTCGCGCAGGTCGGTCGCGCAGATCGGTCGCGCAGGTCGATCGCGCAGATCGGCTGCCTGGAGCGTGTTTCCCCAACGGGTGAACGCTCTTCTTCATCCGCACGGCCCAGCCGCGCAACTCAGGCGCGCTCGGCCAGCTCCGCCCAGCGCTCGACTGCAGCCTCCAACCCGGTCTCGACCTCCGCGGCCTTCTGCGTCACCTCCCGAATCTCGTCCGGGTCACCCTGGTAGAAGTCGGGGTCGGCGAGGCGGGCGTGAAGCGCTTCGAGCCGGGCCTCGAGCTCCTCGATGCGGTCCGGCAGCTGCTCGAGCTCGTACTTCTCGTTGAAGCCGAGCTTCTTCGGGCCGGAGGACGTCCCCGCGCTCTCCGAGTGGCCGACGGCGGGTCCCGAGCCTGCCCCATTCCCGGTACCGGCATCGGACCGCGACCCGTCACGGGCCGTCCGAGCGTCGGTCGCATCCCGCTTCTCGGCCTCCGCATCCCTCTTTCGCTCGACCACCCGTCGCCAGTCCGAATATCCGCCCACATGCTCGCGGACCTCGCCGGGAGAGGCGCCATGGTCACCGAACACCAGCACGCTGGTGCAGAGGTTGTCGAGAAAGTCCCGATCGTGGCTCACCACGAGGACCGTGCCCGAGAACTCCTGCAGACGTGTCTCGAGCAGTTCCAGCGTGTCGAGGTCGAGGTCGTTGGTCGGCTCGTCGAGCACCAGCACATTCGCCGGTCGCGTGAACAGCCTCGCCAGCAGCAGGCGATTCCGCTCGCCCCCGGACAGCGCCCGCACCGGCTGCCGCGCCACCTCCGGGGTGAAGAGGAAGTCGTTCAGGTAGCTCATGACGTGACGCCGGGAGTCGCCCGACCCCACATGGTCGCTCCCGAAGGCCACGGCCTCCGCAACGGTGTCGTTCCCGTCGAGCTGCTCGCGGTGCTGATCGAAGTAGGCGATCTTCAGCGATGTCCCGTGCTCGACGCGGCCCGAGTCCGGCTCCAGCCTTCCGAGCAGGAGCCGGAGCAGCGTGGTCTTTCCCACCCCGTTGGGACCCACCAGGCCGACGCGGTCGCCCCGGGTGATCGTGGCGGAGAAGTCGCGAATGAGCGGCTCCCCGTCCTCGGAATAGCTGAACGAGACGTCCTCGGCGACGATCACCCGGCGGCCCGACTTCTCGGCATCCCGGATGTCGATTCGCGCCGTCCCGATGCGGGTCCGGCGTTGCGCGCGCTGTTCGCGGAGTCGCTCCAGCGCCCGGACCCGCCCCTCGTTCCGGGTCCTGCGCGCCTTGATGCCCCTGCGGATCCACGCCTCCTCCTCCGCGAGTACCCGGTCCTCCTCCTCCCACCGCTTCTCCTCGTTCGCGAGAAGGGCCTCCCGACGTTCGAGCCAGGTGCGGTAGTCGCAGTCCCACGTCGTCAGCTGTCCGCGGTCGAGCTCCACGATCCGCCCCGCGACCTTCTGGAGGAAGGCGCGGTCGTGGGTGATGAAGACGAGCGCGCCGTCGAACCGTTGCAGGAAGTCCTCGAGCCAGAGGATCCCTTCGATATCGAGGTGGTTGGTGGGCTCGTCCAGCAGCAGCACGTCGGGCTCACCGGCGAGGGCACGACCGAGCAGGGCCCGGCGCTTCTGGCCGCCGGAAAGGACGTCGAAGTCGGCGTCGAGATCGATCTCGAGCATCGAAGCGAGGCGATCGACGCGATGCGCCTCGCCGTGGACATCGTGGAGCGGGTCCCGCAGTCCGGCCTCGATGAAGGCTCGCACGCCGCCGCCGATCTCGTCCGGCACGTCCTGATTGAGAATCCCGACCCGGGTCCCGGGTGGCGATACCACCCGTCCGTCGTCCGGCACGAGTTCGCCCGCGAGGATCTTCAGGAAGGTCGACTTGCCCTCGCCGTTCCGGCCGACCAGCCCGATGCGATCCCGACGTTCGACGTGCAGCGTCGCGCCGTCCAGCACCGGGGGGCCGCCGAAGGCCATCTGAAGGTCGTGACAGGAGAGAATCGACATGGAGACAAAGGTACAGGATACGGAGTCGGACGCGGGCCCGGGCATGGGCTACGAGCATTGGGACCGAGCCGGACGCGGGGACGCCGGGATCGTGACCGTCCGCATGACCCCGGTCGAGGCGCTCCAGGCCGCCACCCTCGTGAATGCACAGCTCTTCGGGCTCGACGACCGCGTCGCCTTCGAGGAGAGGCTGCTCGCGGACATCGTCGCGCCAGCCGGCAACCCGCTCCACGACATCGGCATCAGGCGACTCACACCTTGAGGTAGATCCGCCTTCGGTCGAGCACCCAGGTGATCGCCGCCCAGACGAGCACGAACCCGAGAGCGTACGCGACGGAGGCCACGCGCTCGTCCCCCGGGAGTACCTGAAGCGCGTCGAAGAGGGTCCGCTGCAACGACTCCGTACCCCCCGCGCCGTCGGCCACCCGGATACGGCCCAGCGTGACGGCCATCATGCCCGAGCCGACGAATGCGAGAATCGCGTTGCGGCCATAGGCCGAGAACCCTCGCAGCAGAGCCGCGGGCGCCGCCATCGGCGGACGCACCTCATCCCCGTCCACGAGGTGATGGATCGCGCCGAGGCACAGGAGTGCGACTCCCGCGGTGAAGATGGTGTACGACGACGTCCAGATGCGCTTGTTGATCGGCATCCAGCCGCTCCAGATCCAGCCCAGCAGCACCAGCCAGCACCCGGCCACCAGAAGGCCCACCAGGGTGTCCCGCCGCGGTCGGGCGCCCGTCAGCCACTGGCCGGCGAGCACGCCGAACAGCACCGACGCCACCGCTGGGATCGTGCTGACGATGCCCTCCGGGTCGAACGACCAGATCAGGGTCCCCGCCTCGTCGTAGAGCCGGCGCACGGACCAGGTGTGCTCCGCGAGCAGGTGGTAGTCGATCCAGAACGCCCAGTTGGAGAACAGCTCCGCAGCCGGCGTCGATGCGGTCGGGAACGCTCGGCCGAGGTCGGGCGTGCCGAATCCCGGCACGGGGACGTGCACCATGAAGACCGAGTACGCGACGAGCAGGCCCGCCGCCCACGCACCGATCGCCCGCGGCGACGGCGTCGCGAACCAGATCGCAGACGCCAGCAGATAACAGACCCCGATGCGCACCAGGACTCCCGGGATCCGGAGCCCCGCCAACCGCTCGAACAGTGCGTGGTCCCCCCCGCTGGCGACCCACCCGAGGGCGACGCCCAGGCCACCGGCCGTCAGGGTGGCCGCCCAGATACGGCGTCGGCGTGTCCCGGCGAGCAGGACGACCGCGCCGAGTACCAGGGCCGGCCAGGCGAGCTTGAGCACGACGTCGCCGGCGGCGGACATGCCGGACCCCTCCACCTGGCCCCCGGACCATGCCACGGCCGACCAGCTGCCGCCCCACCAGCCCAGCAGCATGAGCGCAGTGGCGCGACGGGCGACGTGACCGAAGAGCTCCCCCCGGGATGCGCCGCGCGCCAGCCGTCTGGGGAAGGACAGCATCATCGAGACGCCGACCAGAAACAGGAAGAAGGGGAAGATCAGGTCGGTGACCGTCCAGCCATTCCAGGCCGCATGCTCGAGCGGGTCGTAGATGTAGCTCCACGATCCCGGATTGTTGACCAGCAGCATCGCCGCGATCGTCGCGCCACGCAGGATGTCGACGGACTCGATCCGGCCGGACACGCCCCGCGCGGGGCTGTCGATCGTGGTGGGGGCGCTCTCCATGGTCGGAGAATGTGGGGCGTCCCTACCGTGCCCGCACCTTCAGGACACCGGAACCTCGGGACATCGACCGATCAGTCGTCCGCCGCCATGCGGCCCCACGGTCCGCCACCGATCGATGCGACGACCTGGTGGGTCGAACCGACGGGGACCCGGAGCTCGTAGGAGGCACCCGGGGGCACGACGCTCTGAAGCAGGTGCGGGTTGAGCGAGCGCATCGCCCTCATGTCCGCACCGGTGGCCTCCGCGACCGCCCAGAGGCTCGTGCCTCCCGGCACCCAGACCCGATCGTAGGCGTAGGCGCCGCGGCGCACGACGTCCCCGAATCCGTAGGTCTCGGCCTCGTTCGCGAGCATGGTGGCCGCGATCATTCGTGGTACGTACTCGCGAGTCTCACGTGGGAGATGGTGCTGAATTTCCCAGAACACCGCCTCCTCCTCGACCCCGGTACGATCGGACCGGCGCAGCGCCCGATTGACGCGGCTCGGGCCCGCGTTGTACGCGGCCGCCGCCAGATACCACGATCCGTAGCGACCGTGGAGATCCTGGAGGTAATCGAGAGCCGCGTCGGTCGCGCGGATCGGATCACGGCGCTCGTCCACGAACTCGTTCACCCGCAGGCCGTACTGCTCCGCAGTGGGCCCCATGAACTGCCAGACGCCTGCAGCCGCCTTGCTGGATGTCGCCCGCGTCTGGAAGCCACTCTCGATCCCGGCCAGATAGAGAAGCTCCTCCGGCATCTCACGGGCGCGCAACCTGTTTCGGATGATCGCGCCGTACACCTCCTCGTGAGCGAGAAAGCGTTCCATCGTGGGCCGCTGGTCCGTCGTGAAGCGCTCGAGCCAGTATTCGACCCGCTCGTTCACCTCGAGAGGCAGGCTCGCCACGGGGGCGTCGTCCACCGACGGGAGCGGCACATCGACCGATTCCACTCCGCCACCGGAGACCGAACGGGTGACTGCGACCGCCGCTACTGCCGCGAGGGCCGCAAGCGACCATCGATCTCCGAGGCCCCATAGTCGGGGCTTTCGATCCTTCTTCGTCGCCATCTTCCAACTCCTTCCAGTCTTCCCCGGTAGCAGACAGACTGCTCTCGGAGGTCGGGCTGGGGAATGGAACTTCGGGCCGGAACAACACCGGCGTCTCGAAGCGTCTCGACCAGGCGTGTGAGAGGTCGAGTCAAGGAAACTCGTAGATACCTACCCGCAGACAGCGGACAGTGTTTCTACACGAGGGGCCGTCCGGAGATATCCAGAGGGGGAAAAGACGGCCCGGAACGACAGGGAACGCCTGTCTACATCAATCGGCGGCGGCGGGGTACACCGAGATCGCCTTCCGACGACGGAAGGTCTCGAACGTCACCACCCCGTCGGTCGTGGCGAACAACGTATCGTCGCCGCCCTTCTTCACGTTCGCGCCCGGGTGGAACTTGGTCCCCCGCTGACGAATGAGGATACTGCCGGCGGTGACTTCCTCACCACCGTAGCGCTTCACGCCGAGGTACTTCGGATTGCTGTCACGGCCATTTCGGCTGGATCCGACGCCCTTCTTGTGTGCCATCGCTCGTCCTCTCTATCTATGCCGATGATCGGGTCGACCCGTGGTCAGACCGCGATCTCCGCGATCTTGATCTCCGTGAAACCCTGGCGATGCGTGTTCTTCTTGCGGTACCCCTTCCTGCGCTTCCGCTTGAACACGACGACCTTCTTGTCTCGTCCGTGCTTGACCACCTCGGCCGTGACCGAAGCGCCATCCACGACGGGCGTTCCGACCTTGACGTCGGAGCCGTCGGACGCAAGCAGCACGTCGTCGAACACGACGGTCTCTCCCGGCTCCACATCGAGCGTGGGAATCCGAATCGAGAATCCGGGCTCGGCCCGGAACTGCTTGTCACCTGTGCGAAATACCGCGTACATGTATCGCCGCTCCGAGGGGGCGGAAGTGTTTCTATCGAGCCCGATAAGTTGGCAAATCCGGCCGACAGGGTCAACGGGGTCGGCGGGATCGTGAGATCCGCCCTGCTCACCGCGCTTCGCTACTGGACCACGTACTTCTCCGTCACCTCGGTCTCGGCCGGCCCCGCCAGCAGGTGGAACTCGTCCTCCCGAAGGAGCGGGTCGTCCCGGAAGGCGAGCTTGACGCTGGTGCGCTTCTCGAGGCGCTTGAGGAAGTCGGGCTCCCGCTCCAGCACCTCGATCGCCACATCGGGGTGCAGGCGGATCACCATGGTCTTCTCCTTCCCCTGTGCCCGGACGAGGCTCCGCTCGATCCGGCGTACGACGGTTGCCGGGGTGTAGACCCGCCCCGCGCCGCCGCAGTGCTCGCAGTCGGTGGTGAGCGTGTCGAAGATCGGCGGACGGACCCGCTGTCGGGTCATCTCGATGAGCCCGAGGTTGGAGATCTCGAACGCCTTGGTCCGCGCGCGGTCACGCCCGAGATGGCTGCGGAGCTCGTGCAGCACCCGGTCCCGATTGCCCTGTTCGTCCATGTCGATGAAGTCGACGACGATGATGCCTCCGATGTCGCGAAGTCGAAGTTGACGCGCGACCTCGCGGGCGGCCTCCATATTGGTCCTGAGGATCGTCTTCTCGGGATCCTTCTTCCCGGTGTAGCGACCCGTGTTCACGTCGATCGACACCAGCGCTTCGGTCGGCTCGATGATGAGATACCCGCCCGACTTCAGGTCGACCCGCTTCTGGAACGCCTCCTGGAGGCCCTCGCGCACACCATACTCGTCGAAGAGCGGCTTCCCGCCTTCGTACATGTGAACCCGTTCCTTGAGCTCGGGAGCCACATCCGAGACGTACTGCATGATCTGGCTGTACACGTCCCGCGAGTCGACGCGGATGGCGTCGAACTTGTCGCTGAACTGATCCCGGATCACCCCGCTGATCAGCTTCGCCTCGGCGTGGATCAGCGCCGGGGCATTCGCACTCTTCGCCTTCTTCTCGATCTTCTTCCAGATGCCATCGAGGCGCTGGAATTCGTGCTTCATGGTGTCCTTCGTGACTTCTTCGCCGACCGTACGGATGATCACGCCCGCGCGACCCTCCGGTACGATCTCCCTCGCCATGGACCGGAGGCGGGAGCGCTCACCCCGATCCTCGATCTTCCGACTCACGCCGACGTGTGACGAGGAGGGGATATAGACCATGAAGCGGCCGGGCAGGCTGACCTGCGCCGTCACCCGCGGACCCTTGGTGCTGATGGGCTCCTTGGTGACCTGCACCAGAACCTGCTGGCCCTTCTGCAGCCGCGACTGGATCGGCGGAAAGTCCTTCCGGCGACGACGACGGCCATTGCCGTTCTCGTCCTCCTCCTCGTCCCAGTCGATGTCGGAGACGTGAAGGAACGCGGCCTTCTCCGTCCCGATGTCGACGAAGGCGGCCTGGATGCCGGGGATGACCGCATCCACGCGGCCAAGATGGATGTCGCCGACGAGGCGACCCTGATCAGGCCGATCGAACATGATCTCGACCAGCTGATCCTCTTCGAGCAACGCCACCCACTGTTCGCGAGCGTTCGCGCTCACGAGAATTTCACGACGCACCTGTTTGTGCTCCTTGCAAAGCGGTCCCCCGGTCTCCGCGCGGCTTTCTCGCAGTACCTGATGTAGTGCGAAGCACGTGGACGCGTGACCCAGCGACCGAAAATGTCTGTGTGTGTGACTACAAGGACCCCGGAGGGGCCCCTCATGTTCGCGGACCTCCGGGCATGCCCGGAGGACGCGGCGTGATTCGAACCCGTCAGACTCCCGCGGTCGCGACGGCGGCCGACACTCGGTCGGCGGCCTCCATCTCACGCAGGACGTGACGCCCGATCACGAGCTTCTGTACTTCGCTCGTCCCCTCACCGATCTCGCACACCTTGGCGTCGCGCGCCAGCCGCTCCACCGGGTACGCATCGGAATATCCGTCCGGACCCATCAGCTGGATGGCCTTCAGGGTCGCATCCATGGCCAGCTCCGAGCAGAACAGCTTGGCCATCGCCGCCTCCTTCGAGAACGGCTCGCCTCGGTCCTTGAGACGGGCGGCATGATAGGTCAGATGGTACCCCGCCTGGATCTCCGTCGCCATCTCGGCCAGACCGAACTGCGTCTGCTGGCGGTCCCAGAGGCGTCCCTTGCCTCCGGCGCCCGAGTCCGGCGTGGACGCCGCATACCTGAGCGCCGACTCGTATGCCCCCTCGGCCAGCCCGAGCGACAGCCCGGCGATGCCGATGCGACCCGCATCGAGCGTCTTCATGAAGTTGATGAAGCCCTGCCCCTCCTCCCCGAGGCGGTTCCCGGCCGGGACGTGCGCGTCCTCGAGGAGGAGTTCGCGGGTGTCGCTCGCGCGCCACCCCATCTTGTCCTCCTTCTTGCCCGCCTGGACGCCGTCGATGTACTCGAGGGCACCATGGGTCCCCATGCCGACGCGTGCCTGCGCCTCCGGGTCGACGGTCGGCTTCGTCACGATGAAGGAGGTGATCCCCTTCGCGCCCGCATCCGGGTCGGTCACGGCGGTCACCGTGAAGACCTCGCCCACCCCGGCATGCGTGATGAAGATCTTGGCCCCGTTGATGATGTAGCTGCCGTCCTCCTGACGGACCGCACGTGTGCGAGTCCCACCGGCATCCGACCCCGCGTCGGGTTCGGTCAGGCCGAATCCGCCCAGGACCTCGCCCGCCGCCAGATGCGGGAGATACTTCCTCTTCTGATCCTCGTCGCCGAACGAAAGGATCGGGCCCAGCCCGAGCGTCGTGTGGGCGGACACGGTGATCGAGTGGGATGCGCAGTACCTGGCGAGCTCGTGGACGGTCAGGATGTAGCTCGTGTAATCGAGCCCCATGCCTCCGTACTCCTTCGGCACCGGAACACCCAGGAAGCCCATCTCGCCCATGGCCCGGGCGTTGTCCCAGAGAAACTCGGACGAGTGGTCGAGGTCTCGCGCCACCGGCACGATACGCTCGAGGGCGAAGTCCCGGACACGCTGGCGGTGTGCGAGGTGCTCTTCGTTGAAATACTCGTTCATGCGGCTGTTCTGCTGAGGTGTGCGGCGCTGTTCCGCGTACCGCTGACCGGGAGGGTGCCCGGGTCGGCTCCGAAGCTCAGAAAAATAACCGGCAGGGCGGCGTGCGCGAAGTTGGACCATCCTGAGCTCGGAATGCCCGCTCCGAGTGTCCGCTCCGGGTGTCCGCCCCGAGTGTCGGCGGCGGGCGCCCCAGCGGACTCCGGCGGTCCGGTCGGGCCGCCCACTCCGGCCGGGCTGCCCACTCCGGTCGAATCGCTCATTCGAGGCGGGCCGGCTCGCCGAGATACGCCATGAGCTGAGCTCGCAGGCACTGTCGGGTCCGGAGGTAGCGCCGCACGGATCGGAGTCGCGCCAGGGCGGCGTTGCGCGCCCTGAGCGCGCCGAGAGGCCCGCCGAAGGGCCCGGACAGACTCATCCGTGCACGTGCGCGCACGAGGCCCTCCGGTATGCCGGCCCTCTCTCGCTCACCAGACCGGCCCGTGCCTCGACCGGCGGCGAGCACACGGACGGCCATGGCCCGCGCGCGTCTTCGCAGTTCACTGGCCAGGAGCGTCGTCAATGGGGGAAACGCCGAATCCACCCGGCGCCGAAGCAACCCGAGATCCCGCGGGTGCCAGAGCAGCAGGACGTCCGACGGCTCGCCGTCGCGCCCGGCCCGGCCCGCCTCCTGGTAGTACATCTCCAACGATCCGGGTGGCTTCCAGTGCACGACGAGCCGGATATCGGCCTTGTCGACGCCCATTCCGAAGGCGTTGGTGCAGACGACGCGGTCGAGCCGCCCGCCGAGCAGCTCACGCTGCACCTCGGCACGCTCGTCAGCGGGCCGCCCGGCGTGGTAGGCGCGAGCTTCGAGCCCCGCACGCACGAATCCCTCGGCCAGCCGCTCGGCGTCCCCACGGGTGGTCACGTACACGAGGGCTGGTCCCGAGGCAGCGCGTACGGCTCCGAGGAGCGCCCGCCATCGGTCGGACTCTCCCCGGACGCGCCTGCGACGCCACGTGAGGTTCGGTCGATCGAAGCTCTGGGTGACGCGAACGGGGTCACTCAGGTGCAGCAACCGCTCGAGCTCACGGCGCACCGGGGGGGTCGCGGTGGCAGTGAGCGCCAGCGTCGGCGCACCGAGCGTCCGTCCAAGTCCGGCCAACACGAGGTAGTCCGGCCGGAAATCGTAGCCCCACTGGACCACGCAATGGGCCTCGTCCACGACGAGGAGCGAGATCGGCAGTTCTCGAAGCCGGGTGCCCAACGAGCCCGCGATCCGCTCCGGAGCGAGCAGGAGCAGATCGAGCTCCCCGCGAGCGGCGTCCGACATCACGCGGTCCACGTCGGCCCTCGGGACCCGCCCTGCGAGTGCCTCCGCGCGGAGCCCGGAGGCCTTCGCCCGATCCAGCTGATCCGCCATGAGGGCAACCAGCGGCGACACCACCAGGGTCACGCCGGGAAGGAGCGCGGCGGGCAGCAGGTAGGTCAGGCTCTTCCCGCCCCCGGTGGGCAGCAGTCCGATCGCGTCGCGCCCGGCGAGGACCGCGCGGATCAGGGATTCCTGACCCGGGCGGAAGCCGTCGTGACCGAAGCGCCGCTTCAGTTCATGCCGTAGTCCGGCGTCTCCGATATCCACGCGTCAACATCGGCGTGGTCCGTGGGCGGGCGCAGGGCCGGGCGAGCCTCCCGGCATGATGGACGGCGGGTCGGCGAAGCATGCGTGTCACCTCTCGTCGCCCCCTTCTCCGTGGCCCTCCACCCCCTCTCCGGGGGCGTCCATCCCTCCGCGATGGGTCCCCACCTCTTCGCCGCGGCTGGCCATCACGCTCAGCGCCGCCGCTCCACCCAGAACCACCAACGCCGCCCATCGGAGCAGTTCGATGTCGGCGCCGATCCCGAATAGCGCCAGAATCGCGCCCGTACCGAAGAGGCGGATACGCCACTGGAGATAGCGGACCGGACGGTCCGAATCGCGACTCGGACGCAGCATCAGTTCCGGTCGAGAAACCTGCGGACCCCCTGGCGGCAGGCCTCGGTCGAGCGTGCGATCGCGTTGACCTCGGCTCCCCGCGCGATCCCCTCCGCGAAGTCCGTCCCGTCCAGTCCGTAGAGCAGGCGCTTGGTGAGCGCCACGGCGGAGGGAGGGCGTGTCGCGAGATCACGGGCGAACTCGAGTGCGGCGACGTGGAACGCCTCGACGGGATCGCCCGCCGCGGCTTCGCCCGTGAGAACGCGGTTGACGAGGCCGATCCGCTCCGCCTCCTGCGCATCCAGCCGCCCGCCGACCGCGGCCAGCTCGAACGCGCGTCCCTCGCCGAGCTTCCGGCGCAGGATCGCCATGACCATGGCCGGCACGAACCCCAGGTGCACCTCCGGATATCCGAAGACGGCATCCTCGTGGGCGAGGATCAGGTCGCACGCCGTGGCCAGACCGCACCCCCCGGCAAGCGCCTTCCCGTGCACGGCGGCGATGACCGGCTTCTGAAGCATCCGCATGCCCACGAAGAGGTCGCCCATGCGCTGGGCATCGTCGAGGCTCTCCTCGATCCCCATGTCGGCGATCGCCTCCAACTCGGCGAGGTCGGCGCCCGAGCAGAAGTCCTTTCCCGCCCCCCGGAGCAGGAGGACGTGCACATCCTCCTCCACGGCGGCGTCCGCGAGCGCCTCGTGCAGCGCCTCCACCAGGTGACCGTTCAGCGCATTCCGCTTCTCGGGCCGGTCGAGCGTCAGGATCGCGACGCCGTCCACGACCTCGACGTCGAGCACCTCGTCGTGCGGATGGAGCTCCTCGGTGGAGGGCTGGTCCGGATCCGATTCCACGCTCATCCGTACTCCTCCGCCGACCAGCCCTCGGGAACCCGGCCGCGGTGCGCAGCGGCTTCCGCCACATCGGCCGGAACCTCGACCTCCATCCGGAGCAGCGCCGTCGAGAAGACCTTCCCCTGGGCGTCGTTCATGAGGGAGATCGTGCCGCCCCCGTCGAGGGCGCCGTGCAGCAGGAAGTTGAGCGCGCCGAGGTTCGGGAGCTCGAATCGCTCGACCCTGCCCTGCACCATCTCGCCGAAGTGCGCCTTCACGCGCTCGGCCGTGACCTGCTCGCGAAGGAGCCCGTAGTGGTCGGACTCGTAGGCGATCAGACCGACGTTGGCGGTGTCACCCTTGTCACCCGAACGGGCGTGGGCGAGGTGCACGAGCTGCAGGGGCACGGTGCCGGCGGCATTCGCCTCGGTGGCGTTGGCGGCGCCGGTGGGGGGCTCGTACGTCATCTCAGACCTCCTCGACGTGAACGCTCAGGTGCGGCTCCACCACCTCGCGGCGGAGCAGCGCGGGCCAGTAGGCCATGATCTCCTGGACACGCGGTCGGCCCCCGGCGAATCCGGTCACCGAGGGTGGCCCCGTGAGAATCAGTGGCGCGATCTCGCGGGTGAAGCGTTCGACCGCCGCGCGGTCACTCCCGCGCACCCCGACGCGCAGCTGCACCTCGGGGAGATCGGCGGGCGGCTCGCCGGCGAGCTCACCATGCGTGGAATCCCAGCCGACGAGTTCCGTGCGCACCGCGTCGAACTCGAGTCCGAGCCGATCGAGGCGCTGGCGGAGGATCTTCGCGGCGGCACGCGCCTTCTGGGCGGCGTCCGGCCAGGAGTACGTCAGCGTCCCCGTCGCCTTCCATCCGTCGGAATAGGCGATCGAGACCTTGAGGAAGTCGGTGCGTGGGCCCCCGGTGATTCCGGAGATTCGCACCCGGTTCTCCCCGATCTCCTCCACGTCGATCGTGGTGAAGTCCGCTACCACGTCGGGGGTGATGTACTCCGAGGGATCCCCCATCTCGTAGAGGATCTGCTCGGCGATGGTCTGCCGCGTGACGCGGCCGCCCGAGCCCGGGTGCTTGGTCACCACGAAGGTTCCGTCCGGACTCGCTTCGACGATCGGGAAGCCGACGTTGGCCATGTCGGGGGCGGTCCACCAGTCGATCAGGCAATTCCCGCCGGTGGACTGGGCACCGCATTCGTTGATGTGCCCCGCGACGACACCGGTGGCGATCCGATCGTGATCGTCCCGCGTCCATCCGAAGGCATGCATCATCGGCGCGTACGTGAGCGCGGTGTCGGTCGAACGGCCGGTCACGATGACGTGAGCACCCTGACCCAGCGCCTCGACGATCGGTTCGGCGCCGATGTAGACGTTCGCGCTGCGTACCCGGTCGAGAACGCTCACGAGCGGATCCCCGGTCTCCATGTTCGTGAGCGCGTGCCCGTCGGCGATCAACTGCTCCAGGCGATCGAGGATGTCGTCCCCCTCCACACGGCCGACCCGCGCCCGGCCGGCGACGCCTGCACGTTTTCCCGCCTCGACCAGCGCTGCGGCGCAGCCCTCGGGGTTCACGCCCCCGGCATTCGTCACGACGCGGATGTCACGTTCGACGCAGGCCGGGAAGATGCGCTCCATGAGCGGAACGAAGTCGCGTGCGTACCCGGCCTCGGGACGCCGGTCCCGCTGCTTCTGCATGATCGACATCGTGACCTCGGCCAGGTAGTCGAGCATCAGATAGTCGATCGGGCCGCCCTCGACCTGCCGGACGGGCGCGTCGAGGTCGTCGCCCCAGAACCCCTGGCCGGAGGCGATGCGAATCATGTCGGGTGTGGAGTCGGTCATGTCGTCGGACATCCGGGTCAGACGTGAGGGGGTATCTGGAACGCGCCCAGGTGCGGTCCGTCGTTTCGGAGCGCGGCGCGGATGAGGATCGAGAGGGTCGGGCGAACCTCTTCGGCGGTCACGACCGCGTCGACGAACCCGCGTGCGCCGGCGAACCGGGCATCGAGCTGTCGGTCGTACTCGGCGCGAACCTCGTCCATCTTCGTGGTGAGGTCTTCGTCCGGCACGTCGCCCTTCGCCTTGAGTTCGTCGAGGACGCGGCTGAAGAGGGCCACCACCGCGCTCTCGCCCTCCATCACGCCCATGCGGCCCGTGGGAAGGCTGACGATGAAATCGGGGTCGAAGCCCTGCCCCGCCATCGCGTAGTAGCCGGCGCCGGAGGCGTGGTTCAGCGTGAGCACGAGCTTGGGCACGGTCGCCGTGGCCATCGCCTCGACGAACTCGGCGCCGGCCCGGATGATTCCCGACCACTCGGCGTCGGGCCCGACCATGAAGCCGCTCACATCCTGCACGAAGAGGATCGGCGTGCGATGCCGGTTCATCGTCTCGATGAAGTAGGCCACCTTCCGCGCGCTCTCCGTATAGACGATCCCTCCGAAGCGCGGCGGGCCGTCGCGGTCGTCCTTCACCATCCCGCGCAGGTTGGCGATGATGCCCACCTGCACGCCGTCGATCCGCCCGGTGCCGCAGATCATCTCGGCGGCGTGATCCGGCTGGAATTCGTCGAACGCGCTCGGTACGCCGCCGTCGTCGGCGGGTTCGGGCGCATCGAGAAGCGTCTCGAGCACGTCCCGGGTGTCGTACGGCTGACGATGGTCCGGCGGCAGGATGTCATACAGCTCCTCGGTCGGCCGCACCGTTGCCGGACCCTCCCGATCCGGCGTGGGCACACCCGCGACGGAGTCGGGCAGTTCGAGCACCAGCTCCCGCAGCTTCGCGAGGCAGGCATGATCATCCTCGACCGCGAAGTGCGCGACACCGCTCCTGCCGGCGTGGACCCGGGCGCCGCCCAGCTCCTCCGCGTCGACGGTCTGACCCGTCGCCCCCTTCACGAGATTGGGCCCCCCGAGCCCCATGAAGGAGGTCCCCTCGACCATCAGGATCACGTCGCTGAGCGCGGGCAGATACGCCCCCCCGGCGATGCACGGACCCATGACGGCGGCCAGCTGCGGTATCCGCAGGTAGCGCCGCATGATCGAGTTGTAGTAGAAGATCCGCGCCGCCCCGTACTGGCCGGGGAAGACACCGCCCTGATAGGGCAGGTTCACGCCGGCCGAGTCGACCAGGTAGATGATCGGGATGCGGCAGCGCATCGCGATCTCCTGGGCTCGGAGCATCTTGGTGATCGTCTCGGGCCACCACGACCCCGCCTTCACCGTGGCGTCGTTGGCCACGACCACGACCTCGCGACCGTGCACCCGACCCACGCCGGTCACGACACCGGCCGCCGGCGCCTTTCCGTCGTAGCGGTCGTGCGCCACGAGGAGGCCGACCTCCACGAAGGGGGCGTCGTCGTCGAGCAGCACGTCGACGCGCTCCCGCGCCGTGAGTTTGCCCTGGTCGTGCTGGCGCCGGATCCGCTTCTCTCCGCCGCCCTGGTAGAGACGTTCGCGCAGTTCGAGGAGTTCGTCGGTCAGGTCGCGGAGACGGGTCACACCCGCTCCCCCTGCCCTTCGAACCACTCGCGGATGTAGGCGATCGCCTCGGTCGTCGGGCTGCCCGGTCCGAAGAGCCGTCCCACACCCTTCTCCCGAAGCGAGCCCATGTCGTCTTCCGGAATGATCCCGCCACCGGTCAGCAGGATGTGGTCGGCGCCTTCCGCGTCGAGCATCTCCCGGACCTTGGGAAAGAGCGTCATGTGGGCACCCGAGAGGATCGACATGGCCACCACGTCGACATCCTCCTGTACCGCGGCGCTCACGACCATGTCCGGCGTCTGGTGGAGGCCGGTATAGATGACCTCGAACCCGGCGTCCCTGAAGGCACTCGCGATCACCTTGGCCCCGCGGTCGTGGCCATCCAGGCCCGGCTTGGCCACGAGGACGCGGATCTTTCGCTCGTCGTTCATGAACTGTCCTGCAGAGAGTGTGGTGTCGTTGCGATGCGCCGCGCCCCTCGAGGAAGCCGACGCCAGCCTCGAAAGCTATTCCCCGGCGCGCGATGACTCCAGACGCGCGAGCCAGTCCGGCAACTCGAGGACGTGCGGAATCCGGTCCACGTCGTCGAGATGACCGAAGGCGTCGAAGGGGTCCAGCAGCAGTGCGTCCAGACCGGCGCCCCGGGCTCCGACCACATCCACCGCATAGAGGTCACCGACGTAGAGCACACGTCCGGCCTCTACACCCAGCCGCTCCACCGCGGCACCGAAGATTCGTGGATCGGGCTTCTCGACCCCGACCAGCTCGGAGTCGAGCACGAACTCGAGATGCTCCGTGAGCCCCCGGTCCTCCAGCAGCGCCTCGACCCGACCGTCGGCGTTGGACACGACCGCCGTTCGATATCCCCGCGCACGAACCTGCGCGATGGCGCGATGCGTGCCCTCGGGGACATGGGTCCACATGTGACGCGCCTCGTGCGACCGCCGAATCGCCTCACCCGCGGCCGCGATCCGGTCCGTCGCGACGCCGCTGCGCCCGATCAGGGTGACGAAGTATTCGCGCCAGGCCTGCTGGTCACCACCGGGAGCCGCCTCGACGCGCTGGCCGAGCTGGATACGAGCGTCCCGCTCGATCGCCTCGAACTCCGCCCGCTCCAGGTCCGCCCCATGCTCCGCCAGGATGGTGTGGACGCGACCTCCGTCGACGAAGACCAGCGTGTTGCCGGCGTCGAAGAGGACGGCGTCGTAGCGGGCCATCGACGGATCAGGGCGACGGAGTCGGTCGCATCAGAAGAACACCGGCTCCTTGTACGAGCCGAACTCGTGCTCCATCGCCTCGCGGATCTCGTAGAGCGTGCAGTAGGCGCGGGCGCAGTCGAGAATCCGCGGCACGAGGTTGGAGCCGTCCCCGGCGGCGTCCCGCAGCGCGGCCAGCGTGCGCTCGACCTCGGCGTCGTCTCGCTCCTCGCGAAGCTTCGCCATGCGCGCCCGCTGAGCCTCTTCGACCTCGGGGCCGATGCGGAGCGTGTCGATCTCGACGTCGCCCCCACCCTCCGTGAACTGGTTCACGCCGACGACGATCCGCTGGTCCTGCTCGATCTCGGTCTGCTGAACCATCGCCGAGCTGGCGATCTGCTGCTGGAACCACCCCGCCTCGATGCCGGGCACCACACCGCCCTGCTCCTCGATCTCCTCGAAGATCGCCTCGGCGTCCGCCTCCAGCTCATCCGTGAGCGCCTCGACGAAGTACGACCCGGCGAGCGGATCGATGGTGTTCGGCACACCCGACTCGTAGGCGAGGATCTGCTGCGTCCGCAGCGCGATGCGCACCGACTTCTCGGTCGGCAGCGCGAGCGTCTCGTCCATCGAGTTCGTGTGGAGTGACTGGGTGCCACCCAGCGCCGCCGCCATCGCCTGGTAGGCGACGCGAACGATGTTGTTCTCGGGCTGCTGGGCCGTGAGCGTCACGCCCGCCGTCTGGCAGTGCGTGCGCAGGCGCCATGAATCCGGATTCCGGGCCCCGTAGACCTCCTTCATCCGCTTCGCCCAGATGCGGCGGGCCGCGCGGAGCTTCGCGATCTCCTCGAAGAAGTCGTTGTGAATGTCGAAGAAGAAGGAGAGACGCGGAGCGAAGGAATCGACATCGAGGCCCCGCGCGATGCCCCGCTCGACGTATTCGAAGCCGTTGCGGAGCGTGAACGCCAACTCCTGCGAGGCCGTCGAGCCCGCCTCACGGATGTGGTAGCCGGAGATCGAGATCGGGTTGTACCTGGGGGCGTTCTGGCTGCACCACTCGAACATGTCGACGATCGCGCGGAGCGCCGGCTCCGGCGGAAAGACCCAGGCGTGCTGCGCCTGATACTCCTTGAGGATGTCGTTCTGGACGGTGCCCCGGAGCTTCTCGGCGGAGACGCCCTGCTTCTCGGCCGCGGCCACGTAGAAGCAGAAGAGGATGATCGCGGGCCCGTTGATCGTCATCGACACCGAGACCTTGTCGAGCGGAATCCCGTCGAAGAGCGTCTCCATGTCCTCGAGGGACGAGATCGCCACGCCACACACGCCCACCTCGCCCAGAGAGCGGGGGTGGTCGGAGTCGTAGCCCATCAGGGTCGGGAAGTCGAAGGCGACGCTCAGGCCCGTCTGCCCATGATCGAGCAGGTAGTGATAGCGCTCGTTCGTCTCCTTCGCGCTGGCGAACCCCGCGAACTGGCGCATCGTCCAGAGACGCGTGCGGTACATCGTCGAATACGGGCCGCGCGTGAAGGGGTACTCACCCGGCACGCCCACCTCGGACGCTGCATGTCCCTCCTGCGGGCGGTCGAGCGGCGTGTAGAGCGGCTCGATCTCCCGGCCGGAGATGGTCGTGAAGTGCGTGTCGCGCGTGGGGGTCGACTCGTACTTCTCTTCCCACAGCGCGAGCTGCTGCTTCAGCCGCTCCACCTCGGCCTGTTTCTCCGCGAGGGCGTCCGCCAGATCGGCGGTTCGGCTGACTTCGTCTTCGGTGGTCGACATGTGAACGCGACTCCGTCGCGGAATGTGAGTGTTCGACGCTAAAGATGCCCGCTCGGACGGGCCCGGATCAACCTCGAATCGACGGCGCGCCGATCGCGCACCAATCTAAGGCCCGCATCGGGTCCGGCCGACATCATCCCCCGAACCGCGTTCGCACGCCGACACGCACGGCCGCTCCGGCCTCCGGGATACCCGACACGTCGAGGAAGTCCTCGTCCGTGATGTTCAGTCCATCCACGAACAGCGTGGCACCCGCCACCTCCGCCCGGACGCGGATATCCATCGTGACCGCTCCATCCTGACCCGACCGGTCTCGGTCGAGCATGCGAGCGCCCACCATCACGCCCCCGCCGACGGGAACATCGGCGCTCAACGAGAGACGGCGCGTCAGCGGACGAAGCGCGGACTTCGACTCGAAATCAGCCTCCTCGGAGGTATCGAGCTTCAGCCAGTGACCGGCGAATCCGAGCAGAACCGGACCCGCCGCGAGACCGTCCAGATCCAGCTCGAGTCCGGTGAAGTCGGCCTCCGCCACATTTCGTGACCGCCAGCGCACTTCGTCCGTCGAGCCCGCGGGACGGGCGAAGTCGATGAGGTTCTCCGTGCGCCGCTCGAAGACCGTGACGCCGAGCGTCGCGGAGCGACCCGGTACGGTTCCGCCCGCGGCTCGGAGCCCGGGGAGCTCGACGTCGACACCCCCCTCGAGGCTCCACCCCGTCTCCGCCGCCAGCTCCGGTGACCCGATGTTGGCGGGATCCTCGTAGAATCGGTCCGTCCATGTCGGTGTGCGAAAGGCGCGGGACGCCGAGGCGCGAAGGCGGAGCCACCGGTCGAGGTCGACGCCGACGGCCAGGGACGGTGACACGAAGGCGTCGAAGTTCTCGCGATCGTCGAGTCGGATGCCCGCCACCGCGTCCCACGGGCCGCCCTCGAGGCCGAGTTCACCGAACAGGCCGAAGCGGGTCTCCGCGCGGTCGCCGAGATTGTTCGACTCGACCGTCTCCCTCGCCCACTCCCCGCCGACGGCCAGCTCCACGCCACGGGCGGGTGCCCAGCGCGTCACCAGATCGGCGATCGTCTGCCGGGAGTCGTGCACGTTCGTGAACGCCTCCGGGTCGTCCCGGAAGAGGATGAAGGTGTCGTCGTGCTTCCGGAACGCCACGCGGGGCGTGATGCGGAGGCCCCCGATGCGCCCGTCCCAGCGGACTCCACCATGCGTGGTCCGCGTCTCCTCGAAGGAGTCGAACGACGCGTAGAACCCCTGAGCGCCGAAGTCGCGAGCGGCCCAGCCGCCGTCGGCGGTCAGCGTGCCGTCGGCGAGGGGCGCCGTCACGCGAGACCGCACCCTCAGGATGTCGTAGTCGGTCCCGTCGCGGTGGCCGTCCGACCCATCGCGCCCGACGGCCGCCGACACCCCTACCCCGGCGTCCGTCACCGTCTCGAAGGAGAGGGCGCCGCCGAAGGTCGAGAAGCTCCCCCCCTCGATTCGCAGCTGACCGCGCGTCGCCTCCGGCGTCTTCGTCACGATGTTGACGACGCCCCCGAAGGCATCCGCGCCATGTGCGGCCGATGCTCCGCCCCGGAGGATCTCGATCCGCTCGACCTGTTCGATCGGGATCGTGAGATCGAGGTCGAAGTGCCCCGTCTGCGGATCGCTGACCCGCATCCCGTCGACCATCACGAGCACCTGCTCGAAGGAGCCGCCCCGAATCGAGAGATCGGACTGCGCCGGCGACCGGGTCTGGAGGTCGACGGCTCCGGCCCATCGAAGCGCGGCCTCCACGGAGGTGACCGGGAGCTCCGCGAGCTCGGAGGCGGTGATGACCTCGACCGAGCGCGGGAGGTCGGCGAGTTCGAGGTTCGACCCGACGGCCACCGCGATGGTGTCGAGCGCTACCGGATCCTGCGCGGCGAGCGTCGACGAGGCACCGATGATGCCGGGGCCGACGGGTGCCGCAAGCGCGGAGACCAGCGCCATGATGGCAGCGGCGACCGTGGAGCGAGGAGTCGTGGGCGGGTCGGTCCACCGTCTCCGCTTCACGGCTCCATCTCCCGCTCCAGAATCCGTCGAATGAACCCGCTCGCCACCGAATAGGGCGTATCCGACCCCCCCACGATACGCTCCATCGTCTCGTCCAGAACCTCACCCGCCACCAGCTGCTCGGCACGACGACGCAGACGCCGCTCGACCACGTCTCGCACGCGCCGTTCCGTGCGGGCCCTGCGTCTTCTTTCCAGTTCCCCGCTGCCCTCGAGATGCTCTCGGTGACTCCGGATCGCCTCGACGAGCTCCGGGACGCCTTCGCCGGTCTGCGCGACCGTCTTCAGGACCGGAATCTGCCACCCCTCCGGCGGCTTCCAGCTGCGGGGCTCCTTCGTGACACCCCGCTCCTCGTTGCGCCGCTTCACCGCCGCGCCCATGTCGACACCGTGGTGTGCCGGGACGTCGTTTCCTGCGGTGCCGGTATCACCCCCGGGGCCCGCACGAAGGTGGATCGCCTGTCGAAGCTCCTTCAGAAGTCGATCCGCGCCGGGTCGATCCGCCTTGTTGACCACGAAGATGTCGGCGATCTCCATCAGCCCCGCCTTCATCGCCTGCACGCCGTCACCCGACTCCGGGACGAGCACGACGACGACGGTATCGGCCGCGCCCGTCACGTCGAGCTCGGTCTGCCCCACCCCCACCGTCTCGATCAGGATACGGGGGGTGCCGAAGGCGTCCATGAGGTCGATGACCTCCTTGGTCGTCGTCGCGAGGCCCCCGAGCGAGCCGCGCGTCGCCATGGAGCGGATGAAGATCCCCGGGTCCGTGGCGAGGTCGTTCATGCGGATCCGGTCACCCAGCAGCGCACCGCCCGAGTACGGCGAGGTCGGATCCACCGCGACGACGCCGACGCGCTCCTCCTCCGCCCGGTAGTGCGCCGCCAGCATCGCGACCAGCGACGACTTCCCCGCTCCGGGCGGACCGGTAACGCCTACCCGTGCGCCCCTCGGACCCGTGGAGAGGACTTCGTGCAGGAAGGCTTCGAAGCCGGACTGCTCGTTCTCCACGACCGTGATCGCGCGGGCGAGTCCGATCCGTTGGCCGCCACGGAAGCGCTCGAGGAGCGGCAGATACTTGTCGGCGACGACGGGGGTCACCGCGCCCCGCCCGTCGACCCGGGCGAATTCATGAGCGTGTTGACCAGCGCCGTGGGAATCGGGGCGTCGTCCGCCGCGTACACGACCTCGCCCGCCAGCATCGTCATGACGATGGGAAGCTCGAGAATCTCGTCCTCCGGCATCGTCATGTAGTCGTCCCCGACCACCACGAGATCCGCCCACTTGCCGACCTCGACGGAGCCGATCTCATCCTCGGCGAAGGTGGAGTATGCACCCCAGAGCGTCATGGAGAGGAACGACTCCCGGCGGGTCATCCGCTCGGCCGGAAACCAGCCTCCGGCCGGCCATCCGTCGTCGTTCTGCCGGGTCACGGCGGCATACAGCGAGCGTCGGGGGTCGGCCGACTCGACGGGAAAGTCCGAGCCGCCGGGGATGGTCATGCCGTCGTCGAGGAGCGTTCGCCACGCGTATGCACCGAGCGAGCGGGAATAGCCGAGTCGATCGGTCACCCATGCCATGTCGGAGGACTGGTGGATCGCCTGCATCGCCGGAATGACGCCGAGCTCCGCGAATCTGGGAAGATCCTGGCGCGCCACGATCTGTGCATGCTCGATCCGCCAGCGGTGATCCGTCAGCTGGTGCCGTTCGAGCGTCTCCTCGAACACGTCGAGGGCGATACGGTTCGCCCGGTCACCGATGGCGTGGACGTTGAACTGGAAGCCTGCCTCGGCCGCGTCGTCGGCGATCCGGCGGAGCGTGTCCGGCTCGAGCAGAAGCAGACCCTCGTTGTCGGGTTCGTCGGAGTACCCCGCGAGCAGCGCGGCCCCGCGCGAGCCCAGCGCGCCGTCCGCGGAAATCTTGATTGCGTCGACGCGCAGCGTGTGCCCCTCGTCGATCCACCCCGACGGCCCCCGCTCCAGCCAGTCGGCGAGGAGATCCCGGTCGGCACCGAACACCATCGCGAAGTTGCGGAAGGTCAGTTCGCCCTCGACCGCCATGGCCTCCATCGCCTCCAGCTCGCCGCGCTTCGCACCGGCATCCACGGCGGCGGTTATGCCGAAGCGGTTCAGCTCCTGCTGCGCGAGCCGAACGCCCTCACGGAGTTCCGCCTCGGTGAGTGGTGGTGCGGCATCGAGCACGAGATCCATCGCGTTGTCGATCAGCACGCCGGTCGCCTCACCCGTCTCGTCGCGCACGATGCGCCCGCCAGCCGGGTCCGGGGTGTCGCGACCGATGCCCGCCGCGTCGAGGGCGGCCTGATTCACCCAGAGGGCGTGGCCGTCGACCCGCTCGAGCGACACGGGACGGTCCGGGATCGCCCCGTCGAGCGTCGCCTTCGTCGGGAAGGCGGTGACGCCCCACTCGTTCTGATCCCAGCCTCGGCCGAGCAGCCACCCCTCTCCGGCGGCCTCGGACGCACGCTCGACCATCCGATCGACGGCCTCCTGCTCGGAAGCGGTCCCGAAGAGATCGACGTTCCGGAGGAAGGTCCCGAGGTCGCCGACGTGCCCATGGCTGTCGATCAGCCCGGGCATCACGACGCGGCCGCCGAGATCGACGACCGTCGTCCCCATACCGACGAGCCGCTCCGCCTCGACCGCACTGCCGACGAAGGAGATCCGACCGTCGAGGACGGCTACGGCTTCCGCGCTCGGCTGGGCCGCGTTGGCGGTCCGCACGAGTCCGTTGGTGAGAACGAGGTCGGCCTGCTGGGCACGAACACCGGTGGCGGGGACCGCGAATGCGGCGGCGGTCGTGGCCAGGGCGAGAGCGGCGGCGGTGATACGACGTGTCATGAGCTCTGCGGTCGAGTGATGGTTCGATCGGTTCCAGACCTGCGGCGGCCCCGTCACGATGGACCTGATACGCTACCCCGGATCCGGTACGCCGGGCCAGCGCGCCAGGTCCGTCCTCAGGATCATCGAGCCGGGGCAGTGCGCCGGGGCAGTGCGCCATGCCCGTATACTGGAAAAGATGCGTGATCCCGGGAAGGCCGATTTCCACGGCGAGGCCGATTGGCACGACGTGTCCGCGTACTCCGGGAGTCCGGGTCGTGTGCGGTCGGTATCGTGCACTGTACGTTCACCTCATGATCCACCCACGAGACCGTCTCCCGGCCCAGACCCACATGTCCGTGTCCCGCCGACCCCGTATCGCGACCCTCGCCACCACCGCCTCCACCCTCGTCGCGCTGGTCGCGGTCATCGGTGGATGCTCGGACTCCGAGCCCGGAGCCCCGAGCGAGGCGGGTGAGCCGGGAGCCACGGCAGCTGCGCCGCAGACACCCCGGAATACCTCTGCGACCCCCACCCCCGCCCCGAGCGAGTCTGCACCGGCACCGTCGCCGGTTCCCCCCTCCTTCGACTGCGACGTTCCCGGTCTCGGCAACGTCGAGACGCTGATCTGCACCGACTCGGCCCTCGCGACGCTGGATGTGCGGCTCGACTCGGTCTGGCGTGTCTCCCTCGAGCGAGCGCGCGGGACGGCGATGCCTCGGACGTGGGTCGACGAGATGCGCGCCTATCAGCGTCGGTGGTCCGAGAGGAGGAGCGCGTGCGCGCCGGCATCCGACGAACTCGCGGGGACCTCCTCGTCCGACGACGGCACGATCCGGCAGTGCGCCGAGACCGCATACCGGGAGAGAATCGCGCGCCTGCAGGCCGACTGGGCGCTCGCCCGGACCACCGCGGGCCCTGTCTTCTGGGTCTGCGGGGACGACCCCGCGAACGACTTCGTCACGACGCACTTCGCGACCGATCCGGAGGCTGTCCGCGTCGAGCGGGGCGACCAGTCGGAGGTGTTCCTCCAGACCCCCAGCGCCTCGGGAGCGCGATACGAGGGCACCTCCGGAAAGTCGTTCTGGGACCGGGGCACCGCCGCCTCCTTCGTCTGGCCGGAGGGCGAAACGCGCATCTGCACGCGCCGGAACTGAGCCCCGTCGCGGCGATCAGCCCACGTCGAGTCCGACGTCGCCGAACACGATCAGGGCGGCGAGCCCCAGAAGAAGCACGAGCCACGACGCCATCGCGATGCGCACCGCCTTCTTGGCGCGGTCCTCCTCCCACCAGCTGCGTGGACGGACCTTCTGGATGAGGAACGTCGCCACGGCAGCGAGGTTGATGCAGGAGATGTTCACGCCGACGAGGAGGAGGGCTCCCATCGCACCCTCCAGCTCTCCGGCGCCCACGAGGAGGCCCGACACCACCAGGGGAGGCAGGAGCGCAACCGCTACCATGACACCGACCACGGTACCGGGGAGTCCGCCCGTGAAGGCGAGCGTCCCGGCCGCGCCCGCGGCAAGGCCCAGCGCGATGTCCCCGAAGCCGGCCTGCGTGCGCGCCGCGATGTCCGGGACGGTCGGATCCACACGCATCACGACGCCGATCAATACGGAGGTGATGCCGGCCGTGAACACCCCGACCGCGATGGTCCGAAGGGCCGTGCGGGCGAGGGGGGGATCGCCGAGGGTGGCCGCCAGCGCGAGCCCCATGTTGGGCCCGAGGAGGGGCGCGATCACCATCGCACCGATGATGATCGCGACGTCTCCACGGATCAGCCCGACGGCCGCCACCACGGTCGAGAGAAAGACCATCGCCACGTAGACCGGCGTGAGACGGGTCGCCTGCTCCACATCCTGGTGGAGTTCCTCCCGGCTGATTCGGCCCGGGGTCGCGAGATCGTGCGGATCGTTCTCGGGAGGCTCCTCCTCGTCGACCTTCGGGATGGTCGCCTCGACCGCGAGCACGACGATGCGGAGATTCGACTCGGAATAGGCGTCCCGGAGGTGGTCCGCGAGTGCTTCGGTACGAGTCGTGTCCACCAGAACGCGGAGAGAGGCGGTTCCGTCGTCCATCGCGGTGATCCAGTGATCCACGACCTGGACATCCCCGATGGCGGACTCGCTGTCCGACGGGACCTCGGGCAGTCGGACCTCCACCAGCCTCAGCGGCATGGTCCGGCCACCCGAGCATCCGTCATCGAGCCGTACCCTTCATCACTGCCGCCACTCCCCCGACCGGATCCCCCGGGCGTGGCGCAACGGATTCTCGAGCAGGTGCGTCGGGATGAAGAGCACGAACACGAACATCAGCAGGCTGAATCCCATCCCGATGCCGAGCATCCACCAGCTGCGGATGCTGATGAAGAGGATCGAGGTGATGAGGGCGAGGGCGGTCGCGAAGATCGAGAGCAGGACCCGCCGCGCCTGGAGAGCGACGAACCTCTCCTGTCCCCGAGCGTCGGCGGGATGCACCCGCACCCGGAGCTCCTCACGCTCCGCGCGTCCCACCAGGTCGCGCACCGACCGAAGCGTCGTCGAAGCTTCGTCGAAGACGTTCTTCGCGATCTTCGTGGCTTCCTGTCCCGTGGTCTTGAGGATCTCGCCACGGTGCTTGCGGATGACGGTGCGGATGAAGTGCAGCCCGTTGAACCGCTCGTCGTAGCGGAACCCGATGCCCTCGAGAAGAGCGGCGGCCCGGAAGAAGTAGACCAGCTCCTGCGGCAGGATCAGTGGCCACGTATAGAAGGTGTCGAAGAGCTGCTGTACCAGCTCCTGGACGCGCTCCACGCTCGTGGTCTGGGCTCGCTCGACGATCTTGAGGATCTCCTTCGCCGCCTCGCGGATCTCTCCGCGGGATACGTCGGGCGAGATCATGCCCAGGCGGTACATCCCGTTGATGATGCCGTCGAGGTCCTCCCGGCCGACGGCCAGGGCCACGTTGAGCACCGTATCACGGGTGTAGCGTGGCACCTCGACGACCATGCCCCAGTCCAGCAGCACGAGCTGACCGTCGTCCTCGACGAGGATGTTGCCGGGATGCGGATCGGCGTGGAGGAATCCGTCCACCATCATCATCCGCAGGTAGAGCGACGTGAGCGACTCCATAAGGCGGTCGAAGGAGAGGCGGCCGCTCGCGAAGTGATCCTGGAGGCGGTCGATCTTGGTACCGCGACAGTACTCCATCACGAGCACCCGGCGACGCGTGATCTCCGAGTAGACAACGGGCACTCGAACGCTTCGATCGTCCGCGAACGTCCGACGAAAGCGGTCCATGTTCTCCGCCTCCATCCGAAAGTCCATCTCCTCCCGAACCTTCGCGCTGAACTCGCGCACCACGCCGGTCAGTGCCCGGACGTGGTGATTCGGGAAGAGGACGTTGAGCCAGAACAGGATCCGGAAGGAGATGTCGAGATCGAGCGCGACCATCTCCTCGACACCGGGACGAAGCACCTTCACGACCACCTCGCGACCGCGCCAGGAGGCTCGGTGGACCTGACCGAGGGAGGCGGCGGCGATCGGCTCGCGGTCGAACTCCTCGAAGACCTCCGCGATCGGCCGGCCGAGTTCGCTCTCGACGGTCTTCATCACGCGATCGGTATCCGCCGCGGGAACCTGGTCCTGAAGCGTCCCGATGGCGGACAGGTAGGGCTCCGGGAAGATGTCGGCCCGCGCCGAAAGGAGCTGGGCCAGCTTGATGAAGGTCGGCCCCAGCTTCGCGAGTGCCGATGCGAGGCGATCCGCCCGACGCTGATGGTGTTCGCTCGAGCGCCGCACACGGGCACCCAGCAGGATGAAGCGGCGGCGGTCCCGGAGGAACGCGAAAACGAAGGGGGTGAGGACGACGATCACCCGCCAGAATCGAAGTGCTCGTTTCACGGCTACAGGAGGAGGCTGGTGGCGAGACCCAGAAGGAGCACGAAGCCGACCAGGTCGGTGACGGTCGTCAGGAAGACCGACGAGGCCACGGCCGGATCGATCCCCATGCGGTCGAGCAATGTCGGAACGAAGGCGCCCAGCGTCCCTGCGACCACGATGTTGCCCCACAGTGCCAGCAGTACCACGACCGACAGCAGCTGCGGCACGTCGGGCCGTACGCTGGCGATGACCAGGACGGCGAGGGCGGCGAGCAGACCGAGCACGATCCCGTTCACCAGCCCGATCACGAGCTCCTTGCCGACCGCGTCGGAGCGGCGTTCCATCTCGGAGGATGCGATCGCGATGCGACGCACCGTGACGGCCAGCGCCTGGGTTCCGGAATTCCCGCCCATCCCCGCCACGATCGGCATCAGCGCCGCGAGCCAGACGAACTCGGAGATCGTGGCTTCGAAGAAGAGCGCGACAGAGGAGGCGACGGTGATCGTGAAGAGGTTCAGGGCGAGCCACGGCAGGCGACTGCGGACCGCATCCTTCCACTCGGCCCGGATCTCCTCGGCGTCGGACACACCGGCGAGCCGGAGAATATCCTCGGTCTGCTCGAGCTCGATGACGTCGATGACGTCGTCGAAGGTGATGCGCCCGAGGAGGATGCCGAACTCGTTCACGACGGGAATCGAGACGAGGTTGTAGCGCGAGAGCATCTTGCCGACCTCCTCCTGGTCGACGTCGGGCCGCACGGTGGCGGGGACGTCGAGAGCCAGATCCGCCACGCGGGCCTCCGTGTCGGCGATGAGCAGGTCGTCGAGCGGTACAGCGCCGAGCAGGCGGTTCCGGTCGTCGACCACGAACACCGTGTAGAAGTCTTCGACCTCCCGGCCCTGGACGCGGATCGCCTGGATCGCCTCCTCGGCGGTGAGCTCACCCGAGATCGCGAGGAGCTCGGTGGTCATCAGGCCACCCGCGGTCTCCTCGTCGTAGATCAGCAGCCCGCGGATGTCCACCGCTTCATCCTGCGGGAGGGCGGCGAGGATCCGCGCGGCCTCGTCCGGCTCCAGCTCCTGGATCAGGTCGGCCGCATCGTCGTCCGCCAGCTCGTGGATCAGCGCGGCGCCGCGCTGCGGATCGAGCGCGGCGAGGAGATCTCCCGCCTCTTCGCTCTCCGCCATCTCCGTGATGGCCTCGGAGGCGACCTCCGGGGGGAGCGCCCGGATGAAGGCGAGCTGGGCGTCGGCGTCGAGGTCCTCGATGAGGTCGGCGACGTCGGAGGCGTGGAGTTCGAGGTTTCGTACCACTTCGGCGAGCTCGTCGACCCGGCCCTGACCCAGCAGTTCGTCGAGTCGATCCTGCATGGCGTGCCGCTCCTCGCTCATGCCGAGTCTCCAGAGGCCGTCGGGGCCGGCGGCGACGAACCCGCCGAAGCACGCGGCGCGAGGTCGAGCGCCGCCACGATCATCTCCTGTACGCGAAACATCTCCGAACCACTCCGACCCTCCGCCTCGTCGGGGTGGTCGAACCCGAGCACGTGCAGAGTGCCGTGGATCGCGAGCCGCGCGATCTCCTCGCGTGGAGGCACCCCCTCCCGCTCCGCCTGCAGGATCGCCTGCCGCCACCCGACGTAGACGTCCCCGAGCACCGGCTCACCCTCACCGTGCAGCGCGAAGGCGATCACGTCGGTAGGCCGGTCGTGACCGAGATACTCGTGGTTCAGCTTCCGGATCGGTGCATCGTCGAGCAGCGTCACCGAAAGCTCGGCGACCTCTACCCCCTGGTCCGCGAGCGTGGCCCGAACCGCGCGCTGGACGAGGTCCGGCCACGCCGCGGCGTCGAGTGGCTGCTGTCGGGTCTCCACGGGCGTGAATCGCCCGGGCATCTCGACCTGGATGTCGATCACGAGCCGGTCTCGTCCGTGGCCTTGCGGGTGGTGCCGGCCGAACCGCGGTCCCCGGCGGCTGCTTCACCCGTGGCGGGCTCCCCGCCGGCCGCATCGCCCGTCGCATCGCCCGTCGCATCGCCCGTCGCCGTGTCGCCGCCGGCCGCTTCGTCCACGGTGGCTACGGCTCCCCCCGGCTCCTCACCACTCGGGTCGTCGAGCGAGAGCTGGGTGTCGTCCTTCACGGCGGCGCCGCGTCGGCGCGCGGCCACGTCGGCGGTACTCCGCGGCGTCGACTCACCAGCCGATTCCGTCGGTGTTCCGCTCTCCGTCTCCGGGGCCGTGCCGGGCTCCGCCGCGACGTCTCCGGGCGACTCGCCCGGCTCGGATTCGGTGTCGGTCCCGCTCGCATCCTCGGGGGATTCCGTCAGATGACGCGTCTCCGGATAGTCGATCCGCTGGTGGTAGACGCCCCCGAGTACCTTGGAGAACTGCTCCTTGATGATGGTGAGCTCGGCCAGCGTGATCGGTGCGTCGTCGAGCTGACCGGCGGAAATCTTGGAGTTGACGACCGAATCGATCAGGTCGCGGATTCGCTCCGCGGTGGGAGCCTTGAGGGCACGCGTCGCCGACTCGACCGAGTCGGCCAGCATGGCGATGGCGGTCTCCTTCGACCGAGGCCTCGGACCGGGATAGGTGAAGTCCGCGATGTCGAGGTTCTCCTCCCCGAACTCCTCGACCGCCGCCTCCCAGAAGAATCCGATTCGCTGAGTCCCGTGGTGCTCGCCGACGAATTCGGCGACGGCATCGGGCACCTTGGCCTCCTTCACGAGCCTGAGCCCCTCGGTCACATGCTCCTTCACGATCGAGGCGGAGGTGTCCGGACGAAGCTTGTCGTGCGGGTTCCGGGCGTCGGGCTGGTTCTCCACGAAGTAGTGCGGCTTGAGCATCTTGCCCACGTCGTGGTAGTAGAGCCCGACCCGGCACAGCAGCCCATTGGCGCCGATCGCCGTGGCGCCGGCCTCACCGAGGTTCGCGACGTTGATCGTGTGGGCGTAGGTGCCCGGCGCCTCCATCGAGAGGCGTTTGAGCAGCGGTCGGTTCGGGTCCGCCCACTCGAGCAGCGTCTGGTCGGTGGTGATTCCGGTGAACACCTCGAACACGGGCAGGAAGCCCATCGCGAGCAGCGTGGCCAGGATCGTGTTGGCGCCGATCGCGATGAACTGCACGATGACCCGCTCCGATCCACCGAAGCCGCCCACCAGACCCAGCGCGAGCAGCGACGCCGCGTAGGCGGACGCAATCAGCGCGATGAAGATCCACGCCTGTGAGCGACGCCGGACCGCACGCACGGAAAGCGCGGCTGTCGCACCCCCGATAGCGGTGGGCACCAGCGCGGCAGCGCCCAGAAGACCCGGCTGAACCGACGTCAGCGCGGCGAGCGACAGCGCGAGGACCAACGCCATCCTGCCGTCCCAGAGGACCGCCACCGCGAGCGCCACGAAGGCTACGGGGAGGGCTTCCGCCGGCCACCCGTTCGCGACCACGATACGCGCACCCCCGGCGTACACGCCGATCAGGGCGCCCACCAGCAGGATCCAGCGGAACCGCGTGTATACGGGCGTCCGGAAGAAGAAGACCAGCAGTCCGAACGTGCCCAGCAGAAGGAGGTTGAGCAGCGTCTGTCCGATCAGGGAGGGGATGCGGGCACCTCCCCCGCCCTCGAGCCGACCCGTCTCCAGGAGCTGCCGTTCGTACGCATCGAGCCGCTCCCGGATGGCCGGGGTTATCCGTTCGTTCGCGCTCACGATCGCCTCGCCCACCACGATCGTCTGCTTGGTCGTGGGTACGGCCCGGGCGACGCTCTCCCGGTCCTGCTCCGTGACCTGGAGGTTGAGCCGATAGCTTACCTCCAGATACTGGAAGAGGATCAGCCGGAGGATCTGCCGCATGTCCGGTCCCGCCGACTCCGGCAGCAGCTCGATGGCGCGCTCGATGAACTGCCCGGCGGAGAGGATCTCGTCCACGTCGACCGAGCGTCCGGCCCCGGCACCCGGCGACAGCACGGTCACCGTCGGCGTGCTCGCCTCCGACAACTCGCTGGAATCGGCCACGCCCTCCGGCAGGATCTGGACCGCAGCCCGTTCCGCGGTCCGCCGGATCACGTCGAACGTCTCCGGATTGATCAGCTGCTCGATCCGTTCGTCGTTCAGGTCGATCGACACCTCGGAGAGCACCGCGCGGACCGACTCGATCGGCGTGTCGGTGAGCGCCGCGGCCTGGACCTCGTCCATGAGCCGCGCGATGCGGGCGACCATCGAGTCGGCCGACTCCGGACGGTAGTCGAAGGTGGGGGGAACCGAGCCGCGAGCCTCAGCGCGCGCCTCCGACAGCTCCGCCGCCGTGAGCGGTACGTTGAACTCGATCTCGGCGATCACATCCTCCTGCGCCACCTGATCGAACTGCGTGACGCCGACCCGGGCCGCGGCGTCTGGCTTGAACAGCGCCGTGAACAGCACGGCGAGTCCCAGCAGCAGCGCCACGCGCGCGCCATGATGGATCAGCCCGTCGGGCCAGATCCGACCGGGGCGGGTCGAAAGGACGCCAGTGGCGCCCTCGTCCGAACGGGAGGACCGGCTCACGATGCCTCGTCTTCCGCTTCCGCATCGGCATATGCCCGGATGATGTCCTTCACCAGGCGATGACGGATCACGTCCATCGCATCGAGATAGACGATCGAGATGCCCTCGATGTCGGCCAGCACGTGTTCGATCTCGATCAGCCCGGAGTCACTCACGCGGGGGAGGTCGATCTGCGTCTTGTCCCCCGTGATCACCACGCGCGAATTCAGGCCGAGGCGCGTGAGAAACATCTTCATCTGCGCCGTCGTGGCGTTCTGGGCTTCGTCCAGGATGACGAACGCATCCGAGAGCGTGCGGCCCCGCATGTAGGCCAGCGGCGCGATCTCGATCGTCCGATCCTCGAGCGCCCTGCGCATCCGTTCGATCGGCATCATGTCCTCGAGGGAGTCGTAGAGAGGACGCAGGTACGGGTCGACCTTCTCCTGCAGATCACCCGGCAGGAATCCGAGGTTCTCCCCCGCCTCGACGGCGGGTCGCGCGAGGATGATCCGCTTCACGCGCTTCTTGTAGAGTGCGTCGACGGCGGCGGCCACCGCCAGATATGTCTTCCCGGTACCCGCGGGCCCGATCCCGATCACCACGTCGTGATCGCGTATCGACTGCATGTAGCCGCGCTGACCCTCAGACTTCGGGGTGATGACCTTCTTCGAGCCCGGAAGCGCGATCCGGATGTCCTCCTCGTCGGGGAGTATCCCGCCATGCCCGTGCGTGTCGAACGACTCCGCGAACCGCGAAATGTCGTGCACATCGAAGGGAGCACGCATCCGCGCCAGATCGATCAGATGCTGCACGACCGGCGTGGCGCGCTCGACGGCATCCACCGTTCCCGACAGCTGGAGGCGGTCGGACCGCATCACGACCCGGACACCGAACAGCTGGTGGACCTCCTGAAGATTCCGATCGTTGATTCCCGTGAGCAGCAGGGGGTCGACCCCCTCGGCGTCGAGGGCGTGATCGATCATCGTCGTGTCCGCATTCGCCATGGGCGCAGCGTCCCTCCGAAGGGGTGGTCGGTCAGGTCGTGGTGGACAGGTGCAGGGCGTCCAGTTCCTTCGCTTCGATGGTGGTCGGCGCTCCCTCCATGAGGGCGCGCGCCGCAGTGGTCTTCGGGAAGGCCATCACATCTCTGAGACTCGATACCCCGGCGAACCGCTGTACGATGCGGTCGACTCCGAGGGCGATGCCACCGTGGGGGGGGGCGCCGGAGCCGAGCGCGTGCAGCAGAAAGCCGAACTTCCGGTCGATCTCCGGCTCCGTCAGCCCGAGAATCCGAAAGATACGCCGCTGAAGGTCGGGGTCGTGGATTCGCAGGCTGCCCGAGCCGAACTCCGATCCGTTGTACACGAGATCGTAGGCGTGGCCGCGCGCCGACAGCGGATCGTCCTCGAGCGAATCGATCGCGTCCCGATGCGGCATCACGAAGGGGTGGTGGTTGGATCCGAGACTGCCGTCCGACTCGTCGAATACCGGGAAGTCGCTGACCCACAGCCAGGCGTGCTCCCGCTCCATGGGGAGGTCGAGCGCCCGGATGGCCGCCATGCGGGCCGCCTCCAGCGCCGGGCCGGTGACGCCGTCCGCGCCGGCGGCCACGAGAGCAAGATCCCCGGGGACCAGGCCGATCCGCTCGAAGTCCTCACTCTCCATGAACCTGGCGAGCGGACCGGAGCCACCGTCGTCCGTGCACTTGGTCCAGAGAAGCCCAGGAGCACCGGCGGCCCTCGCGGCGGCCTCGATCTCCTCGATCTGCCTGCGGCTGAGCTCCGCGCCACCGACGAGGTGGAGCCCCCGGATGCGTCCCCCCTTCTCGACGGCGGACTGGAGGATCCGGAAGTCGAGACCGCCGAGCCCGTCGGTCCAGTCCGAGATCTCCAGCGACCAGCGCAGGTCGGGTCGGTCGGAGCCGAAGCGGTCCATCGCCTCGTCCCAGGTCATCTCCATCATCGGTGCGGCATCCGGGAAGTCCGCCTCCGACGTCAGCGCGTTCATCAGGCCGTTCATCCAGTCCCGGATGTCCTCTACCGAGACGAAGGAGGCCTCGATGTCGATCTGGGTGAACTCCGGCTGACGATCCGCGCGGAGATCCTCGTCGCGAAAGCAGCGGGCGATCTGGAAGTAGCGGTCGAAGCCGGACACCATCAGCAGCTGCTTGTAGATCTGCGGACTCTGCGGGAGCGCGTAGAACTCTCCAGGGTGCACGCGAGACGGCACCACATAGTCTCGCGCGCCCTCCGGGGTGGGCTTGGTCAGGATCGGTGTCTCGACCTCGAGAAAGCCGTGCGCCGAGAGGTAGTTGCGCGTCGCGAGCACCAGCCGGTGCCGCAGCTCGAGGTGACGCTGAAGCTCCGGGCGGCGGAGGTCGAGTGCACGATGCTTGAGCCGCAGTTCCTCCGACGGAAGCTCCTCCTCCGGACTCCGGTACACCGGGATCTCCGGCGTGCGAGCCCTGGACAGGCGACGCAGGGTGTCGGCACGGACCTCGATCTCGCCGGTCGCGAGGTCGGGGTTCGGGTCGGGACGCTTCACCACTTCGCCCTCGATCGCGATGACGTCCTCCGCCCCGAGCGAGTCCGCCAGCGCGAGATCGTCCTCCGACGTCCAGTCGGGCCCGAAGGAAACCTGCACGAGCCCGGAGCGATCGCGGAGGTCCACGAACAGGAGCCCGCCGAGGTCACGACGGCGGTGCACCCAGCCGGTGAGGCGGACGCGCGATCCCTCGTCGGAGGCTCGGAGAACGGCCACCATGGAGGTGCGCTGTGAGGTCGCGCCGGAGTCGGTCATGAGATGTGTTCTATGAGTTGCGCCCGAGTCGATCGGGACCGAGCGGGAAGAATCGGAATGCGAGCATGGCGGCCGTGCCGCCGAGAATCAGGCCGAGGGCGTCGAAGGCCACATCCGAGCCCGACGGCGTCCGGCCCGGGACGAAGCTCTGGTGCCACTCGTCGAATACCGCCAGAACCACGCCCAGTGACCCCAGGACGACAAGGGGCGGGCGACCGCCGAGGGCCCACCGGCCCCAGACCAGAGTGGCTCCGAGGACCGAATAGAGGAGGGCGTGCGACACCGTGTCGGGCAGCGTCCACCAGCCGGGGATCGAATCGCCGGGCTGTTCGCTGAGGAGGAAGAGAACCGCCAGCCAGAGCATGGCGGGTCCCCAGGCGCGAGCCCATTGGAGGACCCTGGGCGACCATGGGTCGCGTTCGGGTTCAGTCACCGACGACGAGTTTCGAACAGGGGGGCGGCTCCGGAGTGGGAGGATTTCCCGCTAAGTTACAGGGCTGAGCACATGCTCTCAAGCGCATTTCCGCCCCTCCCGACACCCTGTCCCGCCGTGTCCGACTCGCGAACCAACCTCCTCGATCTCGAGCCCGATGTCCTCAACGCCACCCTCGAGCGTCATTTCGCGGACCGAGGTGTGAAGGCGTTCCGCGCCCGTCAGGTGGCGCGGTGGATCTTCGAGGCGGACGCCACCTCGTTCGACGAGATGACCGACCTGCCGCTCGACGAGCGGGAGGCGCTGGCGGCCACCTTCGAGATCCACGAGCCCACGGCTGCCACCACGTCGGTGTCCGAGGACGGTACGGCCAAGCACCTGTGGCGACTCCGTGACGGCGAACTCATCGAGTCGGTCCTGATCCCGGCCGGAGACCGCCTCACCCTGTGCATCTCGTCGCAGGCGGGCTGCGCCATGGGCTGCACCTTCTGCGCGACCGGATGGGGTGGCTTTCGTCGGCATCTCACCGCGGGCGAGATCGTGTCGCAGTTCCGGGGTGCGCGCCGCTGGGCCGAGGCGAACGGGTATGGGCCGGTGACCAACGTGGTCTACATGGGCATGGGTGAGCCGCTCGCCAACCGCGACGCCGTCTTCGCCTCGCTGACCCTTCTCAATCACGGATACGACTTCGGGGCGCGCCGCATCACCGTGTCCACCGTCGGTGTCGTTCCCGGGATCGAGCAGCTCGCCGCCCGGCCCGAGCAGTTCGGCCTCGCGCTGTCGCTTCACTCGCCCGAGGAATCGCTGCGCCGCGAGCTGATCCCGCTGGAGAAGCGGTGGCCGATTCCCGTCCTCATGGAAGCGCTCAGGAAGTTCGATGCCGCCGGCGGCCGACGGATCACCTTCGAGTACACGATGATCGACGGGCTGAACGACAACCTGTCGCTCGTCCCCGCACTCGCCGAGATGGCGCGGGACCTCCACGCCTTCGTGAATCTCATCCCCTTCAACCCGATTCCGGACCGGGACTGGGTCGCCAGCCCGATGCCGCGCATTCGCCAGTTCGCGCGAGCGCTGGAGGACCGCGGTGTCGACGTCTTCGTGCGCGAGCCGCGGGGCCGTGATATCGCGGCGGCCTGCGGCCAGCTGCGGACGGACGAACTGGTCCAGCTGGAGGGCACGTCGGGCGGCTGACGCCTTACCGGTAGGCGTCGAAGATCCGCCCCCAGCGAGCCGCGGTCAGCGCGGGGAACGCCTTGTAGGACTCCCTGTCGTAGCTGAAGTAGATGAAGGCGGCCCGCCCCTCGAGCTGATTCCCCTCGACCAGGCCGAAGTAGCGCCCGTCGTAGCTCTCCTCGCGGTTGTCGCCCAGGAAGAAATAGCGGTCGTCCGGCAGGGCGATCGGACCCCAGGTGTCCCGCGTGGGGCTGTAGGTGGCCGCTTCGACCGAGTCGGTCAGGTACTCGCGCTGCCACATCATTTCGGGCGACCCGCTGTCCGGCACATCCGCATGCCGGACGTACGGCTCGGGGACGCGCTCGCCATTTCTGAAGAGCACCCGATCGCGCATGTGCAGGGTGTCGCCGGGCAGCCCGACGAGCCGCTTCACGAGTTTGAGCGAATCGGAGTGTGGGGGATCGAAGATCAGGATCTCGCCGTGTCGTCGCTGCGAATATCCGGGGATCCGGGCCCCGATCAGGGGGACGGTGGACCCGATCGCGGCCTTGTTCACGACCAGGAAATCACCGATCAGCATCGTGTCCTTCATCGACCCGGAGGTGATGAAGAAGGTCTGAATCAGGAAGGTCCGGAGCAGGAGGAATAGGGCGACCGACCAGAGGATGGTCTTCAGCGTCTCCCCCCATCCTGCCGATTCGGCCTTCTCGTCCGCGCCGGAGTCCCGCCCCTTGCCCGACCCTGAAGACGACGAGCCCTCGCCGGCGATTCCACGTCGCGTGCGCTTCTTTCCCTGACTCATCGGCCTCGGCTCATCGGAGTTCGGTCACAGGTGATTCCGCCTTCGGCATCATCCGGTCTCACCGGGATCCGCCAGTCGCGTGTCGTCGGGGGCTCCCGGCCGTTCCCGGAAGTACGGCCGCACGTCCCACCACGGGGTCTCCGGCGGCTCCGGAGGCGACGGCACCAGGGCCGGCTCCCAGTCCGCACCGAGAATCACCGTGACGTCCAGGTACAGATCCTCGTCGGGTTCGGTCCGCACCGCCCGGACACCGAGTGCATCGGCCACCGCCCGCGCCCACTCCACGTCACCATCCCGCAGCATCACGACGGTGGAGTCCCGATCGAACTGGAGTACCCCGCCGTCCATGTAGTTGCCGAAGTGGACCACATCGAAGCCGCGGTCGCGCAGGGTGTCGGTCGCGGCCGCCGCCATCCCGCTCCGCCCGCCGCCGTTCAACACCTCGACGCGGACCCGCTCGCCATCGAAGGCCGGGAGGAAGGGGATCGCGGGCATCTCGCCGGGAAGCGGCTCGGACCACCACTGGGAGAGCGCCGACCCGAGGAAGGCGCCCACGACCAGCACCACGGCCACGACGGCTACACCGCGGATGCGCGAACCCATGCCTCTCCCTCCGCCATCGAATTCCAGAGCGCGATCGTCTCGGGACGAACCGGACGACCCTTCTTCATGAGGAAGCGAATGCGGGCGCCGACGATTTCGTGCACCGTCGCTTCGAGGTCGTCGACCGCCCGCTCACGAAGCTCCGCCCTCCACTTCTTTCTCGATTTTCTGCCCGGCTCGAGAAAGTCGGCGGCGTACAGCGCCATGCCGATCGTCTCGAACATCGGATGCCCCAGCGTATGATACGAGATCGCCTGCATCAGGGGTTCATCGATCACACCCGCCCGCCTCAGAAGGGCCGCGGCGGCGGGGCCGTGGAGGACGTTGTCCGGAAGGAGCCTCAGCTTGCCCCGCAGCACCTTCCGGAGTTCGTGCGGCGACTCCTCCTTGACGCAGTCGTGCAGCCAGGCGGCGGCCTTCCACCGACGACGCTGCTTCTTCTTCAACCCCAACTCCTTCGCCCATCCGTTCATCAGATCGGCGACCCGCCCCATGTGCTTGCGCCGCGACTTCGAGCAGCACGCCCAGTCGGGGAGTTCGCCCCTGGAGGCGGCCTTGAGGAGGGGGTGGATCGGCGGCATGGCGCAGGGCTGTGGTTCGGGCATCCGGACGGCGGTCAAGCTATCGGGATCGGGCGCGAGTGGCTACGCCCGGCGTGGGCTCGGCCCTAGCTTCCCCACATGCCGAACGAAGGAATGCGCATCGAATGGGACGCGGCGCTCGTGGGCGCCCTCGCGGGAACGCTGAATCGGGTCGGTCGGAACGCCAGAGTACGAGCGCTCCACCTCGACCCCGTCCAGCGGCGCGTGTCGCTGTACCTGCGTGACGGGGTTTGGGTCTGGGACCTCCACCCGGAGCGAACCGCGTTCAGGGTGCTGCCGCCACGAGACGCGCCCGAGGAGGCGACCCGACTGCCCGCGACGCTCCGGGCGGTCGAGGCCCTCCCCGACGACCGGGTGCTCGAACTCCGCTTCCGCCGGCTGCGGGGCCGCCCCTCGAAGATCGCCCTCGTGCTGGAGCTGATCCCGAATCGGGAGAATGCGCTCGAGCTTCACGACGACGAGCGGACGATCCGGCGGCTGCTGCGTACGCGGGAGGAGGCCGATCGCTCTCTCGTCCGTGGCAGGCCCTATGCCGCGCCCACGCCCAGCGGACGCCGGGGGACCGACGACGCGTGGAGCCGGGACGCGTGGATGGAGCACCTCCTCGGTGTGCCACCGGAGCAGCGTCGACGCGCTCTGGTGTCGGGCGTCGCATGGACGTCGCCCGTCGTGTCGAGCGCGCTGCTGGGCGAGGCGGCGGAGCTCGACGGACCCGCGGCGGAGGCGGCCCTGGAGCGAGGCTGGGTGCGATGGACAGCGCTCCGACGTGCCGCGACCGACCCCGACGCGCAGGATGCCGCCGTGCTGCTCGGGCGCCGGGGCCGGACCCCCCAGCCCTACCCCATTCCCGTAGTCGACCGGACCCTCGAGCGTGCGGACGATCTGCTGGACGCCTTCCGTCGGGCGGCGGAGGCCGTCGACGCACGGGAGGTCCCGCTGCTGCCGGGCACCCTCCTCGAACGCCTCGAAGACCACCTCGACCGCCTGCGGTCCCGGGTGGCCCGGCTCACCGACGAGCTGTCCGGACTGGACGATGCGGGTCCGATCCGGTCCCGTGGCGATCTTCTGCTGGCACGGTTCGCGGAGGTACCGACCGGCGCCGAGTCGGTCACGCTGGTCGATTTCGAGGGGGAGGAGGTCACGATCTCGCTGGATCCGAAGCTCTCTCCCGACGCGAACGCCCGCCGCCTCTACGATCGGGCGGCTCGCCTAGAGCGTGCAGCCGATCGTCTGCCAGGGATGATCGCCGAGGCACGTCGTGAGCTGTCGGCCGCCGAGAAGCTGGCGGGACGGGTCGAGGCGGGCGAGGTGGAGCGAGCCGAACTCGAGGGCGAGCTTCCCGAGCGTCCGTCCCGGGGCGACAAGGAGGACGCCCCCTCGACCCTGCCCTACCGGCGCTACAGGTCCTCCGGAGGACTGGAGATCCGCGTGGGTCGGGGCGCGGCACGCAATGACGATCTCACCTTTCACCACTCGCGGCCCGCCGACGTCTGGATGCACGCCAGCCAGGTCCCGGGGGCGCACGTGATCCTGCGCTGGGACGACGACGGGTCCCCGCCGGCGCGGGACCTCGCCGAGGCGGCGACGCTGGCGGCCTGGTTCTCGAAGGCGCGAACCTCCGGATCGGTCCCGGTCGCGTGGACACGCCGCAAGTACGTGCGGAAACCGAGGAAGGCTCCGCCGGGCTCCGTCGTTCCGGATCGCGTCGAGACCGTCTTCGTGAAGCCCAGTCGCGCGGTGGAGGAGCGGTTGCGGGAGGAGAGCTGAGTCCGGCGGCTGCGACCGGCCCGAGCCGGACCTGAGCCGTCCAGGCGTACCTCGGCAGTCCAGGCGGATCTCAGCCGTCGAGCGCCGCCCGCAGGCCGCGAATGAACTCGGCGGCGCCGTCCACACCCCCGGACTCGACCGCCTTGATGAGCGCACTTCCCACCACGACGCCGTCCGCCGCCTCCGCGACGGCGCGCGCCTGCTCGGGCGAGCTGATCCCGAACCCCACGGCGACCGGAAGCCCCACCGCCGTCCGGATCTCCCGTACGCGGTCGACCAGGTCGTCGGGGAGCTCGGCACGAGCGCCGGTGACCCCGGTACGGCTGATGTAGTAGAGGAACCCCGCCGCCTGGTCCGAAACCGCCGCCACGCGCTCGACCGCCGTGGTCGGGGCGAGTAGCCGGATCAGGTCGAGACCCGAGGAGGAGATACGCTCCTCCAGCTCCGGGTCGGATCCGGCCGGAAGATCGGTCAGCAGCAGCCCGTCCGCGCCCGCCGCGACGGCATCCCGGCAGAAGGCCTCGTCCCCGTATCGCACCACCGGGTTCAGGTAGGTGAACAGGACGACGGCGGTGTCGTGGGTCTCCCTGAACTCCCGCAGCGCCTCGAATACCTTCACGACCGTCGTCCCTCTCTCGAGCGCCTGGAACGACGACGCCTGGATGGTCGGTCCATCGGCGAGCGGGTCGCTGAAGGGAACGCCCAGTTCGATGACGTCCGCGCCCGCGTCGGCGATCGCGCGCATCAGAGGTACGGTGGTGTCGGGCTCGGGGAACCCGGCCGTGATGTAGGGGACGAGAACGCCGCTGCCGTCGTCGGCACGTCGAGCGAATACACGGGAAATGCGGGAGTCGGGCATCTGGGGGACCGGACATGACCCGAGGGCGGGTCGGGTGGACATCGGGGTCGGAGCGAGTTCAGATCAGGTAATCCGCGACGCGAATGCCGTATTTCTGTGGATCGGTCGTCTTCAGGATCGAGCGGTGGGCTCCGTCGGGTGGGGCCGCGGACAGGTCGAGCTCGACCGGGTCTGCGATCGGCACGCCCATCTCGTCGGAGATGACCTTCACGATCGGAAGGTGGAGCAGAGCCGGATCCGGGTTCGTCCGCGACACGACGGCGAGTTCGTAGCTGTCCAGAATCACCAGCGTGCCGATCGGGAACACCCCCGTCGCGGAGATCAGCGCCTTAACCAGCAGCGGATCGTAGCCCCGCTTCGGATTCTCCTTCATCTCCCGCAGAACCTGATCGGCGCCCCACGGCCGGTGCTGGTAGCTCCGCACCGAGGTCGCCGCGTCGAACCCGTCCGCCACCATCACGATCCGGCTGAAGAGCGTAGGCTGTCGCTCACGACGATTCTCGGGATAGCCGGTTCCGTCGACCTTCATGTGGTGCTCGTACGCCATGAGCATCTGGCGGTACGGGATATCGATGTAGGCCCCGGTCTGGAAGAGCTGCAGGAGTCCGAGCGTGGGATGCTCCCGGATCAGCGCCCACTCGTCGTCCGTGAGGCCGCCCGGCTTCGCCACGACCTCGTGCGGGATTCGCATCTTCCCGACGTCGTGCAGCAGAGCGCCGAGGCCGAGCTCGTACAGATCGAAGCGCTCGAGGCCGAGACGCTGCCCGATGACGACGCTGAAGATGCAGACGTTCACACAGTGCGTGAAGGTGTACTCGTCGTAGTCTCGAAGCGTCGTCATCGTGATGATGGATGGCTCGTCCGCCAGCACCTGGTCGACGATGCCCTGCACCGCCCGCTTCACCTTTCGGGCGTTCACGGCCCGTCCCAGCCGGACATCGCCGAGAACGTCCTTGGCGAGCTTCACGGACTGCGCGTAGGTCCGCTTGGCCTGTTCCAGGACCTCCTCCTCCTCGAGGTCGTCGCCGTGTTCGGCGCTCGCGTCGGGTTCGATCGACCGCACCGGTGTTTCGGACAGACGTGCCAGGAATGCCGGAAGCGGATACTCGCCCGGGTCGCGAGCGAGCAGGGACAGGAAGGGAGCCCACTCCTCTCGCGCCACTCCCTGGAAGACCTCCAGGGACCCGATGTCGTGCCGGCGAAGCGCCTGTCCGACGTTCCCGAAGGTGGCGAAGTTGGACAGGTCGAGCCGGAGCCGCACGTCGTTCAGAAAGAAGAACTCCCCCACGACCCGCAGTTCCAGCCCCTCGCCGCGGCCGAGGATGCCCTCGACCGTCGACTGCAGTTCGGAGATCGCGTGCTGCACGGCCTCGTTCTCCAGCGGATAGAGCTTCAGCGCCCGCATGGCCCCGTGCACGTTCGCGAGCAGCCTCTTCCCATGCTGCTGGAGGCTCGCCGTGCCCGCGCTGCCGCCGCCGACCCGCATGCCTCCGCCGCCGGACGTGATCGCGTCCCCGCCGGTCATCTCGGAACCTCCGGCCGACGCTCCATCTGCAGCGCGCGGGTGACGGCGCTTCGCACGACGGCGTCGTCGTCCCGGTGGGCCCGGTCGAGTGCCATCATCGCCTCCGGCGTTCCGATCCGTCCCAGACCGAGCGCGGACGATGCCCGGATATCGCTGCTCTCGCGTCGACCCAGAAAGCCCCGACCATTCAGATACTTGTCGAGGAGGTCGACCGCCTCGGCGTCGCCGAGGCGACCGTAGGACTCGAAGAAGGCGATCTTCTCGCGCCGCTCCGCATTCCGGATCGTCCGGGAGGAGAGGATGTCACGGAAGACCGGTGCGGCCGCCCTGTATCCGGCCTCGCCGAGCACCCGCGCCGCCGCGATCCGGACATCGACATCCGGATCGCGAAGGAGCTCCCCCACATTCCCCAGAAGTGTCGGTACGCCGAGTGCTCCGACGGCCTCCGTAGCGGCGAGCCGCACATCGGTGTGCTCACTGGTCAGGAGGTCCCGGAGTCCACCCGCGGCGGACTCGATGCGCTGGTCCGCGATGATTCGTGCGGCCGCTCCGGACAGCGCGGGATCCGGCGACGCCAGCAGCCTCCGGACCGCGTCGGAATCACGTCGCGCAATCGTCTCGACCGCGCCACCCAGGATACGCTTCAGGTCGAGTGACTCCGTATCGAAGGTCGCCCGGACGAGTACCCCGAGCGCATCTCCACGCAGGAACCCGAGAAATGCGGCGAGGTCGCGCGGGTCGGGATCGATCGTGCCGACCTCGATCGCCTCGATGAGCTGGCTGAGCGTCTCGATGTCCGACAGGCGGTCGAGGAGGCTGGTGATCCGCTCCTGGTGGGATTCCGAAACGACCTGAGCGGTCTCGTACGACCGCATCTGCTTGAGAACGCGCGCCGCCGCCGAGATCTCTCCACGCGCCATGAACGCCGGAAGGAGGCCCTGGAGAATGTCGAACACCTCGTCCCTCCGTTCCGCATCGCCATCTTCGAATCGATCGAAGAGTGCGTCGAGCACCGCGCCCCGCACGTCTCGGTCCCGCTCGAGCTCGACCGATCTCCGGAGTTCCTCCATCTCGCTCGCGTCGAGCGCGTAGAGCGTCGGGTTGAAGTCGTCCTGGCTGACGGTGGCGGGGGGCTGCTCCGCTGCGGCCTCGCCCGACACGACCTCGTCGTCCTCGGCGCGTGCATCCTCGAGCACCTGCCCGAACTCCGAGGGGTCGCCGCCGAGGCCCACCTCGGGCAGGTCGATCCCCTCGGCCAGGAGATCCACGTACCGGTACTGGAAGCAGTCGAGCTCCGCCTCCCAGAGCAGGGTGAGGAGGTCATCGTCGTCCTCCCGGGCGTGGCGCGCCTGGTTGAGCACATCGAGGAAGCGCGGCACCTGCCGCTCGAACCCGGGCTCGAACTGCACCACGCGGAGGCCGTCCTTGTAGAGCAGGAAGGCGAGGGAGTCGGACCGGGTGGCGCTGCTGTAGACCTCCTCGCCGTCGAGGGTGAGGGTGTCCTCGCTGACGTGGAGCGCAATTTCGTCCATCTCCGACCACAGCGCCGTGAACTCGTCGGAGAGCGCCTTCACGAACCTCTTGTAGACAGGGTTGTTCTCATCGTAGAGCTGGGACGCCCGAAGCGCCTTGCCGAGCGTCACGACGAGATTCTGGACCTCGTCGAGCGGCAGCGTGGCGCCGAGCCCGCCCTCTCCGATCGAGAACCCGTCGCCGGTCACGCCTTGTCGAGCTCCTCGCCGGTGACGCGGGCGACGTGGGCGACGTCCTTGTCCCCCCGGCCGCTGAGGCAGAGCACGAGCGGTCCACGGCCGGCGTGGGTCTCCCCCATCCGACGCATGTGGGCGATGGCATGGGCCGTCTCGAGCGCCGGGATGATGCCTTCGAGGCGAGACACGAGGTGGAAGGCGTCGAGCGCCTCCCGGTCGGTCACCGAGACGTAGGTGGCGCGACCGGAGTCCTTGAGGAAGGAATGCTCCGGGCCGACGCCCGGGTAGTCGAGCCCGGCCGAGACGGAATGCGCAGGGGCCACCTGGCCGTCCCCATCCTGAAGCAGATAGCTCATCGCCCCATGAAGGACGCCCGGCCGGCCGACCGACAGCGTGGCGGAATGGCGACCCGAGTCGATGCCTTCGCCCGCCGCCTCGACGCCGACCAGTTCGACACCCTCGTCGTTCACGAAGGGGTGGAACATGCCCATGGCGTTGGAGCCGCCCCCGACACAGGCGATCAGCGCCGCCGGGAGGCGGCCTTCCCGCTCCAGGATCTGCTTCCGCGTCTCGGCCCCGATCACCGAGTGAAAGTCCCGGACCATGCGGGGGAAGGGATCCGGGCCGACCACCGATCCGATGATGTAGTGGGTGTCCCGGACGTTGGTCACCCAGTCCCGAATGGCCTCGTTGGTCGCGTCCTTGAGGGTGCTCGTACCGGAATGCACCGGTCGCACCTCTGCCCCGAGCAGACGCATGCGGTAGACGTTGAGCGCCTGACGTTCGACATCCTCGGCGCCCATGTAGACGATGCACTCGAGGCCGAGGAGCGCGCACGCGGTCGCCGTCGCCACCCCGTGCTGGCCCGCCCCCGTCTCGGCGATGATGCGCGCCTTCCCCATCCGCTGAGCGAGCAGCGCCTGCCCGATGGCGTTGTTGATCTTGTGGGCGCCGGTGTGGTTCAGATCCTCCCGCTTGAAGTACACGGGGCCGACCCCGATCTCCTCCTCGAAACGGTGCGCCCGGTAGAGCGGTGTGGGGCGCCCCACGTAGTCCTTGAAGAGGCTGCCGAGCTCCTCGCAGAAGCTCGCATCGGCCTGGGTATCCGCGTAGGCGGCCTCGACCTCGTCGAGCGCCGCGATGAGCGTCTCGGGAACGTAGCGGCCGCCGAAACGACCAAAGCGGCCGGGGGCGTCGAGTGTAGTGGTCACGTGGATTCGTTCAGGTCTGTTCGCGCGAGATTTCTCGTGCCGCGGTGCGCGCGCCACGTACGAAGGATCGTACCCGTCCCGGTTCCTTCACGCCGTGCGCGATCTCGACTCCCGAGCTCACGTCCACGACATCGGGGCGCATGTGGCGGATGGCGTCACCGACATTCTCCGCAGTGAGGCCCCCCGCCGCAACGAACGTTAACCCGTCGGGGAAGCGCCCGCGAAGTGGGGACAGCAGGTCCCATGGGAATCTCACCCCGGAGCCCCCGCGATGCTCCGGGTGCCACCCGTCGAGCAGCAGGCCGTCCGCGACGCGCGCATACGTTGCGATGGCGGACTCGATCTCATCCGCGGTTCGTACGCGCAGCGCCTTCCACACCTGCCAGGGTCCCGCGGCCCCCACCGCTCCTACCAGTTCCGGTGGCTCGGTCCCGTGCAGCTGAACGACGGACAGCCCGGCCCCCTCGCCGATCCGCACCAGATCCTCGAGCGGCTCGTCGACGGTCACGCCCACCAGCGGGAGGCCCGTCTCGGCTCCATAGGCCGCCGCATGCTCCACCGACACGGATCGCCCGAACCCCGACGAGAGGATGGCGCCCACGTAGTCGGCGCCGGCGTGCGCGGCGACCACCGCATCCTCGGTGCGGGTGATGCCGCAGATCTTGACCTTGACCGGCCACCCCCGGGCCGACGGCCCGGCGCTCACCCTGCGCCCCTCATCTCTCGTCCCTCATGTCTGGTCCCTCATCTCCCGGTGCTCATCTCGGGGCCCGTGGATGGCCGGCGAGCGACCGCACCGCAGTGGCCGGGTCGTCGGCACGCAGCAGCGTCTCTCCGACCAGCACCGCATGGATACCGGCCCGCCCCAGCCGCGCCACCTCTTCCGGGGAGCGGATTCCGCTTTCCGACACTGTGACGACGTCGGACGGAAGCTCGGCGACCAGCCGCTCGCTGACCGAGAGGTCGGTGCGGAATGTCGAGAGGTCCCGATTGTTGATGCCGATGACACGGGCGCCGGACACCCGAGCCCGCTCCAGCTCCTCCTCGCCATGGACCTCCACGAGGACGTCCATGCCGAGCTCCTCGGCCGCCTCCCGCAGTTCGCGAAGTCGTGCGTCGTCCAGGATGCGGACGATGAGGAGGATGGCATCGGCCCCCGCCGCACGCGCCTCGACCACCTGAACCTCGTCGATGGTGAAGTCCTTGCGGAGGGCGGGCAGCGAGACGGTGGCGCGGGCCGACTCGAGGTCGCGGAGGGAGCCTCCGAAGTACTCCGCGTCGGTCAGCACCGACAGCGCAGCGGCTCCGGCCCCCTCGTACGCCGCCGCCAGGTGGGCCGGATCGAGGTCGGGGCGGATCTCGCCGGCGCCCGGCGAGCGCCGCTTGACCTCGCTGATGACGCCCACATCCGCTCTGGTGAGAGCCCGTGCGAACCCCCGCGGCGCCGGTCGGTCCGCGGCGCGCGCCCGGAGTTCGGCCGCGCGGGATCGCACCCCACGCACCTCGGCTTCCTTGGTGGCGACGATTCGCGAGAGGATGTCCGCGCGACGAGTTCCTTGCGGTTCGGGCAACGTTCGGGGTACCTTGTTCGGGACTTGTTCGGGCTCGGATCGCGGAAGTCGGGTGCTCACCCCGCGGACGTTCTCGATGCTTCCCAACCCGCGTCAGAGGGCCAGGGCCGATGCCGCTCACGAAGCGACAGAAACAGATTCTCGACCACATTCGGGATTTCATCGAGGACCGGGGATATGCTCCGAGCTTCGAGGAGATCGCGCAACATTTCGGCTACTCGTCCCTCGCCACGGTTCACGAACATCTGAGCAACCTGGAGCGGAAGGGCTATATCCGTAAGGCCTACAACGAGAGCCGCTCGATCGAACTCGTCGAGGATGAGGGCGGCGCCGCCCCCTCCGTCCCCCTGCCGCTGCTGGGCACCGTCGCCGCCGGGCTCCCCATCGAGGCTGTGCAGGACGACGAAACGCTCGCGGTTCCCCCGGACATGGTCCGCAGGGGGCGTGAGAACTACGTGCTGCGCGTCCAGGGGAACTCGATGATCGACGAGCAGATCCGGGACGGCGACTTCATCGTGGTCGCGTCACAGGACAACGCCGAGGATGGCCAAATGGTGGTGGCACTCGTCGGCGAGGAGTCGGCGACGGTCAAGAAGCTCTATCGCGAACCGGGCGATCGAATCCGCCTGCAGCCGGCGAACGTCACCATGCAGCCGATCGTGGAGCCGGCGGGCAACGTCCGGATCCAGGGCGTCGTCGTCGGGGTCATCCGCAAGTACGACTGACGAGACGGCGGACCGAACGTCCGGCCGACCGGCCTTACCCGTCGCAGCGTCGCCCCGCGCCACGCCGACCGCTCAGGCGTTCGACGCCTCCCGGAGCGCATCGAGCCTGGCAGCGGCAGCGCCCGATTCGAGACTCGCGCGAGCGACGTCCGCGGCGGCGGCCAGAGAGTCCGACCGTCCTCCCACCAGAATCGCAGCGGCCGCGTTCATGACCACCGCGCTGCGAGCGGCTTCGTGGCGCGATCCGTCCAGGACTCCTCGAATGATCTCCGCGTTCTCTTCGGGTTCGCCGCCGGCCAGCCCCGCCACCGGGTGGATCTCCTCGCCCAGGTCGGCCGGTGTGACCACGTACTCCTCCAACCCCTCTCCGTCGAGCTCGGCGACCCGGCTCGGCCCCAGCGGGCTGACCTCGTCCATCCCGTCCCCGTGCACGACGAGCGCCCGGAGGTGTCCGAGTTCACGGAGCGCACCGACGATCAGCGGGACCAGCGCCGGGTCCGACACCCCGACGACCTGACGCTTCGCACCGGCGGGGTTCGTGAGCGGACCAAGCAGGTTCATCAGCGTCGGGATCCCGAGCGCACGGCGGACCGGCCCGACGTGGCGCATGGCCGGGTGCAGGAGCGGCGCGAACATGAAGACGATGCCGACTTCCTCCAGAATCTCGCCCATGCGGGCGGGCTCGAGATCGATCCGGACACCCAGCGCCTCGAGCACGTCGGCGCTGCCCGACCGTGACGTGAAGGAGCGGTTCCCGTGCTTGGCCATCCGCACCCCGGCACCGGCGGCGACGAGCGCCGCGGCCGTGGAAATGTTGAAGGTGGTGATCGTCCCGCCCCCCGTTCCCGCGGTGTCGACCAGGGTTTCGGGCTTCGACACCGTCACGGGATGCATCGCCGACCGCAGAGCCCGTACGCCGCCGGCCACCTCTGCGGCCGTCGGTCCCCTCGACTGGATCGCGGCGAGCAACGCCCCGATCTGGACATCCGAGGCGTCGCCCGAGACGAAGCCGGCGACCATCGCCTCGGCCTGATCGACGGAGAGGGTCCCACCTGAGACGACGTCTCGAAGGGTCGCGGAGAGATCGAGGGATGTGGCGTCGGTCATGAAACTGATCGGTGTGGAGCGAAGGTGTCGCCGGATCGTGGGGTTGGGGCGGGTCCGCGTCAACGCGTACCTTCCCATCTGTGAGCGACGACGTGCAGCGATTCCGGCTTCTGATCCACTACGATGGATCCGCCTTCCACGGCTGGCAGGTCCAGCCGAACGTTCCGACCGTACAGGGCGAAATCGAGGCGGTGCTGGAGCGCATCTCCGGGGCTCGGCGGGTAGTTCACGGCTCGGGCCGGACCGACACCGGCGTCCATGCCATCGGCCAGGTCGCAGCGGTGGACATGCCCTACGACTGGACGCCCCGACGGCTCCGAAAGGCGTTGAACGGGCTCCTTCCCGCCGGGATCTGGATGGAGACCGTCGAGGAGTGCGCCGCCGACTTCCACCCCAGATTCGACGCCCTGGACAGGACCTACCACTACCGAATCGGGCTCGATCCCCGTGCGGGTTCTCCCTTCCACCGCCCCTTCTGCTGGCCGCTGCGCGGGCAGCCCGACACCGAGGCGATGCGTGCCGCCGCACGGACTCTCGTCGGCGATCACTCCTTTCTGGCGTTCGCCAAATCCGGCCAGCCGGAACGGGGCGACCGGTGCATCGTACATGGCGTGGAATGGGCACGATGGGAGATGGGGATCGAATTCAGGATCACCGCCAACCGATACCTGCATCACATGGTTCGATATCTGACCGGCACGCTGGTCGAGGTCGCACTGGGCGACCGGCCGGCCGACGACCTCGACCGACTGCTGAACCAGCCGGACTGCGGTCTGGTGACGTCTCCACCCGCGCCGCCGGAAGGTCTGTTCCTCGCCCGAGTTCGTTATGTTTGACGTCTGGGAAGCATACGTGTCCCGGCACCCGGTCCTCGACCGCCTCACCCGCCTCCTCGATACTCGATACCACGCTCCGCCGCGATGAAGATCTTTCTCGATACCGCCGACGTCTCCGAAATCCGCCGCGCTGCCGACGCCGGCCTCATCGACGGTGTGACGACCAACCCCTCGCTCATGGCCAGGGTGGCGGGAGACGGTGATCCGCAGGACATCTTCATGGCGATCTGTGATGCCGTGGACGGACCCGTATCCGCCGAGGTCGTGGCGCTCGACGCCGAGGGGATGATCGAAGAGGGAACGAAGCTGGCGGGCCTCGCCGACAACATCGTCGTCAAGCTCCCGCTCACGGAACACGGTCTTCGCGCCTGCCGGGCGCTGACCGCCGAGGGGATCGAAACCAACGTGACGCTCTGCTTCTCCGCACCTCAGGCACTGCTCGCCGCCAAGGCGGGTGCGACCTACATCTCCCCCTTCATCGGTCGACTCGACGATATCGGTGGCGAGGGGATGGACCTGATCGCGCAGATCCGGCAGATCTACGACAACTACGGAATCGAGACCCGGATCCTCGCGGCGTCGATCCGGCACCCGATGCACATGGTCGAATCGATGCTGATCGGAGCCGACTGCGCCACCCTGCCCGCCAAGGTGCTCTACCAGCTGTTGAAGCATCCGCTCACGGACAAGGGGCTCGACGCCTTCCTCGCCGACTGGAAGTCGACGGGCAAGGAGCTCTGACGAATCGATTTCCCGGATCGATGCGACCCGTCCGGGACGGAGGTACGGTCATGATGCGACTCGGAAGACTCCTGCTCGCAGCCCTGGTGCTGACGGGCTGTGACGCCGCGGACGATGGTGTCGCGATGGCTGCCGGTGCGCCCGAGGCCGAGGCATCCCGGATGGACGCGCCGGGCGCGTCGGAGTCGATGTTCGAGATCGAAGGAGCCGCCGAAGCGGCGCCGGCGACCGCCTCGTCGCAGCAGGCTCAACTCCCCCAGGACGCCGCCAACCGCTCAGTCCAGGAGTCTCGTCGGACGGCGATCGTCCAGGCGGCGAGCCGCGTCGCGCCCGGCGTGGCGACGATCAGCGTGATCAGCTCCCGCCAGGTCCGCTCCCGAGATCCCTTCGACTGGTGGTTCGGGGCGCAGCCTCGCACGCGCCGGACCGCCGGCTACGGCTCGGGCTTCGTCGTGGACGGCGCCGAGGGCATCGTCCTGACCAACGAGCACGTCGTTCGCGCCGCCGAACGGGTGCAGGTCACCCTGCCGGACGGAAACGACTACCCCGCCGAGGTGGTGGGCACAGATGCCGTGACGGACATCGCCGTGTTGCGTGTGGAGGCCGGCGAGCCCCTCCCGGCGGTGCCGCTCGGGACCTCCGAGGGGCTGTACATCGGGGAGTGGGTCGTGGCGATCGGGAACCCCTTCGGAAACCTGATCGCGAACGCCGAGCCGAGTGTAACGACGGGTGTCGTGAGCGCGACGGGCCGACACATCATCCCGCAACAGGGCGCGGAAAGCCTGCAGCTCGGGATGATCCAGACCGACGCCGCGATCAACCCCGGCAACTCGGGTGGACCGCTCGTGAACGTCCTGGGGCAGGTCGTCGGGGTGAACGCCTCGATCTTCTCCCGCTCCGGCGGAAGCGAAGGCCTGGGCTTCGCGATTCCAATCGATCGTGCGCTTCGGATCGCGGAGGATCTCCTGGAATTCGGGGAGGTCCGCAGGGCCTGGCTCGGGATCGACGTGGAAGCCGCGGAGGCGGACGACTGGGGACGGACCCGGGGTGTGCTCGTCAGCCGCGTGGTCGGTCGGTCGCCCGCTGCGGAGGCGGGGCTGGTCGCCGGGCGACGGATCCTCTCCGTGAACGAACGTCCGGTGTATGCACCGCTCGACTGGGAGGATGCCACCCTCGACCTCCGACCCGGGGACGAGATCGCGATCCTGTTCGAGGGCGCCGACGTCCCGATCCGACTCGCGGCCGGCACCCTCCCCTCGATGGGCGCGGATCGTGTCCAGGCGCTCGAAGACCTGGAGATGGTCACGGTCGACGCGGCCATCGCGAACGAACGTGGACTGTCGTACGAAGAGGGGGCGCTGATCGCCGGAATCTCGTCGGAGCTGTCCGGCGCCCTGGGGCTCCGCGACGGGGATGTCCTCCTCCAGATCGGAAATGTCCGCGTGACCTCCGCAGAGCAGGCGGCCGACCTCTTCCGGCAGATTCGGGAAAGTCTCCGGGGCCGCTCGGTGCAGCTCGTGTTCGAACGGAACGGCGGGGTCA